>Ga0209491_10004039_pt1 | contig 23301 bp, 22 predicted proteins | sample BON02_FD_187213 | JGI IMG/M metagenome (GOLD analysis project Ga0209491, IMG submission 187213) | Freshwater microbial communities from Lake Bonney liftoff mats and glacier meltwater in Antarctica - BON-02 (SPAdes) (version 2) | ecosystem: Environmental > Aquatic > Freshwater > Ice > Glacier... | reverse complement strand
GCTGTTCCCCATTGTCTCCAGGATGATCGCCAGACTCGATAGATTGCGTTTGATGCGTTTTCGGAAATTTTGACGATGGCTCGCAACCGGCCTGGGCCAATCGTCAGTTCTGCAACGCTAAAGAACGCCTACAATCGCCGCACCTTTGTGGTCAGCGCGATGGGCGGCGGTGTGGGCATTTTACTGGCTGCGCGCATGGGTTTTATCGCCATCGCCGAGAACGAGAAATACGCAACGGAATCGGAAAGCAACCGGGTCAATTTATCGCTGATCCCGCCGCGCCGTGGTTGGTTACTGGATCGGAACGGCGCGCCGCTCGCCTCAAACCGGGCGGATTTCCGGGTTGATTTAATCCCCGACCGGCTTGTTAATCCGATGGAGACAATCGATATTCTGGGCGGCCTGCTCAACCTGGATCAAACCGCAATTCAGGACCTGAAAGACAAGGTCGATACGGTGCGCGGGTTCCAGCCAATCGAAGTCGCTAGCGGATTGGATTTCTCCCAATTTGCCGCGATTAGTGTGCGGGTCCCGGATATGCCGGGTGTTGTCCCCCAGCGCGGTTTTTCCCGCTTTTACCCCACTGGCCCGGCGGTGGGGCATCTGATTGGCTATGTCGGTCCAGCTTCGGCTGACGAATACGAGCTTGACCGCAATCCCTTGCTGATCACACCGGGATATAAAATCGGCAAGGACGGGCTTGAGAAGCAATTCGAGCAAGAACTTCGCGGCGTTCCCGGTGCCCGCCGGGTGGAAGTAACCGCCGCAGGCCGGATCATTCGCGACCTGGACACGCGGGAGGATATTCAGGGTAAGCCGGTCAAACTGACCATCGATGGTCCCCTGCAGGATTATGCCGCCCGGCGCCTTGGGCTCGAGTCCGGATCAGTTGTAGTGATGGATTGCAAGACTGGCGACCTGCTGTGCATGGCATCCATGCCAAGTTTCGATCCGAACAGTTTTTCCGACGGAATTGGCAGGGTCGAATACGGCATGCTCAGTGAAGACGAGCGAGTGCCATTGCGCAACAAGGTACTGAAAGGGCTGTATCCGCCCGGTTCAACAGTCAAACCCATGGTCAGCACCGCGTTCCTGAAAGAAGGGCTTAGCCCGGATGATACGGTTAATTGCAGCGGCGGCCTGCGCGTTGGTAACCGTGTCTTCCGCTGCTGGAAGCGCGGCGGCCATGGCCGGGTCGACATGGCGAAGGCGATCTATCAAAGCTGTGACGTCTATTTCTATCATTTCGCACAGCGTTTGGGGATGGATCCCATCGCAACGATGGCCCACCGTTATGGTATGGGCGAAGAATTTCCGCTTCCCGTAACCAGCCAGTTTTACGGTACCGTGCCTGATCCAGCATGGAAGATGAAGAAATACAAACAGCCATGGCAAGCATTCGACACTGTTAATGCCACCATCGGGCAGGGATATATGCTGTCCAACCCATTGCAATTGGCCGTCATGGCCACGCGGCTCGCGACGGCAAAACAAGTGATGCCGCGTTTGGTGCTGGACGGAAAAACGCCATCATTTCCAGGGATGGGAATAAGTGAAGAACACGAAAACTTCATCCGCAAGGCGATGAGCGATGTGGTCAACGGGCCGGGTACTGCCGGGCGCGCACGATTGCCGTTTGATGACATTTTGATGGCCGGAAAAACCGGTACGGCACAAGTCGTCTCTTTGTCCAAATCAGACGGCAAAACCGGTCCGTGGAAATACCGCGACCACGGCCTGTTTATCTTCTTCGCTCCATACGACAATCCCCGCTACGCCGGGGCAGTAGTGATCGAACATGGCGGGGGATCAGGCGCGGCTTATCCAATCGCACGTGACGTCATGACGTTTATGTTCGACCCGCAAAAGGGTTTGGACCAGCTTTATTCCTTGGAAAAGCAATGGGGCGGGACAGCGCAGGAACGCCTGTCGAGAAAATATGCAAATTACGCCGCGCAGGCGGGCGAAGCTGTTCAGCCAGTACCGCGCAGGGACAAAGATATCTTTGATCAGGTTGATGCGGAGGCCCGTGCGGCCGCGCTTGAACCTGTCACACAAGCGACAGATGCAGCGATTAACCGATCTGTGATTACCGACTCCGTCGGTCAGAGCGCTGTGGAATGAATTCGATCATCCCGCAGCCCGTTGCCCGGCAGCCATGGCAAATGCTTATCCCGCTGATCGTGCTGGTCGGATTTGGCGCAACAGTGCTGTTTTCTGCCGGGGGCGGCCATATGCAGCCCTTTGCGGCATCGCATTTAATTCGGTTCGGCGTGTTTCTGGCAATGGCATCGGTGATGGTGCTGTTCAGCCGGGATTTCGTGCGGTTCATGACCTATCCTGCCTATGCCGGAGTATTGCTGTTGCTGGTGGCGGTGGAGGCGGTGGGCGCGATGGGCGGCGGCAGTCAACGCTGGCTCAGCCTGGGGCCGATCGTGCTTCAACCATCCGAATTGATGAAGCCGGCCATCGTTCTGGTGATGGCCCGGTTCTATTCCACACTGCCCGCAGGCATGATCCCCAATTGGCGGGCCCTGATCCCTGCAGGCGGCTTGATCCTGATACCGATGGCGCTGGTTCTGATGCAGCCCGATCTGGGCACTGCGCTGGCAATTGGTTTTGGCGGGGTCATCGTGATGTTTCTGGCCGGCCTGCCGCTGCGCTGGTTTGTCGGAGCCGGTGTTGCTGCGGCCGTGCTAGCCCCGCTGGCGTTCTTCTTCGGGCTGAAAGAGTATCAACAACGCCGGGTCACGACCTTCATGGACCCTGAAAGCGATCCGTTGGGGGCTGGCTATCACATCATGCAATCCAAGATTGCCATTGGATCAGGTGGTTTTTCTGGAAAGGGTTTTAACGAAGGGTCGCAAAGCCATCTGAATTACCTGCCGGAACCGCATACCGATTTCGTTTTCGCGACGATGGCAGAGGAATGGGGCATGCTCGGCGGGCTGCTGGTGATCGTCATTTTCGGGATCATCCTGCGCTGGGGCCTCAAGGTCGCGCGCCGGTCAAATGACCGTTTCGCGAAACTGCTCGCCTCGGGAATGGTGGCGACAATATTCTTCTATGTGGCGGTGAATTTGATGATGGTCATGGGCCTGGCTCCCGTAGTCGGCATTCCCCTGCCATTCATGAGCCACGGCGGCTCGTCAATGATGACCAACATGATCTGCATCGGCACGTTGATGATGGTCAATCGGTGGAATCGGGAAAGCCCGCGCTCGGGAATTATCGGATAATGCGCCTTTCCCCTTTTCATGCAGGCAACACGCGCTATATGCAGCGCCTCTTCCGGTCATATTTCGATTCGAAGACGCAGCGCCGGGGATTTTCTGGCAGGCATGTGGACGCATAGCTCAGTTGGTAGAGCAGCTGACTCTTAATCAGCGGGTCCTTGGTTCGAACCCAAGTGCGTCCACCATTTTTCTATATTTCAGCCTTGATATCAACACGTTCACTGCAGTGTTTGAGACACCTCAGACTCGTTGCTCGAAGCAATCCGGGTTAATTGTGCGGATACTGAAAAAACATGGATAGGTTTTTGTCATTGGTTAACGTTATTTAGCTATTGTTCCAGTGAACAGGCCGCTGTTTGAGTTACTGGGGTTCGAAATGAACAATCACGAGCAGATGAACAACCGCCAGCCAGATGTGCTGGACGAGACTCGCCGTACCGAGCGGTTCGATATCTCTGTGCAAGGACGCTATCGAACCGGCAGCGGTGTCGCACGGCATGTCCCGATTGTCGAAATCTCCGAAACCGGCTGCAGGTTTTATGACCGATTTGGCCGTCTGGCAGACGGGGCTGAAATCAGCATCAAGATCGAAACGGTTGGCCCAATCATCGCACATGTGCGCTGGTGCAAGAATTTCATCGTTGGGGTTCAATTTGAACGCCCGATCTATGGCCCGGTGTTCGAATTTATCCGCAACAAGCTGGCCGATAACGAAAAAGACCCAGTCGCGCGCTGAACGTCCTGTAGCCATTCAATTCCCTCGCGCCGCTCTATTGGCCTTCACTATTGCTTCATTGCGAGCTAACGCGCCGCAACCCAATAGGAGGATTTAATGGCGCGTTTTCTGATCGTCGAAGCCCGGTTTTACGACCATCTCAATGATATGCTGATTGACGGTGCGCGATCGGCATTGGCCGCTGCCGGGCACGATTCAGATGTACTGACCGTCCCCGGCGCGCTGGAAATCCCCGGCGCAATCTCGATCGTTGCGGAAAGCAGCCAATATGATGGCTTCGTTGCAATCGGCGTGGTGATCCGCGGCGAAACATACCACTTCGAAATCGTAGCTGGCGAAAGCGCCCGCGGCCTTATGGCCTTAACCATGGACGGGCTGCCCATCGGCAACGGTATCATTACCGTTGAAAATGAAGATCAGGCCCTCGCCCGTGCGGATAAAACCCGCAAGGACAAGGGCGGCGAAGCTGCGAGAGCGGCTATGGCTATGCTGGACCTTCAGACGAAATACGCCTGAATATTTAACCGGGGCGGGAGTTATCCAGCCAAGCGGCCGAAGCATCCCTTCCCGGCGTATACGGCACTGGCACCCAGTTCTTCCTCGATACGGATGAGCTGGTTGTATTTGGCCAATCTGTCCGACCGAGCGAGGCTGCCGGTTTTGATCTGACCGCAATTGGTCGCCACCGCCAGATCGGCAATGGTCGCATCCTCGGTTTCACCCGAACGGTGTGACATTACCGAGGTGTAACCGGCGCGGTGCGCCATATCGACCGCTGCCAACGTCTCGGTCAAAGTGCCGATCTGATTGACCTTCACCAGCAGCGAATTGGCCAGACCTTGCTCGATCCCCATGGACAGCCGCTTGGGGTTGGTAACAAACAAATCATCTCCGACCAGCTGCACTTTATCGCCGACCATATCGGTCAGGGCCTTCCAGCCAGCGAAATCGTCTTCGTCCATCCCGTCTTCGATCGAGCGGATGGGATAGTCGTCACATAGTTTTGCGAGATAGGCGGCCATTTGGTCCGGTGACAGCGACTTGCCCTCGCCTGCAATCTCGTACTTGCCGTTGCGGAAAAATTCCGAGGAGGCGCAATCGAGCGCAAGCACGACATCGGTGCCAGGATTAAATCCGGCCTTCTCAATCGACGCCATGATGAAATCAAGCGCATCGCGCGTGCTCGCCAGATCGGGAGCAAAGCCGCCCTCATCGCCAACCGAAGTAGACAGGCCCTTGTCAGACAGGCCCTTCTTCAATGTATGAAATATCTCGGCACCCCAGCGCACTGCTTCTGCAATGCTGTCAGCGCCCACTGGCATCACCATGAATTCCTGGATATCAATTGGATTATCAGCGTGTTCGCCGCCATTGATGATATTCATCATCGGCACTGGCAGGACATGCGCCGAAACCCCGCCGACATAGGCCCATAGCGGCATTCCGCGTGAATTCGCTGCAGCTTTCGCCGCCGCCAGGCTGGTGCCCAATATGGCATTGGCGCCGAGCCGGGATTTGTTTTCCGTCCCGTCCAGATCGATCATCGCCATATCCAGAACGCGTTGATCCTCCGCGTCCAAGCCCACCAGCATGTCGGCAATTTCGCCATTCACCGCAGCCACCGCTTTGGTGACGCCCTTGCCCATGTAACGCGCCGCATCACCATCCCGCAATTCGACCGCCTCGTGAGCACCGGTTGAAGCGCCCGACGGCACAGCGGCACGCCCAAAACTGCCATCTTCCAGGAAGATATCCACTTCCACAGTCGGGTTGCCCCGGCTATCAAGAATCTCACGGCCATGAATGTCGATGATTGCGGTCATTTTGGGGCGCTGCTCCAGCTATATGTGTTGTAATTAACTAACACACCGAATACATATCGTATGTAACGGCGTTATTGCGCCTTATGCGCCGGAACAAAGCGGTGCAAGTTGCGTTGTATTGCTGATCAGCCAAACCGATAGTTTCGGCTATGAAAATACGAATGCGGATCGAAGACCCTCAGGGCAAAGGAAGAGAAAATGGCACAGGCCAGCACGACGAAGACGACGACTACGAAACGCAAACAAGCGACCAAGAAATCCTCCACCACTTCCGCCAAGAAAGCCTCCGGCAATGGCGCGCTAGAAGCGAAGACTCGCTTTAACGCTGCCTTGGACGAAGCCAAGGCGGGCGCTGCTGCGCTTAAGGCAGAAGCGACTACGCGTGCCAATGCCTACCGCAATCAAGCCAAGGGCAAATCATCCGATTTGGTTGGCGAAGCCAAGGAATATAGCGCCGAAGCTAAGGCCAAGGCATCCGAGCTGGCAGCCGATGCCAAGGTGAAGGCTGCAGAGCTGGCAAATGACGGTAAGGCCAAGGCCAGCGAAGCAATGGTTTCGCTGGGCAAGATCGTATCCGACAATGCTGGAACGATCGACGAAAAGCTTGGCGCGAAATACGGTGATTACGCCCGTACTGCATCGCGGAGCCTGCAAGAAACCGCCGAGAAACTCGACGCGAAGAGTGTTGACGAATTGGGCGAATACGCCCGCGATGCTGTCCGCAAGAGCCCGGCAGCCGCTGTTGGTATCGCCGCAGTGGTTGGGTTCATGATTGCTCGTCTTTTCCGCGGCAAACGCGGCTAATTGACTGTGTGATGCAACCTCGGACGGTTCGTTGGATTGGCCGGGGTTGCATCAGCGAATTAGGGGCAGCGAATGCTTGATGACGGATTGCCCGGCGGGCGAGACGAAGAATTGGAATTGCCTGAAAAGGAAGAGTCCGCTCCGGCGAACTCGCTTTCCGAAGATATTGGTGCGTTAATTGAAGACGGCAAAACCTACGCGGAAGCAGAGATTGCATTCCAGAAGACCCGTTTGTCGTTCACCGCTGATCGCGCAAAATGGGGCACGCTCTATATTCTGATCGCCTTGTCGGTTATGCATCTCGCGCTGGTTGCGATCGTGGTTGGCGGAATACTCGCCCTAACCCCGCTAATCACGGCATGGGGGGCAACTGCACTGGTCGTCGGACTATTGGTGCTCGTTGGCGCAATATTTGGCGTGAAAGCCAAAAACCGGTTTGGCGGCCTGTCGAAAGCGTTTGACCAGACCAAATCCGATGAAGAGACAGAGGCATGAGCGCGCAGCTGGACCAAAGATTAGCCGAAGATCGCGAATTGCGTGACGCGGCTCTATCGCTGCTTAAAACAGATATCACCAATTTGCGGGCGGATTTGGCGGGCAAGGGATTTGGCGAAAGAATTGTCGACCGGATGAGCGAAGGTGCGGTTGATATCTTTGACGAGGCAGTCGACCTGGCGGAGAACAACCGCGGCGTTCTGGCAACGTTGATCGGCGCGGTATTGTTGTGGTTCGCTCGCAATCCGATAGTCGCGCTGTTTGCCGATGATGACGAGACTGAACATGACAGCGACGATGACCTGTCCGGCGCTGAAGCAACCGCGGACGACCCAGATTAATTTGATTTGGTACCATCGCTAACAGCAACCCGATTATCCTTGGAGATTATGCCATGAATACCCCCGCAAATGACCTCGCAGCAGGCGATGAAAAGCGCGAAGTCTTGCGTGAAAAGATCGAGGCCGCAGAAGTGCGTCAGGCTCAACGGTCTTTGGGCGGATATGCCCGCGATGCCCGCGACAATGCCACGGTATTTGTCCGCGAACACCCGATTGCGACAGTTGGCGCCGCGCTCGCATTTGGTGTCGTGCTCGCTGCTGTTATCCCAGGGCCAGGTCGCCGGCTGAGCCAGCGCGTAGGCAAGAAAATTGGTGGGAGCGCTTCTTCGATTGCAGCCATCGCGTCGGAATTGGGTCTGGCATATGCCGCGGGCTTTATGGACAACGCTGGGAAAGCGGCCCGGACCGGCAAGGATACTTTGGAAGATATCAGTGATACGCTGGGTGATAGCGCGCGCGCAGTCCGCCGCGAAGCGTCAAACCGCGCTGCCAAGGCTGCTGACGGAGCAGGTACGCTCAGCCGCAATGTAAAGAAAAAGACGAGCCGCGCAGTCCGCGATTTGCGCAGCCGGGTTTCTTAAGTAGCCGGCTGAATTGGCGGCCCGTAACCGGCCGGGCTTGCTTGACGGCTGAAATTCTCTATTTGGCCCACATCCTTTCCCGCAAGTCGAGATCATGTAATGTCAGGTACGGAAACAAAACAACTACTTCATCTGGTTATGGGCGGACGGGTAAAAGACCCGCGTACCCTGGAATTCCAGGACCCGCACAGCGTGCATGTGGTGGGTGTTTATCCTGATTACGACGAAGCGCAGGAAGCCTGGCGCACTCAGGCCCAGCGAACTGTCGATGATGCAGAGATGAAATATGTCATCGTGCATCTCCATAAATTGCTCGATCCCGAAGCGGCCGGCAAATAAATGAAAAGGGCCCCGGATCAATTCCGGGGCCCTTTTCATTTGAACCAGATTGTCCGCCGCAACGGATCAATAGTCTTGATCAGATGAATTCAATCTTCTTCACGTGATAGAACTTGTCGCCCGAAGGCACCGACACTTCGATGTCGTCACCAACATTTTTACCGATCAAAGCCTTGGCCAGTGGCGAATTATACGAAATGCGGCCCTTATTGGCGTCCGCTTCGGTCTCGCCCACGATCTGATATTTGATCGGCTTGTCATTCTCGTCCAGCAACGTAACCGTTGCCCCAAACACAATCCGGTCACCCGATAATGTGAGTGGATCGATAATCTGCGCACGGCTGACTTTGTTTTCGATATCGGCAATATACGCCTCTACCTGGCCCTGACGTTCTTTCGCCGCGTGATATTCCGCGTTCTCTGACAAATCGCCATGCGCACGCGCTGTCTCGATCGCTTCGACAATTGTCGGTCGTTCTGCGCGGTACGCCTTCAGATCAGCCGTTAGCCGTTCATAACCCTCAGCAAGCATCGGAACACTTTGCATGAAAACCTCATTCCGTTTTTAAGGCCTTTTTTCTGACAGTTAGACACTGTGCCGCTTCGTGAGAGGCGACCTAGATCCGTCTAAATTGTCGAGAAAAGACGCGTTTGTTTCAGCTATAATAGTCCTGCAACGACCGGACTTCAAGCTGGCTTGCATTTATCGCTACGATTGCCTGCGCTGCAGCTAGCGATGCAGCCGCCGTTGTATAGTAGGGAATTCGGTTTGTCAGCGCGGATGCACGGATCGATTTGCTGTCGATATGGCTTTGCCAACCTTCGGTGGTGTTAAACACCAAATGGACATCCCCGTCGATCATCCGGTCGACAATATTGGGCTGGCCCTCGGCCACTTTCTTGACCCGTTCAACCGCCAAACCCTGTTCGGACAGATAGGTTTGCGTGCCGCCGGTGGCGATGACCGTAAAGCCATGCTCGATCAGCGCAGCCACCGCTGGCACAATCACCGGCTTGTCACTGTCCTTGACGGAGACGAACAACACGCCCTTTTCCGGCAACACTTCGCCTGCGCCCAATTGCGATTTGTAGAAAGCGGTCGCGAAATCGCGGTCGATTCCCATCACCTCGCCAGTTGATTTCATTTCCGGCGACAGAACCGGATCCGCACCGGGGAATTTGGTGAAGGGGAACACCGCTTCCTTGACCGCCATATAGTCGAGTTTGCGTTTGAAAGGCGGGAATGTGGAGAGTTTCTCGCCTGCCATCACCCGCGCCGCGATTTTTGCCACTGGCTGCCCGATGGCCTTCGCGACGAACGGCACCGTCCGGCTTGCGCGCGGATTGACCTCGATCAAGTAAACCTCGCCGTCTTTCACTGCGAACTGGATGTTCATCAGGCCGACGACATTCAGCGCCAATGCCAGTTCCTTGGCCTGCCGCTCCATTTCCTCGACGATTTCCGTGGGCAGGCTGTATGGCGGCAAAGTGCAGGCACTGTCGCCCGAATGGACGCCCGCTTCTTCGATATGCTGCATTACCCCGGCGATTGCGACTTCTTCGCCGTCGCACAGTGCATCGACATCGCATTCAATCGCATCGCGCAAATATTGGTCGATCAGCACCGGGCTATCGCCCGAAACCCTGACCGCCGTGGCGATGTAATTGTCGAGCTGGGCTTCGCCGTCGACGATCTCCATTGCGCGGCCGCCCAGGACATAGGACGGACGCAGCAGCACCGGATATCCGATCCGCGCGGCGACCGCGCGGGCTTCATCCCGGCTGCGGGCAATGCCATTGTCGGGCTGTTTCAGCTTCAACTGGTTGACCAGTTTGGCAAAGCGTTCGCGGTCTTCGGCCAGATCGATGGCGTCAGGACTGGTGCCGAGGATCGGAATGCCTTCATCTTCCAGCGCCTGCGCCAGTTTCAGCGGGGTCTGCCCGCCAAACTGGACGATTACGCCGACCAGCTCCCCTTTGGTCATTTCAACGCGGAGGATTTCCAGCACATCTTCCGCTGTCAGTGGTTCGAAATAGAGCCGGTCAGACGTGTCATAATCGGTTGAAACCGTTTCCGGATTGCAATTGATCATGATGGTTTCATAGCCCGCTTCTTCCAGCGCGAAACACGCATGGCAGCAGCAATAATCAAACTCGATGCCCTGCCCGATCCGGTTCGGCCCGCCGCCCAGGATCACGATCTTGCGGCGGTCAGACGGGTCGGCCTCGTTCTCAGGCTCGCCGAAGCTCGGGGCCTCGTAAGTCGAGTACATATACGGCGTAATCGCCTCGAATTCGGCGGCGCAGCTGTCGATCCGTTTGAACACTGGATGCACGCCCAGCTTGCGGCGCAATTCGCGCACTTCGGCTTCCGAGGTCGCCCCGGCCATCGCGCGCAAGGCATCGTGGAGCAAGCCGGAACGCCGCGCCTGTGTTTCGGCCATCCCGCCCGCGACATGCACCGAACGCACCGCCAGGGTCGCGAGCCGCTTGTCGGAAAAGCCCATCGCTTTCAGTTTGCGCAGGCCCGCGGCATCATTTGGCAGACCATCTTCGGAAATCTGCTTCTCCGCCGCGATGATCGTTTCGATCTGGCGCAGGAACCACGGGTCGTAAAAGGTAATGTCGTGCACTTCTTCCACCGTCATGCCTTCGCGGAATGCCTGTGCGACCTGCAAAATTCGGTCCGGCGTCCGTTTGGACAAGGCAGCAGTGAGAATTTCGCGGCTGACGCCTTCCAGTTCCACCACCCGGTTGAACCCGTCGAGGCCCGTTTCCAGTCCGCGCAATGCCTTCTGCATCGATTCGGCAAAGCTACGGCCAATCGCCATGACTTCGCCGACTGACTTCATCGCGGTGGACAGTTTGTTTTCCGCGCCTTTGAATTTCTCGAAAGTGAAGCGCGGGATCTTGGTGACCACATAATCGATGGTTGGTTCGAAACTGGCCGGGGTCGCACCGGTAATCTCGTTGGTAACCTCGTCCAGCGTGTATCCCACGGCCAGCTTCGCCGCGACGCGCGCGATGGGGAAGCCGGTGGCCTTGGATGCCAAAGCGGAGGAGCGCGAAACGCGCGGGTTCATCTCGATCACGATCAACCGGCCGTCGGCAGGATTGACCGCGAATTGGACGTTGGAACCGCCGGTTTCGACGCCGATTTCGCGCAGGCAGGCGATGCTGGCATCGCGCATGATCTGATATTCTTTATCGGTCAGCGTCAGCGCCGGTGCCACGGTGATGCTGTCACCGGTATGCACGCCCATTGGATCGACGTTTTCGATGGAGCAGATGATGATGCAATTGTCGGCGCGGTCACGCACGACTTCCATCTCATATTCTTTCCACCCGAGCAGCGATTCCTCGATCAGCACTTCATTGGTGGGCGATGCATACAGACCTTCACGGACGATCTTCTCGAATTCGGCCTTGTTATAGGCAATCCCGCCGCCGGTGCCGCCAAGCGTGAAGCTGGGGCGAATTATCGCGGGCAGTCCGGTGGTTTCCAGCACCCTGACTGCATCGTCCAGATTATGCGCAATGCCGCTGCGCGCGCTTTCAAGGCCGATTTTGTCCATCGCCTCACGGAATTTCTGCCGGTCTTCCGCTTTGTCGATGGCTTCGGCATCCGCGCCAATCATGGTGACGCCGAATTTCTTCAGCACACCCATTTTTTCGAGGCTGAGCGCGCAATTGAGCGCTGTCTGCCCGCCCATCGTGGGCAGCACCGCGTCGGGGCGTTCTTTCTCGATGATCTTGGCGACAACTTCGGGTGTAATCGGCTCGATATAGGTCGCATCGGCCATATCGGGATCGGTCATGATCGTGGCGGGGTTGGAATTGACGAGGACCACGCGGTAGCCCTCCTCCTTCAACGCCTTGATCGCCTGCGTGCCGGAGTAATCAAACTCGCACGCCTGGCCGATAACAATAGGACCAGCGCCAATGACGAGGATCGATGAGATGTCAGTACGTTTGGGCATTAGTTCTGCGTGCTCGTTAGGGCTGGAGGATTTGATGAATTTAGCCACTCCCAATACGGAGTTTGCATCAAGCCAGTGACGTAAAGTGGATTGATATGCGTCAGCAAGAAGTTGTTCGGAGACAAGAAGGCGGTATAACTATCAATAAGCTGCGCTAGGTTCGCTGATGACTTGATGACGATTGTTCCAGCGAATGGGGTGAGATACTGATAAGTATGCGCATGGCTCTTCGCGTACTCTAAAATACGCCTTGGTGTTGGATCTGTTGAGAACGGACTAAAACTAAGGATGAACGTGTTAAACATTGGCATCCCCTATAGCTTTCGGGTTTGTTGTGGGTATCGTCTCAACATTCATCTCGATGACTGTTGCTGCATCGCCTAACTGCGGCTCAATTTTTGAGATCAGAAGTTTTCGTTCAAGAAACTTTTCTGAGTGCAATCTGTCCCTGTCAACGAACGTGAAAAATACGATTTGCATTGCTGCTATGATCGGACCACCCACTGTTAGCCAAACAAATAGCTCTTGGAATTCTTCTGGCGCGAAGCGAATCCCAGCAAGCCCTCCTGCCATGGACGTCGCCGCTAAAACCAATGCCGGGGTCAGCGCGCTACTGACCTTAGTGGTGATTTCAGATTGAGCTACAAACGGATCTTTTTTCACCCCAACATCCCCACAAACCGCTCGAACAGATAGAAGCTATCTTGCGGCCCCGGGCTTGCTTCCGGGTGATATTGCACCCCGAACGCCTTCCGGCCCTTCACCGCGATGCCGCAATTCGAGCCGTCGAACAGCGAAACGTGGGTTTCCTCCACACTGTCCGGCAAAGTCGATCCATCCACCGCAAAGCCGTGGTTCATCGAGGTAATCTCTACCACGCCGTCCTCCAACCGTTTGACCGGGTGGTTCGCGCCGCGGTGGCCCTGGTGCATCTTGGTGGTCTTGGCGCCGGTTGCCAGCGCCAGCATCTGGTGGCCGAGGCAGATGCCGAACAGCGGCATATCCGCCTCCAGCAGCGCCTTGATGGTCGGCACCGCATAAACCCCCGTCGCCGCCGGATCGCCCGGCCCGTTGCTGAGGAATACGCCGTCCGGTGACAGCGCCTGAATGTCTGCCAGCGAGGTCTTGGCCGGAACCACCGTCACCCGCGCGCCGGCCTTCACCAGATTGCGGAAGATGTTGTCCTTCGCGCCGTAATCAATCGCGACGACGTGGGGGACACTGACCCCATCCCCGTTCGTGTCGAGCGAAGTCGAGACACCTGCACCGGACTTCTCGACTTCGCTCGAAGCGAACGGAGGTTCGCTCTGGGGCCAGCGACTGCGGCCATAGCCCTTGCCCAGTGTCCACGCCCCGCCTTCCCAATTCTGGTTCTCGTCCCGCGTCACCCGCTGGGCGAGGTCCATACCCTCCAGCCCGGCCCATTCCTGAGCGCGCTTCACCAAGGCAGAAATGTCGAATTTGCCATCTGGCGAATGAGCGATCACCGCATTGGGCGCGCCGGACAAGCGGATTCGGCGGGTCAGCGCGCGGGTATCCACGCCGGACAGGCCGATCTTGCCGTTTGCGGCCATCCAGTCGGTAAATTGCTGGGTGCTGCGGAAATTGCTGCTCTGCGTGACTTCTTCGCGCACTACGCAGCCAACTGCGCCTTCTACCGCGCTTTCGAAATCTTCCGCATTGGTGCCGACATTGCCGATATGGGGAAATGTGAAGGTGACGATCTGCGCGGCGTAACTGGGGTCAGTCAGCACTTCCTGATAACCGGTCATCGCGGTGTTGAAGCACACTTCGCCAACCGCTTCGCCCGCCGCGCCGAATCCCATACCCCAGACCACTGTTCCGTCTGCCAGAACAAGACAGCCTGTCGCATCTTTGGGCTGCGCAGACGTAGAGGCGGGGTCGGCCATGAGGGGCGCTCCGAGTAAGGTTTTTCCGGCGATGTTGCTAAGGCCTAGGCGTTATGGCCGGATGGGCTTGCCGTCAACCTATCGCGGGCCGATTTGTTGGGCTAGATGGGAGAAATTCGGGGCGCATGCCCAATCATCCACAGGAATTTATAAAATGCTCCGCGATAAGATCAAAGCCGAACAGATTCTCGCCATGAAAGCCGGTGACAAGGACCGCACCGCCGCGCTGCGGTCAATTTCGGCCAAGATCAAGGACCGCGATATCGAATTGCGGACCAAAGGCCCGGTCGCCGATGATGATGCAATGGTGATCGAAACCATGCAGAAAATGGCCAAGCAGCGACGCGAATCGATCACTATGTTTGAGGATGGCGGGCGAACCGAACTGGCTGAGCAGGAAAAATCAGAGCTGGCGGTGATCGAAGAATTTTTGCCTAAGCAATTGAGCGATGCGGAAACCGCTGCTGTGATTGAGGCAATCAAGGCGGAAGTGGGTGCATCTTCCCTGAAGGATATGGGTAAGGTGATGGCCGAACTGAAATCCCGCCACGGCAGCGAGCTGGATATGTCCAAGGCCAGCGGACTGGTGAAGGTGGCGCTTGTTTGAGGTGTTGCGCTCAGGCTTCCCGACTTCGCTCGACGCGAAGGGAAGTTTGGCACAAACCTCCACGACCCGTTCGTGTCGAGCGAAGTCGATACACCCTAAAGGAATAGAGATACGATGGCATTCTGGTGCTACATCCTGCGCTGCTCAGATGGTAAATATTACACCGGCCATACCGATGATCTCGAACGACGCGTGGCAGAACATTCCCAAGGCGGGTATTGCAACTTCACCTCTAAGCGAAGACCAGTAGAGTTGATCTGGGCGTCGGATTTCCCTACCCGCCACGAGGCGCTGTCGGCTGAATTAAAGGTCAGCAAATGGTCGCGGGCCAAGAAGGAAGCATTGGCGGCTAGCGACTGGGACAAGCTCTCTTTCTATGCCAAACCCCCGAAAGAACGTGTCTCGACTTCGCTCGACACGAACGCATCTGTTGGGCACTAAAGTAAGATGGCGCTGACACCTCAATGGCTGGATGAATTACGGGCGCGGACCACGCTGTCCAGCCTGATCATGCGTACGACCAAGCTGCAAAAGGCCGGCCATGAATGGAAGGCCTGCTGTCCGTTTCATGACGAGAAATCGCCCAGCTTTACGGTCAGCGACCAGAAGGGGTTCTATCATTGCTTCGGTTGCGGCGCGCATGGGGATGCGATCCGCTGGATGACGGACCAGCGCGGGCTGGAATTCATGGATGCAGTGAAGGAACTGGCGGCAGAAGCCGGGATGGAAGTCCCCGCCGCCGATCCCCGCGCCGCGCAACAGGCAGAAGTGCGCGCGGGGCTGCATGATGTGATGCAGGCAGCGCAGGATTGGTTCGAAGCGAAATTGCAGGCCAATGAAGGCGCCGGGGCGCGTGATTACCTCAAATCTCGCGGGTTCGATGCCCATACGGTTAAGCGCTTTGGGTTTGGTTACGCTCCGCCGGATCGGCAGGCGATGAAAGCGGCGCTGTCACAATTCGAAGAACCGATGCTGATCGAGGGCGGCTTGCGGATTCTGGTGGATGATAAGGAACCGTACGACCGGTTCCGTTCCCGCCTGATGTTGCCGATCCAGGATGCACGGGGCCGCGTGATCGCGTTTGGCGGACGCATTCTGGAGGCCTATACCCCAAAGAGCTCAAAGGCACCCAAATATCTCAATTCGCCTGACACGCCTTTGTTTGACAAGGGGCGGACGCTGTACAACCTCCACCGGGCCGGGCCGGCATCGCGGCAAACCAACCGGGTAGTGGTGGTCGAAGGCTATATGGATGTGATCGCGCTGGCGGCGGCGGGGATAGAGGATGCGGTGGCCCCGCTGGGCACTGCGCTGACGGAAGCCCAGATCGAATTGCTGTGGCGATTGGTGGAACGGCCGATTGTGTGTTTCGACGGGGATGCGGCGGGTCAAAAGGCCGCGATGCGCGCAGTTACGCGGACATTGCCATTGCTGAAGCCATCGCATTCGCTGGCCATAGTCACCCTGCCCGCCGGGCTTGATCCCGATGATTTGCTGAAGTTGAAAGGGCGCGGTGCGCTGGATGAATTGCTCGGCAATGCGGCGAGCTTGCTGGATACGCTATGGAGTTATGAACGCGACCTTCAGCCGCTGAACTCGCCAGAAGACAAGGCGGGATTAAAGGCGCGGCTGCTGGATCACGTCGATAATATCCAGCACCCTGACATTCGTGCGCTGTATAAGCGCGAATTGTTGGAACGGTTTTCCACCTTCGCATTCCCGCCCCGCCCACCGCGTGGGGCGCGATCTCAGAACGATTGGAAGCGCGGAGCTGGGTTCAAAGCGGCCAATCCGATCATTAGCCCGGAAGCCTCGAGCCGTTTGCGGCGTACATCAGAAGGCGGCGCGCGGGATGAATTGACCGCTGCTGTCATCACCGGCCTGGCCCGCTATCCCGATCAAATCATGCGCCATGCAGAGGCGCTTGGACGCTTCGCCGGGCATGATCAGCGCGCCGCCCCGGCAATAGATATGTTGATAGAGGCAGCCGAAACGCTTGAACCTTCGGATAAATCGCCCATATCAGTACCTGTGGGAACATTAGCGCCGCCGGATAACACCCGTTTCGCCTTCCTCGGAGAAGGCATCGATCCGATAGCAGCGCGTGATGATCTGGCCGAAGCCGTGTCCCTATTGGTCGAAAGGCCTGCGTTGGAAGCTGCCTTGAAAGCAGCAACCGCGCGGTTCGAGACCGATCCCGAAGGAGCTTTCGCAGAGCAGCAACGCCTGCTCAAACGAAAGCTGGAATTCGAGTCGCGATTAGGGCAGATGGCAGGCAAACGGGCTGCGCGTGCGGCCCTTAGTGATTCAGATATAGCATCCGGGATTATAAATACGGATGATAAAGAAACGGACTGACGGTACCTATGGCAACCGATGCAAAAGCAAGCGACAAGGATGATGCGCCTCTGATCGACCTCAACGAGGCATTGATCAAGAAGCTGCTGACCAAGGCGAAGAAGCGCGGCTACGTCACCTATGACGAGCTGAACGAAGCGCTGCCGCAGGATCAGATGACATCCGAACAAATTGAAGACGTAATGTCCGCGATTTCGGAAATGGGCGTCAATGTCGTCGAAAATGACGAAGAGGCGGAGCCCGAGAGCGAAGTCGAAGCCATTGATGGCAAAGCGGCCAAACCTGCCGCCGCCGCCAAGAAAGCCGCCCCGACCGAGCGGACCGACGATCCGGTTCGGATGTACCTGCGCGAAATGGGCGCAGTGGAATTGCTCAGCCGCGAGGGCGAAATCGCCATTGCCAAACGGATCGAATCCGGCCGCGACACCATGATCATCGGCCTGTGCGAAAGCCCCATTACCTTCCACGCGATCATTCATTGGTCCGAAGCGCTCAACAGCGAAGAAATGCAGTTGCGCGAAATTCTCGATCTCGACGCCATGCTGTCCAAGGAACCTCCTGTCGATAAGATGGAAGAGGAAAACGAGGACGATGATGGCGAAATCAGCGAAGAAACCGCTGGCCCCACCATCCGCGATGATGACGAGGATGACGACGACGACGATAGCGATTCTGACGACGAAGACGGCGAAGAAGGCAGCAAGAATAAAGATGATGACGAGGAGGAAGAGGACAACACTCTTTCACTCGCTCAGATGGAAGCTGCGCTGAAGCCTGAAGCACTCGAAACTTTTGCCCGCATCACTAGCCTGTTTAAGAAATTCGAGAAAATCCAGGGTCAGCGCGTCGACATTCTTGGTGCCGGTGAAGATTATCCCGCGTCCAAGGAAAAGAAATATGAAGAACTGCGTGAACAGCTGACGGCAGAAGTCGAAAGCGTGCAGTTCCACGCGGCCAAGATCGAATTTCTGGTCGACAATCTTTACGCATTCAACCGCCGCCTGACTGCCTTGGGCGGCCAGATGCTGCGTCTGGCAGAGCGTCACAAAGTCAAACGGATCGATTTCCTCAAAGCCTATGTCGGTAATGAGATGGATGATGCCTGGCTGAAAGATAACGCCAAAAAAGACAAGAAATGGGCTGCATTCGCCGAGAACGAAGCCGACGCTGTCAAGCGTATTCGCGCGGAAATCGCTGACATTGCCGCCAATACCGGCATGAGCCTCGACGAATTCCGCCGCATCGTGAACATGGTCCAGAAGGGCGAACGCGAAGCGCGCATCGCCAAGAAGGAAATGGTCGAGGCGAACCTTCGTCTGGTGATTTCCATCGCCAAGAAATATACCAATCGCGGCCTGCAATTCCTTGATCTTATTCAGGAAGGCAACATCGGCCTGATGAAGGCGGTCGATAAATTCGAATATCGCCGCGGTTATAAGTTCAGCACTTATGCAACCTGGTGGATCCGTCAGGCCATCACGCGCTCGATTGCCGACCAAGCACGTACAATTCGTATTCCGGTCCACATGATCGAAACGATCAACAAACTGGTCCGCACAAGCCGTCAGTTCCTGCACGAACAGGGCCGCGAACCGACGCCGGAAGAAATGGCCGAACGCCTGTCCATGCCGCTGGAAAAAGTGCGCAAGGTCATGAAAATCGCCAAGGAACCAATCAGCCTCGAAACACCGATCGGCGACGAGGAAGATTCGCATCTCGGCGATTTCATCGAAGACAAGAATGCGATCATCCCTGTGGATGCGGCAATTCAGGCGAACCTGAAAGAAACCGTGACCCGCGTGCTCGCATCACTGACCCCGCGTGAGGAACGCGTGCTACGCATGCGCTTCGGCATCGGGATGAACACCGATCACACGCTGGAAGAAGTCGGCCAGCAGTTCTCGGTTACTCGCGAACGTATCCGGCAGATCGAGGCGAAGGCGCTCAGGAAACTGAAGCACCCAAGCAGGTCCCGCAAAATGCGGAGCTTCCTGGATCAATAAAACAAATTTTGGGGCGGCGATCATTCGCCGCCCTAATTGTTTCAGCTAAACCGCGCGAAACCCGCCGCAGTTTCTGCGATCGGATCCAGCCTGATCCATAACGCAAGGCCGAACATTGCCGCTGTAAACATGGCGGACCCAATCGCCGCTCGCTTGAACGAACTTGCGGGCCAGAATGGCAACAGTAACGCCATGCCCAGCACCAAAGGCAATGCCGCCACCATCGGTAACTCTGGTCCCACTCCTTGCAGGAACTGGTGTCCCAAAGCGATCATGTAGCCGGCCACCAATGCGGCACAGATAATTGCGATGGCTTTGCCCACAACCGCGCCAAACCTGACCAACGCAAACGCCGCAATACCGCCCAGCATGACCGTGATGACAATGAAATAGGCTGCTGTCGGGGCGACCGCTTGTCCGGCCGCAGCCAGCAGCATTATCGGCAGAGCAAATCCCGCCCAGTCACTCGGCCCGCCGCTGCCCTTATACAGGACCAGGAAAACACTCGCCAGACTGGCAAGCAGCGCCATCCGTTCGAGTTTGGGAATAGCGGCAAGTCGGTCATAATATTGTACCGGCCCATCCGCACCTGACACTAGGTTGCCCAAGTACAGCAACAATCCGCCCATAACGACCAAGGCCGCCGACTTGCCAGCGCCCCGCAGCAATGCCTTGCCGTCAAACTTGCCCCGCACTGCCCCGGCATAAGCCAATCCGCCAATCCCCAGCATGACCCAGCCAAGCGCCGGGGCGTAAGCGATGGTGAATAATCCGAAAAAGTCAAAGAATGTCAGATCGGGCGATGTCTGAGGCAGTTCCTCCGCGCTGGCGAGCGCCCGCGTCAAATCCAGAACCTGCGCGCCCATGTCCTGCAGCGATCCTTGATCAAGACGGGCAGGAGTAATCAGCGGCGAGTGATACAATCCCGGCCGGCCGATAAAGGCAAAATTATACGCGGTATACGGCCCCTCCAACGCAGGCGTCAGGTCGGTATCGTTGGGCAGTAAATTGTAGATAAACACCCCAAGCGACGATGTGGCCGGGCGCGATACATTGTCCTGAAACACCTGCATGGCCGCGCCGTTACCTTGCGAGGTCTGGAACATGGTTGTGCGCCCGCCGCCGCCGCGTGCCTCCGTATTGATGATCGTCCCGATCCGCGTCCGAAGCGGATCGTTGGCAAAGAAATGCGCTGCACCCTCTAGCCCCAACTCCTCGGCATCGGTGATCAGCGCGACTATGTCCCGCCCGGGCGTACCGTCTGCCTGAATGGCGCGCAGTGTTTCCAGAATTGCGGCAACCCCGGCGGCATCATCCGAAGCGCCTGGCGAATCCCAAACGCTGTCATAATGCGCCATCAGCGCCAGCGCAGGCTTGGAACGGTCTTTGCCCGGCAGGACAGCAATGATGTTGACCAAATCCGGCGCCGGCTCTTCACTGCCGCGCCAATAAGCGAGCCTGCCATTGGCACCCTCACTTATCGGAACCGCATCGGTCCTAACCTCCAGCCCCATCGCGGTGAGCCGCTGGACCAGATATTCGCGAACCTGTGTGTTCGCCTCGCTGCCTGTCGGATGCGGCCGGGCGGCAATAATGCGGACATCATCCATCGCACGGGCAGCGGAAAACTCACCTGGCGGCGCATCTTTTTGCAACGGAGCCGGTGGAGTGGTCGAAAAAATCGCCAAAGCAATCGCACCCACAATCGCGATCAGGAATGCCCCATAGCGTTTCATAATATTTCTCTCCCCAGGGACATTGTCGGCGCAAGGGTACACAGAACAACGTTCGCAGACGAGTAGCACAAGATGAAAAATGGGGATGGAAACAAAAATGTGCACCACTATCCGTGACCAACTGGCCAAATTGCGCATTACAGTGGGGGGATAAGGCGCATGTGAGGTGGCTTAATCGGCTAACAGTCCCTATATGGACCATCCCCGATTCACCGTTGCCCAAGTGGACATATAATGCGCTTAGCCATCGCCTCCGACCATGCTGCCACCGACCTTAAGGCAGAGCTGTGCGAATGGTTGATTGAACAAGGTCACGAAGTTGCTGATCTTGGCCCTGCCGCTGGGGAAAGCGTCGATTATCCTGATTACGGTCAAAAATTGGCCGCGGTTGTTGCGGATGGCACGGCGGAGCGCGGGATTGCGCTGTGCGGTTCCGGGATTGGCATTTCAATTGCAGTGAACCGCAATCCGGGCGCCCGCTGCGCCTTGGTCTCCGAGCCCCTTAGTGCTGCCCTCGCCCGTGATCATAATGATGCAAATTGCATCGCAATGGGCGCGCGCCTGACAGGCAGCGATATGGCCAAAGCCTGCATTACCGCATTCCTCACCACCGAATTCGCCGATGCGAATGATGCATCCGGGCGCCACCAACGCCGGGTGAACAAATTGTCCAATATTCCCCTCTCCACACAAGCCTCCGCTGGAAATTAACTGATGAACGAAGAAACCAAGATCATCCCTGCCAATCTGATGGAACGGTTCTGGCACGAAAGCCTGGCAGAAGCCGACCCCGAAATCGCGGCAGCCATCGACAGTGAACTCAGCCGTCAGCAGGACAAAATCGAGCTGATCGCATCGGAAAATATTGCCAGCAAGGCTGTACTGGAGGCGACCGGATCGGTTTTCACCAACAAATATGCGGAAGGGTATCCGGGCAAGCGTTACTATGGCGGCTGCGATTATGCCGATGTGGTGGAAACGCTCGCGATTGACCGCGCGAAAGAATTGTTCGGCTGTGATTTCGCCAATGTACAGCCCAATTCGGGCAGCCAGATGAATCAAGCGGTGTTTCTCGCACTACTTGCCCCGGGCGATACCTTCATGGGCCTCGATCTGAATTCAGGCGGCCATCTGACCCATGGTTCGCCGGTCAACATGTCGGGTAAATGGTTCAATCCGGTGTCCTACGGCGTAGGCAAAGATGATGAACTGATCGACATGGACGAGGTCGAGCGGATCGCGGCGGAAAGCAAGCCGAAGCTGATCATCTGCGGCGGCACTGCCTATTCACGCACTTGGGATTTCCACCGTTTCCGCGCCATCGCCGATGCAGTGGGCGCATATCTTCTGTGTGACATGTCGCATATTTCCGGTCTGGTTGCAGGCGGCGCGCACCCCTCCCCGTTCCCTCATGCCCACATTGTGACCAGCACCACTCATAAAAGCCTACGCGGCCCGCGTTCCGGCATCATCCTGTGGAATGACGAGGCATTGACCAAGCCGCTGAATATGGCAGTGTTTCCCGGCCTGCAGGGCGGCCCGCTGATGCATGTGATCGCTGCAAAGGCGACCGCCTTCCTCGAGGCGCTGCGCCCCGACTTTAAGGTCTATGCCCAGAACGTGGTCGATAATGCCCGCGCGCTGGCTGCCAGCCTTGAGGAAAACGGGTTGCGGATCGTTTCCGGCGGGACGGATAATCATTCCATGCTGGTCGATCTCACGGCGAAGGATGTTACCGGCAAGTCTGCCGAAAAGGGCCTCGACCGTGCATGGCTCACTTGTAACAAGAACGGCATTCCATACGACACCCGCAGCCCGTTCATCACCAGCGGGATCCGTCTCGGCACGCCGGCAGGCACCACGCGCGGCTTTGGCACCGATGAATTCCGCACAATCGGCAAATTGATCGCTGAAGTGGTTGAAGGCTTGTCCAAGAACGGACCCGAAGGTGATGCCCAGATCGAAGAAAGTGTGCGCGGCCGCGTGAGCGAGCTTTGCGCTGCCTTCCCAGTCTATCCAGGGAGATAATGATGACACAGCGAAATGACGACTTTATCGAAGAAGCCAAGGAAGAATTGGCCGGCATGGCCAAGGAAGGGATGCATCATCCCTCCACCAAACCGGTTCTGACCGGCGCAGCTTTGGGCGCGGTTGCGGGATTGGTGTTGCCAATCGTCAGCTGGCCGCTCGGCCTCGCTGCCGGTGCCGGCTACATGTTCTACAAACGATTGCGACCGTAAATGCGGTGCCCGTTCTGCGCGAATGAAGACAGCCAGGTAAAGGACAGCCGCCCGACGGAGGATAACGCCTCCATCCGGCGGCGGCGCCAATGCGCCAGTTGCGGTGCGCGTT
>Ga0209491_10004033_pt1 | contig 23327 bp, 14 predicted proteins | sample BON02_FD_187213 | JGI IMG/M metagenome (GOLD analysis project Ga0209491, IMG submission 187213) | Freshwater microbial communities from Lake Bonney liftoff mats and glacier meltwater in Antarctica - BON-02 (SPAdes) (version 2) | ecosystem: Environmental > Aquatic > Freshwater > Ice > Glacier... | reverse complement strand
GCCCCGGCCCCGCGCGCATGAACCGCGTCACCGTGCAGCAGGCCACCCAGGGACTCGCGGCCTACCTCTTGAGCGCCGAGGGCTCCTCGGCGCTCGGCGGGCCCGACGCCGTCCGCGCGGCCGGCGTGCCCGCGCGGCGTTCGGTGCGCGGGAGCGTCAAGCGCTCGCTCGCTCGTGAGAACAGCGGCGCCTCCCCCCTCCCCGCCTTCCCTCTTTGTACAAAGCGAGCAATGGCCTAGCTGCTGGTCGTCGCGACCTCCCTGAACCTTTTGCACCCCTCGATATCACGAATCCACGACACACGGAGAGAGAGAGAAAAACTGTTCTTTTCTGCGGAACAACTTCCAAAAATAAACACGCGCCCCGCGCACGCGAGAGCACGAGCGGCATGCAGGGCACGATGCAGCAGATGCTGCGGTCCCTCTCGCAGGTGCGTTATGATCGGGCGTGGGAGGCGGCGCGCGCGTCGAGAGAGGCAGAGAGAGAGACGGATCATCAGGCCCACGAACAGAGGTTTAACACCTTTCGAATAGTCTGCGTCCGTCTTGTCCTCACTCGCGCATCCGAGCAAAAACGTCACCCACCCATACATTCACACAGTCGCTCGCGTTCACGGGAGCGGCCGCAGGCTCGCCCCGGCGGCGGCTGCAGCTCGCGGAACCGTCCTGCGGCGGCCCAGAGGCCGTCGCCGCCGCCGCCGTCGCCGCCGGCCGGAGCGGCCGACTGCTCGCCGAGCTCGAGGGCCGCATCGCGGCCGCCGACGCGAGGCTGGCCGCCTACGAGCGCGCGGTCGCTGACCTGGAGAAGCAGCTGGGGGACCGGGAGGTGCAGGTGCGCGCGCTGAGGTCGGCGCTCGAGTGCAGCCTGTCGGAGAGGAGCGCGCCGCCGCAGCCGGCAGGCGGGCCGCCGGGGGAGGAGGAGCAAGAGAGGGGCGCGATGGCCGCGCGCCTGGCGGACGCGCTCGCCGAGGCCGCGGCGCTGCGGCTGCGCCTGTCGGCGGCGTCCCCGGCGGGACGGCGAGAAGGGGCGGGAGAGCCGGCGGCCGCCGACGCGGGGCCCAGCGGCGGGGGGGCAAGCGGGGACAGCCCGATGACGGGGGCCGGCGGCGGCAGCGCGCGCCGGCGCAAGACGGGGGGGGCGCAGAGCGCGCGGCTGCGCAGGGAGGAGGAGCAGCAGCAGCAGCAGCAGCGGGCGCAGGAGCGAGAGGCCGGCCGGGGCGACGGCGACCAGCGGCGGCAGCAGCAGCAGCAGCAGCAGCAGCAGCAGCAGCAGCAGCAGCAGCAGCGGCGGCGGGACAGCGCCCGCGACGCGCCCGACGGCACGCCCTGCTCGCGCGCGTCGTCGCTGTCGCTGCCGTCGCCCGGGCGCGAGCTGTTTTTGGCGGCGGCGGCGGCGGCGCCAGGCGGGCGAGACGCCGCCGCCGCCGACGAAGACGAAGACGACGCGCACCCGCCCGGGCCCGCGACGCCCTTTTCCCCGGGCCGGGAGATGGAGCGTCAGGAGCAGGCGCACGCGGCCGCCGACGCGGCCGCCGCCGCCCCCAACGCCGCCGCGGCCTGCAACCGGCGGCTCTTCCCTTGCGTCGGCGGGCCGAGCGACGTCGCCAACGCCAACGCCGCCGCCGCATCCGCCGCCGCCGCGACGGGCGACGAGGACGAGGCCGGGGGATCCTCCTGCACGACCAACCCGCTCTACCGCGACGCCCAGGCGCAAGAGCGCGGGCCGGGCAGGCTAGGCAGGTGGCCGCACCCGCTCGCGCAGAGCGACGAGTCGTTCTTGCGCAGCAGCACGGGGGGCGGCGGGGAGGAGACGGTGGGATCGGCGGCGGCGGCGGGTGGAGTCGGCGGTGGCGGCAGCGGCGCCGGCGGCGGCGCCAGCCGCGGCGGCGACGGCGAAGCAGAGACGGAGCGGCGCCTGGCGCGCGCGGGCGCCTCTGCGCGCGCCGCGCAAGATGGGCTGGTGCGAGGCTCGCGTGCGCTGGAGCGCCTGCGGGAGCCCGTTGCCGACCTGCTGTCGATGCTCGCCGGGGCCGTTGGCGGGGGGGCTGCTGCCGGCCTCGGCGCCATTGGCGGCGGCGGCGGCGAGGGCGAGGGCGAGGGGGCGGCGGGGGCGGCGAGCAGAGACGGCAGCGGCGACGGCGTCTCGGCGGTGCTTCGCGGGTTGCTGCGCGAGCGCGCGGCCGCGGCCGCAGCGGGCGTCGCCGCGCTCGAGACGAGCCACGGCGACGCCGCCCTGGCCGTGGAGGCGTGCGTCAGCGAGCTCGAGGCAGTGGCGGCGGCGACGGCCGCGTCGACGGCGGCGGGAGGAGGAGCAACAACGGGCGAGCAGCGGGTGGGGATCGAACCGAGCTATTTTTAATTCGCTGGGGTTACACGATCTCTTTTTTCGCCCTCTCTACAACGTGTCGCGATATTCTGCCCCGTTGGTGATAAACCGTGCGCGCGTGCGTCTCCACTGCGACGCAGTTGCTGCCGCCGCCCCCCCCCCCTCCCGCCGACCGGCCACGCGCCGACCCCACAAGAAAAGAAAGAAAAGACGCGATCAACGGAGCAAAAAGAGACACAAGGCCACGGACGGGGCGCGCGACTCCAACACCCAAGCCTCTTGCCGCGACGATGGCCCCGTACCCTCCTGCCGCGGCCCGTACGCTCGCGCTCGCCCTATTGGCGACCACGCTGCGGCACGCTGCGCTCGCGGCGCCGGCACCGTCGCCTCCGCCGTCGCCGGCGACGCCAGCAGCGCCCCTGTCCCCCGGCCTCCTCCTCCCGTCTTTCTGCTCAGCGGCCCCCCTGCTGGTTCCAAAAATCGTGGGCCGCGACCAGTCGCCCACCCCCCCCAACGAGCTCGGCCTGTGCACGTCCAAGGTAGAGGCCCACACCCGCATCACCTCGTCGTGGTGCCGCGCGCCGGCAGGGCCCGCGTATGCAGAGTATGTGCCGCCCGCCGCGACAACAACGACGACGACGACAACGACGAGCGCTGCCACAGCCGCCCCCGCGCGCCCCCTCGCCGCCGAGGCCTGCGCCAAGCGCGGCCGCATGACCGTGTACCGCGGCCCCGTGCTCGGCTACGAGGACGCGCACGTGGGCGCCTGCAACGCCACGCTCGCCGGCAGCGCGACGCACGCCCTCGTCGCCGTCAGCACCGCCCATCTTAGCTCCCGCCAGGGCGCATGGGAGCCCGAGCCGGGCGCCTGCGGCTCGTGCCTCTGCATGCGGGTCGCCGGCGCCGACGTGGGCATGAACGCCCCCGCAGCCGCGATGTACGGCCCGAGCCTCGCGGCCACCGCCGGCGCCTCCTTCATGGGCGTGGTCGGCGACCGCTGCGGCGAGTGCGACGACGAGCACGTGGACGTGCTCCTCGACCGCCCCTTTTCCTTTGCGCCATACGACAAGGCCAACCCCGACGGCCAGGACCAGGCGGCCGCCTACGCCTTTGCCCTCAAGCCCGGCAACAACGCCGGCGGAGGCGGCGCCTCCTCTGGCCCGCCCGTCCGCCCGACCAACCGCCGCGCCCCCTTGGTCAACCGGCTCCGCGGCCCGCGCGTGTTTGGCGCGGTCGACTCGCTCCGCGGCGCGGGGCGCGGGGCGCCAGAGTCGGTCGGCGTCTACGTCGCCGACTGGCAGTGGGCGCCGTGCGGGTGGACGCACGGCGAGTGCGCTGCAATGTGGCGGCGGCTCGGGTACGCTGCGGGGTCGGGCCCGCGCGGCGCGTGGGCCCCGCCCGTCCGCAGCGGCGTCGACTCGGACACGGGCGGCGACGTGGCGTCGCCGGCGCAAGACAGGAGCTTTTGCTGCGGCGCCGCCGAGCCCGCGGTCGAGGTGCCCGAGGTGTCGGACGCCCTGCCCGAGGCGGCGAGGGCGGCGGTGGCGGCCAGGCTGGCGGCGGCGGGGGGCGCGGACGCGGCCATGGCGGCCGAGCAGGCGGCGGCGGCGGCGGAGGCGCTGCTCGCAGGATCAGGAGGAGGAGGAGGCGGGGCGGGCGCGCTCGCGACGGCGGCGGCGGGCGCCAACGCGACGACCGGGAATGCGCGGGGGGAGGACCAAGGGGCGGAGCCCATGTACGACGCGGGCACCGAGTTTGCCGCCAGCATGGCGCTGGGAGGCGGGGGCGCGCCGGCGGCGTCGCTGCTGGCCGCGCGCAGCATCCGCGCGTCGTCGTCGTCCTCTTCCTCGTCCTCGTCGCTGGCGGCGGCGCGGGCCGCCGGGGCGGCGTCGGCGGGCGCAAAAGCCGGCGGCGGAGGAGGGGGCGGCGGCGCGGCGGGCGTGATCGCCGGCGCGGTGGTGGGCGCGGCGCTCGGCGCCGCCGCGATCGGCGCGGTCGCGCGGGCGGTCGTGCTGCGGCGGCGCGCTGCGGCCGCGGCCCAGGCGGCGGCCGCGGGCGAGTGGGGTAATGGGGCGACCGCGCCCGGGCTCGCCCGCGACGCCAAGCAGCCCGTCGCGGCCTTTGTGACGCCAAGCGCGTTCAGGATGCCGGCGCCCCCGGCCTCGGGCAACGGCGCCGAGATGGGCAGGTGAGGGCCGGCGGCGCGTCTGTTTTGAGCCCTATGTACCACTTTATCTCCTGCCGTCATCCCTTATTATACACTGCCCAAAAGACCCAACTCCGTCTCGCGCACAAAAACGTGCTGCGCCGCCTCCGCTCGTCATCGCCGCCGCCGCCGCGGCCCCGGGCGCCGGTCGCGCGACGCGCCGCCGCCGCCGCCGCCGCCGCCCCGCCCCAAACCCCCTCCCGCCATCACCTGGCCCCTCTGACGCCCGACCCCTCTGGCGCGCCGCCCCTCAGCGCCCCGACCCTCAGCGCCCCGCCCGCCGCCGGCCTCCGCCCCGCCCCCCGCGCCCCCAGCGCCCGGAGGTACTCTCGCGCCACCGCCCGCCGCCGGAGCGACAGCCGGCGCAGGTAGTCCCACGTGTACAGGCCCGACGCGTGGAGGTCGTCGAAAGTCAGGCGCACGGCGTAGTTGTTGCCGACGGGCTCGAGCTTGATGATGCCGACGCCCCTGCGGCCGACGGGGACGTGGCCGGGGGCAGCGGCCGGCGCGGCCGCGTCGTTGCGGCCGCCGTCGCCCGCCGTTGCCCCCCTGAGCGCGTGCCAGGCCCGCGTCTCGATGGAGGGCGACGCGATCCGCAGGAGCTCGGCCGACCACCGGTGCGTCTCCTTCTTGCCGTCGGCGTCGTCGTCCACCATCTCAACCTCGAGCACGCGCGCCTTCTTGTGGTACGTGATGGCGGTGGCCGTGAAGAGCGGGCGGGCGCAGAGCAGCGGGGAGGGGGAGGAGAGGCGAGTGACGTGGCCGAGGCTGGGGCCCGCCGCGCGCCAGGCCCCAGCGGCGGCGGCGGCGCGGCCCCAAGCCAGCATGTCCGGTTGGTTGGTGTTGTGGCAGTAGCGTGTGTGAGAGGGAGAGCTTGGGGGGACACAGAGACAGGTTTCGCCGCAGTTGCGGCTTTCTAGCGATCGATCGACGCGCGCGACGCGCGCGACGCTCGAGTCGGCGACGCAAACGAACATGTGGGGGCAGCGACCACAACGCACATGCGCTCCCCTCCTCACTCACTCATCCAATCACTCCATCGCCTGTTTCATCGAGGGATTGACGCGCGCCAGCAAACCAGTCCTTCCTTGCCATGGAACACGGAACCAGTTCCCTCTTCCCTCTCACCCGCCCGAACATCCTCTGACCCGACCCCCGGCGACGAGGGCAAGAATGATCCCGAGGCTCGGGCCCACAGCAGCCGCGAGCAGGACGGTTCGCGGGCCGCAACGCGCCGCCCCCGTCGCCCCCGTCGCCGCGCGCAAAACCAAAACCCGCGGCGTCGTCGACGTCGCCGTCTCGCGGCCCTCCAAAGGCGGGCGCGCCAACGCCACCCCCACCCCCGCCCCCGCTCCCGCCCTCGCATCCGCCCCAAGCGCCGCGCCCCTCGCGCCGCCCTCCTCCACCCCGTCGTACGGCTGGCAGACCGACGCCCAGGCTCAGGCCGAGGCGGTGCGCAAGGCCGACGCCGACCCCCTCGTGCGCCCCGTCCCGCTGAAGGCCGTGCGCCGCCCGCTCGCCGGCTCGCGCACCAACGACCCGGAGAAAGTGGCCGCGCTGGCGGCGTCCATCGAGGCGGTCGGCCTGCTCGAGCCCATCGACGTGCTCGAGGTGGACGGCATCGTGTACGGCTTCAGCGGCTGCCACCGCTTCGAGGCGCACGTGAGGCTGGGCAGGGAGACGATCCTCTGCCGCGTGCGGCGGGCGACGCGCGGCACGCTGGAGATGCACCTGCGGTGACGAGCCGTGTGCGTGTTTATATCTCTGGGCGGTGGGCGGCTCGCCGGGCGCTTGGAAGGAGCCGCCGCTCTTCTCGGCAGGTTTTTGACCGGGTCGCCGACAGCCCGCCCGCCGATAGCCCGCCCGCTCGCCGCTTTCGTTCTGCTCCCTCTCTCTTCCAACGACCTCATTTGTAAGGCATCGCTTGCTTTTCTAGCCGCTCTCGCACACACGAAGCAATCCGCTCTCCGTGCGCCCTTGTGTGTCCTCTCCGCGACCGGCTTGGTTCCCACCTTTGTGCGCGCGCGCGCGACTCGAACGAAAACGAAGAAAAGAAGACTCTTTTCTCTTTATGTCGAGCAGCCCTTCTCCGAGCGTCTCCCCGGCGCGCCGGCAGGCGGTGAGTCGGGCGCGCGCGGCAACGTGGTCCGAGAGGCGGCCTCTGCAGGCGCCTGAGAAATGGCGGCGGCAGCAGGAGCGTCAGGAAACGGCGCGCGACCAAACGACCGAACAACAAAACCGCGACGCGACGCGACGCGGCGCGCGTCCCGAAAACGGCAACGGCGACAGCTCACTCCTCCACGCTGCCCCCCCTCAATCCATGAACCCACGAAAAACAAAAAACCAGCTCGAGGACGCAAAGCTCGCCCGCGCCCTCCAAGAGCAGGAGAACGCCTTTTACCAGCTCTACCACGGCGGCGGGGCCAACTATGGGGGCGGCGGCGGCGGCGGCGGCGGCGGCGGCGGCGGAGGCGACGGCGACGGGGACGGCGACGGCGCTGCTGCTGATGCTGCCGCCGCTGCTCCTGGCCCCACCACGGCGGGCGGCGGCCCCCTGATCGGCACCGAGGTGGCGGCCGACGACGGCGACGCCGACTTTATGGACGCGGAAGAAGTAGGAGACGACGACGGGGGCCAGGAGCAGCAGGAGCAGCAGGAGCGGCAGGACGGCGGGCGACGGCGGCTGCCGGCGGCCTTGGCGGCGGCGGCGCCGCCGCCGCCGCCGCCCGAGGAAGAGGCCGAGAGCGACGAGGCCCTGGCTCGCCGCTTCCAGATGGAGGAGGAGCGCGAGCTGCACGCCCGCATGATGGCCATGGCCGGCGCCGCGCCCCAGCCGACGCTACAGGGCGAGGAGGAGGACGAGGAGGACGAGCCCGCCGGAGAGGCGGACGAGGGCGAGGACGGCGACGGCGACGGCGCCGACCCGACGCGGCCCCGGGTGGGGGGCAGCCAGCGCCCGCACGAGGAGGAGGACGCCGTCGCGGGCATGACGTACGAGCAGCTGCAGGCGCTCCAGGAGACCGCCGGGTTTGTCTCGCGCGGCCTGGCGCCCGAGACGCTCGCGCTGCTCCCCCGGGGGACGCTGTCGCAGGTGCGGCGGGCGGCGGCAAGGGCGGCGGCGGCGGCAAGCGCGGCGGCGGCGGTTGCGGACGCCGGTGGCGGCGGCGCCGTGCCCGCCGCCGTGCGCGAGCCCGAGGCGCGCTGCGCCATCTGCTGCTGCGACTACGACGCGGAGGAGGGCGAGGGGGATGCGGCAGCGTCGGCCGAGGCAGCAGCAGCGGCGGCGGCTGCCCCCGACCCCGCCCCCGACTCCGCGCCGCCGCTCTTGCTGGTGCTGCCATGCGGTCACTCGTTTCACGACGAGTGCGCGGGCCGCTGGCTGGGCGGCGAGCGCAAGGCGTGCCCCACGTGCTCGGCCGAGGTCGAGGGGGGCCCCGCGCGCGAGGCCGCCGAGCGGTGGCTGATGCTGCTGCAGGGGTCGTGACAAGGCGAGAGTCACAGAGGGAGAGAGGCAAAGAGAGAGAGAGAGGCAAGGAGGAGGAGGAGGAGGAGGAGGAGTCGGGGGGCGTCTCGCCGCCGCCGCTGCCCGGCGTCTCTCGAGTAGAATAACATGTTTTGACTGTGGCCGCGCGTGCGTGAGACCCTCGACCTGTGCATGACCACGTGAGCAAGTCCCCCACTTGTGGTGTGATCGGGCTGCGGACGCCGGCTGTGGCGGCGGCAAAAGGCCGCTTTCGCCTGATTTCAACGCGGACGGACGAAAAAGCGGCGCAAGGGCAGAGAACGCGCCAAAATTCGACCGAGATCGATCATCAAAGAAGGTTTGACTTGAAATAAAACATGATGCTTTAGTAGTGGGGAGCGAGGGGTAAAGGGCGGCCGCGAATGGTGGCTGCCCCCCCCCCCCCCCCCCCCCCCGCCCCCGGTTGGAGTGATGTGCGTCGTCGGAAGCGTTTGGACGGCAAACGAAAAAGCAGGGTGGCGGCGGCGGGTTTTAAAACGTGCGCTGGAAAGCAGGCGCTCTCGTGAACTGAGGGGGGGGGAGGAGCGCGCGCGCGCGCGGAATGAAACGCGACCAAGAATGAAACGTGACCCACAAAAGCAAAGAGCGACAAACGCCAACGGGGGGGCAGCGGCGGACGGCCGGGGGAATATAGGGCAATGAAATCTCTCTCGACTCACGCGCGCAGCGCCGACCCGCCGCCGTGCCCGCGCCCGTGCGGCGTCGGCGTCGGCGTCGACGGTGGCGGCGCCGAGAGATCGGGCCCCCAGCCCGCGGGCCAGGGCGCGCCGGGCACGCGCCCGTCGTCGTCGGCCGCCAGCGGCTCGAGGCAGGGCAGCAGGCGCTCGGTCAGGCGCGCCGCCGCCGCCGCCACGCCCGCCGAGCAGAAGTTGAGCTTGTTGCACGCGCGCACGACGAGCTGCAGCTCCGAGGGGGAGAATCCCTCGAGGCGGGCCGCGGGCTCGAGCATGTGGCCGGACAGCGCGGACAGCAAGTCGGGCGCCCAGATGCCGCCCTCGCCCATGGCCCAGAGGATGCGGGCCGCGTCGGGCGGCGCCAGCTCGCCGCGGCGCGCGCAGCCGGCCGCCCGGTCCGCCAGCGTCGCGAAGAGCGCCGCGTCGTCGTACCCGACGCCGACCAGGCCCGCCAGCACCTTGGCGACGCCGTGCCCGTCGAACGATGCCGGGTTGCTCCCCGCGTAGGCGGCGACGGCCGCGTGCAGCCGGTCGTCCGCCCAGTCGAGCGTGCCCGCGGCGTGGCTGATCTCGGCGACGGCCGCGGCCGAGTCCGGGGAGCCGGTGCACTCGACGACCACGTGCTCGAGCAGCGACGGCAGGGCGTCGGCCGCGTACGACAAGCGCGCGCACGCCCAAAGGAGCTTCGACAGGGCGGCGACGCCGAATGCGGCGGGGTCCGCGGCGGCGCGCCCGACCACGGCGCGGATGGCCTCGTGATCGTGCCCCAGGCCGCGTGCGAGGCTGAAGGCGACGTCGGCGAGCTCGGCGGGCGAGAACTCGTCCAAGCGCGACACGACGGCGGCGCAGGCGGCGTCCCGCAGCGCGGCGTCCGACAGGCCCGCGCGCGCGAGGGCGGGCAGGAGGGCGGCGAGCTGGGAGGGGCTGAGCGAGGGGGCGGCGCGGGCGAGCTCGGGCGCCAGGGCGCGCAGGGCCGGCAGGGCGGCGGCGGGCGGCCCACGGGACGCCAAGGCGTGCGCCTCGGCGAGGAGCTCGGCCGCCGGGCGATCCTTGTTGTTGTTATTGCTGTCGTCGGGCGCGGAGGAAAGGGCGGAAGACGCCAGGCCGCGGCCGCTGCCGCTGAGCGGGACGGCGGTCGAAAAGGCGACGGGCGGGCGCTTGCGGGTCGTCGTCGCCGTCGGGTCCTGTGGCGGCGCCACCGCCGCGAGGGCAGTGCGCGGGCCGGAGACTGTCGCGCGTGCGCGATTGGTGGGTTGGGAGCGATCGCGGGGCGAGGAGGAGGAGGAGGTGAGCGGGGGGTATCGGAGATTTGACGAAAGAGGATTCCCCCTTTTCGAAAAGATGCACTCGCCCGAGGTCGTCACGAGGTGACGCGCGGCCACAGCGCACAACGCCGGCGCGGCCGCCATCGCCAGGGCGCCGGGACGGCGGAGGAAAGGGAGGAGCATCGTGGGGGGGGACGATTGAGCGACGTCGTCTTTTTTTCCGAGAGTCCTTCTTTTTGCGTCCCGCGCCTCGCCAATTGGGCGCGCGGGATGGGGTGGCGATGCGAGCGGCGGTCGAAGATGGCGACGTTCGTCTCGAGTGCCGGGGCGATGGTTGATTTGGACGCGTGTGTGTGCTGTTTTCGAGCGCGACGATTGGAGCGACCTGTTTTGACGCCTTCCTCTCTCTGTTCAAACGCCTAAACATCGCTACAAGGACCCGCGCGCCTGCTCGACACATCACACACCCACACGCACACACTACCAACAACCGACGAACGATAGACAGACGCGCGCGCGCAAACGCAAGAGAAACAGCAGAACAGACGCCGAATCGCCGAAAACGACTGTGTTCGCGCGCGCCGGGAGAACAGAGGCAGCAGCGCCTCCCCTTTTGGGCCATTGGGCCACGCCACCAACCATGGCCGCCTCAGAGGAGCTGGTCCAGGTCATCTCGGGCGACGGATCCTTCGACCAGCCGGCGCTCGAGCAGCTGATGTCCCCGTCGCGTGGTTGGGCGGACGCGCGCAACGACTACCAGGTCGTCGCGATCATGGGGCCGCAGAGCTCGGGCAAGTCGACGCTCATGAACTACCTGGTGCGTTGTTTGGTGGGCGGCGCACGAACACGTCGCGAGAGCAAGAGAGAGAGAGACAGAAAGCGGCGCAAACGCCGCGGCGCCGCGTCGTCGCCCGGCGCCCCGCTCGTTCGCTCGCTCGCTCACAAACGGAAACTGTGCCGCAAAAACCACAACCACAGTTCGGCACCTCCTTCCAGGAGATGGACGCCATGTCCGGCCGCCGCCAGACCACCAAGGGCGTCTGGGTCGCGCGCGCCCCCAAGTGCCCCACGCCCCCCACCCTCGTCCTCGACCTCGAGGGGAGCGACGGCCGCGAGCGCGGCGAGGACGACACAAACTTTGAGCGCCAGTCGGCGCTGTTCGCGCTGGCCGTCGCCGACGCCTTGCTCGTCAACGTGTGGTGCCACGACATCGGGCGCGAGCACGGCAGCGGCAAGCCCTTACTCAAGACCATCTTTGGCGTCAACCTCAAGCTGTTCTCGCCCGAGCCCGGCCGGCGCCGGCCGACGCTGCTGTTCGTCATTCGCGACCGCTCAAAGACGCCGATGGCGCGGCTCACAGAGGTGCTGCGGGAGGACCTCGACCGCCTGTGGCTGTCTCTGCCCAAGCCCGCGCAGGCGCGCGACAAGGCCGTGGACGACTACTTCGACGTGCAGTACGCGGGCCTGCCGCACTACGAGGAGCGGCACGAGGAGTTTTGCGCCGAGGTCGCCGCGCTGCGCCGGCGCTTCTCGCTCTCGGCCGACAGCGGGGGCGGCGGCGGCGACCTGGTCCGCGGCGGCGGCGGCGGCGGCGGCGACGGCAACAACGCCGAGGCCCGCCTCCCCGCCGACGCCTTCGCCATGAGCGCCGCGGGCATCTGGGCCGTCATCCGCGCGCAGAAGGACCTCAACCTGCCTGCGCACAAGGTGATGGTCGCGGGGGTGCGCTGCGGAGAGATCGCGAGAGACCAGCTCTCTTCCTTCCGCTCGGACCAAGCCTGGCTGGCTCTGGAGGCGGAGGCGATCGCGGCGGAAGGCAGCGACGGCGGTCTCGCCCGCCCCTTGCCCGACTTTGGCCCGCGGCTGCGCGCCCTCGCGCGGTCGTGCCTGGCGGGCTACGACGCCGAGGCGGCCTACTTTGACGCCGGGCCGCGCGCGGGCCGGCGGGCCGACCTGGCGGCGGGCCTGGCGGCGGCGGCGCGCCCCGCGTTCGACGCGCAGGTCTCCCTCGCGGCGCGGGCGCGGGCGGCCGAGTTCGAGCGGGCGCTGAGGGTGGCGTCGGCGGAGGGGGCGCCGTTCTCGCAGGCCGCGCGGGAGGCGCGCGAGGTGGCGCTGGCGGCGTTTGACCGCGACGCGCGGCGCGCCTGCGTCGGGACGGCGGCGGGTGGCGGCAATGGCGGCGGCGACAGCGACGGCGACGGCGCTGCCGACGGCGAGGACGGCGACGGCGTCGGCGGCGACGCCGAAATCCTCCTCCTCGCGTCCGAGCTGTCCCCCGCGCCCGCCCGCGACGCCCTCGCCGCCGCCCTCGACGCGCGCGTCGACGTCCTCAGGCGCCAGCGCCTCGAGGGCGCCCTGCAGAGCGCCCAGCGCCTCGCCTCGGACGGCGTCGCCGCGCCGGCCGTCGAGCTGCTCGCCGCCGTGCCGCCGCTGCTGTGGCCGCGCCTCCACTCGGCGCGCGACGAGGCGCTCGCGTGCGCGCGCAACGCCTTGTCCGAATCCTTGGCTGGCGTCGAGCTGAGCGAAGGGGAGAGCGCCCAGGCCGACGCGCGCCTGGCCTCGGCCGCCGAGGGCAAGCTGCGCGACCTGCTCAAAGAGGCGGCGCTCACGCGCGCCGCCCGCATGCGCGAGCGCTTCGGCGCCGCCTTTTCGGTCGACCCCGACACGCGGGCGCCGCGGACGTGGCGGCCGCGCGACGACGTGCCCGCGCTGGCGCGCGAGGCGCGCATGGCCGCGGCGCGCGTGTTGGCGGCGCTGGCGGTGCGCCGCGGCCCGGACTACGTGGGCGGGGACGCGGTCGAGCGGGCGGTGCTGTCGATGGCGGCGGCAGACTGCTGCGCGGCCGATGCGGCGGCGGAGCGGGCGGCGGCGGCGGCGCAGGCGGCGGCGGCGGCGGCGCAGGCGGCGGCGGCGGCGGCGGCCGGAAACGCGGCGGCGGCGGCGGCCGACATGGTCGGCGGCAGCGTCGAGATGGCCGCGATGGCGGGCCGGGACGTGCCGCCGCCGAGCACGCCCGCCCCCTCGCTGCAGGGCGCGCCGGGCACGGCGCTCAAGGCGGCGGGACCAGGAGGAGCCGGAGGCGCGCCGGGCGCGGCGACGCCGACGCCGCTCGGCCGCCCCCGCCCGCCCGCCTCGGCCGGCGGCGCGGCCGCCGCCTACGCCGCCGCCGCCGGCACCCCCCTCGCGGGCGGCTACGACCTCGCCGCGGCCAGCGCCTGGCCCGCGGGTGCCGTCGCCCACCCCGACGACGTCCTCATCACCCCGGCCGAGGCCCGCACCGCCTGGCGCGAGCTGATGGCCGCCAGCGCCCTGTCCGTGCAGCAGGCCGCCGGCGCGCAGCAGGCCGCCGCCGCCGCCGACCGCCGCGGCGCGCCCGTCTGGGCGCTCCTGGCCATCGCGATGCTCGGGTGGAACGAGCTCGTCGCCGTGCTCTGGAACCCGCTCTACCTGATCGTGGGCGCGGTGCTCGCGCTCTTCGGGTGGCAGCTGTACCGCGAGCTCGACGTGGACGCAGAGATGCAGAGGGGGCTGCTTCCCGGATTAATCTCGGTCGCCGGGCGGCTGGTGCCGACGGCGCGCTCGGTCGCCGAGCGGTCCTTGGCGTCGGTGGCGCGGCTGGTGGCCGAGGGCGGGCAGGCGCTGGCGGAGCAGCAGCGGGGCGGGCAGCAGCAGCAGCGGCAGGAGGGGCGGCAGCGCGGGGAGGAGGAGGGGGAGGACGCGGGGGGAGGGGAGGGGGGGTCGCCGGCGGGCGGCGGCGGCGGCGGCGGGCGGCCGTTGCGGCGGCCCGAGGGGTTGGTGGAGCGGCGGCGCGCGCCGGGCGGAGCCGATCAGCGGCCGCCGCAACAGCAGCAGCAGCAGTGGGGGCGGGGCGAGGGGGACGAGATGGACGTCGACGCCTACGACGGCAAGGCCGACTGACCAGTTGAGCGAATGATCAATTTGTTTGTTAAAGCATCGTCGTCATTTTATTTCGCCGTCGCGCGACGGCGCGGAAACAAGACCGACGGCAACCAACACCCGCATTCAATCGTCTTTTCGCTTAACAAAGGGTTGTCTTTTTGAAACAAGGGCGGCGCGTTATGCGCGCACGTGCGCTTGGATTGGAAAAATACGTGGGGGGTGGACGGGGGAAGGTTCATTTCTCTGCGTCTACAAAAAAAAAGTCGTGCGCGCTCTGCGCAAGCCTCTCCTTTTCCGCGCGCCCCCGCTCGTCCCTCTCGACGACGACGACGACAACGACGGGCGACGGGCGGAGGAAAAACACGCGCACAACGACAAACACCAGGGGCTTCGCAGCCAGCCGACGCTGCCGCTGCTGCTGCATCCCGCGCCGCGCTCCAAGGAGGACGGCGCGGCGAGACCGAGAGCCGACAGAAACCGAGAGCCGAACTCTCTCTCTCTAGTCGACCTCCTCAACGGTCGGGCCGCCCGCACCGCCCGCGCCGCCCGCGCCGCCGGGGCCCGCCTCGGGCGGCGGCGCGCCGCCCGCGCCGTACATCTTGCTGATGACGGGCGAGCAAAGCGCCTCGAGCTCCTTCTCCTTGTCCGCAAACTCCTCCGCCTCGCCCAGCTGGTTGCCCTCCAGCCACTCGATCGCCTCCTTGATCGCCGCCTCCATCTTGGCCTTGTCGTCGGCGCTCAGCTTGCTCGCGACCTTCTCGTCGCGGATCGTGTTGCGCATGTTGTACGCGTAGTTCTCGAGAGAGTTCTTGGCGTCGACCTTCTTGCGCGCCTCCTCGTCCTCGGCCTTGTACTTCTCGGCCTCGCTGACCATGCGCTCGATCTCGTCCTTGCTGAGGCGGCCCTTGTCGTTGGTGATGGTGATCTTGTTCTTGTTGCCGGTGGTCTTGTCCTCGGCCGAGACGTTCAGGATGCCGTTGGCGTCAATGTCGAAGATCACGTTGATCTGCGGCACGCCGCGGGGGGCGGGGGGAATGCCCGTGAGCTCAAACTTGCCGAGCAGGTTGTTGTCGCGCGTGCGCGCGCGCTCGCCCTCGAACACCTGGATCAGCACGCCCGGCTGGTTGTCCGCGAACGTCGAGAACACCTGCTCCTTCTTGGTCGGGATGGTCGTGTTGCGCGGGATGAGCACCGTCATGACGCCTCCGGCCGTCTCCAACCCGAGCGACAGCGGCGTCACGTCGAGCAGCAGCAGGTCCTGCACCTTCTCGCCGCCCTCGCCCGTGAGGATGGCCGCCTGCACCGCCGCGCCGTAGGCCACGGCCTCGTCCGGGTTGATCGACTTGCACAGCTCCTTGCCGTTGAAAAAGTCCTGCAGCAGCTGCTGGACCTTGGGGATGCGGGTGGAGCCGCCGACCAGCACGACGTCGTCGACGCCGGCCTTGTCCGTCTTGCTGTCCTTGAGGCACTTCTCGACCGGGTCCATGCACTTGCGGAAGAGGTCCATGCACAGCTCCTCGAAGCGCGCGCGCGTGATGGTCGAGTAAAAGTCGATGCCCTCGTAGAGCGAGTCAAGCTCGATCGACGTCTGCGCCGACGACGAGAGCGTGCGCTTGGCGCGCTCGCACGCCGTGCGCAGGCGCCGCAGCGCGCGGGGGTTGTCCGAGATGTCCTTCTTGTTCTTGCGCTTGAACTCCTGCACGAAGTGGGTGACCAGGCGGTTGTCAAAGTCCTCGCCGCCCAGGTGCGTGTCGCCGGCCGTCGCCTTGACCTCGAAGATGCCGTCGTCGATCGACAGCAGGCTCACGTCGAACGTGCCGCCGCCCAGGTCGAAGATGAGCACGTTGCGCTCGCCCGTGTCGCCCTGCGTCTTCTTGTCCAGGCCGTAGGCGATGGCCGCGGCCGTGGGCTCGTTGATGATGCGCAGCACCTCCAGGCCCGCGATCGCGCCCGCGTCCTTGGTGGCCTGGCGCTGCGAGTCGTTGAAGTAGGCGGGGACCGTCACCACCGCGCGCTTGACGGTCTTGTCCTGGCCGAGGAAGGCCTGCGCCGTGTCGCGCATCTTTGTCAGCACCATGGCGCTGATCTCCTCGGGCGAGAAGGTCTTCTTCTCGTGCTTGTAGTCCACCTGGATCAGGGGCTTGTCGCCCGGGCCGGGCACCACGGTGTAGGACCAGTGCTTGATGTCGTCCTGGACGACCGGGTCGCTGAAGTGGCGGCCGATCAGGCGCTTGGCGTCAAACACCGTGTTGACGGGGTTCATGGCCGTCTGATTGGTTTTTTGTGTTGTTTTTTTGTTTTGTGGGTTGTTTTGTGGTTGTTTGGTTATGGTTGGGTGCGGGTGGAGGCGGGGATGGGTGTGTGTGGAGGGGGGGGGGGGGGGGGGGGGGGGGGGGGGGGGGGGGGGGGGGGGGGGGGTGAGCTGATTTGAACTGGCGGGGAGCGGGGAGGACGACGGCGGCGGCGCGCGAGGCGAAGAGAGAGAGGAGGGGGCGACGAGCCAAGGGACAAACGGACGACGACGCAAGCAAAAAAGAACCTACCTGGTTCTTGGCGGCGTCGCCGATGAGGCGCTCCGTGTCGGTGAAGGCGACATAGGAGGGCGTGGTGCGGTTGCCCTGGTCGTTGGCGATGATCTCGACGCGGTCCGACTGCCAGACACCGACGCACCTGAAGTTTTTTTGGTTTTTAGTTTTTGCGTGTTGGGAAAGGGGGGGGGAGGGCGTGAGCGCGCTCGAGAAAACCGAGGGGCGGCGGGCGGCGGTCACGGGCGGCGACGGCTGCGCGGCGGCGGCGCTGCTCCCCCTTGAACAATGACGGCATGCGTCGCCGTGCGGGCACGTTTGCCACCCGTGACGAGGTCATCGGGTAGCGCTCGGATAGTGCTGGCGCCTGCGATGCCGGCGCGTCAGGGAGGAAGGGTGGGGCGCGGGAAGGAGAGGGAAGGGGGAGGGCCCCCAATCCCTTCCAGGACCTTCCATCGACCTGTTGCGAAAAATCGTTCGGCGGTCGGTGCTGCGCATGCGGCGCACGCCACGCACGCCGGCGTCAAGTGACTCACGAGTACGTCGTGCCCAGGTCAATCCCTGTGGGTGTACGGGGGAGGAGGGAGGTTTGGGGAGCGAGGCGCAAGTCAGTTTCGACGGCCGACGGTTTTGGCGGCCAATGGACAAAGGCGTCGCATCGCGCGCGCCACGGCGCACAACGTGCGCGCGCGCGCAAGCGGACGAGGCACTAGGTCCCGCGCGCAGCTGCCGCGCTCAGGCGGGACGCAAAGAAAGACCCACCGATTGCGGGTGCATCACCCCCCATGGTTGCGGCGCTCGTGAAAGAGAGGTTGGTTTTGGTGTTTTGGGAGAAGGGTGGTACGAGGGATACGTGGTTCTTGTTGCGGTTTGGCGTAACGTCGTGTGGTTGTTGGAGTGTGTGTGTGTGTGGAGGCGCTGTGGAGAGAGGCCGTCTTTACGCCGAAGAAAGAAGCGCAACGACAGTCTGGAAACGCCTTTTTTTTTTCGTGGGTCCTTCTCTTCTTTCACCTTGCGACACATCGATCCGGTACTTCTGAAGAATCACACGCCGCTTGCGTCCTGTCAGTCACAGTCCCGCGCACGAGCAGCCAAACAGGCGCCATCGCCGCGCGCGCGTTTTCGTTTCGTGACCATGCGGAGGAGGAGGAGAGGCTGATGTCGATGTCGACGCGCGGCACGTCCCCCTCCCACCGTGGGGCGCGCGCGCGCAAGAGCCCGTCGCCCAGTCCCGGCGGACCCTCGTCATTGGAACCCCCGCCGTCCTGGCCATCGCTCGCCCACAAAGGCCGCCTCCTGTTTGCGCAGTGGTCGTCGGCCGCCGCCGACGCGCGCGCGGCGCTCGGGCTCGCCGACCACGTCCGCGCGCGCCTGCCGCTGCTGCTGCTCTCGGGGCCGCCGCCGACGACGCCCGTGTCGCCGACGCCGCTCCGCCCCCCGACCGGCCCTTGGTCCGCCTGCGGCCGGCAGCTCGGCCGGGACCAGCGCCCCGACGTCCGGGGCCGCGTCGTCGACGCGCACCTGCGCGACGTCGAGGAGGAGCTGCGGCGCGCGGCCGCCGCGCGGGGCGCCATGGCCGGCGCCGCGAGGGCGCTCGGCCGGCTCGCCGCCTCGGCCGCCGCCTCAGTTTCCGCGGCCGCGACGCAAAATTCCGTCCGTTCCGCGGGCCACCTGGCCCCGGGGCCCGCGCCCGTGGAGGTGGCGGAGACGCTGCAGGACCTGTGGCGCGCCCTGTCCGCCGAGAACCAGGTGCACGAGGCGGCGGCGGCGCGGTGCGTGGTGGCCGCGGGGGCCAACGGCGGAGGAGGGGACGAGGGGAGGGGTAAGGGGGGCGGCGGCGGCAGCGCGCCGCGCTCGTCGTCGTCGTCCTCCTCCTCAGCGGCCGCCGCCGCCGCCGCTGCCGACGCCGGCTGGGCCGCCGCCCTCGCCGTGCTCGAGGCCGAGCCAAACGTCGACCGCGCGCGCTTCGAGGCGTTCTTCGACGCCGTGCGGCAGGCGTGGCCGAGCTGAGAAAGAGATACTGACCTGAGAAAGACTTGATCCACAAGGATGACGAATAAAGGAACGATCCGACTTCTTCTGAATGAAAAAACAAAAAACCGCCGCCCCTCTCTCTAAGCAGCGCCTCCTCCGCCGCCGCCCGCCCCCCTCCACGCGTGCCAGGCACCCCCCTCGCCCCTCCGCCGCTGCTCCGCCACCAGCCACCGCCTCAGCGCGTCGTCGGCCGCCGTCCACGGCACGCCGCAGCCGCCCGGCATCGTCTCGCCGCAGGGGAACAGGTGCGTCAGGGGCGCGTACCCGCCCGCGCGGCGCATCTCCCCCTCGATCTCCGCAAGCGAAAACGCCGCCGCCGCCGCTCCCCCAGCACCGCCGCGCTCCCCGCCGCCGCCCCCTCCCGCGGCCGGCGCCTCGCCGCCGCCCCGGCCCTGGCCCCGCCGCCGCCGGAACGGCCACCGCCGGGCGCCCGACCCCGGTTCCTTCTTATCGCCGCGAGCAGGGGAAGCAGAAGGACAAGGAGAAGCAGAAGAGGAAGGACAAGGAGAAGCAGAAGGAGAAGGAGAAAGAGAAGAAAGAGGAGAAGACAGAGACGACGCCAGAAATCGCTCCGGCCCAATGCGCAGCAGCGCCAAAGCGTCCCAAATCGGCGGCCACTTTTGCGCCTCGGCCGCCTCCGCCGACCGCGGGCAGGGGTGGTCCACGCGCATGGAGGGGGTGGCGTTGACCTCGAGGAGCCAGGGCCGCAGGGAGGCGGCGTCGACGACAAAGTCGAGGCCGAAGAGCTGGAAGCCCTGGGCGCCGGCCGGCAGCGGCAGCTCGCGCCGCGCGGCGGCGACGCGCCGCGCTGAGGCGGCGAGCGCGAGCGCCGACGCGCGGCAGAGGCCCTCCCAGAGCTCGGCCCAGGCGGCGGGCCCGAGGGTCTCGGCGACGCGGGACAGGGGCCACACGGGCGCGCCGGCGTTTTGGGCGGCGTTGGTGAGGTGGCCCTCGGGGACGGGCGGGGGAGGGGGCGGCGGCGGCGAGGAGGAGGGGTGGCCGGCGTCGCCGGCCGCCGCCGCCAACCGCCCTCCCGCTTGCCGCCGCCGCCGCCGCGCGTCGTCGTCGTCGGCGTCGCGCTGCGCCCAGTAGCGGGAGTCGTCCGTGCCGTAGGCGCGCGAGCTGAACAGCGCGAGGCCGCACTGGTGGATGTAGGCGCGGAAGGGCGGCGAGGCGCTCGGCACCAGCGCCCACAGCCGCAGGCCAAACTTGCGCGGGCGGTTGTCGAGGGGGAGAGGCAAAGGGGCGCCGGCGCCGCCTCCGCCTCCGCCTCCGCCGTTGCGCGCCGCCGCTTTCGCCTTGTTGTCCTCCAGGTCGACCCAGTCCGCCGTGCCCCCGAACGGCCGCAGCAGCAGCGGGTCCGACACGTACCGCTGCGCCAGGTACCATCGGTACAACGGCAGGCCCGCCATTTTCCCGGGACGGTAGGCCGTCTCGAACGCGGCGGAAAAGGCGCCGCGGCCGCCGCGCACGAGGCGCAGGCCCGTCCCGCGCTGCTTGTTGTTCTTTAGCATCCAGAGGCGCTCGGGCGGCGGCGGCGCCGGGGAGGCAGCGGCAAGCTCTCGCCCAACGTCCTCCTGCTCCTCCTCTTCGCGCGCGAGCGCCCCGGCCCACGCGTCCAGCTCCTCGGGCAGCTTGTACGTGCGCGGCACCACGGAGAAGGCCAGGCCGGGGCCGTAGGCCTGGACCAGAGACCTCACCAGCGACGTCTTTCGCGAGATCGACAGGCAGCCGGGCACGACGCTCACGACCTGCCCCGGCCTGAGGACCTCGGCGGCGAGCGTGGCCTTGGCGGTGATGGACCACAGGAAGTCCCACTCGCCCATGTGCATGTAGCCGTACTCGCGCGGCGGGCGGGGCGGGCGCTGGGCGAGGGGGGCAACGCGACCGTCGCCGCTTCCGCCGTCGGGGCGGGTGAGGGCGAGGCGGACGGCGCGGCGCGCGGCAGCGGCGGGCCCGCCGCCGCCGCCGCCCGCCGCCGCCAGCGCCGCCGGCGGCCCCCCCTCCGCCCCCCGCTCCTCGTCCGTCTTGGGAGCGCCCCCCGTGCGCCGCCCCCCCAGGGCCACCAGCGCCCGCTCCAGCAGCACCGTCGACGCCGAGGAGGACAGCGCCTGGCTGTCGACCCAGTAGCGAAAAAAGGGCAGCGGGCGCGGCACGCGCGGCACGCGCGGCGGCGGCGGCGGCGGCGGGGGCAGCAGGGGCGGCAGGGGGGCGAGGGCCAGCCAGAGGTAGGGCCGGCGGGGCTTGCCTGGGGGCGCGGGCGGGGGCTTGTCCGGGGGTAAGGCGGGGGGCTTGTTGCTGGCGGGGGCCGGGGGGTCTTGCGTTCGCCGGCGGACGCTCGACGCGGCGGCGGCGGCGGCTGCCGAGGCGCCCGTCGTCGCGCCGGCGCTGCTCGCGCCGCCGCCGCCGCTGCTCGCGGGGGCAGCCCCTCCGCCGCCGGCGGCCGCTGAGGGACCCTGCCTACCCGCTTCTCCCCCCCATTGCGCGACTGGGATTGCTGCGGCGCGCATTTGGGAGGCCAGAAGCGTTTCGTTGGCTGTCACGGGATCGTCATTTTCTTGCCCGCCGTCTGTGCCTCTTGGGGGCGTGGCGCTCTCTCACGGTGGTAGTCACAATTGACGAGAGGCGGGTCAATGTGAATTGAAGTTGCGTGATCCAGTTGGGTTTCTTGGTCGATTTGGGACGGCCGTTCTCAGTCCCTTTTTTTTTGTACTTGCCTTCCCCCCCTATCCTCCCTCCTCCCTCCTCTCCTTCCAAGTGTCCTGCACGCACCCATGCCCCCTTGCGTGACACAGCTCTCAGTACTCCGACCACTAGAACAACAGACCATCGAATGAACCCGGCTGCCGCCGAAGCAGCGGCAGCACAAGCGCAGCAGCAGCAGCACGAGGGCGCAACCAACATGGCCTTTTCCCCCTGCTCCCTCTTTGCTGCCGCGCGCCTCGTGGCCGGGCGCGTCGGTCCTGAGTTTGAGCTCACCGAGGTGATCGTCGCGACCATCACGCCGCGCTTCGCCAGCTCGCTGCTGGCCGCGGTGGCCGCCGAGCTCCCCCTGACCGACCTCGCGCACCTGAAGCGCGTGCGGCGGCCGCGGCCGGCGGCGGCCGCGGCCACGGCGGCGTCGGCGGCAACCGCAACGGCGCGGCGGCAGCCCCCGCCGCCCGCTCCCCCGGCGACGCCCCACCCCTCCTCCGCTGCCGACCCGGCCAAGCCCCCCGCGACGCAGCACCACCACCACCACTCGCGCGACCGCGACGCCGAGATGGAGGTCCTGCTGGTGCCGAGCCCGGCCGCCGCTGGCGCCGACGCCGCCGGCTGCGACGGCAACGCAAGCGCTGCCAACGGCGCCGCCAGCGACGGCGCCGCCGCCAGCAACGGCGCCGCCGCCGACGCCGCCGACGGCACCTCCATCCCCATCGCGCGGGCCCTCCCCGGCCACGCCCGCCAGACCGCCGCGGCCCTGGCCGCCGCCGGCGCCCGCCTGCGCGTTACCTCGGTCCCCCGCTGGCCCCCGCGCACCCGCGACCAGTGGCGGGCGTGGTCGACAGTGTGGCCGATGCCCTGGCGCTCGCCCGACAGCGGCCGCGAGCTCGACGGCGCGCCGCCGCCCGACGCCGCCACGCAGCGCTACTTCGAGTCGCGCATGCGCGCGGTCCTGGAGGCCAGCCGGCGCGCGGGCGGCCTGCCGGCGGCCCTGATCGTCGACCCGGACACGGGCGAGCGCGTGGCCGAGGCGCTCGACGCCGCCGCGCGGCACCCGCTCGCCCACTGTGTCATGGAAGCTCTCGGTGAGGCGGCGGCGCGCGACCGCGCGCTGTGGCCGCAGAACCCGTTCGTGCACTACGGGCGCAACCGGGAGTCGCCGTCGTCGGCGTGCGGGCGGGCCGAGACGGACGCGGCGGGCGGAGCGGGAGGGGCGGCGGGTGGGGGGGCGGCGCCGCCGCCGGCCACGCCCTCGGCGGGGCCGCCGGGCGGGGCGGCGGCGACGGCGACGGCGACGACGACGGCGACGGCGACCAACACGGCGGGCGCCTGGGCGCGGACGTCCGGGTCGCCGTCGATGGGCGGCCCCGGGGCCGAGGACGAGGCCGGCGGGGGCGGCGACGTCGGCAGCCCGCGGAAGAAGCTGCGCGTCCACCGGGACCCCCTGTCCCTGCCGCCTCGCGGCGGCGGCGGCGGCGGCTTTGGCGGCGGCGGCGGCGGCGGCGGAGGCGGAGGTGCGGGGGGGGGCGACGGGGACAACGCCTGCGAGGACGCGCGGGACGAGGCGGGGCGGGGATCGGCAGCGGCAGCAGCGGCGGCGGCAAGGGCGGGCTCGCCCGACGTGCCGGCGTCCGGGTCGGCGATGGAGGACGACGACGAGAGGACCGACTCTGTGGCGGCCGAGGCGGCGGCGGCGGCGGCCGAGGGCGCGGCGGCGGCGGCCGAGGCGGCGGCGGCCGTGGCGGCGCCCGGCGCCGTGCCCCCGCCCGGCGCGCCGCCCCTGCACATCCCCCCGCCCGCGGACAAGCCCTACCTTTGCACGGGGTGGGACGCCTTCCTCACGCACGAGCCGTGCGCCATGTGCGCCATGGCGCTCGTGCACTCGCGCCTGGCGCGCGTGATTTACTGCCGCGCCGACGCCACGCACGGCGTCTTGGGCGGCGGCGGCGGCGGCGGCGGCGCGGGCACGGTCGCCGACGGCAGCGGCGGGCGCGTGCGCCTGCACGCGCAGCGGTCGCTCAACCACCACTACGAGGTGTGGCGCCTGCCCCTGCGGGAGCAGTCGTGACGACGTGGTCCGATACGCGTGTTACACGCTCGTGCTTCTCTCGTTCGCACGAAACCAAAAAACGAAAAAATGCGCTCTGGTTCTGATGTGCTCTGCGGGGCGGG
>Ga0209491_10004032_pt1 | contig 23328 bp, 33 predicted proteins | sample BON02_FD_187213 | JGI IMG/M metagenome (GOLD analysis project Ga0209491, IMG submission 187213) | Freshwater microbial communities from Lake Bonney liftoff mats and glacier meltwater in Antarctica - BON-02 (SPAdes) (version 2) | ecosystem: Environmental > Aquatic > Freshwater > Ice > Glacier... | reverse complement strand
AAGGAGCCACGGGGGGGTATAGGCGGGCGCAGGGGAACAAGAAGCCGCGGGGGAGCGAGGGCAGGCGGGGAGCGAGGGCAGGCGGGGAGCGAGGGCAGGCGGGGAGCGAGGGCGGGCGGGGTTCAGAGAGGCATAAGAGCGGCAGGCAGGTGCAGCGGCCGAAGCGCCACGCGCACGCGGCAGGAGCAGCCGTGTGGCCGCTGCGCACAAGCCTCGCAGCGTCTCACCTGCAGGCAGGCGAGCAGCGTGACCGCCATAATTAGACCGTCGGCGGAGTGCGGCCAGCCTAGCAAGTGGCAGAGCAGCGTCAGCGCCGCGATGGACGAAGCAGCGGCGCGGAGAAACTCAGGGGAGCCGAGCTCGCGCTCAAGCTCCTTGCCGAAGGAGATGCCGTAGTACAGCTTCTGCAGCAGCTGCGGGCCCACGCCGCCCAGAAAGGCCGCCGCGGTGAATGGCCGCCAGAGCTGGAAGCGCTGCGCAAAGGCGGCCGCGTCTACAGCCACCAGCTCCTCCGAGACCAGGCCGGCCTGCGACAGCGCGGCCAGCGCTAGAACAACGCTGAACCAGCTGCGAGTCACCAACGGCACGCCGAAGTAGGCGCGCTGCAGGCCGTGCCCTTCGTGTGCTGCGAGCGGTGTGTGCGATTGATCAGTCGGACAAGCGCGACGAGGTGGCCGACTGCGGGCTTGTCGAAACCAAAGTCGCTGTGGATGGAGTTAATGGCGGACAGGTACGGCTGTAAGCTGGCGGCGGCCACGGTGCCCCGGTCGGCAATGCTGCCGATGTATGAGGCGACCATGTCGGGAGTGGCTGGGAGCGGCTCGAGGTTGTGCTGGGCGCACCAATCGGCGAAGTTGGCCCAGTGCTTGCCGTAGGTGCTGGCGGTTGAGTCTTCGCGGGCACTGGCGGCGAGGCGAGCGGCGGTATCTCCGCCGGCCCAACCAGCGATGCGCCGCGAGCGTGCAGATGAAGCGCCTGGCACTGATTATTGCACTTGCGCTCTGTTTAAGTCAAGTGCTTGCATTCGGCGGTGTCGTGATTCGCCCTACCACCGTGGCGCCGGCCGCTTCGTTGCCCTTACCACTGGCTGAGCTGCGCACTCTCCAGCCAGTGGGCTATGCACCTGCTGATGAGGACAAACTGGCGGCATGGCGCCATGCGCACGTGGTGGTGCATCGAGCGATTCAGCGCAGCATGGTTGTGGTGCGCAGCGTTGCGCAGAAAGTCGCACTTGTCCTCCTGACGCTCGCGGTCTGCATGCCCTTTTTGCCCTCGTACACGATGGCGCTGATGGCGAGCGAGTTGATGGCCATCAAAGCGCCAGCCTCGCCGCGGCCGCGGTACTACGAGCAGTCAATGTCGAGTCCATTGGTCACTGAGACCGGAGTGCCTTCGCTTCGGCTGCCAGGCATGGACAATACGCCGGTCGGCCTGGCGCGCCGGAAGACATCCTTTGTGACCGCGGCGGTCCAGGCCGTTGGCCCCGCGGTGGTACGCATCGACACGGAGCGACTGGTGGATCGGCCAGCGCTGGAGGGCTATCTCGTACCAGGCCTTCCCGACGGCCAGCGCAAGGAAGCAGGGCAGGGCTCCGGTGTCATCCTGTCTGAAGACGGTGCATGCTCACCTGCTACCCCGTCCCCTGCACACGTCCGCCCGCCTGCGGCCCCATGCGCGCCGACCACGCGCCGCTTGGCCGATCGCAGGCCTGATCATGACGAATGCGCACGTGGTGAAGAATGCCAACAAGGTGACGGTCACGCTCATCGACGGCCGAACCTTCGAGGGCGTCGTCAAGGGGTCAGACGACTTCATGGACCTAGTGGCCATCCGCATCACGCCGTCGGGCAAGCCGCTGCCGACGGCACCCCTTGGCCGCTCCGGGGACCTTCAGGTGCGGCTATAGGGACGCAGCGCGTGCGCCTCTGCGATCCGCGCCTGTTGCCGTGTGTGGGCCGCATTGCCCAGCACCATCGCCAGAGGCAGGGAGATGCCGCGCCATGCCCAATGGGAGGATGGTGCTAGTGGGAGGGTGGTGCCAATGGGAGGATGGTGCCGGAAGACGTAGATGCCCAAGAGGCACGGTGCCTCCCGCTCCTTCGGCTGTCGACCGTGCACACAGGCACGGAGCAGCTGGTGCATGGAGCAGGCGGGCGGCTGGGTGCGAGCGCACCTGTGCCCTCGGCCAACATGGATGCAGCGGGCCAACCGCGATGACAGCGGTCGCCGGCGCTCAGCGTCGCCGTCCGTGCTGGTCCTGTGATCACACTTCCAAGATTCCTTTCACAGCTAAAAACGGAACCGCGGCCGCGAAAGTGCGCGGCTTGCGCCGCCCACAAGGTCGCGCGCGCCAGGCAGGTCCGCACGCGGAACTTGCTTGAGAGGGCATTTGGCAGGTGCGTTCGCGGCAAGGCTCCGTGTGTTCACGGCAGAGCACTCTCAGCGCCACCACTGCCCACTCTCTCCGCTTGAGCAAGCATATGTCGTGCCGCCACCGGTTGGGTGCGATGGGGGGCTACTGCCGCTCTTGCGTTCTTCACCGCTCCCCTCCTGTCCATGCGCAGGGCCTCGATGTCGGACGCTGTTGCTGACGCGATCGAGGAGAGCCCGCCATGCATCTGCCGATCGATTTGTCCCCTCGTTCGCCAACCCGGTGAAGTGAGACAGGTATCGGAGGCGATGCTGTCGCCTCTCCGACCAGTTGCCTCAGTTGATGGCCGCGCAGTCGATGAGTGCGGAGGCCGCGGCATTGGTTTAAGTGCCGATGCCCCACGCGCCGTGCTGCGGCTGCCCAACGGCTCCGTCGTCTGCCTCCGCCTCTCGCCAACAGAGGCTGTTGTCGATGCGGCAGTGGTTCAGCTCTCAACCTGCTCGGGCTTGCCCACAGGTAACACGGCTCTGTGGGTGGCTGCGAGGCATGCACGCGGCGCGGCGCGCGTGGGCCACAACGGGTGTGGCGGAGGCGTGGCGGTGCTGCGGGTCTCGCTCCGTGCGCGAGGCGGAGGCCGTCGCAATTCCAAGCTCATCGACGATGACGGCAAGGGCTTGGAGCGCAGTGTTCGCCCGCGCCTCGATCGGGCAGGTCTTGAGCAAGACGATGTTTCGGTGGCTGTAGCAGACATGACGAGCTCGGACTCACACGGCACGCGCATTTCGACGGCAAGGTCTGTGATGGAGGCCATGCCTATTGCAGCGGCGCCAGCATCCTCCTCGACGCAAGCGGTCCGGGTGCCGGACGTGTTGCTCGAAGAGAGCCAGCGAGATCTCGAGGGCCCCCCAAATGGCGCCGCCGAAGGTGATGCCGCGATACTCCGGACCCTCTCGTTGTTCGACGATCGGCTGACGATGGCCGTGGAGCATTCCGTGCGCGGTGACATCGGCACCCCGCTGCGTACTGCGCCTCCTGGTGGCTCGAATGCGGCGACCGCCGGATCCAATGCGCCGACCGTGGCAGACACAAAGTTTGGCAGCGAAGTGCCCACCATGGTGTTTGGCAACAAATCTGCATACAGGGACGGATTGCTGTCACGGACGGGTCAGCCAACTCGGAGCGTTCGGCAAGAATTCGCGCGCAACGACCACGGACGGTGGCTGCCTGAGTTGGAGTATGTTGCCGAGCGTGCGACCGTTCCGCAGTATCCTGATTCCAAAGGACCTGCACCAAATCCAGAGCAGGAACCGGCGTACACGCGCGACCTGGGGCATGATGGCAAGCGCCTGGACGATTTCTGGCGCGAGCAGCCAGCGCGCGGAACGAAGAACGAGCTCTCTCGCGCCGAGGTCACCGTGTTGCGCCTTTACACGGGTCCATGGTTCACGGTCATTAACTTTTACCTACGGTACCTGCCCGTCGTCGAATGCTGTACCTCAACGCCCTACCACGTCGACGAATCAACACTCAAGGCGTACGACGTCCGCCGCTTCTTCCTAGAGAGTGCGAGCGAATCCGACACCTGCTGGCAGTGTGGCAAGCCGCGCTTAGAACACTACCGTCAACCGGTCGACAGCTGGGCGACGAGTGCGGCGCTCCTCTACTGCGGCATCGTCAAGCTTACCAGAAAAACAACGAATGCCATGGTCTATCGCGGCGTCAAAGAGAAGTACGTACGCCTGCCCGACGAATTCGTGCAGCCCACAGATGCTTCTCGCGGCGTTGCGGGCGGCGTCGAGCTCGGCGCCATGTCGACGACGACCGACAAGCAGGTCGCGCTCAGCTACATGTGCGAGAATGGAACGGACGCGGACTGCGCACTCTTCGAGATTCCATTATCGGCAGTGTCATGCGGTGCAGACCTCAGCTTCCTCTCACAGTATTCGGCGGAGCGAGAGTTACTCTTCCCGCCCGGGACTTCCCTTACCTGCCGCTCCGTGGAGATCACCAAGCCGGGTCAACGGGAGCTTGTTCTCGATGCTCAATTCCACCCAGATACCAAGCTGCGCGAAGTAGTTGTGCCCATCCACTCACTCGACTATCAGCCACTCGACCCTCTCCTTGCGATCCTGAAACCTCTGAACTTCGGTGCTGAATTCAAGGAGTACGGGACGCGTTTCGTGCCCGGCACACGCCGGTGGGTCTTCAAGGCGATCGACGAATGGCTCGCAGACGACGGCACCAGCCGCTGCCGCGTGCTCCTCGGCGGTCCTGGTTTTGGTAAGACGGCCATCGTCGCACGATTGTGCGAATCACGTCGCGATGCCGTCGTCGGCGTGCACCTGTGCCGCCACACGACGACAGACACAAGCGTGATCCGGGACGAATGGTGCGCACCCTCGCCCACCAGATCGCCAATGCGATCCCGGAGTACCGCGCTGCGCTAGAGCACAAGCAATCGCAGTTGGCTGAAGATGAGCTGGACGCTCTCACCGCCACCGAACTCTTCGACCGTCTCTTGGTCCAGCCGCTCCACAAGATTCCGCCGCCACTCCACACGATTTCGCGGTCGGAATGCCGCAAGATGCTCGTCATCGACGCCCTCGACGAAGCGGAGCACGACAAGAAGAATGAGCTCCTCCGCCTGATCAAGACCGAGTTCTCGAGGCTTCCCAAGTGGCTCAAGGTGCTTGTGACCGGACGGCCCGAGGTGCCCATTAAGGAGGCTTTGAGCATTCTGCTGCCTAGGGAGCTTGACGCGAAGGATTATGACGAGGATTGTGACCGGGATGTGGAGATCTTCTTGCGGTGTGTCCTGAAACCTCCGCAGGTCGTCGCAGCCCGGGTGCGATTCGGGGGTTGGTGGCGGCGGCGGCACTTCGCGGTAGAGGTAGCTGCCCATACGTATCCCATTCTTAGAAATTTCATTTCTAGAACGCCAGTCCACACTCGGTCTTGTGCTTGCCGATCCTGAGTGCTAGATTTATTAGATTGCTGTCATACTCCGCCGCGTAGCTCAGTGTGCCACCTGTGTGCGCCGGGTGAGGGCTCGGCCAGAATCGCACGGGACGCTGCACCGCGATGCACGCTTACATGCCGAGCGGGGCTGTTACGCGTGGCGTAGCGGCGACGATTGTGGACGAAGTGCATGCGCGCACCTGCATCGACGACCACGCCGGTGAAGTCCAGGCCGTGACGACGACGCGTCATGCAGCTTTCCTGAGAAACCGAGAGGGTAGGCGCCCGTGTCTGGCCAAGGCGGTGCACCCAGCCCGGTGGCACCCACCGCGCACAGGGGAACAGGAACAGCGCACGCGGGACCCCGCATGCTGCGCAGCGCTCGCGTGGACAGGGCGCGTGCGGACCCAAGCCCTCTCCACATGCCCTGACCCGCATGCGGACGCCCGCTCGGTGCAGCGCACGGTCACCGGCGCACGTGGGCCGGACGGCAGCCGTCGCACGGCGGACAGCGCGCGAGGCGGTGACACCGCGCCTGCGACCGGCCGCTTGCCCTGCGGGTCGGCCCTCCCGCGTCCATCCTCCACCGCCACCGCACGCCCAAGCCGAGGCGCTGGCCGTGCGATGCACGCCGCCGCGCTCAAAGCGATGAGAACCACGCGAGCTGACCCCATTTTAAGTTGCAACAGATATTAGAACAAGAGAGAGCGAGGGAGGAACGGAGCGTGGAGCCATCCCCCCCTGGGGAGGAGTTGGTGTCGAGGGCATTGATGGTTTCTCCCCAAGTTTTTGCAATTTGTTTGTCATCGTCATCAGTAGTGTTAAGGGCTCGGGCACTGCAGCGCGCCCCGGCGACTAGGGGGAGTTGGGAGGTGTCTAGGTCCTGGGCATCGGTGGGTGCAGGGGGACACTTCGATTGAAGGAGGGCAATTGTCTCGGGAGTGGCGGGTGCAATGCCGGAGGAGGTGAGGCGCTGGACGGCCCTGCCAAGGCAGCCGGCGCGGATGTGTTTTGATATTGCGTGGGCATCGGTTCTGTCGGTGATGGCAGGAGTGGGAGGGGGGGCACCGCGTTGCCAATTGATTTTACCACGTCACAGCTCCACAATTAGATTGACCATCGCGCATCGCTCCGTTGGCGCGAAGCGAGTCTGCGGCACAAAAAACCAGGCTCCATGGACGCCCTGGCGGCTCTGGGCAACTACGAGGACGGCAGCGACAGCGGTTCCGACGACGCCATGGAGTGCCAGCCGTCTGGCGCGGCGTCGGCGGCGGCGGCGGCAGCCGCGGCAGCCTCGGCCTCGGTTCCTGCAGCAGGCCTGCAACCATCCCTGCTTCCGGACGCGAGCGGCCTGGGCCTGCCCGACAGTTGGACCAGCCACGCAGACGACGGCGACGACAGCGCAGAGGAGCCGGCGCACGACCCGAAAGGCACGAAATACAACGCCGTCGCCCTGCCCGCGTCCCTGGCAAACGCCACCGCCTCCAGCAGGCCCGGCCGGACGACCCACAAGCCGGCGGCGATCCCCGTCTTCTCTGCCGCGGGCAGCGAGGCGTCGTCTTCGGCCGCGCCAGCTGCGAAGCGGCAGGCGGTCGCTCCAGCCCCGGTGCCGCGCCGCGCAGTGGGCGGGTCTGGCCAGCTGCTGCCGCCGCAGCTGCGCAGGCCAAACGTCATCACCGAGGACTCCAAGGCGTGGTCGTCCACCGCCAAGCCGAGGCGCAATTCATGACCCGGGGAGTCGACTCCGGCACCGCAACTCTTGGGCTCATTGGGGCCGTGTTTCCCCCGCGGAGCCAGCGCGGGGAGCACGGTACGTGTGTGTGTGATGTGCTCTCGTTCAACTCCCACCCCTTCCCACCCCTCACCTCTTCTATCGCCGTGTCCCTCGCGCCCCGCAGTTTCGCGCACCAGGCCGGACTATGCACAGGTCTGCTGCCTCGCGCGCACGGGGCTCGCACCCGCGCCAAGTTTGCGGATGATGGCACTGCACTGCTGGCGGCCACACGGCAACGATGCGCGACGCGCCTGGGCGCGCTGGGGCGCTGGGGCCCCATACGCGCCATACGGGCCAACACTGGGGCAGCCACACACGCGCGCAGAGGCATAGACCCGCCACCCCGCGCACCTGTGCCCTGCCTGTGCAGCTCGCAGGGCCCACAGCGCAGGGCCGGCCCACAACTGTGCCATGATGTGCCTCGTGGGCCCTGCTCTGTGCGGGGAGGAGGCGCGGCTGTGTGGTGCCTGGTGCCTGGGCGGCTGGGCGGGCCGCGGTGCGCCGCGGCTGCTTGGTGCTTGGGCTTGCGGCGCGCGCGGCGCCGCGCAGTACAGTGCAAGTACAGTGCGCAGGGGGCCGCTCTGAGCGGCTCTGCGCCTTAGCGCTTGCTGCTGCTGCGCCTATTCCTATTATTATTATTATAGCCTAGCTAGCAGCTCATACTGCGGCTGCGCTTGCGCTGCTTGCGCGGTGGCGTGGCGCGTGTGCGCCCGCGCCTGCCTATGGCGCGCGCCGCTGCAGCTCGCAGGGCCCACAGCGCAGGGCCGGCCCACAACTGTGCCATGATGTGCCTCGTGGGCCCTGCTCTGTGCGGGGAGGAGGCGCGGCTGTGTGGTGCCTGGTGCCTGGGCGGCTGGGCGGGCCGCGGTGCGCCGCGGCTGCTTGGTGCTTGGGCTTGCGGCGCGCGCGGCGCCGCGCAGTACAGTGCAAGTACAGTGCGCAGGGGGCCGCTCTGAGCGGCTCTGCGCCTTAGCGCTTGCTGCTGCTGCGCCTATTCCTATTATTATTATTATAGCCTAGCTAGCAGCTCATACTGCGGCTGCGCTTGCGCTGCTTGCGCGGTGGCGTGGCGCGTGTGCGCCCGCGCCTGCCTATGGCGCGCGCCGCTGCGGCTGCGGGCCTGCGGCCGCCGTGGCGCGTCGTATATCGTATATGCTGCTCTGCGGCGTCGTATGGCATATAAGGTCTGGAGGCGGGTCGTTGGCAGGCGCATCTTTGGCAGTGCTGCGGACCAGTACGGTGAGGATCTCGTCCCCTATGGGCAGTTTGGTCTCGGCGTCTCCGCTGGGGGTGAGCACGTCTCACACGGCCTGCGCCTGCTGGGCGCAGATCACCCGGGGATGGGCCTCTTTGGGGCTGACGCCGCCTGTGCTTTCAACTTCATTGATCGCAGGGCGGTGTGGGAAGACACGCTAGAGCTGGGGGATGAGCGGGTCACCACCTACTTCCTCCTCTTCTATGCCAAGCCTGCCACCCAGATCACCGCGCAGCGACTCCTTCTTCTGCAGAGCGATGTACTTGCTCGTGCTGAGGATGTCACGCATGACGGGCGGGACCGCACCAGCCGTGATGGCAGCGCAGTACGCCGCGAGCTCCGGTCCCAACACACCTTCCGCCAGCAGGGACAGGTGCTCGAAGCGTAGGCCAGTGGGGCCAGCCGCGCAGCGCACCCCGTGGTTGCGGACGTCGCGCCGGAAGTCCTTGACATATTTGGCTTGGATCTCCGGATCGATTGGGAGATACTCGAAGAGGTCACCGAGTTTGGAGGGGTCGCGGAGGTGCTGGGAGGCGTAGGCTGCAACCTCGGCCTCCAGCTCTAGGTCCACTCGGGCAGGGCTGAGCTCGGTGAGCTTCTGTACGACATCAGGCTCCAGCCGGGGGATCCGGTACTCAGTCGCCTTCTTGAGCGCCTTGCCGAGCAGACCCTGAGAGACGAAGAGAGAAACAATGTCGCAGATGTCTGCCTCCTCGTCGTCGATGACGCGCTCCACTGCGTCTGCCTCTTTGGCACGCTCCCATAGCTCGGCCCACTTCCCCTCTAGGACGAGACAGCAGCGGTGCTTGATGGCCTCTGAGAGAGAGCGCCGGCTGCAGCTGGGGTCGTCATAGAAGAGGAGTCGCGGGAGGAGGAGCAGGAGCTTGTGCCCACGTGTCCCAGACATGCCGAATCCTCCTCCGGATCTGGCCTCCTGCATTGCAGGCGGGGCTACAGGAGCCCCCGCGGCCGCCCCCGGATCGGAATCGGTGTGTGGGAGTGAGCAGAGCGCCCGGAGAGCAATGCCGAAGGCTGCCTCGGCATGAGCGGTGGCACCCGACGGTATCGCCCTCTTGGTGGGAGTGCGCATCGAGTCGACCTCGGCCCAGTCCAGCCCATCCAAGAAGAGCCAGGCCTCCTGGGGCACCGCACGAAATCTTTCAGCACGCGATGCCGCGTCAAGAGAGGTGTTGTCTGCAGGCTCGCCACCCGCGCCCACGACACGCTCGTCGCGCGGCGGACGCGACGCCTGGAGCCGGCCAGCCCTGGGCCGGGCGCTGCGCGCCACGCGGGCCAGCTGGCTGTCCAGCGGTTGCACGAACCCCCCCGCCTTCCGAGCGGTCTGGGCAGCGAGCAGCTCAGGCTTGCACTTGTGCCGTGCCAGCCCTCCACGGTTGCAGCAGAACGGTCCATCGCCACAGGGTTGGCAGAAGGCCACCTTGCCGGAAAATCGCGGATCATCGTGATCGAACAGCTGCTCGCCCGTGCCGTCCTTGTTGTGCTTGGTCCGCCAGTGCTGCACCAGCCCAGGCAGCGTGCTGTACGTGCCGGAGCACAGGTTGCACGCGTGCGGGTCAGCACTCGAGACTGGCCGAACTGGCGCACCACCACCGTCGCCAGGCGGGTCACCCGAGGAGTCCGATGCCGACGAGAGCCCTGAGTCAGTCCACTGGCTCAGGACCTCATCGGCAACGACGGCAACAGCCGAATTGGCTGTTCCGTCCGCCATTCAAAATAATGTTTTTGGATTGGGTGGGTTAGGGTCGGTCCGTGCCGCCTTCTTTGAGCGCGCAAGGAGGTCCCGAAGAAGCGTGATGAAGGAGATCGTGCGCTCGAGAGTCGCATGTATCCTGAAAATCAGATCGGTGAGATTGCTCATTAGCTCTTCTAGTGCGTTGGAAAATTTCCTTTTTTTAGGGCCGCCGCTGCAGTGAGAGCGGAATGTTGAGGAGCGGGCGGCCCCTCAGGAGCCTTCGCGCGCGCGCAAGGATGGCCCGGACACGCATGCCCCGGGCGATGCGGGCAATGATGAGCTGCGCGCTGAGCCTTGCATTCACAAAAGTGAGGGTGCGTATTCTGAAGATGAGTTCGGTGAGCTCGCTTGGCAAGGCGTCCCAAGATCCTCCCTCCATGAGTCTATTCTAAGGACATGAGAAAATAAAACGAGGCATCACCCTAAATTAATACCCATCTAATTTTAGAAAAGCCTTAGTTTGACGGCGCCGGTCAGCAGCAAGTCGCAATAAAAAAGCAGGCGAGTCCTGGGGTAGTGGTCGCAAGGTTTCCAAATACACTTCTCTCAAAGTCCTGTTTCCAATACCCCGGACAGCCTTGGCATACTTGTACGCAAAGAGTGGCCCGCTGCGTTTGATGTATTTTTGGAACACAATCGCAGCACCCTCCCGCAGCCTCTGCCTCAATTTATGATGATAGGTCAATATCTTGAGAGTGAGCACTTCAGGCAAGTCGTCCCAGGATCCTCCCTTCATGGGTCTATTCTAAGGACATGAGAAAATAAAACGACTCCCCATACTCAAAGCCATAAAATGCCATTAAATGCATCGGCTGTCCACATACCCCTCAGTGTGCCCACTGCCCAATGCATAGCCCAATGCGTGGTGGTGGTGGGCTTGCGGAGAGGAGGGGGGCAAAGTTGTCCGGAGTAGATGAGGAGTCCACACCGAGGGCACGAGTACAATTTGTGCGGCAGGCATTGGGGCTTGAGGCTGGGGTGGCGGAACGTGAGGTGGCTAGGGTGGCACGGAGGAAGCTGCGGGGCGTGAGGTCGGAGGTGGACACCCTCAGCGTTTCTGGGATCTTGCTGGAGGCAGAGCAATACTTCAAAGAGCTGCAGGAGGCGGAGGGGGACCTACTCACCCCATCCCCACAAGAAACCTTACGGCCCAAAGCCTACCGTGGCAGGAGGGGGCGTGGGCCCCGTGGGCTTGCGGAGGTCTACCCGGCAGCTCCAGTCGCGCGGCCAGCCGCTCCCACGCCTCAAAATAGCCCCCCACCCCTTGTTTCCGCCCAAATTGGCCGATTTTTCTTTGAGAAAATTTTGATGGATGGTCATTCATCCGTTTTTCAAATAGTGAAAATATAGGGGAAACACAGGAAATACAGGAAACACAAACAGTATAAATTCTTATAAAAAATGTGATGGCGCTGTTGCGCAACCGGCCACCGCATCGGGTGATACAAATAACCGTCCTGCGGGACATCCCCTCCACCGCTCAACACTCAACGCTCAACGGCAGTGGGTTCCTCCGCCTCGCTCGCCTTGGAGTTGCAGTTGGCGTCTCCGACCGGCGGCGGCAGAACCTCGCCATTGATGTCAACAAGCTCCACCTCGTCTTGGTTTGCCGGCAGTGGCTTGGCAGAGGCCGCCTTCGCCGGCGGGAGAATCAAGCCGGCACCCGCCCGCTCAGCTCCGAGCTGCTGCAAGACGGCGAGCTGCTCAGCCGTGTGTCCCGCCTGCCCTGCCTGCAGCGCCCATACGCGGTACGCCTTCGGCCCCGTCGGCGGCGCGCCGGCGCGCGGCGCGAACCGCGCTGCCGCCTCGTCGGCCGCCTTCTGCGCGTCCTTTAGCGCCTTGTCGAAGTCGACGGGTTTGACGCGCACGAGCGGTGCGGAGCACTTGCAGAGCTGTTCGGCGTATCGTAGCGTGAACCAGCTCTTGTAACCGTGCTGTGGCGACTGCGAGATGCACAGGCACACACCGAGGCGCGCGCGACCGTCGCAGCACGCGGAAAAGTAGAACGTCGCCGCCGTCGACATCTCCTTTTGGGCGCGGAAGGGCAGGCCCTTCGTGTGCATGTCGGCCGCCTTCAAGATCTCGGTCGCCAGAAAGGTGAGCTCATTGTTGATCATCATGCCTTGCGCGCCGATCGACAGCTTCTCGGGCGTGCCTGCCTCGAACATTTTCCACGCCTCGATGCCCGCCTCCATGCCGGTCATGCGCACGCCGCCTGTCTTGCTCGAACGCTCAGAGCCGGCCATGTCGACGATCGAGAAGAACGTCGAGTGATACTTGCCATCAGCCGACAGCTGGTGCAGCGTCAGCACGAGCGTGCAGTGCGAGCGCGACGAGGCGTTGTTCATCAACGTCTTAGCGGTCGTGCGGTTGCCGTAAACGTAGCTGATGAACTCAGCGAGCCCCTCGGTCGAGGTGAGTTCGGTCAACTGCGCGCCGAAGATGCGCGCGTTCACGTCAATTTTGACGGGCGCCTTGATCTCTGAGTTGATGTCCCATCCGGCCGAGCAGTAGAACTCGATCGCAGAGACGCGGAGCGTGCATTGCACGCCCTGTTTGCGCCACTCGGTCATCTTCTCGAGCGTCGAGTGCACCACGCGCGGGAAGTTGCCCCAACCGGGCACCGGCACGGGCGACGACAGCGAGTCGACGACGCCGAGCATCGTATGGGTCTTCCCCGAGCCTGTCTGGCCGTATGTGAAGAAGAGCACGTTGCAGAGGTCGTTATGCCACGCGATGATGAGCTCGGGCGCCATTTGGCCGAACGCGGCTTCGTTGTCGTACTCTGGCGGCACGACCGCCGTGTAGTTGTACTTGGTCTTCTCGCGCCGGTCATCGTCCTGCATGGTAACCTGCGAGGCAGTCCACGAGTCCAGCTTCTTTTGGACCGCCGCACCTTCCGTGTGACCGCTGCCCGACGTCGCTGTAGGCCGGATGCGGAGAAAGATCGACGCTGGAGTCAGGGCCTTCCTCGCCTTCGGCGCCATCTTTTTGTGCAAGGAGGTGGCCATTGTGCTTGCAGCAATAAGAGCCAGTCTTTACAACATTCACGCTGGAGCGCGGTGTGACTCACGCTAGGGAAGGGGAGTGAATGCCTTAAAGGTATTGTCATGCATTAAGGCCACGCTCAAACAGCTCTTACACAGGGAGGGGGGGAAGGGAGAGCAAAGTCTAGCGTGTCATCACTAACCGCTAACTACCGTGAACCCCGGTTACTGTGAAACCGAGCATTCACGCTGGAGCGCGGTGTGACTCACGCTAGGGAAGGGGAGTGAATGCCAACTCCCACCGGGCACGCGAGGAATGGCTGAGAAGCCGCGCGGCGCGGATGAAAAAGGCCTCAGCGCGTGCAAGAAGAGAAGACGAGCATGGCTGGACTTGCAAGGGGACATGCGTCCTCACCGTACAGACGCCTCGTAGTGCGAGTCGAGGAGCCAACCGAGGAGCCGGAAAGCAGCAGGCGAGGGGCCGACGGTAGGGTCGATGTAGTGGCGCTCTCGAGTGTTGCCACCGGGCGCCCAGCCTCCTAGCCAATCCCCACGAGCGCGCGGGATCTTGATGGCTTCGGCCGCCGAGGAGGCGCCGGAGCGGAGGGAGTGGCCGAGGTAGGCGAAGCCGGGGGGCGCTGCTGCACCAACGTCAGCGAGCGTAGTAGCGGCCACCCAGCCGGACATGGAACGGGTAACGGGCTTGGGCTCCCCTGGCAGCTGAAAGAACCAGAGGGTGGGGCTCCTGCCAAGGGCCTCCTTGGCTGCGATGTAGGCCAGGCCTACAGTAGCAATGCAAGGCACTCGGGAGGGCCCGTGTGGGCCAGGGGGTGGGTTGCGCGATATGCGCACGATGCGACGCTCAGCGTGGTGGCGGCGCATCTTTTCGGATATGCGGAGCCAAATGTAGTCGGCATCGATGCCAATGTCGGCGGCGGCCAGGCTGGTGCTGGTGTCCTGGCGCCTCATGAAGAGGAAGGACAAGAGGAAGATGAAGCGTAGGCGGAGAAGCGCCGCCCATGTGCGTGGCGGTGGCGGAGCCGGCGCGTGCGGCCCGTCTCGGATAAGACGGAGGGTGTCGTCTAGTACGCGCTCGACGACCTCGGCAGGGAGGCCACAACAGATCTCCAGAAGGGGAGCTCACTGCATCGGGTGCCCACTCGCGCCAGCCGTTCACCAGCCGCTCACAGGTTTGCGACTAGGCGTGCGGCATAGATGCGCTATCTTCTCGGACCCAAACTTGGGTCACCACACAATGGCAATCACATGCTCCTGCACGTTGCATTGCAGGTTGGGCTCACGTTGCAAGTCAAGGTCCTCCGACAGCAGAAACAGGTGACGTTGGACGTCATAACGGGAGACCTCGCTGATGCTCGTGTCGCCGACGGGAGGAGGTGATTCCTGTTCGATGGCGTCGCAATGACTAACTGCAGGAACTCGCCATGACATGGGGCAGCACGTCTATTACACAGCATGCTCCGAAACTGCTGCGCTAGTGTGTGCTGTGTGTATAGCTGTCCCAGGCACGTAGGGAAGTGTCGTCAGCTCTGAGCTGGCGGGTGTGCTGTGCGGCCCCCCGTCCCGTCGTGTGTGTCGTCCGCCCGCCCGGCGCCTGGTCTCCCGCCTCCCGCCCCCCCAGGTCGTCCACGTGCCTCGTCCCTCCGCCGCGTCAGCATATGCTATCGCATCGCACGCTCGCTCGCGCGCCGCAGCCAGCCGCACGCTACACGCTACTCAGCCACTCACTCTGTCAGCGCGCACCTTCCACTCGTAGCATCTGCGCGCGCGGGGAGGGGGGGGAGGGGGGTGTGCCCCCCCAGCGCGCGCGCGAGCCCTCCGCGCCTCCGCTGCGTGGCCTGCGCGCGCGCTGCTGCTGCGCTGTGCGCTGTGCCCCTGCTGGCGCTGCGCGGCCTGCGGCGACCTGCTGCGCTCTGGCCTCGTGAGCCATCTCAAGTGCCTCGATATCATGCAGTGCAGACCTCGGCTTCCCGTCGCAGTATCCGAAGGAGGGAGAGATACTCTTTCCGCCCGGGACTTCCCTCACCTGCCGCTCCAAGGAGACCATCGAGCCGGGTCAACGGAAGCTGGTTCTTGACGCTCAATTCCACAGCGATACTATCTCCTCGGTTCCGTTTTCGCCGGACGGGACCAAGATCGTGTCCGGATTGTGGGACAAGACGATCAAAGTGCGAACGGAACTGCGCAAGACTCCACCGCGTCTTATCCACCGCATCCGCTCTCGATGCCACATGTGGCGCATCGTGGACGACGGCAACCACAGCCTCTATGCTTGGGTCCCACTCTCCGCCACCATCCAGTCCTTGATGAACCAGGCCGCAACTCTCTCTTCCCCTCGACTAGCCCCACTCGACGATGCTCCGCTCACCATCTACCACGGCGAGCCACCGGCCGCGCCCTCGTCGCCCCGCCGGCTGCCGCCCCTCTACAAGCACTCCAAGCCCATGGACCCCCCCGCACCGCGTCATCGCCCGCATCATCGGGCCTGCCACCAGCGACTTTGTGCAAGGCATCTACAACGAGTGGGCTCGCTCAACCGGACCCACTCGTCTCGGTCCTTGACTGCTAGGCAAGGAGACGCACTCGACAATGAACTCCTTGGGCTTAACTTTATAAGTCAAACAAAGGAGTTGTGACCTTTTCCCCCTTGTGTGACCCTTCCCATGGCGTCTAGTCCCAATTAGGCGGCCGTTTTGTTTTGTAGGACCTCATGACACCTTAGCGACCCAACCCCGGACCCGCTGATCCGAAGCCTCTGAACCCCCGAACCCTCGCCCTGTGCACTCCGACTCGATCTTAAAGATGATCAAAACCCCAAGCATTAGTGCTAGCACGCCGCAGCGCGCTGCTCGCCCGCCCCACTACCTGCCGACCGCTCCGCGTCGCGCCCGGAAGCCCTCCCGCCTTCCGCAGTCGGGCCCGCTTCCAGCGGGCCCGCTGAAAATGGACCACGCCCATTCTGCCGACTCACATATGCTCCGAAGTGCTTCTCCCACTTCGGATGCGACACGCCCCGCCCGCCCCTTCTGGCGCCGCAGTACGGCGGAGGGCTCGCCGCTTGGGGTTCGGCGCAGCTGGCGCTCCACAACTCGACGCGAGAATTGTGGCGGCAAAGCAGCTGAAAAGCAGCTTTTTTGTTCTACTGCTCTTAAACGCCTAACTAAGGGAATAGTGGGGCGAGGCACAGCATGTAGGCCATTATGAGGGTCTCCAGCGCGCTCATCCTGAGATCCTCGCCGATATGGCAAACAAAGGTGCTACCGCGCTACCGCCATACTGAGACCGGACACTGTGAAAAGGGTGTGAATTCTCACCTTTTGTCTAATTTTTTTTTTTTCTGTCTGGGGGTTTAAGCTACTTTGGACTTTCGCATGGCGCACACGCCAGCTGACGCGCGCACGGCGCCCACCTCCGCTGTGCCGGAGTTCATGGACCAGGCAGCAGGCAGTGCCGGCCTCGCCGAAGCGCGACCGCCCGGAAGCGATCCCCAACCAGGTGCGCCGAAGCGCCACCGCGAACGGCCCCTGTGGCCGGTGCACCAGCACAAAGCGTGCAACATTGCATGCACAGCACAAACTCTCACAGCACATCACGCCAGCCTAACATGCCGTCGGATGGCGGAGTCAGTAGCTCACCCGCCACCACTCAGCACACGGTGTGCACACGACTCACAGCCGGCCGCCAAACAGCCAGCCTAACAGGCCGGCGGCGGCGGAGGCAGTTGCTCAGCCGCCGCCTTCCGGTGAGCGCCACTCGCAAAGTCGACCGTCTTGGAGACGAGGTCCACGTGGAACACCGCCTTGGCCTCCTGCGACGTGCGGATGGTGGATGCAAACGTGCTGGACGAGAGGTCAAAGCTGGCGGTCGGCAGCTGGACGGGCACGCCGGTGTCGAGGAGCTCGCGCATCAAGTCGCGCATAGGAAAGCGGCGTTCTTGGCCAATCTTGTCGCGGATGCGGTCATTAACCTCCTTCGTGTCAGCGCCTCTCACGTCCCTGCGCGCTGCCGCCTTAAACTCGCTCGCCCACGCCTCCATGCGCGCCAGAAAGTCCGCCTCGCTCTTGCTGCCAAGCACCGCTGTCGTGAAGGCACTGACGTACTTTGGGAGCGTGGTGAGCGGCAGGATGCGCTCCTTCACCGCGGTAACCGCCTCGACGGTCGCAACCTTCTCCGGCAGGTGCGCTTTGAAGTTGGCGTCGAGGTGTGCGGAGGCCTCGCCGTGCGAGAAGGCGCCCACGCGCAGGAAGCGCTGCCTCCCACCGTCGTCCGGCAGCTCGGCCACCGCAAACGAGCTGCTGAGCACGATGAGGCCGTGGCAGAGCGGCTGGTCGTGCGTGAGCCCCTTGAGTAGCGTGCACGCACTCCTGACGAGCGCGCTGTTTCCCGACTCGGTGATCTCGAGCACGAGCGTCGGCCGCCAGCCCTCCTCGCCGCGCGCGTTTGCCGCCGCCTTGAGCCGCTCGGCGAGGTCCCCGCCCTCCACCGGCGTGGTGGTGGAAAAAACAGACCTTGAGTGAGGCTCGTACTGCTTGAGCGCTGCCCGCAGAACTAGAGATTCTAGATCGGAAGCTGTGGCCTTGATCGGCACGACGAGCGTGCCTTCGCCCATCTTGCTGAGCACATGCGACACGAGCGTCGACTTGCCGGAGCCGCGCGGGCCGACGACGACCATGTAGCTGCTGCCAGCAGTAATGGGCTCGCGCAGGAACGACTCCAGCGTGTCCTCGAGCTCGGCCCGCTCCACGTACACGTGGAACTTGTCCGCTGCCGATGGGCGCGCGCGCGCGGCGAGGATTGCCGCAACCTCCAAACGCATGTGCTCGAACTCGGACGTCTCGACGGTCGATCGCGACTGAAAAATTAAGCCGGCGATCGTAGCAACAAGCGTAGCACCCGCAGCCGCTCCCGCCCAATTTGTGCGCAATGCACTGAGGACAACCTCCACGAATCGGGCAGATCGCCGGCCAGTCGAGGAAGGGCCAGTCGAGAAGAACGAGAGATGCGCCGGGTGGACACGGTGCGGGCCGCCGGCAGGCCGCTCGAGGCGGGCGAAAGGGCCGATGCCTGTGGCACGAGGAGCAGCATGTGGCGTCATGTTGAGGCGCCGGAAGGCATGACGAGGCAGAACGAGCCCGCGGAGCAGGTAAGCGGGCGGACGGGGCGCCGCCTGGCCGAGCGTCTTCTTGAGCGAGCAGAGCAGCATCGTCAAGTGGATTGGGTCGAGCCCGCCGAGATCCTGCTGGCGTCCTTCGAGGGGAGGGCGTCCCCAGAGCCGCCGCGGCGTCTGCGGCGACTATTTTTGCGTGTGTTCACAGGTTCGGTTCTTCCGTCCCAAAAATAATTACACCCAGGGGGCGGGCGGCGCGGGCGCGGCGGCCCGGCGTGGCGCGGCGTCCCCCCAACTTGAGAGCGCCTGTGCAACGTTCATGCTCGGGAAGGCCACACGGCGCCTTGGCGTGACAGTCGGCAATCTTGGTGTCGAGCATCGTGACGGAAGCGCCCGTGGCCAAGATGGCTCCGCCGTGCTGTGCAATAGGGCCCAACAAACATGTCAACGGACACGTGCTGCGCCACAGATGGGCATGCGACGCGTCGAGCCAGGTGGCCGTGGTCCCTGAGGCGCCCGCACGCGCACCTGGGGAGTGCGGCCGTTGATCGGTGAAAGGCGTTGGATGACGAGGCGGCACCCGTTCCGCAGGACAAAGTGTCGGGAACGCTGCTGCGCGTACCGTCATCCAGAATCGCCGCTGGTTCAGAGACACCTGCTCCAGCATCTCCTCGGCTTCCTCGTTGACCTCGGTCATCTCGGCCGCATCCTGCAGCAGCGGCGGAGGGAAGCGAGGATGCCGTCAATGTCCTTGCTGGGGTGCGCCTTTACGAGCGGCAGGACGAGGCGGCGGCACATGTCGCGATCCACACTGTTGCCCCAGAGGAAGGTCAGGAGTGAATCCCTGTATGCAGATTCATTGCCAAACACCATGGTGGGCACTTCGCTCCCCGGGTACAACATTCGTCGAATGTTGTACCTCAACGCCCTACGACGTCCACGACTCAGCACTCTCGGCCTACGACATCTGCCGCTTCTTCCTAGCGAGTGCGAGCGGATCCGACACCTGCTGGCAGTGTGGCGAGCCGCGCTCTGAACACCACCGTCAATAGGTTGACAGCTGGGCGACGAGTGCGTCGCTCCTTTACCGCGGCATTGTCAAGCTTGCCTCCGTCACAAAGAATGCTACGGTCTATCGCGGCGTCAAAGAGAAGTACGTACGCCTGCCCGACGAATTCGTGCAGGCCCCCGTCGCCACCCCGCACGCCGAGGTGCTCGCAGGAGTTGTCCGCCAGCACAATTCAGTCGCAGGGCGGGGGCTAGGCGCGGGGCGCGACCTCCCAAGTGTCTAAACGTGCGGCGTGGGCTCATCTTGGACTCGTTAAGCACTATTGCCAAACCCGCCTCTTCCGACCCTTCCGCCTGAGTGATGGCATCGGGGGTCCAACGGCGCGCCGCGGCGCGAGGTTACGCGCGAGCACGCGTGCTACTATTACTTCACTGTTATTTTCATCTAATTGGTATTTCAGACGCTCAGTATGCACCACTCGCATTAGCGCCCGCGCTCACTGCATGCTCACGTGAGCGGAGCCAAATCACTCGCATTGACGTTTGCCTCCTTGAGGTTTGGCAGAGCGAGCGGGTTCGCGTTCCCTTGGGCGTCCTCTACGTACACAACGTGAATGGTGGGCACGCGCCGTCGCAGCTTGACGATGCGCGCCTTGAACCAGGTGCGTTCACCCGAGAGCCACCCGCGCGCCCAGATGGTGGCGCTTGGTCGGCAGAAGCTGGGCGCCTCGAGGCTGAACGTGACCTCCCGCCAACCCATCTCGTGGCCTGAGTTCAAGAAGCTCTTCCAGATTGTCAAAGGCCACCCGGTGACAGCATGAGCAAGGAGTTTTGTTTTGGCGACGTCGGAGCGATTTAACCTAAATAACACCCCCGTTGTCGATCAAGTCCAGTCGCCAGTAGAAGAACAGCTCCTCCGGCGACATCTACTCCGCCTTCAGCAGTAGTAGTATTAGTATAGAGTATTCTTATAGTATAGTATAGCATAGTATAGTATAGTAGTAATCTTACTACACTCCTACTCCTACTACTACTACTTGTAATAATAGTAATAGTAATAGTATTAGTATTAGAATGAACAGAAAGATGAAAGCAAAGACGAAAGATATTTTTTTCTCTATACTCTCATGAGGGGGGAGAAGTGAAGAGTGATTCTTAAAATAGAATGAAAGGAAAGATGAAAGGAAAGACGATTTTTTTTTTTTCTCTATACTCATACTCCCTCTAATTGAAAAGTGATACTTAAATTTAGATCACGCGTCCTGCTCCATCAGCGCCTCCCACAGCTGCGCCTCCAGCTCCTCCAGCTCCTCCAGCTCCTCCTGCTCGTCAATCGCCACCTCTCGTGGACTGCGCAGCGGCAGCAGCTCGGGCAGCCATGATTCTGATTCTTCCATCGCCTGAATGGTGAATGAGGTAGCAATGCACGCGACGATTGTCCGTCTCATACGCGCCTCACGCGTGGATCACGTAGCCGTCGAACCACACCGCATCCCCTAGGGCCAAACCAACCCGCACCAACATTTCCCGGTCCGAAGAGAGGATCCACAGGTGTGCGCCTTCCTCCAAAGCCATAAGAAGCCCGCTGCGTTCGCGCGCGTCGACCCGGTTCCTGCTGAAGTCCTCGTACAGTTGTTGAGGCGGGCCGTTCGCGTGCGACAGGAGCAGCGTGCTCCCCGTCACCCTCGCACCCTCGGCTCGCGGGACCTCGCGGCTCTTGATGTTTTGCTCGACCTACTAGCCAGGGTGGCGGGAAGGTGTGGGGTAAGATCCCTTGTCCAGAGGATCACGGACACGTAGCGCGCGCGGGGTTGTGGCCGCAAGGAGAGCGCACCATTCCCGCAAGCTGCTGCGCGAACGGCCCTTTGAACGGTCCGTTCCAGCGCGTCTTGTCGTTCTTCCATGTCACCGGAGATCGAGTTCAACATGCGCGTCACCTCCACGTCCCTTGTCGTCTTTAGCACCTCGGCCCCTTCCCCTGCATCGAGGAACGCCCGCAAGACTCTGATGCGGCCGTCCAACCCCGCCTCGCTCCAATCGGATATGACACGCTCGTCACGGGCCACGAGATCGGCGCGCTGCCGCTGTCGCTTCGAGATGCTCGACGTGCGCGGTCCCATGGATCCCGATCTGCGCAGCCGCACGGCGGCGGCGGTCCGGACGACACCGCGCTTTGGCACGCGACCCGTCCCCCCTTGCGCGCGGCACAGTCCCCGCGAGTGAGCCTCGGTCGCCGCACCTGCCACCTCGCACGGATCTGCGCAAAAGATCGGCACATCGCACACGCCCGACGCCTCGCAAACACTCGCCGCTCTCCCCGGCTCTCGATCGCCGGCTGCGCTCCGGTCACAAGCCTCGATCGCACTCACCGCACTCGTCTCCGCTGCATTCGCACGGACCACAGCTGTCACGCCCCGCGCTTCCGTCTCACTCTGCGCTTCCGTCTCACTCTGGGTTGGCCCCAGGGCAGTTGCCACGGCTGCGCCGCGCACCACGCCCCGCGAGTCCTCGCACGCCCCGTTCGGCGCTCGGGCAACGGCGAACTCGGCAGTCGGGGGCGCACCGCTTCCCATGGCCGCCAGCGTGTCGGCAGCCGCGGCCGCCCCAAGCTCCTCCCTTACCGCGAGCATCGCCTCGAGCTCGGCGACACGTCGGAGCGCGGCCTCTTCACGTCGGAGGGAGACCGCGGCACTCCTGAGAGCGGCGTCCCTCTCCGCCTCCGCGGCCGCCAAGCGCATCTCGAGCGCGGCGCGAGCCGGGCTCTCCTCCACAAGTGCTTCTTCGCTAATGCTAGTCACTGCCGCGGCCGGCTGAGCGGGTCGTGGCGCCGAGAGGTCGAGCTGCACCTGCGCATGCGTGGTTCCGGGGCAGGTTGGGGGCCGGTAGGGGGCTGGTTGGGCAGGTTGGAGGAGGAGTATTTGGGCATGCTGGGCAAGTTGGAGGTAAGATGGGCTGGGTGATGCTCGGCGGCGAAACGTTGGTTTAGGTCGGGCAGCCACGGGTTTGATGGAGAGGTGGCACATTCGACGTCGGGCCAGTTGGGGCAGGTTGGGGGCAGTTTGGGGGTTGGGGGCAGGTTGCGGGCAGGTTGCGGGCAGGTTGCGGGCAGGTTGCGGGCAGGTTGCGGGTTGCGGGCAGGTTGGGGGCAGGTTGTGGGCAGGTTGCGGGCCGGTTGGGGGCAGGTTGCGGGCAGGTTGAGGGCGGGAATGTTGAAGTAGAGGTTTGATCAAGACAAGTGGCGGGCACAACTAGCAGGTCGGGGAAGGCACGGTGCTTGACGCAAGAGTGCTTGACGGAGGAGTGTGTCCGCGAGCAGGTCGAGAGAGGGGTAGTGGACAGGTTGGAGCAGGTTAGGGCGGCGGGCAACTCGAGACGGTTGCGGAGAGGGCTTGGGTCGGGGGACATTCGACAAGCACACGGCGCAGGCAAGGTTGATGGAGAGAGGAGGGAGGAGCGATCGCAGGAACATTGGGCAGGTTGGGGAATGCGAGGTTGCTCACGGAGAGCGGGTTTGCGCGGACGAACACTTGGTAGGTGGCGCGATTGCCGACGGAGAGTGGGGTTGGGCATGTTGGAGGCAGGTCCGAGCAGGTTGCGGAAGGCGAGGTCCAGGCAGGTCCGGGCGGCTCGCGACAGGCACGGTGTGGGCAAGTGTGAAGTGTGTGTAGAGTGGTGTGCTATGCAGATGCGGCAATGGGACCGGGTGACTGTGTCGCATTCGGTTGCACGTTTTGGGCGCACCTGCGATAGTGTGACGTCCGGAATGTGGCACTCTCGGCATGCCTTGCCGCGCGGCCCGCTCGCTTTCTTGCGCTCAACGACGTTCACGCCGTGCACCGTGCGACTGACGGCCCAGAGCGCGGTCTCCTTGGCTTCGTGCGCTGGACCCGACGAACCGCCAGCGGAGTACATCCACCACCAGGGTCTCGGCACCACTGTCGTCGCTCCCGTCCTGCGCGCCAAGACGTCGTTCAAAAGCGTCTTGACGTCCTTCAGGCGCGTGAAGGTGCCCGGCGAGCGGAGCAGCGAGACTTCGCGGAGCGCATACAAATACATATACATGTATATATATTTATATATATATATATATGTATATA
>Ga0209491_10004023_pt1 | contig 23378 bp, 11 predicted proteins | sample BON02_FD_187213 | JGI IMG/M metagenome (GOLD analysis project Ga0209491, IMG submission 187213) | Freshwater microbial communities from Lake Bonney liftoff mats and glacier meltwater in Antarctica - BON-02 (SPAdes) (version 2) | ecosystem: Environmental > Aquatic > Freshwater > Ice > Glacier... | reverse complement strand
GGGGGGGGGGGGGGGGGGGGGCGGCAAAAGTGCGAGCGCAGGAAAGAACGACCCGTGCGACTGCGAGAGGGTAAGAGACAGACGAAATGAATGAAAAAAGACCAACTGCCGGAGCGAGGATCAGGCGGCCACCGCCTGCGCTGCGGCCGTCCGCGGCGGCGCCTCGGCCTGCGGAGACGCCTCCTGCGCGCTCGCCCCGCCGCTGTTGCCGCCGTCCTCGGGCGCGCCGTTGTCCTTGCCGCCGCCGACGCCGCCGGCGGCCGTCGTCGCCGCCTGCCGCTCGACGCGCAGCTGCTGCTGCTGCTGCTGCTGGAGCGCCGAGCTCCCGGAACCGGAGGACGGCGGCGGCAGCGCCGAGTGCAGCAGGCCGCGCACGCCGCCGCCGGCCGTGCCGCCGGCCGTGCCCGCCGCCGCCAGGCCGTCGAGCGCGCCCAGGCCCGCCATCAGCGACTGGAGCGTGCCGTGCCCCAGTGAGGTGGCGGCGGCGGCGCCGCCAAACGACAGGGCCGCGGCGGCCGCGGCGGCCGCGGCCGCGTTGTTGTGCTGGTGGAGGGCGCCGAGGGCGGCGCCGAGGGTGGTGCAGCTGTTGGGCGCGCCGCCCAGGCCGACGCCGGCACCGCCGTTTGCGCCGCCGCCGCCCCGGTAACCGCCGCCGCCGCCGTTGCCGTTAGCGGCGGCGGCGGCGGCGGCCATGGAGGCCGCCACGTAAGCGTGGTAGGGGTTTGGCGGCGCGGCGCCGGCCGAGGGGAGGCCCGAGGCCAGGCCCGCGATGGCGCCCACCGAGGGGCTCCAGAGGTTGTGCAGCGCGGCGAGGTGCGCGGCCTGCAGCGCGCCGGCCGGCGGCGGCGGCGGCAGCGCCGCCGCGCCCTTGTGGCCTCCACCTGCGGCGCCGCAGCCCGCCCTGCCGGCGGCCGAGGCGGGGCCGGCGGCGCAGTTTGCTGCTGCTGCTGCGGCGGCGGCGGCGGCGGCGGCCGGGCCCATGGCCAGCGAGGCGTGGATCGAGTCCAGGGCCGAGGCGGTGGCCGACAGCGGCTGCAGCCACGCGGTCGCCGTCGACGAGGGCGTCGGCTGCCCCGCGGCCGCGAGCGCCGCCAGCGCCGCGGCCGTCGCCGCGTGCGCGCTGCCGTAGTGGTGCTGGTGCTGCTGGTGCTGCTGGTGCTGCTGGTGCTGCTGCTGCCCGCCGCCGCTGCCCGAGCCCGACCCCTCCTGGTGGGCGCCGCCGCCGCCGCCGTACGTGCCGCTCGTGCGCTGCTTGATGCGGCGGTTGCTGCCGTCCTCGCCGTCGTTGTCGGCGGCGCGCGCGCGCGTGCCGGCGTCCGTGCCGCTGCTGCCGTTGCCGTGGCCGCCGACGAGCCGACGTCGCCGCCGTTGCCGTTGCCGTTGCCGTTGCCGCGGGCAGGCGCGGCGGCGGCGGCGGCGAGCGCCGCGCCCGCCGCGCCGCCGCTGGCGGCCGACGCAAACATCTGCGGCCACATCAGCGCGGCCGCCGCGGCCTGCGTGGCCGACAGCAGCGCCGGGTTCATCGCCGCGGCCGCCCCGCGCGGCATGTAGGGGGCGAGCGCCGCCGCCGCCGCCGCCGCCGCCTGGCCCGGGTCGACCAGGCCGCCGCCGCTGTGGCCGCCGCTGTGGCCGCCCGGCATCGCCATGGCGGCGGCGGCTGCGGCTGCGGCGGCGGCGGCGCCGGGGAAGGCGCCGACCGCGTCGCCCCCCAGGCCGTGCCGCTGCCGCTGCTGCTGCTGCGCCATGGCCGCCGCCGCCTGCTGCATCACGGCCGCCGCCGCCTGCTGCACGGCGGCCGCCGCCGCCGCCGCGCCGGCCGCGCCCCCCGTTATGGGCTCGCCGCCGAGCGCGGGGCCCGTGCCCGAGGCGGAGACACCCGCGGCCGCGGGCGCGCCCATGTGGTGGTGGTGGTGGTGGTGGCCATGGTGCTGGTGCTGGGCGTGGTGCGGGTGGGGAGGCGCGCCGCTGCCGTTGCCGCCGCTGCCGTTGTCACCGCTGCCGTTGCCGCCGCTGCGGCCGCCCGCGGCCGCCGCCGCGCCCGCCGCCTGCAGCAGCGCCTGCTGGTGCTGCTGCAGCTGGTGCTGGAGCTGCTGCTGGTGCTGCTGCTGCTGTTGGTGCTGGTGGTGCAGCGCCGCGAAGACCGCCAGGTGCTGCTGCGAGCCGTGCTGCGCCGCCGCCATGGCCGCAACGGCCGCCGCCGCCGACGCCTGCTGGTTGTGGTGGTGGTGGTGGTGCTGCTGCTGCTGCTGTTGCTCGTGCTGCTGCTGCTGCGTTTGCTGCTGCTGCTGCTGCTGCTGCTGCTGCTGCTGCTGCTGCTGCTCCATCCGCTGCAGGTTGTGCGCGATCTCCAGCTCCGCCGGGTTGACCGTGCTGATGTGGTGGTTCTGCGGCCGCCCGTGCGGCAGGTGCCCGAGCGACGCGGCGTGGGGGGCGTTTGGCGGCAGGCCGCCCGCGCCGCCCGCGCCGCCGCCGCCGCTCGGCGCCCACGCGCCGCCGCCGCCGCCGCTGCCGCTCCCGTTGCCGCCGCCGGCCATCGCCGCCGCCGCCACCGCCGCCTCCGCGCCGCCCGGGACCGCCGCGCCGCGCGCCTTGCTCTTGCGCCGGCCGGCGCCCGGCGCCACGTTGCGCAGGTTTCCCCCAGCGGTCCAGTAGCGTTGGCACGCGCGGCAGAAGTGGCGCGGCTGCTTGATGTTGTAGTTGTTGTAGTAGCAGAACTTGGTGTCCATGGACACGCAGCGCGGGCAGGGCAGCAGCTTGTCGGGCCGGGGCAGGATGGGCCGGCCGTCCGGCCCGATGGGGAAGGGCCCCTCGGGCGTGTCGTCGGCCGGCGGCGCGACGGCGACGGCGCCGGCGGGCACGGGCGGGGCGCCGGCGAACGCGTTGTTGCCTCCTTGCGCGCCCGCGCCGCCTCCTGCTCCCGCGAGCGCGCCCGACGCGGTCGGGGCCATTGCCACCTGGTCCAACGGCCCGTGCTCCGCCAGGGGCGGGGGGCGCTGGGGCTTCAGGCGGGGCGTGGCGCGCGCTGATTTCGCGGAGGGGACGATTAAAAGGCCCCCTCCTTATTTGCCCGAGGGCGCGGGCGCCGCCAAGGCGGCCTTCGAGGGCGGGCGCGCGCGCGGCCACTGGCGCGGTCGCAAGCGCACGAAGACCGACGGGGCGCGGGCTGATAGGGCTTTGAGCGCAGAGAGGGGGGAAGGGGAGGGGGCCGTAGTCTTCGTAAAAAGGCTTGGACCACAGTAGCTTGGGAGGGAGGGAGTCAATCGCCGACCCGAGGGATGGTGCGAGGGTGAAAATGTGGGGGGGGCCGGTCGATGCGGGCAAGGTTGTCGGGCCTATGGGACGCGCGCGAGGGGCGAGCGACTTGTACGATTCGTAAAAAGCGACTGTTGCCCCTTTTTGGTGATGAGTTTCCGTGGCCGGCGCGCTTTGGCGGGCCCGCTTCGGCGGCGGGAGGCGTGTGCCTCGCTCGCGAGCCGTAGTGCTCGATCGTCGATCGTGACAGCACTCGCGTCGGTCGTCGACCGGGCGAGACGCACGCGCTTGCGGAATGTTGCGGAGGCAAGCAGGGCGCCAAATGAGAGAGGAAGTGCTTCTTTATTGCAACGACGCGAAAGCGCGACAACACCCGGCCGGCGACACTTGGCCGAAACCCTCCTCTTACTTTTTCTTGCCCGCGCCGCCGCGGCCGCGCCCGCTGCCGCCGCCGGCCCCGCGCCCGCTTCCGCCCGCCCCGCGCCCGCTGCCGCGCCCACCCTTGCCGCCGGCCGCCGCCGCCGCGCCCGCCGCGCGCTTGGGCTCGAGCTTGACGCCGCGCGCCGACAGCCGCCGCGCCAGCGCCTCGTCGTCGTCCTCGTCGTCGTCGTCCGCCGCGCCCTCGGACGACGCTGCGCCGCCCCCCTCGTCGTCCTCATCGCTGGCGGCGCCGGCGCCGCTGCGCCCGCGGGCCCGGCGCCCGGCGCCCGCGCCCTCGGCCAGGTCGGCCCCGCCGCCGTCGGCGTCGGGCGCGGCGCCCTCGCCCCAGCCGCCGCCCTCGTCGTCGTCCTCGTCGCTCGAGCCCGCGCCGCGCCCGCCGCGCCCGCCCTTGCCCTTTGGCGCCTTGGCTGCCTTGAGCACCTTGCCCCCGCGCCCGCGCCGCACGATCCCCCCGCCCTCCTCGGCCTGGCGCGCGGTGCGCGGCTTCCCCAACCCGCCCCCCGCGTTGAACGCGCGCGTGAACGCCGCCTTGCTCTTTGCCGGTACCCCCGCCATCGGGTCGGCGCCCCACTCTCCCTTGGTGCGGAATTTCGTCACGTCCAGCACGTAGTCGAGCGCCTCGCGCGAGATGCCGTACTCCTGCAATTTGTTGTTGGTGTCGTTGTTTGGGGTGTGCGGTGCTCTGTTCGGGTGTTTTTTTTCGGCGAAAACGTGAGGACCAAGGAAAAAAAGAATTGGGGGCGCGAACCACATGGCCTTGTCGCGCCCTCTGTGCTCGTTTGCTCCTCCTCGCGCGTCCCACGTTGCAGCCCAAAAACAAGATGGATTGAAAACAACGACGCACCCGCATCATCTCGATCGTCGCCTCGGCCCCGCCCTCCTCCCGCCTCAGCGGCCCGGGCAGCAGCGCCCGCAGCGCCGGCAGGTAGTCCAGCCGTACGCTCCCGCGCCCGCCGCCCACCCCGCCCAGACCGCCCGGCCCCTCGGCCGCCGCCATGGCGCCAGCCAGCTCCGACAGCAGCCGCCGCTGCTTGCCCGCGGTGGAGCCGTGCCCGAGCACGGCCGTGAACCGCGGCCAGTTGTTCTCGCCCGGGTAGGCGTCCAGGGCCTCGCGCGGCCCGCGCATGTAGGCGGAGGGGGTGACCGTGCCGACGAGCACCTGGTAGGGCATGAGCGACCACTGCTGGCGCGCGCGGACGGCGTTGCTGGCCACCTCTCCCAGCGACAGCGCGTCGGCGGCCTTGGCCAACGCGCGCAGGCGGAGCTGTTTTTGTTTGTTTTTTCGGTTTGTTTTGTTTTTTCCAAGTTGTTTCGGGTGTTTTGCTAGCGGCGGTGGGTGGTTGGAGTGTTGGTCGTCCAGTAGTGCGGTCGGCAAGAAAAGGGAGGGAGGCGGTCGGAGAAAGAGACGCGGGCGAACGGCAAAATGCAAAGCGGCGCGCGCTTGTCTGCCGCGCGAGCAAACAGAAAAATAGCAGGAATCGAAAAAGAAGAAAGAACGCCGAAAACTCACCAGCTCGCTGCCCGCCCCGAGCGTCGGCCGGTGGTTGAGGTAGTTCTCCTGCACCAGCAGCGGCACCATGTCCACGTCCGTGAACACCAGGTCCATGCGATCGAGGACCGTCAGGCTCGCGGAAGACCCGTCCAAGAGGGCTTTTGCGCACTCGAACGACGACGGCGGCGCGTCCTTGGCGCAGCCCGAGGCCGAGCGCTTGACGTCGTCCCACGAGAGCGACGGCCCGCGCAGGCGCGCCATCTGCAGCTGGCCGACCACCAGGCGGATGTCGCAGTGCGCCCCCTCGGCCAGCGACACCAGCGCCGACTCGGGCGCGGACAGGCCCTCGAGCCGCGCGATCTCCGCGCAGCGCCGCGCGACCTGCGCCGCCGTCGGCCGGCGGTACTCCAGTTCCATGCAGTGGCCGCGCAGCGCCTTGAGCTTTTGCGCCCAGCGGTCGTTGCAGATGCACACGACGGGCACGCGCGACGAGCGGATGGTGGCGATGAGGTCGGCGACGCCGCCGCGGTCGCCGGCGGACATGCCGTCGACCTCGTCCATGACGAGCACGGTGCGGCGGCCGCTGTGCGCGGCGGCGGCCGCGGTCGACGCCGAGCCGAGCGCCGCCGCCGGCGCCTTGCCCTTGCCGCCGCCCTGCGGCGCAAACGCGCCGCTGCCGCCGCCGCCGCCCGCTCCGCCATTGGTGTGCCGCGCCATCATGCCCAGCACGCTCTCGCTGCGCACCAGCTCCTTGACCATGTTGCTCAGCTTGCCCCCCACGCCCGCCCCGATCTTGGCGTCCGCCTTGGAGCGCGCGTCCGACGCGTTGACCTCGACCAGGTCGAACCCGAGCTCGCGCGCCACGATGTGCGCCGCGCTCGTCTTGCCGATGCCCGGCGGCCCGGAGAGCAAGACCGCCTTTTTGCTCATGTCGTACTTTGTGCCGCCGCCGCCGCGGCCCCACCCGCCCGAACCGCCCGCCCCCTCCATAGGGCGGGGGCTCGCGCCGCGGAGGTGCACGGCCTCCCACTGCGCGAGCCACTGCCGCAGGGCCGACACGTTGGCGTTGTTGCCGACGAGCTCGGCGCTCGTCTTTGGGCGGTGCTTGTCTACCCAAAGCATCGTCTCGCCGCGGTACAAGGGCGGGGGCATGAGCGCTGCGGCGCGCGCTGCTGCTGCTGCTGCTGCTGCGGCGGCGGCGGCTGCGGCGGCGGCGGCGGCCCCCGCCCCTCCCCCCATGGCAAAGGAGGAGGGGCCGGCGGCGGCGCCCGGGGCGGCGTTGAGCATGGCGGCGGCGGCGCGCGCGGCGGCGGCGGCGGCGGCGGCGGCGGCGGCGGCGGCCGCGTCGGTGGCGGCGCGGCGCTCGTGCTCGGCCTTCTCGCGCTCGCGGTCCTGGCGGCGGCGCAGGTCGGCCAGGGCGGGCTGGCTCGCGCGCAGGACCTCGAAGAAGCCGTCCTCGTCTACCACGGGGCACCGGGCCTTTTCGCGCGCGGTCCTGACCTTGTTGCGCGAGGCGCTGGCTCCGACGACCAGCGCGGCCGTCTTGCCCGAGACGGCGCCCGTCAGCCGCCCGCCGTGGCGCATGACCAGGTCGCGGAGCTCGTCGCGCGTCAGCGAGTCGAGCACGCCGGAGACCACGATGGAGCGCCCCGCGAGGGCGTCCGGGTGCGACTCGGGCGGCGGCGGCTTGAGCCCCCGCTTCGGCGGCGGCGCGTTGCTGTTGTCGCCCCAGCCGCCGCCCTCCTCCACAAACGCGATGTCGTCGTCCGCGAGGCCGACGCCGCCGGGCGCGAGGGCGGCCGCGAGGGCGGCGCCGGTCAGGAAGCCGGCGCGCGCGATGTCCGGGGGCACCTTGGCGGCGGACGCTGGGGAGCCGCGCGGCTTTTTGGGCGCGGCGGGCGGCGCGGGCGCGACGGCGCGCGGCGAGCCCTCCCGCGAGGCGGCCTTGGCCCTCTCGGCGGCCTTGGCCTTGTCGGCGGCCGTGCGCGGCTTGAACTCGACTTCGGTCGTCAGGCCCGTGCCCTTCTTGCGCTTCTTGGCCAGCAGCTTGGCGGCCTTGGCCACGGCCTCGGCGCCGCCGAGCGCGGCCGCGCCAAAGTTGTCGTCGTCGTCGTCGCCGCCGCCGCCGTCGCCGTCGCCGTTGCTGGCGCCACTCCGGCCGCCGCCGCTGGTGCCGCCGCCGCTCTTGGGGCGCGCGGTCGCGCCCGACGCCGGGCGCTTGGCCGCGGGCGACTTGGGCGCCGAGGGGGGCGCGCGCTTGCTGCCCAGGCCGGCGGCGAGCGCCTTCTTGGCCTTGCTGGGCGGGCCGCCGCCGTCCCCGCTGCTGTCGCTGCCGCCGTTGCCGTCGCCGTCGCTGTCGCTGTCGCCCAGAACCACCACGCCGCCGCCGCCGCCCTTCATCTTGCCGCCCTCGTCGCCGGCCACAAAGTCCGAGTCCTTGTCGTCGCCCTCGTCGTCGTCGCTGCTGGAAGAGCCGGCCAGGTCGACCGGCGGCTGCTGCGTGGTGTTGGCGGTGGCGCGCGGGGCGCGCTGGTTGCGGCCGGCGGCGGCGGGCGAGGCCGCGCCCCGCCCCTTGGCGGCGGCCGCCTTGTCGGCGTCGGCCGTGTCGTTGGAGGGGGCGACGGGGGGCGCGCCGCTGCCTGCTGCTCCTCCTGCCGCGCCGCCCGTCGCGGCGGCGGCCTTGGACGGGCTCTTGGCCGTGACCTTGCGCTGTTTTTTGTGGTTTGCGGGTTCGTGCTTTCGAGGGGGGCGTCGGCACGTTTTCGTGAGAGCGTCGGCGCGTCGATGCCGTCGTCGGCGTGTGCGCGCGATTTTGCGGTGCTGGCGCGCGGACGCGAGCGCTCCTCTCCCTCCCCCGAAACTCACGTCGGTCTTGAAGAACGACCGGATGTCCTGTGGTCGTTGTTGTTGTTGTTGGCGGTGGCGAAAGAGGAGAGAGGAGGGGCGTTTGCGCGTCAGTTTCCAGTTGAAGCTCTCTCTGTCCCTTCCTGGGGCCTCTGCCACAGCGAGCCTCACTCACCATGGGGCGTGTGCCGTGAGAGTTGCGCCCGCGCAGGAACAGCAGCAGCAGGTTGCGCCCTGCGCTTTTGGCGCGTGAGAGAAAAGAAAAGACGAGAAGCTTTCTTCAAAAAAACCGAGCGATCGCTGTCGTGAATCGCCGCTCCCCGTGGGAGAGAGGGGGAGTGTGTGTGCGGTCTTGTCGTGTGATGCCTGTGTTTGCGCGCGCGCAATCCAACCCGCGTATGTCTTGAGACCGTCACGACAGCGCGTGCGCTCGATTTTCTCGAGACAGCGTCTTCTGCGACCGGGAGACGCGACCCCCGCCTTTTTCGAGGAGATGGCGGCATGGCCGGGCGGCGGGGCGGGCGCCAACAAGCGTGCCGCGCTGCCGGTCGCGCTCCCCTCGAGCTCCCTGTTCTTTTGCAAAAGAGTGTGCAATCTTCAAAGCATCGCCCGCCCCTCGAACGCCCCGGCCTCCAGCGCCCCGCAGCACTCGGCGTACGGCAGCCGCGTCTGCGGGCACACCGCCCTGCGCCCGCCCATCGCCGACAGCACGCCCCGGCGCAGCGGGCAGCGCTCGCCTGGCGTCCTCCTCTCGGCCAGCAAGACGGCGAGGTCCTGCCCGTCCCGGTCGCGCTTGGCCGCGTCCACCACCGCCGTCAGCTCGCCTTGCGTGCGCGGCATGCGCCGCCCCGACGCCCGCCAGTCGCACAGGCTGTTGACGCGGAACCGCAAGGCCTCGTAGGCCTGCAGGCAGTCCCCGACCTGCCCGGGGCTGTAGCCTGTCCGCGCGGCCACAGACCGCAGCAGGCGCTCGCGGCGCGCGGCGCGGCGCGGGTCGGCCTCGACCGCGGCGCGCTCGTCGTCGCGCAGGGCCTCGACGATGCGCACGTGGTGGCGGGCGCGGTAGTAGAGCACGCGGCGCGACTCCTCCGCCTGGTACGCCCGGCGCAGCGGCGACAGCGGGGGCACGCTCCGGTGCGGGGGCGGGCGGGGCGGCGGCGGCGCGTCGTCGCTCTGCTCGCCCTGGTGCTGCAGGAACGCCTCCAGGTTGAGGTCGCGGTACTTCTCGAGGTTTGCATACCGGGCGTCGGCGTCGTCCTCGCCGCCTCCGTCCGTGGTGGGGGCGGCGGCGGCGGCGGCCGCGGAGGGTGGGTCGCCGCCCGCCGCCACCCCCTGCTGCTGCTGCTGCTGCTTCCGCCGCCGGCTTCCGCCCGCCAGCCCCCCCAAGCCCTCGGGCATCATGTCGCGCATCCACCCGGGCAGCCACGACGACCGCTCGCGCTGCATCTCCAAAGGGGTGCCCGGGCCGCCTCCGCCGTCGTCGTCGTCGGCGCCGTCGTCCGCCGCCGCCGCCGCCGCCCCGACGCCGCCGGGTCGTCCTTGCCCTCGGGGGGCAGCCGCTGCCGCCGCCGCTCCAGGGGCTGCCGTTGATTCGCTCGCACTCGCCCCGTCGCCGCCGCCGCTCGCGGATGCTGCGGCTGCGCCCTCGGCTGCTCCTCCTGCTGCTGCTCCTGCTCCTGCTGCAGCGCCCGTGCTGCTCGGCTCGACCCCTTGTCGCCGCCCAGGTGCCGCCGCCGCCGCCGCCGCCGCGTCGCCCGTGCCGCCGACCGCGACCACGGACGATCCGCCCTTCATCTCGCGCAGCAACCGCTGCCGCTGCTGCGCCTGGCGCTTGTGCTTCATCGCACGGCGGCCCTGAGGGTCGAGGAAGCTCGGGCCGCGCGTCGCGAACGAGCGCTCGTGTTGCTGCTGGTGGTCTTGCTCCAAGTCGCCCCAGAGTCTCGCGGGGCCGCACCCGCCGCTCGTCGCGGCCACGGCCGCGGGTGCCACGAGAGTAGTACCGCCGCCCCCGCGCGCTTGCGCGAGCGCGACGGCGCGCAGCAGCTGCTGCAGCTGCTGGTGGTGCCGCAACATCGAGTTTTGGTCTACAGTTGGGGGGTGTTTGCTTGCTCTCCTCTCTCTGTGTGGCCCTCCCCACGGATCGATCGAGCGTTCGCGTGTGAGTGTGTGTGTGGTGACTCGCTCCAGCTCGCCTCGCCGATGGAAATGATTGATTTAGCCGTCGGCTGCATTTGCCGGCCTTGTCGTCGCTGCGGAGAAGGCAATCGCGCCGCGCTGCGAGCGTCTGTGCCGCTCTTTAGCTCACCTTCGCGCCCCCCCCCACTCGGTCTCTTCCTCAAACAAACAGACGCACACACATACATTCACACGCAGCGACACATTCCACTTACCCATCCGCACCTCACTCTCGTGCGTGGGCCGCCTCCAGGGCAACGACGGGAGAGACGAAAAAACCGAGACTCCGCGTTTGACAAGGGTACGCGAGCAGAACTCTCTATCTCTTTGCAGCACAAAGGACGGCGAGGCAACGCGCGTCCAGTGCGTCCGCCCTTCAGATGCTGTCGGGGCGTTGCTGCTGGTCGCGGGACACACGAGAGGAGGAAGGACGAGGGAGGGCCAGTGGCGAGATCGAGGCTCCTCTTCTCCTTTTCCGTCTACGCGCCCAAAGAGCAGCACCGACACACGCGCGCGTGTCCTCTTTGGACGACGGTCCGACCCCTGCATTGCGCACCCGCCTGCCCCATCCATCTCTCTCTCTTTGAGAAAAAGGAGACACCGAAAGGAAAAAACCAAAAAAACCAAAAACCAAAAAACCAAACCCCACTCAACGCCCCCTCCCCCCCTTTCTCCCAAACGCCAAACAGAAGAAGCAAATCATGGCCGCGCGCAGCTCGGCGGCCGTGCAGCAGCTGCTGCGGCCGCTGCTGCAGCAGCAGCAACAGGCGGCCTTCACCACCGGTGCCGCCGCCGCCGCTGCCGCGCCCGCGCTCGCCGTCGCCGCCGCGCCCGCGCTCGCCGTCGCCGCCGCGCCCGGCGCCGCGGCCGCCGCCCTCGGCCTCCGCCGCGGCGGCCGCATTCCTCTGTCCGAGCCCCTGCCGGGCGTGCCCGCCGTCAAGCCGGCCCCCCAGCCCCGCCCCTCGATGGCCCTCATCACGGGCCTCGAGGGCGGCGCCCGCGCCGTCGCCACCGACGCGCCCGGCCCAAACGTCTGCGTCGCCGTGTTCGTCGGCGCCGGCTCGGCCGACGAGGCCGCCGCCGGCGCGCCCGGCGCCGCCAAGCTCCTCGAGGCAATGGCCTTCCGTTCCACCGCCCACCGCTCGACCTTCCGGGTGTCGCGCGAGCTCGAAAAGTACGGCGCCGTGGCCACGGCCGTCGCGGGCCGCGAGCACCTGGCGTTCTGCGTCGAGGCGACCAAGCTGCACGCGGCAGAGGCCACCGAGCTGCTGCTGGATGCGGTTTTAAACGCGCGGCTGCCGGATTGGGAGCTGCGCGACGTCAAGAGCGCGGTGGCCGACGAATCGGCGTCGTCGGCGTCCTCGCCCGGCGCGCTGGCGGTCGAGCTGCTGCACCGCGCCGCCTTCTCGGGCGGGCTGGGGGCGCCGCTGGCGCCCGACGCCGACGCGCTCGAGCGCACGGGCGGCGACGAGCTGCGCGCGTTTGCCGCCGCGCACCTGCGCCCGTCGGGCCTCGTCATCGCGGCAACGGGCGTCTCCCCCGACCAGCTGCGCGCGTTTGCGGGCCCCTTGCTGGCCGAGGCGGCGGCGGCCCACGGCGGCGGCGGCGTCAGCGGCGGCGGCGGCGGTAGTGGCGGCAGCAGCAGCGCCTACGTGGGCGGCTTTTTGACGGCGCTCGCGCCCGGCGTCGCGCCCGCCGTCGGGCTCGCGTTCGAGGCGGCCGGAGGGCTGTCCGACCTGAAGGCCACCGCCGTCGCCGCCGTCGCCAAGGCGCTGCTCAACGCCCCCGTGCGCGCGTCGGTCCCCTTCTCGCGCAAGGCCGACGCCAACCCCCCGGCCCTGGCGGGCGGCTACGCCCCCGTCGCCCACCTGTACCGCTCGACGGGCCTCATCGGCCTGGTCGCCGGCTGTGCGCCCGGTGGCGCCTCGGCCGCGCTCGACGCGCTCTCGACGCGCTTCGACGCGCTCGCGTCCAAGCCCATCCCCGAGGGGAGCCTCGCCGCCGCCAAGCAGCTCGCGCTCGGCGGCTACGCCTCCGCCGTGTCCGCCAAGCCGGGGGCCGTGCAGGACGCCGGCATGCAGCTGCTGGCGCGCGGAAAGTACGCCGAGGGCGAGTATTCGGCCGCTGTCGCAAGCGTGACGGCGGCCGACGTCGCCGGCATGGCGCGCGCCGCCATCTCGGGGGGCCGGCCGACGGTGGTGGCGACCGGGGCGCTGCGCGACCTGCCGCGCTACGACGTGACGGCGCGGAAGTTTATCGCTTGAATGGACGACGACGAGGAGGCGCGATTACTTTTTAGTTTATTTTCGTCTTTGCGGGGGGGGTCTTGGAGAAAAAACCCGGACGCAGACTCTTTCCTTGGCGCAAGCGCGTCAAGCCCCCAGCGGCGTCTGTTCCCGGCAGCAACTGCGGCCAAAGCTCCCCTTAACCCCCCTCTCTAGCCGTCCGTGTAGTGTGTGGCCGTCGCCCTTTGTCTTGTTTTAATCGTCGTGCGAATAGCCAAGGGACGCAACAGATTCGATCGAGGGGAGAGATAAATCAGTCGCAAAAGAACAATTTACAGAAATGTCCGTCCGCCTTTCGTGTCGAGTTTCTTCTTATTTCGTCTGCGTATTTTCGGCGGCGGCGGCGGCAGGCACCCCAGCGGCAGCAGAGGCGCCGTCCACGCCCAGCTCGGGCTCCAGCAGCGTCTTGAGCTCGCGGTGCGGCTTGGGCGCGTTCGGGTTGCCCGCCGTGTAAAAGGCCTGCAGCAGGCGGATCGCCTCGTCCGCGAGCAGGCCGCTCTGCCGCTCAAAGCCGCGGCCGGGCACGCCGAGCGACTTGACCGGCGCGGGCGGCAGCGGCGGCGACCCCCCGCCGTGCCCCCCCTGCTCCCCCCCCCCGCGCCCCCGCCCGTCCGCGCGCGCCCGCGACCGCGCCCGCGCCGCCACCTCCTCCGGCGGGCCGTGGTAACCCCCCGAGCCGCACGCCCCGCACCCGTCCCGGTGCACCGACAGGATCGAGCCGCACCCGCCAAACTTGTCGTTCGCGCATCCGAAGACGACGCGGCCCATTCCGACGAGCGCCAAGGCTCCGGAGCACATGATGCACGGCTCGCACGTGACGTAGAGGGTGCACGCGGCAAAGTCGGCGCGGTCGGGGCACCCGCCCGAGGCGCCCAGGACCTCGTCGATGGCCTGGAACTCCGCGTGCCGCGTGGCGTTGCGCGCCGCGTTTGTCAGGTTGAAGCCGCGGCCGACGACGGCGCCGGCGTCGGCGCGCTTCTCGCGGCGGACGATCACGGCGCCGACGGGCACCTCGCGGCGGCGGAGGGCGACGCGGGCCTGGACGAGGGCCTCGCGCATGTAGCGGACGTCGTGCTCGGTCCAGTCGGTGCAGGGGACGGGGGTGTCGTGCGCAGGCAGCGGCGGCTCGGGGCGCGCCGCGGGCGGCGGCGGCGGCGGCGGCGGCGGCGGCGGCGGCGACGCGCGCGAGGCAGAGGCGGCGCGGGCGGCGGCGGCCGCCGCCGCCGCCGCCTCTGCCGCCGCGTCCGCTGCTGCTGCCGCCGGCACCGCTGATGCTGCTGCTGCCTCTGCCGCCGCCGAGCCGTTGTGTCCTGCTTCGCCGCCCCCTCCCGCGCCTCCTGCCGACGTGTGCGCCGCCGCCGCCGATGACCCTTCCGCCGCGCGCTGCTGCTGAGGGTTGTGGTGGTGGTGGTGGTGGCGGTGCTGGTGCTGGTGCTGGTGCTGGTGCTGGTGCTGGTGCTGGTGCCGCTGGAACGCCGCCGCTGTCGTGCAGACGGCCGCCGCGGCCGCCGCGTCCAGCGTCAGCGCCGCTTGCTGCTCGGCCTCCTGCGCGCGGCCGGCGGCGGTGACGGCGGCGACGGCGGCGGGGGCCGCGGCGGCGTCGGCCACGTCGGCCGACGCCATTGCGAGGGCGGCGGGGTTGCGGCGGCGGTCTTCGAGGCCGAGGCTCTTGCTGCTGCTGCTGCTGCTGCTGCTGAAGCCCTCTGTCGCGGCGGTTGAGGGAGGACGAGGACGCCAAGCGACGCGGGCCGCGAGCGGCGGCGGCGACGGCGACAGACGCGCGGCGGCGGCGGGCAACGGCGGGCCGCTGTTTGTGGCGCGCGCGCGCGCGAGCAAGAGCAGGGGCCGGCAGCGGCCACAGGACAGGGCGGTGATGGCGGTCACGATCGCTGTGCAGGAGGAGGGGCGCATGAACGGCGCGTGCACCGATCAGTTTTTTTCGTGTTTCGCCGGCGGGAGGTGTTCGCTTCTTGAAAGTGATCGCTTGCGTGCCTCTCGCCCTTCCGCCGACGGGGAACTTCTCGCTGATGATGATGATGGTGCAGTGCTCAGAAGGTTGGTATCTAAGTGCCGGGTGGTGCGGAAGAGAGCCGCCGAAGGAAGGATGGGAAAGGAAGAGGAGGAGGGAGCCAGAGGGAGAGGGAGAGGGGGGGCAGCAAGGAGCCTCCGTCCCCCCTCCTTTCCCCACGCCCACGTACGTGGATTTTCCACTCTAGTCCTCACTGAAAGACAACGCACGCTTCATCGTCGCCCCTGCCTCCTCACCCGCATTCGTGGACGCCCCCCATTCGCGAGCGCACCTCCAAGGACGTCGCTACCATAAAAAAAGCTCTTTCGATCCGCGCCTTCCCCTCGTCCTCAGTCGAGGCCCCCAATCCAATCCAGCGCATCGACGTCCTTTAGATGAGCGCCACCATGACCACGCGCGCCGCGCGCGGCGTCGGCGCGGCGCCCTCGTGCGCCGCGCGCGCCCCATCGTCCTCGTCGTCTGCGCCTCTCGTCGGTGGCTCGTCGCGCCGCGTCGTCGTGGCCTCCCGCGCGCGCGCGTCGCGCCGCGCCGCCGTGCGCGTGACCGCCGACTTCCCCAAGCCGGCCTTCGAGAGCGCTGACACCTTCCAGGAGTACCAGGCGCTCAGCGCCAAGTTCCGCGCGCTGCCACGCCCCGAAAAGCCGCTGCGCGTCGTCGTCGCCGGCGCGGGCCTGGCGGGCCTGTCGACGGCAAAGTACCTGTCAGACGCGGGGCACATCCCCATCGTGCTCGAGGGGCGCGACGTGCTGGGCGGCAAGGTGCGATGCGTGTGCGACTGTTGCTTCTTTCTCTTCGGGGGCGGCGCGCGCGCACACAGAGATAGAGGGAGTTTTTTGGGCAGCGGACCCCCCCCCCCCCCCGCGCTTCCCGCCTTCCCCTTCCGCGCGCTCCTCTTCTCGATCTCTCTCTCTCTCGCGCGCTCTTGCTTTGTCCGCCCACGACCCTCCTCCTCCCGCTCACCCAATCACCTACTCCCCACCCCTCGAATCACAACACCAAAACAAACAAAAAAACCGCCCAAAACGCGCCCCCTCCCAAAATAACCCACCCACCCCGAAAAAAACAAAAACAGGTCGCCGCTTGGAAGGACGAGGACGGCGACTGGTACGAGACGGGCCTCCACATCTTCTTCGGCGCCTACCCCAACATGATGAACCTCTTCAAGGAGCTCGGCATCGAGGACCGCCTGCAGTGGAAGTCCCACTCGATGATCTTCGCCCGCCCCGACGCGCCCGGAGAGTTCAGCCGCTTCGACTTCCCCCAGTGGCTTCCCGCCCCGCTCAACGGCATCGTGGCCATCCTGCGCAACAACCAGATGCTCACGTGGCCCGAGAAGATCCAGTTTGCCTTGGGACTCCTGCCCGCGATCGTGTTCGGCCAGAAGTACGTCGAGGCGCAGGACAAGCTAACGGTTACCCAATGGATGAAGCAGCAGGGCGTGCCCGACCGCGTGAACGACGAGGTGTTCATCGCCATGGCGAAAGCCTTGGCGTTCATCGACCCGAGCGAGCTGTCCATGACGGTGGTGCTGACGGCGCTCAACCGCTTCCTCCAGGAGACGCACGGGTGCAAGATGGCCTTTTTGGACGGCGCGCCGCCCGAGCGCCTGTGCGCGCCCATGGTCGAGCATTTCACCTCGCGCGGAGGGGAGGTGCAGCTCTCCAAGCGCGTCAAGGCGTGGAACCCGCGCGCCGACGGCAAGGGGCTCGAGTCCGTGACCCTGACCTCGGGCGAGACGGTGCTGGCCGACGCCTACGTCTCCGCCGTGCCCGTGGACATCATGAAGCTGCTGGTGCCGGAGCCGTGGGCGCGCGACTCGTACTTTACAAAGCTGGAGGGGCTCGAGGGCGTGCCCGTCATCAACGTGCACCTTTGGTTCGACCGCAAGCTGACGACCGTCGACCACCTCTTGTTCTCCCGCAGCCCCCTCTTGAGCGTGTACGCCGACATGTCGACCACGTGCAAGGAGTACTACTCGACCGAGGCGTCGATGCTCGAGCTCGTGTTTGCGCCCGCCGACGCGTGGGTCGGCCGGCCCGACGAGGAGATTGTGGCGGCGACGATGGGCGAGCTCGAGCGCCTGTTCCCCAACGAGGTGCGCGCGGACCAGCGCGACGGCTTCGCCAAGCTGCGCAAGACCAAGGTGGTCAAGACCCCGCGCTCGGTGTACCGGGCCGTGGCCGGGCGCGAGGACTTCCGCCCGCTGCAGCGCTCGCCCTACCCGCGCTTTTACCTGGCGGGCGACTACACGAAGCAGAAATATCTGGCGTCGATGGAGGGCGCCATCCTGAGCGGCAAGCTGGCGGCCGAGGCCATCTGCGAGGACCTGGCGAGCGGGCGGCTGGCGCCGCGCGAGGCGGCGGCCTCGGCGGTGGGGGCGGGGCAGAAGCAGCCGGCGCTGGCCGCCTGAGCGCTCGTGTGTCTTTTCTTTTTTGTTCTCCTCCGAGAGAGGGGGGGGGGGCGCTTCGCGGGCCGCCTCGTTTTTTTGTGCTTTCAAGTCTTCAATCGTGGGGTTCTCCCGCTCCCGCGTCGCCCCTTTTTGTGATGTCGCGGTTGTGCAGTAGGAGTCTCGGGCGCCTGCGTCTGGTGTAGCCTTTTCTTCCCCCCCTTCGAATGAAACCATATCGTTTTCCCGACGCCTTGGCGTGGTCTCCCTAGGCGCGTTGCTTTTCCCGGCGCCTGGCGCGGCCTCTCGCGCAGGCAATGGCTCGGCAGCGGCAGACGATGACGGTGACCAGGGAGCGGTCGCGTCCCCGCGTGTGCGCGCGCGCTCCCGGTGCGCAGGGGCCGAGCGAGAGAGCGAGACGAAGGCAGCCGACATTGCCGCGCGCGCGGCACGCAGCCGAGTGGAGAGAGACTCGCACAAAAGGAACAAACGACGAAGAGCCTAAAGCCCTCTCGGGACCCCTTTTCCGTTTCTTGAAACACGGGACCTCCGTCGCGAGATAGCCCCCCCACACACACGCGCATACTGACACACTGACACACACTCCCAGCATTGCATCTCCATTCACAAACTGACCATTCACAGCCCCGAACTTGCGCATTGACATTGGTTGGAGAAAAGAGACGAAAGCAACCGCCAGGCGGAAGAAGAGCGTTTCGTTTTGCGCCTCGGGCGCTCGTTGGCAGCTTGACCGAGGAACGCACCCCATTTCTAAGCGTCGCCCGCGAGGCCGACCGTTGTCCCGGACGTCGACCTGCACGGCAACACGGCAGGCGGCGCGCGGAGGAGCAAGGCAGAGAGACAAAAAGGAAACCGAGGTGCAGGGAAAAAATGTCGGCGTCGGCGCCGCCCCCGCGGGCGGCGGCGGTAGCTTCGAGGAGGCCGCCGCCGCCGGCCGCGCCCTCGTCCCCCCCCCCGCTCGAGGACGCCGCGTTTGGCAGCTCCCGCCGCTGGGCCTCGCACGAGTACGCCCGCCTCGCCGAACTCGTCGCCGAGCACGGCACGCGCCGCTCCTGGTCGGCCATCGCCGCGCAGCTGCCCGGCCGCACGGGGAAGCAGTGCCGCGAGCGGTGGGTCTGCCAGATGGCGCCCGGTCTCACCAAGGCGCAGTGGTCGCCGCGGGAGGAGCTGCGCCTGGCGCGGCTGCACGCGGTGCACGGCAACCGCTGGGCGGCCATCGCGCGCGAGCTCCCCGGCCGCAGCGACAACTGCTGCAAAAACCGCTTCAACGCGACGCGCAGGTGCTCGACGGCGCGCGGGGCGAGCCCGCTGTGGCGGTACGTGCGCGCCCTGGCGGCCGGGGACGGCGGAGAGGCGGGGGCGGCGCGGGCGCTGGTCGAGGCGGAGCGCGGCCTGGCGCTGGCGGTGGCGTGGGAGGCGACGGCGCTGCGCGTGGAGGGGGAGGAGGCGGCGGCGGCGGCCGACGAGGACGACGAGGAGGGGGAGGAGGGAGATGAGGAGGCAGAGGACGACGCGGAGGAGGGCCTTATTGACGAGCAAGGGGGCGGCGGCCTGATGGAGCAGGCCGCTGCTGCTGGCGCGCGTGGTGCTGCTGCTGGCGGGCCGGGGCCGCTCGCGAGCGTCCGCGTCGCCGGGCCGTCGCCGCCGCCCTCGCCGCAGCCGCAGCAGCCGCAGCAGCAGCAGCAGCAGCAGCAGGCGCGCCCCGCGGACGACCTGTTTTCGTCCTTTGCGCGCCCGCTGGCCCCGCTCAAGACGTCGCGCGTCCCGCGCTGCAGCAGCAGCAGCGCGGGCGCCGCGGCCGGCTCCTACGCGGCCTCTGCCCCGCCCGAGGCGGCGGCGGCAAGCGCCGGCGCCGGCGCCGGCGAACGAGGAGGGTGGCGGGGAAGCGGCCTCCCGCCCTCGGCGTCGCCGCCCGCGCGCGTCGGGTGCGCCCAGCCGCCCCCCGCCCGGCCGGCCGGCCCCTGGGCCTCCGCGGCCGACGAGGCCGCCGCCCTCGCGGAGGCCGCGGGCTTCTCGCCGCGCATGGCGATGGCCGTCGCCGGGCTCGCGGCCCTGCGCGCGTCGGCGCCGAACTTTCTGCCGGAGCGGCCGATGGCCGACGCGCCGCCGCCGCCGCCGCCGCCGCCGCCGCCGCCGCCGCCGCCGCAGCAGGCAGGCGCGCTCGCGGCCGCGGCCGGAGCAGCGATGCTCGCCCCCGCGCCCACCGGGACGCCCTCGGCGGCCTATGGCGGCGCCCCGGCGTCCACGGGCGGTGGCAGCTCGGCCTTTTCCCACTCGCCCATGTACCAGCCGCAGCGCCACCACCGGGCCGGCGCCGCCGCCGCCGCCGCGCCGCCCTCGCCCCTCGGCCAGCACCAGGGCAGCGGCGCGGCGGCGGCGGCCGGGGCGGCGGCCGTGCTGGACATGCCGCCGCTGGCGGTGCAGTTCTTGAGGGAGCAGCAGCGGCGCCGGCAGCAGCTCCTGGACATCCTGCTCCCCTCGTGCAGCGGCGAGGAGGCGCACACGGCCGGCGGCTGCGGCGTGTACGGCCTCAGGCCGGCGGCGGCAGCAGCAGCGGCGGCAGTGGCAGCGGCGGCGGCGGCGGCGCCCCCTCCCTGGTCGTCCTTTTGCCTCGCCGGCAGCGGCAGCGGCAGCGGCGCGATGTCGTCGTTTGGCGGCGGCCACATTGGCGGCAGCGCAGGGGGCCACGGCGGACACGCGCCGCACTATCTGTCCATGCCCGCGCCCGAGCAGCTGCACTACGCGCTCCTCCTCCGCACCATCCACGACAGCCGCGACCTGGCGCTCGGCTTCGGCGGCGGCGGCGGCGCGGGCTGCTTCTGTGCGTCCGCCGGGGCCGCCGCCGCCCCGGCCGCCCCGGCCGCGTTTGCGCCCCTTTCCGGAGCCAAGCGCCCGCCGCCCTGCTCGTCCGGCGGCGGCAGCGGCGCGACGGCGCTGGCGGCGCCTTCGTCGCCCGGCATGCTGCGCGCGGCCAAGGAGCCGCGCCTGCAGATGTGAGGGGGAAGACTGTTTTTTCTTTCTTTGCGGCCGCGGCGCGGCGCCGGCTTCTGTTTGCCCCTCTCCCAACCCACCCTTCCGTTCACCCCCCACCCCTCTCTCTCCCCTCTTCTATACCATCCCATTCCATCGTCCCCACCTCTTTCCCATGCTTCATTTTGTTCTCGTCGTGCCGCTGAAGCGCGCGCGCGCGCGCCCCCTGCCGCCGCCGCCGCGCCGACCTTTCCCCGCCCCGCCCGCTCTTCTCTCTCCCTCTATGTAGCGTAATGGACGATGAGTTTAATATGCTTTGATTACACGTGCGACAAGTGTCGTCGGGGAGCGCCGGCAGACGAAGGGGGTTGGACGGCCGGCGAACAAATGGACGGCGAAAAAGGGTTGCCCCCGCCGCCCTCGGTCCCCCGTCCGCCGCCGCCCCCGCCTCCTCTCCGCCTCTCGTTCCTCCTCTCTCTCTTAGCGCTTGCCGCGGCCGACCACCTTGGCCGCCAACGCCCCCTGCCCGCCCTTGGGCCCCTTGTTCGCCGCCGCCACCTGCGCCTGCTTGGCCGCCTTCGCCTTCTTCGCGCGCTCCTTGATCTCGCGGATGGCCGCCTCGCGCGACGCCTGCCGCACCTCGGGCTTCTCCTGCCGGCGCTTCTGCAGCACCTCGAGGCTGACGCCGACGATGGCGCGCGCGTTGCCGCGGCCCAGGTTGCGGCGCTTCTTGCGCGCGGCCTCGGTGACCTGGTCCTTCTTGTGCTGCTTGCGGTAGGTGGTGGTCCACGCGAGCTTGGCCGGGCGCAGGCGGTTGTTGTATAGCGAGCGGCACTTCTTGCTCAAGAAAAGGTACTGCTGGTTGTCCGTACGGACGAACAGCACGCCGCGGCCCGGCCAGATGCGCAGGCCGCTGAAGCGGCACGTGGTCGTCTTCAGCACCATCCTGCTGCTTCTTGCCTTTTGGGCTTGTTGAGTTTGTCTCTTCTGTGGTGTGTTGAGGCGCGTGGGTGGGTTGGGGTGTGGGTGTTGAAGGGGGGGCGATTGCGTGAGCGGTTTTGGATCGGCGTCAAGGGGGGCGGAAAAAGAGGGGAGAGACGCGAGTAGGGCGTGTTTTGGTCGCGAGTCCTCGAGACACCAATCACGCCAATCACGTCCGACGCAAGCGATCTGGCAGGCGACGCCGCCCTTGGTCCGGAGCGTGCGTCCAGATGAGGGCGTCGTGCTTCCGAGCCAGAGAGGGCGGGCCGACGGCGGCACCACCAGCTGCTGCTCGTCCCCTCGCTGCCTTCCCTCTCGCCTCCTCCGCTTTCTCCGCCTCCACTTTTGCCGTTCATGACGACGGGACGCGGAGACGCCGGCGCAAGACGGAGCGCATCAGCGGGGTGTGTGACGCGCCATCGCACGGCCTCGGCGGGCGCCAGAAGCCGGCGATCGGCGACCCGCAAACTTGCTTGCTGCTGCCCCTCTCTCTCTCTGAGCGTGATGTTTGGAGCGCGCGCCACAGAGAGGCAAGCGGGTCCGAACCAAGGAGGGTCGCGGACTGACCTAGACGCGCCTTTTCTGCTGAGGAAAAGACGGAACGGGGAAAGAGGGAGAGGTAAGCGGAGGCAGGGGTCGACGATTTAGTCTGCGAGGGCGGCGGCGGCGGCGGCGGCGGCGGCGGGCGGTCGAGAGCGGCGAGGGCTGCAGCCTGCGTCGCCCCTCTTGCTTGCTCGCTCCGGACCCTCGCTCCTCTTGCTCTGGCAAAACAAGCGACAAACGCGCGCCCGCGGACGACCAGCGATCGGGACGCCCCTTCCCGGAAGACGACCATCGCGCAGTTGTCTCTCGCACGATCCCTGACCAAAACAGCACCAAACCGCCGCGCCCCCCCCGCCCCCCCCCGCATCCCCGGCCCCCGCCGCCGCTGCCACCCGGGCGGCCTCCCCGCCCTCTTTCCGCACGCCCAGGGCTCAAAGTCCGTCCAAGACGCCCTCTCGCGCCTACTGCTGAAACACCCAAAGACCCGGTTTCGGACGGCTTCGGACGACTGTTGACGTTAACAAACGAAAAAACCGATGCGAACGAAGGTGCGCAAAAGCAAGACGCCCCCCTCTTTGGAAAGCGAGCCGGCGAACCCCCCTTCCCTTGACGGTCTACGAGCGCGGCTTCTCCTTCTTGCCCTTGAACAGCGCGATCAGCGCCACGCCCGCCACCTTCACCACCTTGAAGCGGACGCCCGGGATGTCCCCGACGGCGTGGCCGCGCCGCCCAAAGCCGGCGATGAGCACCTCGTCGTTCTCCTCTATAAAGTTGAGGCAGCCGTCCATGGGCACGAACGCGGCGATCTTCTTGCCGTTCTTGATCAGCTGCACGCGCGCGCACTTGCGGATGGCGCTGTTGGGCTGCTTGGCCTCGATGCCGATCTTCTCGAGCACGATGCCCTTCGCGTGCGAGGCGCCCGCGAAAGGCTTGCGCCACTCGCTGCCCAGGTTGGCCTTGTTGTAGTCCTTGTCGGCCCAGCGCTGGTTGCGGCGGTGGGTCTTGAGCTTGCGCCCGGCTCCGAGACCGCGGGTCTTGCTGCGGTTTGGCGTGTTTGATAAGGGGATTTTGAAGCAGGAGAGTGTTTTTTTGGGTGAGCGGGCGGGCGGCCTCTTGCGTCTGCGAGCAAGCGGCGGCGGAAAACGACCCCGGCGGCGGCCCGTCGCCGCCGACGGCGGCGCGGGAGGGAGTGCCTCGCTCGCGGACGACTGGGAACGGGGGCGCCCAGAGCGCTGATCGGGTCGATGCGCGACCCGTTCAGGTCTTGCGTCGCGCGCTGCGTCCGCGCCGACGCCCTCTCCTCTTGTCGGCGGAAGAGGAGAAAGCAAAAGAGGAACTGCAGCCAGAGGGGCAGAGAGTCTCCTCCTCTCTGTCTTCCGCCACATCCTTTCTCCATCGGCGCCCGCCACCGGATCAGGCGGCGATTGATCGCGCCGATGCGGGACAGTGCTTGGTCCGCGCGCGTCGCCCCGGGCCGGGCGACACCGCTTCGGAGAAGGGCAAGAGGGGGCGCCGGCAGCAGCCCTCGTTTTTTTCGCTCCGCGCGCGCGCTCGATCAGAAGGCAAGGACAAGGTGCGGCGCGCGGCATACGCGGGTTGACGCACCCCATGGTGTAGTGCTGTTGTCTGTTGCTCCTGAGAAAAAACGAGGGTCTGGAAAGAGGGTGGGGCTGCGGAGGGGGCGCAGACGAGACAAGTTCTGGAGGGGAGCCACGAGAGTTTCTCCGCCGTCCGCCGCCCCGCCGGTGAGCGGCCCGGCGCCCGCCGCTCAAACGATCAAAAGCCTTGCTTCTTGTGGGCAAGACCGCTTTACATGATCGTGGTGCCAAGGAGGAGAGAGGCCGGATCCCTTCCCATCTATTGTCGAGGTCCCCATCTTGCCATGAAGAGACGGCCGCGCGCATCAGACGACGAGCACAGGCGGAAGTGCCGCCCCCCCCCCCCCCCCCCCCCCCCCCC
>Ga0209491_10004021_pt1 | contig 23383 bp, 21 predicted proteins | sample BON02_FD_187213 | JGI IMG/M metagenome (GOLD analysis project Ga0209491, IMG submission 187213) | Freshwater microbial communities from Lake Bonney liftoff mats and glacier meltwater in Antarctica - BON-02 (SPAdes) (version 2) | ecosystem: Environmental > Aquatic > Freshwater > Ice > Glacier... | reverse complement strand
GGATTTAGATCGATATAAGCCGCCATCGTCCGCGCCGCCGTCCCGCTCTCCACGATCACGCTCTTAAAACGTTGCTCCCACAAAGTTCCCGTCCGTTTATGCCGCGTATTGAACCATTGGGTGAAACGCTGCATCAACCCCTTCATGAACTCACCCAGATCGTGCATTCTATAGGTGAAATGCTCCTTAATTTCGGTAACCCGTTCCAGATTTCCACCCGCCACACCACCCTCAGTCCGCGCCGCATCGAGCTGCCCGGCCACATCCGCCACAAACGCCTCGCTGTAGAGCGCAGAGAGCCTTTTGAGAAAATCCATATCAGAAATCCCGCCCTCCGGCTGCGGCGGAACCTCCAACAAAATATGGATGTGATTGCACAACAGGCAGTAGGAAAGAACCCGGCACCCCGAGAAATTCTCCATCATCCGCATCAAAGTCCGAAACCGCTCTTTTTCCTCCAGCGCCAGAGCCAGACGGCGCTCAACCACGCGACTCACAAGATGGTAAATGACCGGTTTCTCATGCGAGTCCTTCCACGGGGATAAAAATCGAGCGCGTCTCATGTCCAAACCCTACTCCCCTAATACCCGACTGTCGATAACAAGTTTTGCTAATGGGACTGTCCCTTAGTGTTATGCACAGAAACAAAAAGATCTCAAGACCAAGTTAACCAAGTTAACCAAGTTAACCAAGTCGACCAAGTCGACCAAGTCAGCCAAAGCCTGATCTCCCAATAACTGAGGCGAGAAAATAAGTGAACGCGCCTCGTCACCCTCGACGGATGAGCCCTGGCTAGGTTCCGCGCCATTGCCTGTGCGGCTAGCTCTCCACGAGCAAGAACTTCACCCTCTGCGAGTCTCCGCTACCTGTCCCGAAAAAGGCTTCGGCCTTGCATCCTGGCAAGGTCGCCGGATCAAATGAAGGCGGAACTTTAAGCCATCGTTTCGGCAAGTGTTTCGCCGAGGTTAAAATTTCCTCACACGGCGTCAGATCGCCCAGCGTAACGCGTTCCTTGTTATATCGCTCGCCCCAGGGAGGATCGATGAAGAGCAGATCCGCTTCCCGCTCCGGCACGATACGACGTGCATCCCCGACCACGAATTCAATGCGATCCGCCACACCATAGATCTTCGCGTTGTGCCGTGCCATGACGAGGCGGTCGGGGTTGATCTCAATGGCAAGCACCGAGCATCCGGCACGGGCGAAACCGATCGCATTACCTCCCGCGCCGGCACACGCATCGATGACGCGGAGTCCACGCGCCCGTTCACCCAGCGCGAGCGCCAAAGCTTCGGGAGTGAGCGAGACACGCCCTTCGTCATCAAGCCGTGTCGCGCTCTGGCTGAAGCCCTTGCTTCCATCACGGTAGCGTCGTGCTTCCTCCGTGTAGGCCTTGCGCAGATCTTTACGATTCAGTGGAGGTGAAATCTCCAGATTCAAAAGGGAGCCACCGATACCAACCCCACGCAGCCGCGCCGCGAGATCCGCCGCCGCATCGCGATCCAAGCCCGCCTGTGCTACAAGATATCCAGCTTCGTCGCTAGAGAGCAACCACTGCCCTTCCCCCAGCAAACGCCGCCAATCGAGCCACTGCGGCAGAGGAGAAACCCGGATCTGAAAGATTTTACTCATAGAAAAAAGCGATCAAAATACAATCCATGGTCATTCGCGCCAGATGAACTTATGCGTCCCACATTTTGGCGTAAACCACGGATTCCGCCTCACTCAATTGCAGCGAAGATGACGAGAGCTCAAGGAGTGGCATACGCTTTCCAAATCCATTATCCGACATGCGGTGGAGGCATAATCTCAGATTCATGGGACAGAGACTCCCCTGCTCCTATGCTCACCGATAATCTCAGGCACAATGGCAAGCGTGCTGAGAAAGATCAGACCCGCTGAGATGCATGCGACCCATGTGGGTGACGCATAGGTGGCAAGCATGAAAGCCAGGAAAGGCGCGATGACCCCCCGCGCACCTGTTAGAAACGCATGCACGCTCATGTATTCCACGACCTTATCGCTGTCTGCAAATTTCGTGACCCAGAGAGTCCACAGGACATTACCCCCAGCTCTAGCAACTCCATGAAATCCGATGCCGATGCAGAGCGCCATGAAGCCATTACCCAGGAAATAGATGAGGATACCCAAAATGAAGAAAACATTTACCAGAGCGCGCACCGAGTAAAAAGGCAGGCGATCAAAGACCGTACCCCATGGCACCACGAAAACGATGAAGACAGCCATCGGCACGGTGCCAGTAATAATCCCCACGCTCTTGGGGTCATAGTTATAGCCGTAAACCGGGTTGCTGATATATTCTACGAATAGCGCGAAGCTAAGCAGGTTCCCCATACCGAAGACCATCCAAACGGTCAGCAGCTTCTTAAATGGAGGGTCTTCGGAAACGTGCCGGAAGGCTTCGAACCACTGCAAGCGTATCGTCCTCCTCAGGACTACCGGCGCAATAGATAGCACGCATCCGGCCATAACCAAACAGGCAACTGCGTATCCCCAGAAGAGAAGGGAAAAATCATTTCCACTTGAATTGAGCCATATACCGGCCGACCACGCGATTAGCCCTGCGGCACTGGCTCTCATCAAGGCAGTCATGGAGAAAAGCCGCCCTCGCGAATGTGTTGAATAATGCTTCCGATAAATCTGAGAGGTAAGCGGCGAACTCATTCCCAAGAATGTGAACGCAATGAAACAACCTGCAAAGTAGAGCCCTGCATCGTCCTTGGCCATGGCAGCAATCGCAAAGCCGATGAAGGAAAGCAGCCAGATGAATGCGGCGAGCGTATTGACCGGCCGGCCGAGCCGTCGCGCGATTTGCACGATGAAGAGACTGCAAAGCAGACCGATGCTTCCCGCGGAAAGCATCGCGGCTTTGACCGCCCAATGCATCTCAAAGACCTGAATCGCAAAGAAGATGGCGAAGGTCGTCACCGCCGTATCGATGAAGCCCGCTGGCACCGCACGCAGAACCTCAAGCCGGAACGTCCGTCCTTGCTGGTCGAAATCCTCCTGACCGGGAACGGGCGTGCTCATCGCCTCGAAGCATCTTCACAGAGGCACGATTGTCGACACTTAGATCTCTACGTGGATCTTAGATTACAAAAAAATCTGTGCTTCGAGGTGCCATCACCTCCCACGAAAAGGCTGGACCGACCACCACGGCCGCCTCCCACAGCTTCCCCTCGGTGGAAATCTCCAACCAGCGCCTCATCCGCCACTGCAAAGGATTCCTTCTACTGGACGACTCTCGATTTCAATTCTTGGAATCCACGATGAGCGTGATATTTCAGAATAGGTTCTCAGAGAAAACCGGTGGTATGCCTTCTTATCTTTAGTTGGCTCCGACTCGTCCATTTGTCTACGCGAAGCAGAAGAAAAAGTCTTGAAAACATTGAAAATATTATCGTGAAACTAAAGTCGTTGAATATTACCATACCTAAATAGCATCGTCCATCTTGAGAAGACAAGGAGCAGAAAATCGAGTTCAAACCTGATCAGTAAGTAGATTTTCCACGTAGTTTATTGAAATCCTGACGATTACCATAACGAATTCCAAGACGATTCCCTAAACGACCAACCCGGCGATGACGCCGCAGATTCCATTGAGCAAGACAAGAGCGACACCTAGAAAAGCAGCGCCCACTCCTCCCAGTATCCATGTCCCACAAAACCATCCACTTTCCCGGCAAGCAACGATTCGAACTAAAATCAGGTCCCGGTGAGCCCGCCTTCATTTCCTACCGGGAACGCGGCGATACCATCGTTATCGAGCACACCTACGTGCCGCCCGCGCTTCGCGGAAAAGGCACCGCTGCGGATCTCACCCACGACACCCTGCTGGAAGCCCGTCGGCTTGGCTGGAAAATTGTGCCGGATTGCTCATATGTGGAAACCTACATCCAGCGTAACCCGGAGTTTGTCGATGTGCTGTATCAGCCGTAACCCTCCAAAAGACGGGCGTGAGCCTGGATTGATTTTCAGCATGCGCCGCGCCGTGGCACCACCAACTCGAATGACCATACTGCGGGACTTAGATCAAGGAAGTAGCCGATCTTTGAGAACTTCGGTTTGGAGCAGGCACGTCGCAGTGCCTTGAGTCGAGCGCATATCGCCGCCCACTGTCTGAATTCACCTCTCATCAGGCGGCCTAGACGCCACCTCAGAATCAAGGGGCGGAAACGCCCCTACTCCGACGGTAATCCGACTGAAGAATTCGATTTGGTTAGCGATGGCATTTTCGAAATGGGGGCCATGATAGATCCCAAAATGGCCGCATGGGAACTGGATCATTTCAGCGTTGTGACCGAGAATCTTGGCGGTGGCAATGACGGCTTTATTCGAGACAAGTTGGTCTTGTTCGCAAATTTGGATAAGGACCGGGCAGGTGATTTTTGCCGCGAGTTTAAGTGGGCGGTAGATGCCGATGGTGAGGGCGTAACGCGGACAGATTTCATTGCGCCAGTGTGGAGGAGCGATCGATAAGCAACCGGCGGCAGCATCGCGTCCATGCATCACCGCGAGACCTTCGTCGCGGTCGACGAGAGCAATGAGGAGCGGAGGCATTGGGAACCACGCTCGGAGCCGGTCGCAAGTCGCCATGGCAGTAAATTCAAGGAGCCGCAACAGGCCGGCACTGCGGAGGTAAAGCCACAAGCCGGCCCGTCCGTCCATCATCGGTGCGAGTGCGGAAACAGCGGCGATACGCGGGTCATGAGCGGCAGTAACGATGACGTGCCCGCCTGAAAAGGAAGTCCCCCAGAGAGCGATTTTTTGTGGATCGATGCCTGGCAATCCGCGTGCGCAGGCAATGGCATGTTGCCAATCCGCGAGTTGTTGTTTGACCGAGAACAGTTGCCTGGGTTCGCCGGTGCTGGCGCCGAAGTGGAGGTAGTCGAAGAGGAGCACGGCGAAGCCTGCGGCAGCGAACCGGTCGGCGAAGGGTTCGAGTCCGGCATCGCGGGTGCCGCCTATGCCGTGAGCCATGAGAATGCAGGGGATGGTGGCGTTGGGTGGCCCCACTGGACGGTAGAGCCATGCGTGGCAGGTGCCGCTGCCGCTCGCAAAGGTGAGATCCTGACGAGGTTCAGCCACGGTCGGGGCGGGTTTCGAGGATGTGGGTTCCGGGCTCAATGTATAGATGGATCCGTTGGTAGGGGCGGCCTTGGTGACGCGATTCGATGGCTTCCTTGATGTTTTCGAGATTCATCTGGATAGTCCTTGCACCCTCACGTCCGGCAACCAGAAAGGCAAGACGATCGAGGATTCCGGTAGGTCTGAGTTGTTTGTGACCGAAGGTGAGTTTTGTCTGCCCGGGTTGCAATTCCTCGAAATATTGAAAGACGTAATACTCTCCTTGGTTCATTTTGACATCGGCGAAATTGTGGGCATTGAAAGCGAGAATTCGGCGGTATTGCTTTCTTCGCGTTTCGAGGGTGATTTCGTCCCACCATATTGCCTCCCGGTCGCCGGTGACGCGGAAACAACGACGCAGCGCTCCTGCTTGGCCGTCTTGCGCACCCGGCAGCGGTGAGATCTCCTCAAAGAAGACCGACCATTTTGAAGCGTTTTTACTATCACCCACGTATTCCCAGACAGCTTCGACCGGGGCATCGATCACGACGCTGCTGCTGTGGGTTCCGGTCAGAAACGTATACAGAGCGACGAGCGCGACAGCTATCGCAATGCTGCCGGCAAGGACAAGAAACCTCGGTTTGATTCGGCGCAGGTTGCGGTTTGAAAGAGGCATATTGGATGGAGTCAAAAAGAGGGAAGAATGTCGAGAGCCTTGTGCCGCGTTTCGACCTGCGTATTGAGCCAAATAAATGGAGTCTGTATATCCTAAGGTTATATTTCTCGATAACTGATGATAAGCACCCTTGCGAGTACGGCTCCGCTATTTTGTGCTATCTTTCTCAGATAATTACCTTGCGCACTACGCTTTCATTTCGCAACGCCTTCGCTATTTCCCTTTCTCCCTGTCCCGCCGCAGAGGACGACGGACTCTCGCCTTCCGAGCGGCTTCTGGATCTACATAAAATACCACCTGAGGAATTCGCTACGAATCAGGCACGGACTTCTACAAACGGAGAAAAGCCGGAGGTCTGGTATTCAGCGAGAAACCGGACGGCCCCCCTATCCCGCCACATACCTATGCGTCGTTCTCCGAAGCCCTGCGGGTAGATTGGATGGCGTCACCAGGCCATCGGCGTAACATTTTAAGAAAAAGCCTGAGAACTCTGGGAACCTCATCTCTCCATGACAGGTCGGCGCTTGGCATGGACACCTTCTACTCCGCCCAGGAGTTTGCAGGACAGGTCACCGTCCAACAGGAATGAGCAAAGAGTGGGACCCGTGTGGGAATTCCGACGCAAGTCCGCCATCATCAATCCCTTATCTGCCGGTGATGTCTACTTCGATCTTGTCCTTGTTCATCATTTGCGCGAAAATGCCAAACATCAGCAGTGCTGCGATCTCACTGGTGATGCCAGCACCGTGTTGCGGATAGTTTTTCGCCTCCCGCCAGTTCGCCATGACAATCAGCCCAGCCAGCGCAAGGAAGGCCGCAGCCAGCAGCCAGCAGCCAGCAGCCAGCAGACAGCGGAAACTTCACCCGAATGAGTCCGACGATGATATTTTTTGTCTTCCCGCCTCTCGTGTGTTAAAGATTTTACGTATGATTAATACCAAACCTATTTTCTCCCGCTTGTTAATATTGACCGATTTGGGGAAGGTGAGGGTCTTGCATTTTAAGGAGGCGGGGGATAATCCCCGGAACTTTGCGCATTTGGTTGAACTGTCTTCCGAAGAATTGGGATCCCCCGGAGGTGCTGAAACGACGGATAGTCCCGGGAAGTTTAATCGGGGTTCCGCAGCCGGAAATGGGGAGGCGATGTCTCACGCTGAGACGAAGCTGGATATGGAGGTGGAGAAGCGTGCGATTGCCCAAGTCGCGAAAGAGATTTGTGATGTGGTTGCGAAACTGGGCGGCGAAACCTTTGTATTAGCCGCCCCCCAAGAATATCTGAAACGGCTGGAGGCTGAGATAGTTGCAACTTGTCGTGCGAAACTGAGCGAGTCTTTGGGCGCAGATTTGGCGAATACCAGCTTGAAGGATTTGGAAAAGCGATTCCTCTAGGGAACTGCACGGTAGATCTCCTTTATTCCATCTCCCAACCAAGGAACAGATCCCCCGAACTTCTTCATGTCCTCGCACTCTCCCGAAGTTGTCATCATCGGCGCAGGCCTCTCTGGCCTCGCATGCGCTCTCGAACTCATGAAGAAAGGAATGAGCGTTGAATTGCTTGAGCAAGACGATGCTCCCGGAGGGCGAGTCCGCACCGACTCTGTGGAGGGCTTCCTTCTTGACCGTGGCTTTCAGGTTTACCTCGATGCCTATCCAAAGGCGAGCCAGCTCTTGGACATCGCCGCGCTCAACCTTCGGTCTTTCGAACCCGGTGCGATTATCTTTGAAAACGGTAAAAGGCATAGACTGATGGATGTCTTCCGCCGTCCGGGGAGCCTCTTTTCAAGCGCTTTTTCGCCGGTTGGTTCTCTGATTGATAAGGCCCTTGTGGCGAAACTTCGCTTTTCACTCATGTTCTCATCGCTGGAAAAAATCCAGCAACGGGAGGATTTCGCCACAGAGGTATATCTCAAACGGTTCGGATTCAGCGACGGCATGATCAACCGCTTTTTCCGAAGTTTTTACGGTGGCATTTTTCTCGAAAACGAGCTTCGCACTTCGAGTCGGATGTTCGAATTCACTTTCAAAATGTTTACCGAAGGTTCGGCCACCCTGCCCGCCAAAGGGATGGAGGAAATCCCCCGCCAGCTCGCGGCGCGGCTCCCCACCGGAGTTCTTCGATGCAACACCCCGGTCGCGGCAATCCAAGGACGTGAGGTCAACTTAGTATCTGGCGAAAAGCTGACTCCTAAGCACCTCGTCCTCGCCGTCCCGAGCGATGCCGCACAAAAGATGCTTCCCACCCTCGCTTTCCCTGAAGTCAAGTGGCGGTCGGTCACGAACTGCTACTTCGCGGCACCCCGTTCCCCACTCAACGAAGCCATCATCGCCCTTTCCGGCAACCCCGATAGCCTGATCAACAATGTCTCGGTGCCCTCGGATCTCTCATCTGATTACGCGCCACCGGGACAGGCGCTGGTCTCGGTTTCCATTCTCGGTCTTCACGATGATGCCAATTTTTTAACGCAGGTTCTCAGTGAACTTCGCTCGTGGTTTGGGGAAGAAGTTGGTGCTTGGCGCCACCTCCGCACCGACCGCATCGCGCGCGCTCTTCCCGAACAAACTCCCAATACAACGCGACCTACAACTGAGATGGAGGGAATATTTTTCTGCGGAGACCAGCACACCACAACCTCCATCGAAGGAGCAATCTCCTCGGGACAGGAAACCGCCAAACGGATCCTCGCGCTGCGCGAAACGCCGGCAGCTTGAAGGGAAGTGATCGCGAAAAGGTTTATGAAGAACTTCATCTATTACACAAAATAGCAACTTCTCCACTCGCTGCTCAAAACTAATTTCCTACAGGCGTCAAAGACGCCTCCCCAGACCCAAGGAGCGGTGGCGCCCCTGCTCCATACGCTCAAAAAATCCAAAAAACGCTATCCAAACGGGCCTACGGCTCTTAACTGGTTTGTATGAGCTACACTTTATCAATCGGCACCCCATTTACCGAAACGGCAACCCGCGTGATGCTCTGTGGCTCAGGGGAATTGGGTAAGGAGGTGGCGATTGAGCTTCAGAGATATGGGGTGGAGGTGATTGCATGCGATTCATATGCAAACGCTCCGGCGATGCAGGTGGCAGATCATTCGGAGGTGTTTTCGATGCTCGATGGAGTGCGACTCCGGGAGACGATTGAAAAATATCGACCTCATCTCGTGGTTCCGGAAGTCGAAGCGATTGCAACGGATACTCTCGCGGAAATCGAGGCTGAGGGGCTGGCGAAAGTGATACCAACGGCCCGCGCGACACAGCTGACAATGAACCGCGAAGGCATACGTCGTTTGGCTGCGGAAACGCTGGGCCTAGCAACTTCGCCCTACCAATTTGCCGCCACGGAGGAAGAATACCGGACTGCCGTGACAGCGATCGGCATGCCCTGTGTAGTAAAGCCGATCATGAGCAGTTCCGGAAAGGGGCAGAGCACGCTGCATGAGGAGTCTGATATTTCCCCCGCTTGGAAATACGCGCAGGAAGGCGGGCGCTCCGGAGAGGGAAAAGTGATTGTTGAGGGCTTTGTGGATTTCGACTACGAGATCACCCTGCTCACTTTACGTCACGTTGGCGGTACGAGTTTTCTGGAACCAATCGGCCACATTCAGGTCGATGGGGATTATCGTGAGAGCTGGCAGCCACAGGCTATGAGTGAAGCGGCATTAGAAGAGTCCCGGCGGATTGCAAAAGCGGTTACCGATAATCTGGGTGGATTTGGAATTTTCGGTGTCGAGCTGTTCGTTAAAGGAGATAAGGTTTACTTTAGCGAAGTTTCGCCCCGACCTCATGACACTGGAATGGTCACGATGATTTCACAGGATCTCAGCCAGTTCGCGCTGCATGCGAGGGCAATCCTCGGACTGCCAATCCCAAACATTGTCCAGCACGGCCCCTCCGCCTCTGCTGCGCTGCTGGTGGCGGGCGAATCAGAAAAAATCGCCTACGGAAATCTGGCAGAGGCGCTCGCCGAACCGGATACACAGATCCGACTTTTCGGAAAGCCGCAAGTAAAGGGCAAACGCCGTATGGGGGTGGCCCTGGCACGTGGCGGCACGATAGAAGAAGCGCGGGAGAAAGCGCGCCAGGCTGCCGCAGCGATCAAGGTGACGCTTTAAGAAAAGATGCGTCCCGGCGCACTGAACGCGAGGTGGCGCTTGGTCGCAGCTGCCATGACCGAAGATCGGTCTCCGCAGTCTTTGGGAGGTTTGAAAAACTGACGCCGATATTTTTTGTCTTCCCGCCTCATACGTGTTAAAGATCAATCTTATGATAAACACCAAAAAAACTGTGGACCGCTTGTTGATTTTAACGGATTTGGGGATGGTGAGGGTTCTGAACTTCAGAGAGGCGGGGGATGATCCTCGGAACCTTGCGCATCTGGTGGAACTGTCTTCAGATGAATTGGAAGCTCCAAGAGGTTCTGAAACGACGGATAGTCCGGGAAAGTTTAATCGTGGATCTGCGGCTGGAAGTGGCGAGGCGATGTCTCACGCTGAGACGAAGCTGGATATCGAAGTCGAGAAGCGTGCGATTGCCCAAGTTGCAAAAGAAATTTGTGACGTTGTCGCGAACCTTGGATGCAAAAGCTTTATGCTAGCTGCGCCTCAGGAACATCTGAAGCGATTGGAGAGTGAAATGAATGCGGATTGCCGTGGGAAACTACGCGAATCTTTGGGTGCTGATTTGACGAAAACCAGCTTGAAAGAATTGGAAAAACGATTCCTTTAAAATCTGCGTATGAGGAGATCAACAATCGGATCCGTGAAATTTACACAGTCGTTGGTGGTTTCGTATCCTCAATCTACGCTCGCCATAACAACTATCCAGCTGACCAGGCGCAACTTCTTCATCAGCAGCAGTTCTCCCCCATTGACTGGCCTATCCACCTTCACCGACGATACTTACGGGGTGATCGCTACCGAGGTTCTACGGGCGAACTACGTCGTCGGCACCAACGAGAGCCAATTTCCGATCTCAGACAAAAACAAATAGTAAAAAACAAACATCATGGGCGATAAATCACCGAAATCAAAACAGAAGAATCAGTCTCAGAAACAAGGCAAAGCGAACACTGCCAACAAAGCCAAACAAAGCGATATCGCAAACAAGCAAGGGGACCGTTCAGCGGCGCCCGCCAAAAAGAAAAAATAGGCTAAGGAGGAGGGACATTCCTGTCCCTCCTCAAACCCGATCCGCGACGAACAGCGTATGCGTAAACCGCTTCGCTTTCGGATAAGCCTTGGCTCCAACACACTCGACGTTTCCAAAAACTTTCGAAAGAGAACGTGCAAAACTCTTATCTTGGTTCGCAGACCAATAGATCACGCGGCCGCCGGGGTGGAGGGCTGCTTTGGCGAGGGAAATCCCACCGCTATTATACAGGCCGGAGTTTCCCTTCTGAACTAGTGGATCCGGGCTGTTGTCCACATCGAGAAGAATCGCGTGGTAGCGGTCTTTGCCAGCCTGATTGATCAGCTCCGCGACATCACGGATGTGAATGCGAACTCGTGGGTCATCAACTAACAGGCCATTGATGCTAGTCAGAAACTTGCGGTTCCAATCGACGATCACCGGCAGTAGCTCCGCAACATCGATGATGGCATCTGGCGGGCAAAGTTCCAGAACTCGCCGCAGTGTGAAGCCGAAACCCAGCCCTCCTATCAGAATGTGGGGCCTTGCAGGCATATTGGAACAGGCGAGCTCCGCCATCTGCTGCTCCGATGAGGAAGCATTGGTGCTCATCAGCTGAACCCCGCGCACTTTCAGGAAATACTGCCCATCATGTTCTTGCAAGACGAGCGGCTCTCCATCAGGGGTGCTGGATGTGGCCAAGGTGGTGGTAACCTTCATAAATGCGTCCGGAGAACATCACTCACATCCGACGACTTATCGAAACAATTCAGTATCTGCGTCGGCATCAAAAATGCGACAACCCATCACTTCGCAAGCAACTCCACCATCGACTTGCCCATGGCTTCTCCGATGTTCATGTAGGTTTCGGGATTGCCACTGTAGTGACCACTTGAGCTTCCACCCATCGAAAGAGGATTGCTGTAAACGAAGCCGACATCGCCCTCAATTTCAGGATCCTTACTTTCCGAAACAGCCTCCATGGCTTCGAGAATTTTTCCGTCACCACCCGCAGAGCCCTTTGTGGTCTGGCCTAGGGATGCCGTGACGAACTTGGCATCTGGAGCGTTGAACTCCTTACGCAGGGCTTTGATCAAATTGACTAGATTCAGTTCATATCGCGAAAAATGCGCAGGATTGCGCATGTCTTTATCACCCTGCCACCAGAAGAAACCAGCGACTTCATACTCAGTGGCACCCGGGTAGTATTTGTCGAGGTTATCCAGAGCCCTTTTAACGGCTTCGATATCGTCGTCGTATTGTTTGCCCGCATACCATTCGCCTGCGACTTTCTCGCCGTTGCCTTTGGGATCATTCGGAGTCCCACGGAAACCCGGTTGGGTCTTGCCATCGTATTCATAGGGCTCACTGCCCGGAGGCAGCAGGTCCCAGCCGAGACTACGATTACCAATACAACTTTTAAGAATCATCACCGGTGCCTCAGTCGCATAGCCAACGTAATGCCCGATTCCAATTTCCGGACCGATATTTGGGAAGCTGTTCCCTTCGCCAATAGTCATCCACTCGTTGTTGAACTGTCTGTCATTCATGACCCGCACGTTGCGAACGTCCTTCCGGACAGCCCATTCGCCGGAATCATCTATGAGATAAGGATATTTGTCCTCCGTCTTTACCAAATTCTGCAATGTAGCGATTTTTCCGAATCCGAGCATATTCGACTGGCCCAACAAAATATAAACTTGCACCGGCTTACTCATGTCCGCCTCCTTGCCATCGGGATCCGGCAAAGAGTCCGGCACCTCCTTGATTTCAACGGAAGAGGCCTCAGCAGGAATTTTGCTTCCCTCGGTCTTCAACCACGTGATGTCATCTTCAGAAAGCTTATCCTGTGTGAAGCTCATGACCGAGCCATTCACGACGACAGCTACGACACCGGTCGCCTCATCATAAGATTGCAGTTCACCCTCGAAGGTTTTAGCACCGTCGGAGCTTGTCCAAGTGCGTGCCTGCGCGCCTGAAATGAAGATTGCAGCAAGCATCACCGCTAGAAATGTGGGATGGAATCGGGATTGATTTGGGTTCATGGAGGATTTGGGTAGGTATTTCAATACTCTGAGTGACTATCAAATATTACGTGTACGAATGAAACTTTCTCACAAAAAGTGCGATACTGGCCAGAAAATTTGTTTCCTCATGTATCGCGAAATCCCTCACTCGCAGAAATGAGATGGATAGAACCGTGAAACTGCTCACCCCGGGGATTCGGAGTTGAGATTCCCAGCCTAGACAATTAAAAATAGGAATTCCCCTCATGCGCGCCTACCTTCTCCTACTTTCCTTATCCCTACTCTGCCAGTGCGGCGCCCCCCAACCGCCGGTCTGCCGCTTCCTGCCAATCGGCTCCCGAGCACCCGCCGAGCAGGTCTTGGCGACCGCTCAGGCGAATTGGAAAACCCTCGGCATTCCAGCTGTTGCTTGGACTGCGACTTCACCGGTCGGTGTGCCGCGACCGAAATTCCAACCACCAAACGGTCAGCCGGGAAATGTGACTGTGCTTCTTGATTTCAGCACTCCGGTTCCGCAATGGAATTTTCAAAAACGTTGGATCAAGCAAAACTACCGGGTCGAAGCGAACGACCATTGCCTCGCCGCCGACTGGACAGCTCCCATCGATTTCTTCTGGTATATGTGCGATCTCGACGACCTCCGCATCCAGAACGTGCGAATCCCCGAGCGGTTCACCGAGGAAACCGGACTTTTTTTCCTCCAGCCCTACGATCCAGAAAAAATCCCGGTGGTGATGGTCCACGGCTTGGCATCCAGCCCCGATGCCTACAGAGACATCCTGAACGATCTCTCGCCCGAACCTTGGTTCCACGAGCATTATCAGGGATGGCTCTACAACTACCCAACTGGAACCACATGGCTCTACTGCGCGATGCTTTTCAGACAGAACATGGAAGAGGCCGCAGACTTCGTCCGCTCCAAGGGCCCCGATACGAATTTTGAAAAAATGGTGATCCTATCCCACTCGATGGGCGGACTCTTGGCACGGACCGCGATCACAGATCCTGAACAAGCACTCTACAACGCGCATTTCAAAACTCCCTTCGACCAACTCGGAGTGAAGCCGAAAACGCGAGACCTCATCCGCGAGGGCTTGCTCTACGAGCCGCTCACGACTCCGAAGCGGGTCGTGTTCATGGCAGTCCCCCATAAAGGCAGTCCCATAGCCACTTTTCGCGGCACCAGTTTGATCTCGAAACTCATCAAGCGCCCGAAATCCCTGACCGTTGGCTTGCTCGACGCAACAGTTCACAGCATGCAGGACAACATCAAGGCCGACATAATGCTCAGCGAAGTGCGCCCGCCTACATCAATCAGCAGCCTTTCGCCCAACAGCCTTGGCTTCGAGGGACTCAGTAATACGCCACTCCCGGAAAACATCTCCTTCCACTCGATCATCGGCGGCAAAGGCGATGGCGATACCCCGGAAAGCAGCGATGGAGTGGTTCCTTACTGGTCCTCGCACATTGAGCCGGTGGAGTCAGAACTCATCGTCCCTTCAAACCACAGCGTATCCAACGATCCCGCCGCTGCGGATGAGGTCAGGCGCATTCTTTTCCTTCACCTAAAGGAAGAAAACATGCTATACTACAGCACGTGGAAACAAAATAGTGTCGCCCGTTCTCTCAGACAAAAATCACGTCAATTACCTAGCACCATGATCACCAACGTCCTCGGAACCGAACTCAAATCCTGCTGCACAGATCCAATCACCGGATTCTACCGGGATGGCTATTGCCGCACCGGACCCGGAGACATCGGTCTGCACACGGTCTGCGCGCAAGTGACCACTGAGTTCCTTGAATTCTCGAAAAACCGAGGCAACGACCTCTCTACCCCGCGCCCCGAATTCGACTTCCCCGGACTCAAGGACGGAGACATCTGGTGCCTCTGCGTTCAACGCTGGGTCGAGGCTCTGGAGGCCGGAAAAGCTCCCAAGGTCAACCTCGAAGCATCACACCTATCGGTCTTGGAATTCGCCGATCTCGATTCGCTCAAAGCGCACTCGACCTGAAAGTCGAAGCGGGAATTGCCGCAGGACCCAAGAAAATTATTTAAACTTCTGCAAGGCAGTAGCTTCGCCGATCCACACGCCGAAATACGGCCACTCCGCCCCGTCCCGCCACAGGAAGACAAAGAACGGGCGGTCGTAAATGAAGCGCCGCGGAACAGTTGTGGGACCAGAATAGCCCCCGAACGGATCGTCTTCGATAGATGCTTCCACCCGCACGCTTGCCCCTTTTTCAAAAAGCTCGAACCTCGTCACCTGCTCCGCCCTCCGTATTATCCATGGATCGCCGGCATTGCCGTAAAAGCGCCCTCCCTGCAATCGACCGCTCAAATCCGTGGTCACGTCGAGCGATACGTAAGGCACCCGCACCTCATCATTTACGTGAAGCAACCTGTCCCTCCATGTTCCCGGCAACTCGGCGTTGACCACGTAATCCTTCCTCCACTTGCGCAGCCACTTGCAGGCGGTTGCGAAATCCTGCTCTGCGGGAGGGCGATAGAAAATCACCTTATCGCCCGCCTCCTTGCAGGAAACTTCCAATGCATGTGAGCCGTCCACAGGCCTGAAAGCCAGCACCTTCACATCCTCCCCGTATCCAGCGCTCAAATCTTTATTCGTGCCAAAATAGAAGACTTCCGTTTTCGCTGCACCGAATTTTAACGGCACTTTCCGGCTCCTGAAAAACGCTTTTCGGAATTCGACTTCCCTGCCCAGCAATCCGAAGCAAGCGATCCCGCCGGGAACTTGTTCCATCAGTTTGAAAGGCCCTTCCGCATCTCCGGTCATCGCCGCTGCATCCTTGTTCACGGTATCCAGGAACGATTTTGTTGCCTCACCGCTCCAAACCTTCCAACTTCCCTTTGGCATCACTTTGTCCGGCTCCCATTTGAAAGCATCCAACCTAGCCATCAGTTCGTTTGGCGGTTCCACTTTAAGAGACTTTCCTCCTATTTCCTTATTCATCGCGTCCCATGTCGCTTGGAAAAGAGGCGACCAAACCACGGTCTTCCCGCGAGGCAGGTCATCGGAAGGATCGATTGCAGTGACCACCTCCGCCCGGATCGCATGCGACAGGCAAAATAAAATTACAGGGAAGCGCATCATGGGATAACGGAAAGAACATTGCATTTTACGAACACCAAGACTTTCCGCTCCGGATCCACCTCCCCTTCCTGATCCTTCGGTGACACCACACCGACCATCACGTACTGCCCGTCGATACAGGTGATGCTGGTGTTGACGCCGAGCTTATAGAAATCCGGCATCGTGACCTTGGTGACATTCCCGAGCTCATCCTTGCTCTCGTTCCAAACCCTGTCTCCCGTGTGCCAAATGAGTTCGGGGAGAAACCTCAGGTCGATGAGCTTGTTATCTTCACCTATTGTAGGCTCGAATTCCAAAGTGCTGCCGACGTTCCTTGTCTCGAAAGCGGTGGGATTACCGGGAGTAACGGGGAAATCCGAAACTGACTTATCTCCGTTTGGGTCCTTTGACATTGTCGGAGGTTCGTATTCGGTTGGATAGAAGGTCTCGTGGATGGACTCGGCAGTCGATTTCTGACCGCTCCTTGCAGTGATTATCTGTGTATCAAGTATCTCGGCTTTATCCCCATCCACCATCGTCTGCACCTTCATCCGCAATGTGGTAGCATCCGCAGTCCCGGAATTTTCCTCCATCATCAGCCGGGTGAGATCCTTATGCGCCATTTCTATGAACTCAACCTGCACCCGGACCATTTTGGGGGCATACACAGAGGGATCAAAAGGATCGTAGGCGATCATTTCAGGAGAATCCTTTTCTGCTTCACTCTCAGCACTCTCTTTCTGAAAAGCGGGTGGCACGTCTTGTGCCATCAAGTGCAGGGGCAACGCCATTAACAAGCATCCGATAAACCATTTGATATTTCTATTCCTATCACTCCCAGCTCATTCTCCAAGCAGATTTCAATAAGTAGAAGGGTGTTTCCAACCCCTTTGCAGAGCACTGGCACGGAAGACTCAGCTTAACAAAAGAGGTTGGAAATACCCTTCTCCTTACTCACACAAACCTCTGGACAATCGGCATCCGCCGCCCCATGCCGAACGCCTTGCTGGTGACCCGGAGCCCCGGAGCTGCCTGCTGGCGTTTCCATTCATTCAGATCCACTCGGCGCTGCACCCAGCGGACCATAGTTTCCTCAAAACCGCGCTCAACGATCTCTTCCGCGCCGAGATGCTGCTCGACGTAAAGTTCTAAAACCGCATCCAAAATATCGTATTCCGGTAGTGTGTCCTGATCTTTCTGGTCCGGCTTCAGCTCGGCACTCGGTGGCTTTTCGATTGTGTTCCAGGGAATCCGTTCGCCGTCGCGATTGATCCAACGCGAAACCTCGAAGACTTTAGTTTTCGGTAGATCGGAAATTACCGCGAGGCCGCCGCACATATCGCCGTAAATCGTGCAGTAACCGACCGCTAGCTCACTCTTGTTTCCGGTCGTTAGAAGGAGGTGGTTGTCCTTGTTAGAAAGCGCCATCAGGAACACTCCCCGCAGCCGCGCCTGCATGTTTTCTTCGGTCACGTCCTCTGGCTTCCCGGCGAAGAGCGGAGACATCGTTTTCTTTACTGCCTCGAAGGCATCGGAAATCGGAACTTCGTCGCACCGAATCCCGATTCTCTTCGCAAGATCAAATGAATCGTCGACGCTCCCCCGTGAAGAATAAGGGCTCGGCATGGTCAGTCCATACACGTTTTCCGGACCAAGCGCATCCGCCGCTATGACCGCCGTGAGGGCGGAATCAATTCCACCACTGAGCCCGAGACAAACGGTCGAGAAGCCACATTTGTGCACGTAGTCACGAAGCCCAAGAACCAATGCGTCATAAAGCTGCTCGGCATCACCCCTCCGTAGCTCCTCAGTTTCGCCACCCGCGAACACATCAACCACCCGACACTCCTCAACGAAACCACCAAACTGTGAAACGATTTCCCCAGATGGATCGACCACCATCGAGTGACCGTCGAAAACCAACTGGTCGTTCCCGCCAATAGAATTGCAATACACCACCGGAGCGACTGCCTCCTTTGCGACTGCCGCGAGCATCTTCCGCCGTTTTTCCGGTTTACCGAGATGGTAGGGCGACGCACTGAGATTGATCATGAGGTCGACTCCCTTTCCACAAAGCTCCGCGACCGGATCACGATCATAAAACGGCCTTTGCAGATAATCCTCGGTCCAGATATCCTCGCAGATCGTCACCCCAATCCGTCTCCCGTGCCAAACAAATGGCTCGCCCACATCGCCTGGCTCGAAGTAGCGGCGCTCGTCGAAAACATCGTAAGTCGGAAGAAGAGTCTTAAAAAAACGAGCTCGGACCGTGCCTTTCTCCAGCCATGCGGCAGCGTTGCGGAACGGTTTCCCCTTCTCGCCCGAGTGGAAATCGACATAACCGACGAGCAACGGCACCTCTTTAACTTCGTCTGCGAGGTAATCAAGCGCCTGAAGGCATTTCGGGACGAACTGGCTTTTAAAAACCAGATCGCGTGGCGGATAGCCAACCAGACTCATTTCGGGAGTCACCACCACTTCGGCGCCATTTTCAAGGCACTCACGGTAAGCCGCGAGGATGCGTTTCACGTTCCCTGGGAAATCCCCTACTACGGCATTGATCTGTGCGATTCCAATCTTCATATTCTCTGCCAAAACAAGCATCGGTAGGTGATTAACACCAACTCAAAAAAAACATCTTAGAGCGATCACCTTTCAAGCAAGCAGTCACCAGGGCAAATACACTAGTGAATTTAATCCGTAAAATCTGTGGTTAAAATCTTTCGGTTTCAGCTTCCGACGCCCCTAGTTTAACCACTATGAAGCAGTCGCGCAAAATGATTCTTCGCCTTCGCAACGATCTCCAGCGCTTCGTTCGAGGCGTATTTACGCTTCTCATCGCAAGCCCAAACGACTCCCGGCCATGCCGGATCATCCGTGTTTCTGGCGACCACGTGAATATGCATCTGGCGGACGATGTTCCCGATGCACGCGACATTCAATTTCTCCGGGGTGAAATGGCCACTCACAAATTCAGAAACCTCCCGAACCGCCAAGGAAACCTGATGAAACGTTTCATCATCGAGTTGGTGCAAATCTTCGATTCCTGCTGGCACCTCCGGAACCACGATAAACCACGGAAAGTTTGCCTCGTTTTTCAGTAAAATGAGGCATCCCCGCAGTCGGCAGATCTCCAACCCACCTACTCCCAGCCTTTCGTTCAGAACAAATTCCATGGTCCTATCTTTTGTGCAATTCTTTTGCAATATTCTCGGAGAGGCTTCCGAGAAGACGGGACTGAGCAGCCACCACCGACTCGAAATCCTCAGTGTCGATGGGTTCCTTTCCGGTGAATGTTTGCGAAGCGATCATCCTTCTGTCGGGCAGCGAATAGATCCGCCAACTCGCTTCTATGTGAGCGTATCCATCGGCGCCGGCGATGAACTCGCGTATGTCCATCGCGACCTGGTAGTCGATCTCACTGTCCCGGAGCCACGGATAGGCACGGACGTTCCCAGTCTTCATCCGTCGTCCGAGATTGATCGATACCACCCTCGCGATTGAGTTATCCAAATCTCCTGCCCATAGGTGGTATTTAGCGACCTCCATTTTGTTGGGACTTGTCTGAATTACGAGATTTTCCCGATCCACATACTCCGCGAGAATGATAGGACCCACGCCGATACCCAGGCTCCCACCGGATGGACTTGGCCCTTCTGGAGTAAGCGTGTAGAATTCTGGATAAGGGTTTCCGCAAGCAGCCAAAAAAAACACGCAGATGATAAGACAAAAAAGTCGCTTCATGAGAAAATGAGATTCAGCGGCGGCGTCCTATCGCCTTAGGCCTCGGGTCTTTGGTTTCGTCATTGCCAAAGAGCAGTGAATTGGGTCGTTCCTTGATCGTGTCGGAAAGCGCCTCCATTGAGCGCATCGCCGAGCGGAACTCATCGAGCGTGCGGAGCATGTCGCCCTGCATCGTGCCGTCCGGGCCGATGCTCGCCAGTGATTTTTCAAGCTCCGTAAGACTTTTCCGGAGGTCTTCAGGAAGTTTCCGAAACTCAGGATCTTCCAAAGTTTTGCGAGCAGCAGCGGCGGCGAGTTCGATTTCCTTCACCGCAGATTTTGCATCGCCCATGGTAGATGTGGCTTGCTCTGCGGCTTTCGCCATCTGTGTCACCGCCTCTTCGAGAGGAAGTGAATCGATTTTATCCAAAATCGAAGCAAGTTTCACCTCAAGCTGGGCGAATCCCGATGACAGGGTCGGCACCACCGGATAGTCGCCTTTGTAAGTCAGGTCCATCGTCTCCTCCTCAGAGTAGTAATCGAAATCCACATACATCGCGCCGGTAAGAAGACTGCCGGTTTTTAAAGTCGCTCGTAGTCCTTTGCGAACCGCATCCCCAAGCCTCGGGATTTCATCCTCCGGCGCGTCATTGACCTCAGTGGCCCGAAGTAAGCGGGGATCGAGCTCGACCAAGACCGGTACTTTTTGATTGTCCCGGTCTGGAACGTAGTCGAACGAAATATTTGTTACCCGTCCCAGGGTAATACCGCGATATTCCACCGGAGCTGACACTGCCAGACCACGCACACTCTGGTCAAAAAGAAGAAGCACACTGAGTGTCGGCTCGAAAGTTGAAGATTTCGCCGAATTTGCGTCTCCATGCAAATCGTAGATAGCTCCGTCCTGCGCAAGCCTGCCCGGCTCAATCCCCTCCGGTACCGCAAAAGAAACTCCACCGGAAACCAAGGCCTGAAGAGAGGGTGTCCGGATCCTGAAACCATCCACACCGGCAGCGATATCTATTCCACTGGTATTCCAAAACTTCGTATTCTTCCGGACCAGTGACTGATAATCTTCCCAGATAAACACGTCGTAAACAATACGCCTTCCATCCGCATCGAGCTTTCGATTTTCCAACCTACCGACTTCATATCCGCGATAGTATACCGGAGCGCCTACACTGAGCGAACCAGCTTCCTCGGAAACCAATGTCAGCCTGCGTCCGGGAACACTGCCGCTGGTCGCAGGTGGCTTTTCTAAACCCTTGTATTTTCTCGGGCCCTTCTCGCCGGTGCCAGGCTCCAACTCGATGTAGACCCCGGTCAAAAGTGTCCCCAGACCGGAAACATCCGCCGCAGAGACCCGCGGCCTGACCACCCAGAACCGTGTCCCTTTTTTAAGCAGAACTTCGTTCCCTGCATCGAGCCTGCAATAGACCAGCACCGACTGCAAGTCGCCCGCCAGCTCCACGCGCGTCACCTTGCCAACGCCGACCGAGCGGCAGCGCACCTCGGTCTTGCCTTCTACAATCCCGTCCGCAGTTTCAAAACGAATCCTCACCTCGGGCCCTTTGGAACTCATGTCTTTATATAGCATCCACGCCCCAATCAGGATCGCGAGAATTGGAACGACCCATACCACGTTCCACCTTCTGGCGGAACGCATCACGGGAGTTGCTGCGGCTGGCTCTGAATTACTCACTTTTCGAAATTTTGCGGTCTTCTGCGGCTTCGCGTTCCAGTTGGTCCCAGAGAAGTTTCGGATCGAAACTCATCGCGGCGAACATCGTGAGAATCACTACTCCCGCGAACGCTAGCGCCCCGGGCCCCGGTGTAATCGTCATGTAAGTTCCAAGCTGCACCATGGTCACCAATATCGCTACCACAAAAATATCGACCATCGACCAACGCCCCAACAGCTCAGTGACCCAGTAGACCTTACCAAGCGCCTTGGCAGAGTGCGGCACGACTCCCTTCGCGGCACCACACAACCAAAGCAGTGAGGTAATCTTTAGAATCGGTATCAGGATTGAGGCGATGAAAATGACAAGAGCGATCGGATAGGATCCCGCACTCCAGAACTGCACCAATCCCTCGATAATCGTGCTTTCTGTCAGCACCCCAAGCTCACGAATACTCATGATAGGGAGCACGTTTGCAGGCACATACATCGCCGCAGCCGCGATCACCAGGGCAAGGGTCCGCGAGATGCTATCGCGTTTCCGCAAATGCAGGTGCGATCCGCAGCGCGGACAATTTCCCACGGAAATTGGAGCCACCTTTTCACAGACATGACAACCCGCGAGTCCCTTGTTCGCACCTCGCGGAACGCTCTTTACGATCTCGCTCATTTCGTCCCGGCCACCTCCAGCCGGTCCCAGAGTTCCCTTTTATCAATCGCGGCAACCGCCGCCGCCATGCAAAGCATCAGGCAGGTAAATGCCCAGAAACCGATGCCGAAATGCAACTCCGCAACCTTTCCAAGCTTCAAAAGACTCACCAGAACACCGAGCAAAAACACCTCGATCATGTTCCATGGCTCGGTCCGGCTCATCCAGCAGGTCACAAATTTCGCCCCTGGCGCACTCCGTCCGAACAGCAACGGGCCGCACACATAAACCAATCCCCCAGCCATCACCAGTGGAGTCAGAATCGTGAAAATCGCGACTCCCCATCCGACCAACGGGGTGCCCTCCGAAATCAAAGCTCGCGCGGCTCCCGGCAGGGTAAGCGTTGTTCTCAGACTACCTGCATCCATGGTAATGAACGGAGTGGTATGCACCACGACCATCAACAGCAGCGCGGTCACAGAAAACGAAGTAACCCGCACCAGCGATGCCGGGCGGTTCTGATAAAGAGTCGCTCCACAGCAAACGCAGTTCACCCGAGAACCCTCGGGAATCGGATCGGCGAGATGGACGGTATCGCAGAAATGACAGATCGCGTAGTGCGGTCCGCCCTTCGGCTTTGGCCACGACAAAATGGAAAGGCGTTTTCTCAATGAATATCGATTGGTTTTATTTCGACGCAACCACCCGTTGTGTCAACTCTCCCAAGCTAGAGATGCCGCACTCCACCAGATCCCCAGCCTGCAGATACCTTGGCGGACTCATTCCCATTGCTACACCACTCGGAGTGCCAGTCGCGATCACATCACCAGGCAGCAGCGTCATGAAACGGCTGATGTAGCTAACCACATCCCGCACTCCGAACATCATATCCTTCGTCCAGCTGCTCTGCCGTACTTCTCCGTTGACCTTGCACCAGAGCCTCAGCTCCTGCGGATCATCGATTTCATCAGCCGTCACCAAACTCGGCCCCATGGGCGCGAAAGTGTCACAGCTCTTGCCCTTGGTCCACTGCCCGCCGTGGTCCTTCTGGAACGTCCTTTCGGAGAAATCACAGAAAACCGAATAGCCCGCCACGTGCGACATCGCATCCTTCTCTGGGATATCCGTCGCAGTCCTCCCGATCACCACCGCAAGCTCCACCTCGTAATCCAGCTTTGTCGCTCCTCGCGGAATCAGCACATCGTCGTGCGGGCCACTCCACGCAGTGCTGGCTTTCATAAAAAGCACCGGCTCGGTTGGGATATCCCCGCCCATCTCAAGGACGTGTTCCAAATAGTTCTGGCCGATGCAGACAATCTTCGA
>Ga0209491_10004018_pt1 | contig 23402 bp, 16 predicted proteins | sample BON02_FD_187213 | JGI IMG/M metagenome (GOLD analysis project Ga0209491, IMG submission 187213) | Freshwater microbial communities from Lake Bonney liftoff mats and glacier meltwater in Antarctica - BON-02 (SPAdes) (version 2) | ecosystem: Environmental > Aquatic > Freshwater > Ice > Glacier... | reverse complement strand
TGTGCTTTTTTGGCCTGTTCCTCGAGCGTCGCAATGCTCGCCTCCAACGCCACAACCCTGCTGTCCTGCTCCAACTGCTGGGGTCCTTGTGCTTTTTTGGCCTGTTCCTCTAGTTCGGCAATGCGCTCGTGGAGCGCCGAAACTTTGCCAGTGTGCTCCGTTTCCGACACAGCGATGACTGAACGAAGCTGCTTAATAAGTTCGCCAAAGTGTGAAAGTTGCTGGCGAAGCAGTCCGGCTTGTTCCACTTCCATGCGCTGTTCATCTTCCGGCATCAAAGCAGGCGGTGGCGTATGGTACCGAGAGCTCTTGTGCGCCATGATGGGCAAAATGGCCACATTCACAGCTGTCGTGAGCGGCATGTTGTACATGGAAGGGGTGGCGGACACGTCAACACCGAAAGCCGCACCGCCACCTCCTACACCATTGGCACTCATTGCGGAAAACGTGGAAACGTAAAAACGTGGAAACGCGGGGACAACACTCTTTTCAACGGTACAAACGATGCGTTCTGGCAGAAAGGACGTGGACACAAACATCAGCACAGCATACCGACGTCTTATATATGTTCAGCTGGGTAAATCACACCACGCCAGACTACAAGACCACAGAGACAGTCAATACAATCCACACATACCCCGTGCTTGTCTGTATTTTGGCAATAGGTTCGCCCTTGTTTTTTATACACAAAACTCGCTCAAATTGCTATTTCGGGCGCCAACCCACGCCCACGCGAGGAAATTGCGACTCACTCTGATAGTTCGCATTGCAAGTCGCGTGTCCAAGAGCACGGGCGCGATCGCATTGTAGCGTCATACGCTTCGCAGGCGTTGGTGTCGACCTCGCACTCTTGGCACTGGCTCTGGCTCCAAAACTGCGTATTTTGACACACGGCGCATCGCTGCACACTGTCTGTCCCCGTCGTCGCTGTGCGCCCCGTGTGCTCGGTAAACGTGTTGAGTGGGCACAGGAACGCCCGGCTTTGCGATAAAACACCGTGGTCGATCGCAAACACACCGTGCAGGACGTTGCTCTGGTCCAGGAGCCCGTTTTCCTCCGGCGACAGCCGGATTTCAGCAAGATTGTGCGTGGTGTATGCCGACAGCATGGTGCCCGGAAATCGGCGTGGACAGTCGGCGTAGGCCTGCTGGGGGTTGTAATACGCGTCACACAGGTTGTTGTGAACGAAAAACAGCGGATTCGCCAGCGCGTGCAGTGCCGACACCGAGGTTGTGAGTTGACGCGACGTGAGCTGGAAAACATGCCTTGGTTTCGGGTCGGCAATGTCCAAAACCTGCATTATTATGGTGATTGTGCGGATGACTATTTTTTCGGTCAAAACACTGTGCACAACCCCAGGCACAATGAAAATTGGCGTCGCCATTTCCGCAGGCGTGTTCTCTTGCACGGCACATGCCCACAGCAGCGGGATTAGGGTGCTGAACGCAGCCCCCGTGTTTTGATCCACCGTGTGCAACTTTTCCACAAGCTCTCTGTGTCGCATCCCGAGTTTCTCTGCATAATGCGCAACGACGCCGACCACGTCCATCTCCACTTGCACGATCCAGGCCCGATCGCTGAGGACCGTATCGGACTGCAGCTTCATCACCGGCACCGTGCTCGACAAGGCGTACATTTTGTTGGTAAACACGTCCTGGTTGATGTTGACAATCGATGTGATAATGGAGGTATTGGTGACATTAACAAGCAACAGTGCAGGAAACGTGAACGCGTACAACGAAGACAGATGGGTACCATGTGGCGACCATATTTCCGCAGAACGGAAACACGATGAAAGTCCAATCGAGTGCCTCTGAAACACCTGGTGTTCTGTGTTTTCGACGTGCGGACACGGTACCCACCACAGTTTGGACCCGGCACCCACGGGGAGCACGCCGTACAAGAGCGACGTAGCATTGTCGTCCTGTAGCATGGTCGAAATTGGCATGGGGGGGTTGTGATTGCCCATGCACACGAAATTCGCCGGACACTGCATGCACATGACATTTTCCACAAGCTCTACGCCGTATTTGACCTGCAAGCTTGCAAATACGCTCCGATAGTCCGCCGACAGAGGATGATCCCCCACGTTGGACTTGAACCACGACGCCTTCAACGCGGCCATATTGGCCGGGATGTTTGCAAAATATCCCACGGTGCAGCTGCACGTTGTCGCCCCTGCAGAATTTGTGCTGTTCCCTGGAAACCCCTGGCACCGAACACACTCTCCTGCACTGCACACACACACACGGATGTCAACACGCTGCAGTGCAAATGTGCTGTTTTTGTCGTGTATTTGTCGAAGGCATGGGAGTACATGGGCCTTTCTGGGCTTCCAGCAGCGTGTGGTGGACCAACCTACGTCTTGACAGTGTACAGAGCAGGAAAGATTCGAATATACGCGAATTTCGCGGATTTTCACGCAATGAGTGCGTGAATTGGGACAAAAACCTGGTGTGCAGCCATCCTGCCCGACACACGCACTTGGGTTCCAGGTCTATCGTTACGATCAGCATCCGCGGATTCGAGCACACGCAATCCGAAATCGAGCTTGCGTCGACGGATGCATTCGTTGTGGTGTATTTGGGACACGCCACGCGCCCCACGTCGGACCCGGGACAGTAGTATCCAGGCGTACACGGCTCGCACTCTGCTGGTTTCTGTTGATATTTTGGCACGGGAGCAATAAACAAGCCGCTGCTGCACAGACAGTCGGCGATGGAAGTGGAACCGGCGGCAGAGCGAGCAAAAACGGGACATCGAGTAGCGTATATGGTGTGAGTGGGTTCAACACCCGTCATGTTTGCGAATCCAGGGCAGTAAAAATTGACAGGACAGACTTGACATTCCCACGTGAACACGTCCACGATGTATCCAGGTTGACAAGGGCAATAGTTCTGCAAATTAGCGCTAATACGCCGAAACGGACAGGCGATTGCCGATGCTTCGCCTCCCGGACACATGGAATCTGGAGGGCAGCGTCCGCAATTGGTGGGACTGTTCCTCACAAAACCCACACGACAGGTACATTGCGTACTTCCTGCTACAGATGTGCTCGATGTAGGCTCGCACTGGTGCCTTGCCGAGTGTTGACAGGCCCATCCAGATTCGCACAACCTGCACAGTTCTAAGCGCAGATGCACCCTGGTGTTGCCCGCCAGGCTCTGTTTTCCGAGCACCGTGTTTTCCCACACATACTGGTATATAAAGTTGGCACTGTCGAGGAGGTAGTTTTCGCTCGTGAAGTCTGTGCGGTAATAGCCTGCGATGCAAAAGCAGCCCTGATACACGTTGTTGTACATGCTGTCGTCGCTATTTTCGGGAGGCGTGTTCATCCAAGCTGCGGGTCGACTGCCCCCAGTAGCCACCGAATGAGTTTGCGACGCGGTGTGCGCTGGACAGAGAATAACACGGTCGTGTTGTGTGTATAATGGGGTACAGACCAGTGTCGCGGGGCACTCGGAACATGTTTCGTTTGTACGCTCGAAAATCTGCTTGGGCAAACGCGAAACCATGGTCTTGTACTGCAGTAGTGCCCCGTTTACGGTGTAGTCGGACTCCAGCGCAGTGCTTGTTGCGAAGCCGGGCGGACACGCGCAGTCGTAATCCCCAGAGGCCTGCGTTTTCAGAGTGTATGGGTGTGAAACTGGGCACTGCGCCATGCCGTCTACCTGGCCGTTTCTGCAGAAAAAGGTCCCCGTACACGGCATGCAGATCAGGTTGAACCGCTGCAGTTCTGCGGCCCGGCCTGTTGGCACCGCGATAGCATTGGTAGCCACCGACCGCTCGGCCTTGTGGCACAAATCGGCGTTTGGCTCTACGATGAAACGCCCGGCAGCACAATCCGTCGAGCACGGTAAACAGACGGGGACGGTGCCAGTATTGCAGCTACACGACTGCGTTGCCTCGTCATACAGATTGGCCCCACACATAAGACACGAGAAGTTGGAGAGCATAATAGTGTGTTTGTTGCCGCGCTGCAGCATAGACGCTATGACGCCTTTGCCAAGTACATTATTGGGAAAATCTGCATCAATCGCATGTGGCACAATGGTGTAGTAGAAAGAGTGTGGCGTGCTCTGCTGCTGGTGTGATATAACCGTGAGCAGTTTGACAACCACGGTGCTCTCGCCTGAAGCCGACACACGAATATCAACAAAGGAAAAAATTTGGTCGTGCAGCACGTCGTTGTCTTGGTGCATTATGTCCTCCGTGGGCTGTACGTGTGAAACAATGAGGTGGATGGTGGCCGAGTGGTTGGTGTACTGGCGACCCTCAGCAATCATTATGCGTTTCCGGTCATTCAGCACCGCAAACCCCTGCAGACGCATTGCATCAAACTGCCCCTGTTTCGAGGTGTCAATCCCTTTGTAGTGTCGTTTCTGGATCTGCTGCTTGAGGTCGTGCAATACATCAGCACCGTGAAACAACTCGATATACTCGAGATCCTGTGCATTCGTGCTCACGCCGTCTACGGCATAGAAAGGCGAAGTGGTCTTCCTGTTGGTGACAATTTTCTCCGCGTTGTATGCGACATTCAGCAGACCAAATCGGGCGCCCTGGGCGTCTTCGGTCTGAACGTAAAATTTCTGCCAATTCTGTGCGTCCTGGCGCACTTTTGCTCTGGATTGCTCTTCATCGAGCGACTCGGCATTGGTCAGCAGCGCGAACGGGACCTGAGAAGCAGACGTGATCTGCACAATGCGCTGCTGCGGGCGCTGGAAAAACTCGGGAAGTGTGGTGCCTCCCAGCAGGGACGGGATTTGATAGTCTTCGTGCTGCTGGTGTGAAATCAGCTCATTCATGCGAATATTAAACATGTGTGTATCGGAGAACAAATACAATATGTTCAGGGCTTGGTCAATGTGTGCGTGAATGCGGGGGGACGGGCCAGTGGGCGGTTTCTGGCAGCACCCGTCGCAATCCTTGAGCTCCGAGAGGAACACAAAGTCCATTTCCATGTCGAAAATGAAGAGCAGAATGCTGTCCGGGCTGTGTGTGTGTGATGCATAAACACGGGTGTAAATACGCCATGTCAACTTCAATTCAATGTGGGGCTGTGTAAAAACATTCGCACACGCGAGCAATAGCACACGCACCTGGAGTGCATACACGTGCCCAATAGTACTTTTTTGTGGGTGGTCATTTTGAAGCCGGGGTTGGGGATCTGGAGGCCAAACACGACACGGTCGACACGACTTGCGCCACCGAGGGCAGAGTCGTACAGGACATGTTTGCGTTGCAAAACCAGTAGCGCTGGGATATCATCGTCTTCGACTTGTTTTGCCCACACGCGCACCGAAATGTGTGGGTACAGCGAGTTCTGCGGTATCGCGTGTACCACCTGAATAAACACACAACGCCCCTGCGTTGACACGGAGCCGTCGTTGCCCCATGTTATTTGCGAGGCAGTGTCGAGATCAATGTACAGGACTTCGGTCACGAAGTCGGCCTCCAATTCCTCTCCGTTTGCCTCATATGTTGCCACCGGGGCTGCGAGAGATTGCACCAGAAAAAAGTTAGTGGACGGTGTTTTTGGCAGTCTGTAAACTAAATCGTTGTTTTCAAACTCACAGTCTGTTGGGCAGTTTAGGTGGTGGAATCGTAATCAAAGCAGCACCGCTGCCCCTCAAACACACATTTTATGCAGAGTCCAATCCTGTGTACCAGGCTTGTGGTACGGGCATCGATGTGGACCTTATAACGGCAATATAACGTATATGCGAGACACGCAGAGTGTGTGAAGCGGGGATATTCTAGTGCAAGCAATGTGCCCACCTAGCACAAGGAAGCCACTGCCGGATTGAACATCGCACAGGAGACAGGTATCGATCTCCGACACGCCGGGACGTCCCGAATAATCGCGCGGAAAGTTGCACGACAAGAAGACATTCCACACAAGATGGTCGTCTGCATGCAGCAACGAGACGCGTGTGTCGTGATACGAGGACGAAATGAACCCATCCACCCCCATTTTCGTCCACGCCATGACGGCAAGACCCCCGTTCACGAGGAAGAAGTTGTGCTGTCCGGCAGCGAACTCGGGCACTGTACAAGTAAACGCAGCATGGAGCACATTCGTGTTGGACAGAGATGTTTGAACTACTTCCATACGGACGCTGGTGTCGGGTACAAGGACGCGTCCAGCCCCACACAACCACTGAAACGCTCCAAAAAACCCAACGACGGGCATCGGCCAATCCTGGCGCAATACTTTCGCAAGGTTTCTCTGAAACGTGCTATCAACGCACGCGTCCGACAGTTTTACGTTGTCGACACCGTAGAGCACGCCGTTTTTCTGCACAACATTCGAGTACAGGGAATCTGCTCGGATTTCCTTGACGATTCCGTTGCTGCTACACGGCGAGTTTCCATCGTACGAGGCCTCAAAAAGATTGGATTTTGTCGTGCCGCGCGGACACGTGAGCGGAATATACATGCCCGTGGTGCTGCACTGCTCTTCGGATGAGCACTTGAAAATCGTGTTTTCGGTTCGCCCGCCGGGGCATTTGTTGCCAATCTGGCAGAATTTGCACGACGATATGCTGGCCAGAAAGTAGAATCCCGGTAGACACACACAATCGGTCTCTTTGGAGGTATACATGGGCGCAGAAAACTGCACCGAACACAGCTGTCTCACGGTGCCATCGCAATACGAGTTTTTGGGACACGGCACACACTCGCTGTCGCCGTCGATTTGGTACCATCCAGGCTGGCACACACATGCAGCCCCCACGCCCTCATCGTAAATCTTTAGACCGTATCCCCTCGAGGCGTCACACCTGCAGTTCCTGGTTCCAGGCTGAAGCACGGCAGACGGTGCTGTGCATATGCGGTTGCATGACTGACTGGTGGGCTCCAGCCACTCTGTGATATTTTCTGAATCGTACACGCTGTCGTCGCAAAAAACCCAGTATCCCAAAGCCACGTCGTAGCGCATGTTGGGATTGGCAATGCATGATGCGACCGAGCTTGCAAAGCGGTGTCGTGTGGACGTATTGGCCGGACACGCCTGGGGCGCCCCAGTCTCCAGCAACATGATTTTCTGTGCTTCCTGGCTGGCTACGGTCTTGAACACAAAATCGAAAATGGGTCGGTCGGCAGGCCCACCGGGACAAAACTGCGCCAAAGAAGGGCACGATTTGCAGACCAGGCTGGGTGTTTCAACCCCCGCAAGGGCTGAACTCGGTTGCACTTCGTATGTCCCCGCACGACAATAGCAGCCACGCACATCGCCAGTGCCCTTGACCGAATCGCCGTATTTTGGACAGAAATTGCAGCGTATCAACGTGTTGCCATCGGTGTTGTCTGCATATGTTCCATAGTACCCCGGCTTGCAGTGGCACTGGTAGGTGTCGAGAAGATTGCTCACTCGAACATCGATGCCATTTTTTTGCGAACACGATTTAGTCGTACCAAGCCGACACAATGCTGTGGGCCATGAAATGAGCGCATTATTGATGCCAGTGTATTCCATGTCCAGATCCATATTTTCGTCCAGACAGTTGAACTTCGAATGCACCTCTGCGCGAATGCATTGCACCTACGTTGTAATCAAAGTCAGTGCGCCCATCTTCAAGCACAGATGCTTACCAAAGCTGCAGCACACGCACACTACATACGAAACAGGGCGAACAGCACAGTGTATGCCACGTTTTTTTGGAAATGGCACTTGTGTCCGCACACACACATGCAAACCATCTGCGCATACCTTGGCGGCTTGCGGCACATTATCAGTGGCCAATCTTTGCTCGAAAGCAGCCAGATCCAGCCCCAGCATTCCAGCAACCATACTCTTATCGATGTAGTACCACGCTTTGGTACCCACGTATTGTACATCGCGGCACCGAAACTTGCACCGTCCTGCCTTGTCGTATGCAAGTAGGGACACCTGCAGCGTGTCCAACACCTGATATGCCTGCTGCACATTGGAGCACGGTAGACACGGAGTGTTTTGGTTTGGGGCTGTGCACGTATCATTGAGGTACGCATTGTCGTCGCATTTTTCTCTCCGGAACGCGGCGAAGCTGTTTTCACAAGGTTTGCATATAAACTTTGCCGTCATCGCGGTGCGGCCCTCCCTTGGCACCACAAAAAAACCGGGCCTGCACTGTGGCACGCAGCCGTGTTCGAACGAATTGCTGTGCGCGTTCGTCACAATTGCGCATGGTTTGCACGTTTCGGTCCGGGTATCCCATATCTCAGAAGTAGCACACGCGCTCGAAACCTGGCAGTAGGTTTCGCCTGTTCCGGCATAAAATATGCGAGCAACGCCTTCCCCCCATGGTGTCAGCTGTGCGCTTTGCTGTCCAGACACCGCAGGACATTCCTGCACATTAATCCGCTGCGTGCGCAGGTCTCCTGACAGTTCGATGATGTAGGAGCGCGAAACAGGATAGCACAGGTGGCCTTTGCTGTAAAAGGTATTGGACTGACACTCGCTGATGCACATGGAGCGGTCGAAGGAGGAAAACTTTCCGATGCCACAACTTACACAAACAAGGCTCGCCGGCGATGGCGCGTGTTTCCCCGCCGCGCATTGGGAGCAAGTCTGCAACTCTGCAGTCCCTCCGAGTTTGTATGTGCCCACAGCACACGCTGTGCATCTCGAATTGAGAACATAATATCCGTCTGCGCACCGATACTGGCATGGTGTTGACTGCTGATTGTTGAGTGGCACAAGACCTTGCTTCCACGAGTCCAGAAAATCAAACTGGCACCTGTTTGCCCCCAACACCGTGCACTTGATGTTGTATGCGCCGGCGCACGTCGAATATCCTAGGATAAGGCTGTGTCTTTGGTCGTGGAATTTGAAATACTCGCCTGTTGCCACATACGGGTGTCTCCCCACAGATACCATGTCCTGCAGCCAGTCCAGCTCACATTTGGAATTGATTTTGCGGGCGGTGGTAGCGTACGCGATGCCCGTGGAGTCTCGAAAACGGGCATCCAAACACTTGGTCACTGTCTGGCATACCAAAGCCCCTGTTGTGTCGCTGTATTCCCCAAATCCACAGTCTTGACATGTTGCGTCCGGATCTTGGGCCGAAGCCTGCGACGCTATTGCAGGAGGGTTGACTTTCGTGCCTGCTGGACAAATTGTGCGCGGTCGCAACATGCTGCTTACGTCCGACATCATTGCAGGCAAACGACACACGGCTTCGTCGATGAAGAAATGCTGTGCAAACTGCGCCACGTTGGCGGCACTCAGCAGCAAAGTCTGTCCATCCTGAGCACGCACAGCCACGTTTCGCACGTGTTTCAAATCAACGTAGGCCAACAGCGTTATGATGCTGGATGGACACGGAATGCATCTTGTGTGTTTGGTTTCCAACGTCAACATTGACGTCTCGCCACATTTCACACACTCTGCCTGTCCCACTGCAGACCACATATGATCGGAATCGCATGGCAGACACGCAGACAGCCCATTTCCAGTCTTGAAAAACCCAGCTTCGCACGGCTCACACCACCACCTGCTGGTCTCCGCCAACGTGAGAGTACTGCCCACAGCGTTGTGCGACTGGTAATATCCTGGAGCACAAGTGCAGTTTCCATTGCCAATGTCGATGGTGTTGTCGTGAAGTGCCAGGCTGCACGGCTCGCCCGCTCCCTCTACAAAAACAATGGCAAACATGATGTGTATACATTCTGCCAGCACCAAACGAAAACGGTGCTTATGCCACATTTCTGCAAAAATCGCGTACCAAGCCTGTGAAACCCCACGTATATACTGTCAAAACAGCAATGCGTGTAACTGAGGACACTCGCCGCAGGGCAGTGAGATGTCTATTTTTTTTACACAATCACACGTTTTTTCACAGATGCGTCGCATGCTTTCGTCGGTGTTGCAAAATACGGCAGACACGGTAGCAACCCTTGATCGTCTCATAGTCGTGTGCTGCGATACAACAAGCACACGCGATTGTACGAGTTTATGAAGACAGACACGTGCAAACACGCTTACTGCGAGGTCGGTATGTATGTGCGCGTGGAACCGTATAACAGCATGTCTTGGTCCCATTTCGTATACAAGTGCCGCTTTCAGCCCAATGGTACGCTGGGTGCTGCAAATATGCAGAAGTTTACCATCCACCATCAGAGAGATATGGCTCGGTGGCGTATACATAGACCGTATCTTTTGGTGGGAGCCGTCTGCATGTTTGTCTGCATTACTGGTATGGCAGTTCCAGTTCGGCAACAGTACACCAAAACACACAACCAGTATAATTTTAATGATCGACGATATGGCAACGCGATGCGTGCACACAGTTCGCTGTCGAGTATTTCACAAAAACGGCGCAACATATCCTGTTTCATTATTACGTTAAACGTGTCGATGCAGCCAGTGCAGATATCGCCTGTTTTGACGTGCTATCCCTATGTTGGCAGTCGAATCAATGACAAAATGCTGGCTATGACAAGTGACCGCGTGCGCGCCAACGTGTTGGTGGGGACTTCGTCCTGGGGCGCGGATTTCTCGAACAACCAAAGTGTGAGTATCGCGTACAATCATATACAGCTGTGGCATCGGTTGGCCAACTCCCTGGATGACTCGGACATGATGATATTCGAAGATGACGCCGTTGTCAACGAGCGCCCTTTTGCTTTCTACAAACAAATACAGCGCAGTGGCGTTCTTCCGCACAGTAACTACATCTTGAAATTCGCAAACCGGTATCGCATGCAGTGGTTGGGTCGTGCCGAGCTCGAGTCAGTATACCAGTATCGATTTGACGAAAAGATTGTCACACTTGAAAAATGCGTGTGCCGCACGCGTCAGAACTTTTTCAGTTCGTTGGCGTATGTGCTCGATCGACAAGCTGCGCTTGTGCTGTTAGAGCACCACCTGCCACTGCAGGTTCACATTGACATGTTTATGCACTATGTCGGATGTCGTGTTTCCAATTTTTTCGTACTCGACGTGGATGTAGTAGCCTCCACAGGACGTCTATCGACACACATGTCACCCACCGAAAGCTTCTATCGAAAATGGCCGGATTTCAAGGAGCAGTTACGGAGTTTTTGGCTTTCCACTTGCTATTAAAAAAGTTGTCCCCGCGTCTGGACGGGGTTCGAAAGTCGAGGTTGCAAACTCACATGCGAGTCGGATCATGTTTTCCTAGGGTTTTTTGCCGGGTGCAGTCGACAAAATGTGAATTTGCTGTCTGTTTTCATAAACGCGTGGTGTCCGCAAATGTCTCGACGTGTCTAACGCAGGAAGATTCAACTGGGTGTATTTTGAAACCCACAGCACGAAATCTGTTTTTGCTGTGGTGGTTTGTACGGATACCTTTTTCGTGTGTTAGAGGCAGTGTTTACACACGTATATTGTCGGAATAGATACACCCGTGGCAACGCCATGCCACGGAGTGTATGTGCTACAGGTCCGAGTATGTAGACCAGTATAGTATATATCAGCACTGAAATTTTCAGCAACAACCACGGGAAGTATGGTTACCGCTCGCGGGTTTGTTTTTTACATGAACACTTTGTCGGCATGTGTATTTCTTGGACTCTCAGGCTGGTTGATGTGGACTGCACCAAAAAACAGCGCTTTTCAAACATGGTCGGAAAGCGTCGTGCTTGGCGGCAATCAAAACATGTCAGACAGTATTGCGGCAACAAATAAAAGCTTGACCACACTATGCAGTCAGCACGACGAGCCGCGTATGGCGCTGCCATCCATCTCGTTCGCTCTCAATTCCACCACCTTGCGCGGCAGTGTCTTCTGCACCTCCACCAAGAACACGTACGATAGTGTGGTGCTGATGGTGCTGGTTTTGTTGTTATCGTGTGGATTCCACGTCTGGAGGGCGGCGTTTTACGAGCCACTGGAAGAAACTGTAGAAATCGAACACTACGGCAGTGTGCAGCAGCAGCTGTGTCCAGGACTGTCGTACTACATCGCGAGGCCGGATTTCGCACGATGGCTCGAGTACACAATCACGTCGCCCATGCAAATCATCGTCGTGTGTGGCACGGTGTACATGCGAAACAGCGAGCAGATTGCGCTCATCAGCACCCTACAAGGCGCACTGACCCTCTGTGGATGGACAATCGAGCTCTTTATTTATCACTTGCAAATCGCCGCACACGAAAGCGGCAAGCTTTCACCCTCCTTCAACGCCATCTTTGCAAAGATGGCGACCGTTTTCGCGGCCGCCATCTACACGCATCACGTGATCTGGTCCATCATAATGGCCGTGTACGAGAAGCACGAGCAGAATCTGCAACAATGCAACCTCGGCCTGGGGGCTTTCCCGAGCATAGTGGGTGACATTATTACGCTGCAATATATCCTATTCTCGGCGTTTGGGGCTGTACCGTTGTTGCAGGTTCTGAGTGTGCTGATTGCGCAAACAGAGGAATCTCAGCACATATGGCTAATGGCAAGCGTCTTGTACGCGACACTCAGCATCACATCGAAAAGCCTGCTGGCAATCATGTACGTCAAGCTTATTTCCGACGGCAATTGTGTAGACACAACCAGCGGCCGCGCCTGCCTGTATTGACCGCGCATGTACACACAATAAAACATGTATTCTGGGCGGATTGCTGCGGGCGTCACGCATCGGCCCCTTGCACCACGGCCACGATGACATCATTGCTGTGCTTGATAATGTTGCACACACACTCGAACGCGGGGAATGACACGAATGCGTTCCACGTTACGATGTCCAGGCAAATGTGCAATGCTTTCATCGCGCTCACGAGGTTCCCCTTGGGGTTTTTAAGCATCTCCCGATAGCCAGAGCAGCGAATTTTCTTGTACGAGATGAGATTCTCGTCGGCGAGGACCTGCGGCAAAATCGTGGGCGAATATGCCCACAGCGCGCATGCCTTCTCTTCAGTCATGTTGGGGATTGTCTGCATTTCGGCGCGCATGCTCTCGTTGCACAGACAGACTATGAGCTGTGACGTTTTCCAGACTCTGCAGTTGGTTTGGAACAAGATGGTACACTCTTGCAGCAGCCTTTTCATGGCAGGACTGGTGTTGTCGAATGTTGTGTCCTGGTTCACGCCTTCTCGCAGCGAAAATGTGCACAGAATATGCTGATATAGAGCACACAGCCCCGCCCGGACACCTTCCATTTTGCTCTCGAGCTGCTGGATACGGTGCATGCTGTAGGTGTGTAGCAAAACTTCCTTGTGAACGCGGAGGCGGTAGAAAAAGGCACTGTCCGTATCTGTGGATGGCACGTCCGCTGCGACTTTTTCAAACACCGTACACAGACCCTCCATGGTAGATTCGAGTTGTGTGCTGCCAATGCCCTTTCCAAAACGCAACCATACGTCGCGGATGTCCTGGATGCTCACGTATGTGCGCAATGTGTTTTGCATTTGCGCAAAAAGCTTGAGCGCCACCACCAGATTCATCTGCGGCCGTGCATATATGTGTCTGCCCAGCACGAAGAGCTGGCGTCTTTCAGAACGTCTCACGTACTTCATGGCGTCCTCAAAGTCCATGAAGTTGACGAAAAATCCGCCGCGGTTGCGCACCACCTCGATCTCGTTCCACGCAAGCAGATCGGTATCCCTCGAAAAGTGCGCCAAAATGTCCGAAACATGCATTCCCACGGGCGTATCCTGAATAAACACCGGGAAAATCATGCTCTCCACGTCTTCCGCCGCGCACACAAACGGGAGTCCTTTTGCGTACACCCCCCACGTATCCTTGACACACTGCTGTAGATCATCAAGCGCTTGCCGCATACACGTCTCCGTCTCGTAGCTCACATACAGGAAACTCCAGATTTTGCCATCCTTGCGCGCGACCTGCAGGGGCTTGGAGTGTTTTTTGATGGCATCCAGCATGCAAAACACATGCTCCAAGCAAAGCCGCCCCACGGCCAAAAGTGGCATATCGTACCTTTGCTGTTGAAACATGCAATATTCTCGCTCATAAAGCATTTTCACACCCCACCTGCTGCTATTCTTGGCACTGTCCTAAAACGTTTCTACAACGTGTGTGTAAAACCAGCCGTATTTGCAGTGGTCTGGGTCAACTTTGTACCTACGCCGACAATCGGGCTAAGAGGGCGGCACCACCCAAACAACACTACGGTTGACGACAATACAAGACATGTTGGGGTGTTTTGGAACTTTATTCAAAAGACTAGACCATGTCAACATGCGTGGTGTTTGCATCACACTCCGCTGGCACTGCACGGCACGTCATCCACTGCCGTGGCGACAGCAAGGTTGGTGTGAGCCACGGCTGAAACACGGGGCACACGGGTCTGGCGGGCAGCGCGATGTCCGCGTTTTTTCGACTCGACACGCTGCAGGTGACGGAGAGTGTTGTGCGCTTCGTCTATCAGTGCAATGATACATTTCCTCTCCAAATACATGTCGTGCAATGCCGTCACCTCTTCCGTAACATTCGTCGGCGGCAAGAGAGACTTCTTCACAGCACACATAACGGCATCGATGCGTTTCCCAGCCACTAGGTCGCACGGCCCCGCCGGTACGGTCATTTCGTACCGAATGCAATCAAAATGCCAGGGCTTTATAGTATGTCAATGCTATTTCGGGAATTCTCGCCCCCCCATCTAAAATCAATCCTCCACCCGAAAACAATCTGAACAACAGATATATATCTGACGGGAGATCCCCCACCACCTGTGGTATATAAGGCATGTGGATTTTCACCCTCGCAGGTGTAAATCTAGAGTCAGTTCCAGCAGCGCTGAAAAGACCACGTCTGGTTTTTGTCTAGACTGACTATGGCGTCGTTTTCTGTGCATCTGTTAGTTTTTTGCGCAATAGGACACCAATCCGTGTGTGTTCAGGGGCATCGAAATGTCGACGTGGCAGAGTACGAATGTCGCAAACATTACGAATTTGGCAAAAATAACTGCGCCACCATGAAATCGGACATGCCGAATACACCCGACGTGTTCAAGCACCCTTGTGCGTGTCTGCTCGACCAAATCAAGTGCTACGACAAAAACGACTGTAACGTTGCGAGATTTGACGTCGACAGTGCCGATTGCATGATAAACGACCCAAGTATTTTCTCCTACAATTGTGCGCAATTCAGCAATGCCTTGGGCCAGCAATACAACGAGGCGGCATTGGCATGGTTTTTCTGTATTTTTATACTCTTTTTCCTGGCGGTGTACTTTGGTATTGTTGTCCGCAATCGTGACAGCACAAGAGTAGCAGGGGACTCGTGCATCGTGGGAATCGCCTTCCTGTTCACGATTCTCATTTGCTTTGTGTGGATCGACAGCACTGCCTCCCTACTCTTTGTGCTTATCTACGTGGTGGTGTCCATTTTTATTTTCTTTGCGTGTTTTTACGGCATCGGCAGCGACTACGACCCGCCGCCGCAGGATGGCTCGCAAGAGCCCCTGCACCCAGCTGAAACAAAAACCTACGTGTGACCCGCCGCCTGCAGCACAAACTGAATAGCTCTTAGGACACCAGGCTTGCAATCAAACATCTTGAGCATTTGCGCAATATGTGCCGAGGACGTAGCATCGTCAATTCCGAGGCATTTTGTTGTTTGTGGGCATTAAATACGCATACAACTGACTCCGTATGATGCAAATAGATGCGCGCATGTGCTCGCCCGTCGTGGGTACTTGCTACATGTTTACAAGCAACCCTGTATATAAATATACAACACGCGTGCGTTTGATTTGCGATGGGCTTTCATAACCACCTGCACGCCAAGACAAACGAAGAACATAACATTTCGCCGTCTGCATACCCTTTTGTGGCTGCGTTGGGCCTGGTGGGCATGGTTTTGACCGTCATTGGCAATTGGAAGCAAACAAAAGAAATGTACCCCGGCTACTTAGAGGGCTTACAGAATGTCGACTTTCACATTCCCATGTCGTTTTTCTTTTCAATCTTCAGCGACATGTGTTTAGTGGTGTATGGATTCCTGACCGAGGATATTTTCATCATTCTCTACGGATTCGTCAACAGTGTCGTCATTTTAATCACCATGCTGGGCATTCAACGACTCCATATACAGAAGCGAGCCGAACAGCTGCAAATTGTGTACCCCCACGTTCTGGACCCGCATGCCATCTTCCATTAACAAGTTGTCAAAGTCGCATTGTCTATACCGTTCCCCGGGCAACACAAACCCACGTTCTGTCGCACAATGCCAAGATTCTGGACATCTGTCTGTCTTGTTTAGCACCAGGAACAACAGCGTATTGTTCAAAGACATGTGTGTATTTTTACAGCAAACGTAGCCCCGAAGCGGGTGTTTTACGAGTCGGTGGTGCTATACCCCTCCGGTAGAGTGCCAGGTGCCAAATCTCCAGCCACAATAAATTTACGTTCACCAATCACGGTAAAAATACTCTGTGCGTTCATAAATTTTTCTGCGATTTTTGAAGACTTGTCCTCCAGCTCTCCATTCATACCTTCAGCGTAAGCCTGTCGCCATTTTTGATAGTCTTTGTTATTGTCCATCAACAGATTGCAGCACGACATCCAGTTAGCGTCGGTCCAATGTTGTCGTTTCCATAGCGAGTTTACTAGAACGTGCTGAGACCAATTTTGTTGATCCCTTACGTTCGGATCTATTTCGACAGCGAGAATCTCGGCAAGAATTCTGTGCATTGCCGCGACCACACGCCAGAACACGTGACTTTTTGTCCCACTGTGTCCTTTCACGGTTTTCTCATGCCTCAATCCACCAAACACCGCCTTCTGTTTGTCAACTGGACTACTTGCCATCAAACACTGTTGTTTGTTGTCGCAACTCGCGCGTCCATCGCCATGTTTCGAGAAGTTTTCGGGGCATACGTCACAACATATGTACTTATTCTTACTCTTTTTGCATCCGCATGTTTTCATGGTGGAGAATCCCTGCGCCCGAAGGGCTGTAAGGAGTTGTATATCTGCTGGTTTTTCTGATTCGCGTGCAGCTGATGTCCGAACTATCAAGGGCGTCGCAGCATACTCGTTCAGGCGGCAGTTGCATTTCTTGACCACTTTTTCGCCGCCGACACCTTGTTGCGAACCCGTCTTGGCCGCTATGTGGCTATTTATCGAGTGTGCAGAGGCTCCATTGTTGGATGAGAACGCAGAGGCTCCATGGTAGGCGTGTGACATAGGATTCTTGCCAAAAAGATGCTCGTAATTACGTGGGACTTGGTCTATCGTTATACCTGCGGCCTGCAGATATTTGGGCGGGAACGCCAGAATTTTGATGCGCGGATCAGGCACTCCACTGTGAGCATGACTTGTCGTTGAGAAGAGCCTGTCGAATTTTTCCTGATCGAATGTACCTTGGCCAAAGAAATCATTGAATTCGTCCTCATTGTGCACAGCGTTCTTACCATCTACCTTGTCCTCCTTGTGCATACTGTCGCTTATGTCCACAACGTGCTCATCGTGCATATATTCATCGTCGTCATCTCCCATATCGTCGTCACCGGGGAGGACAGATGTTTCACCCACCCGCGGTTTGGTCTCTTTTTCCGGCGCATCCGTCTCTTTTTCCGGCGCCTCTGTCTCTTTTTCCGGCGCCTCTGTCTCTTTTTCCGGCGCCTCTGTCTCTTTTTCCGGCGCATCCGTCTCTTCTGCTACCAGGTCTGTGGCGTCCTCGCTCCCGGCCTCGTCGTGCGATGTGTCTTCCGAGTTTGTGTGCATAGCGTGTTTTACCGATTTCTCCGCCGCCACTATCGTTTTCTTTGCTGATTTTGCGGTTGTCGATAGGGTGTGCTGCACGGACTTTTCTGCCTTGAGTGCTATGTTCCCGGCCGATTTTGCTGTGGCCACAGTTTTACTTCCCACAGTTTTGCCGACTTTTACAACTTCTTTTCCTCCTTTCACAGCTGCCTTTTCCGCTTTCACAACTGCCTTTCCTACAGTTTTGCCGACTTTTACAACTTCTTTTCCGCCTGCCACAGCTGCCTTTTCCGCTTTCACAACTGCCTTTCCTACAGTTTGCCCGACTTTCGCAGCTGCTTTTCCGCCTTTCACAGCTATACTTCCTATAGTTTTGCCGGCTTGCACGGCTGCTTTCCCCCCCATCAATGCTGCTTTCCCGATACCTACAAATAAACTGCCCACACCCTCTGTCTGTGCACATCTCAAGAGATCACGACCAGTGCATTCGCTACATTGTTCTTCACCAGCAACACATCCCTCCGTGGTGCAGACATAATCATGTTCCCCCGTTGCGTCGACACCTGCTGCTGCAGGAGCAAAGGCCGCTTTGGCGCATTCAAGACAAACACACACAATCGGTCAGTAAAAGCTGGGCGTAAGAGTCGAATGCAAATACATTCTGCCTCCATTACACTCTCACAAAAACCATAAAAGTGCCAACATGCAAGCTCACCTGCGGTCATGCGTGAACGGTTCTGCTCATATAGCGCAGGGTCAAATTGGATGTTGTCGATTTTGGCCAGATGATGGTACTCGTCGGGCCTCCGACCCACGTGGTCCAGATCCGTAGTATGCTCGATCACCATGCCAATGGCGTCAAATAAGTCGTAGATGCACACCATGGACTGGTGCAGTTTTTCCTCGTCGGTGTCTTTGGTGTTCTCGTTGTACTTGATGTCGTTTTCGATCAAATCTTTAATTTGCTGCATAAAAGCTTCATTGTCGTTCACTTTCAGGCGATTGAACCCCAGAATACAATTGTGTCCGGCCTCGGCATATGTTTGCACAACATTGTCACCACGTAGCTCGTACAGAATATACAAGAGTCCCGCCAGTTTCGCGCCCACCACATGGTGCACAAGGCCCTCTTCCACACTGTCCTTCAAATTCTGCATGAGCGCATTATGCACGAGCTCTGCGTCGCGTTTTTCTGCTATATGCTCGTCCTGGATAGATTGGCTGTGGGCAAAAAGAATCTCCCACTTTCGGTCTGCCAACGCTTTCTCTGCACGGCTGGCATGTGCTGCTGGCGCAGGGTTGTCTCCATTTTGCGGGATTGCTTCCAAAAGCTTCTTCCTCAGGCATGTGTTTACCGCAGCAGCTTCGCTTTGTAATCTTGAACTTGCGAGAAATACGATATCTTGCATTGCCGCGGTGAATGTGATTCCACAATTGCCAAGCACCTTATATACCAACAACCAACTTCACCACATGTGCGTAAGGGTGTACAAATTGCCGACCCCTGCAATGGCGAAAATATAGATTGCCACTCAACAGCACAAACATGTATATCCACCCACGTGCCAATCTATATATATGCAAAATTTATGCGCATAGCGAATCCAGGACTGCTCGTCCATTCGCATGTCGGACCAGGCAACGTGCATATACGTGCTGCGACTTTTAATTCCCGTGTGTCTGCTACTGGCTTTGAGTGTGTTTATCGCAGGTCCGTCAACGTGGCGAACGCAGGTGCTGCAAACTGTGGGGACTGTAAACGTGCCCAATCCAAACAAGTTCACGCACAGTTCGCGAGCACCAAGTGCTCCTGCGCGCACATTGATTGGACGCCCCATACTCAGTCGCGCCGAGCCCAGACTGTCGGTTTTCAGGCCTGTTCCCACGTATGAGCACGCCTCTGAAAACGACCTGCGTATTGTCAGCCAGTATCTCGTGCGCGTCGAATTCCCGACACCCATTGGCATGTCCAGCTACCTATCCGACCTTGCCAATGGCGGCTTCATGCAGTACTTGCCACACGATGCATTTGTTGTGGCTATGGATGGCTTTTCCGTGGAAAAGGCCAGGAAACACAGTGGAGTTGTTGATGTTTACGAGGTGCCGACGCGCATGAAAATCGACCCGAATCTTATGCAATACATGGCGACCGCCCTCTCCACCAGCAAAGCGGAACAAATCACAAAGAGACACGATGGCTCCGGCCCTACGCTCGCCACGCCATCCCAAAACAAACACAAAGGAAGGTGGCACAATCCACACGTATACACCTTCTATGCCATGCTCGTATATGGAGGAACACGATGGCCGCAAGATGCAAATCAGATGACTGTGCAGTGGCACGGCGCTTTCACGCAAATGAAGATTTCTGCCAACATCGAGCTTGTGTCGCCCGGAAAGGTGCTGGTGCAAGTGACAGGGGCTCTCTCGCTGAAACAGGCCGTAGCACTTATTGCACAGCACCCCAGAGTGCGGTGGATCGAGCCATATAAAGAAGTAACATTGCGTAATAGAGACGGTGCGCTCGCAATTCAAAGCCCCGACGCAAACAGCCACATCGTGTGGCAGCACGGCATCCTTGGGGCAGGAGAGATCATTGGCGTGGCGGACACCGGCATAGACTATGACAATTGTTTCTTCAACGATGTTGCCACGCCGATTCCAGCACAGTGCGTTGCAGTGCCAGGCGCGCACAGCCCAAACTGTATCAACCACGCCCACCGCAAAATCGTGTCCTATCGCAGGTTCCCCAGCTCGGATTTCCAGGATTACCGTGGCGGCCACGGCACGCACGTTGTGGGGTCAATTGCTGGATGCACGACCAATGCCGACACCCCAGCACTCGCTTTCGCGCAACAGGTAATGATTGCGTTTTTTTTCATGTGTCGTTTCAGATTTCCCGTGTTTTCACGCGTTTATGTGCAAATTCACAGTATAATGGCGCCGCGCCGATGGCCAAGCTTGTGTTTGACGATGTGGCGCAATCCGACGGCACCGTCAGTGTCCCTGTGGATCTGGGGAGCGATTTGTTTCCACACTCGTACGCGATTGGAGCACGCATTTACAGCATCTCGTGGGGCACCACCGCCATTTCGTACGACTTAATGGCCATGGAAATCGACAAATTCATATACGCACACGATGATTTTTCTGTGTTGGTTGCTGCTGGAAATGACGGGCCAGGATCGTGGTCGGTGGGGTCTCCAGCCACTGCAAAAAATATTATTGCCGTAGGTGCCACCGAACACGACCAATCCGTGCCAACACTGAAGATTGAAATACGCGTGGCGGCTACCCCCGCAACACCCGAATTCGTGTGTGAAATCGAGGCGCTGGCCAGTTTCGGGCCGGTGGTGCGCACCTTGCCGCCCATGACGAAAAGGGTGGTCGTGGCGGTGCCCCTGGATGCGTGCAGTCCGCTGCAGAACATGTTTGGACAAATCGCCGTAATAGAACGCGGAGTGTGTTCGTTCGAGTCCAAGGTGGTTCGCGCCCAGAACGCCGGAGCGCTCTTTGTCATTTTCCTCAACAACGTCGACGAAATCGTCGTGAGGATGGGACCTGAACAAAGTGTGTCACAAGCCAACATCCCGTGTGTGTTGGTTTCCAAAATATACGGCGCGTCCGTACTCAAAGCTGCCGAAAGTGCCAGCGCACACGCGCAGCACCTCTACATCACCATCCCCGTTATCACCATTATATGGGGAGAAAATAGAGGACGCCACACGTTGGCCGATATCTCGGGGCGCGGTCCCACCAATGAACTTCGCATCAAACCGGACGTCCTGTGTCCTGGAATTGGTATCCATTCAGCACACAGCGACGGCTCCATTACAAGTTTCAACTGTGGCATGAAAATCGGCAACACCGACGCCAGCGTCGCTGTGATGTCAGGCACGTCTATGGCGGCTCCACTATGTGCTGGAGCCGCAGCAATGGTGCGCGAGTACTTTGTCAAGGGGTTTTCGACTGCTGGCATGGCCAATGCTTCCATGGGATTTTCGCCCTCTGCTGCCCTGGTCAAGGCTGTTATGATTCATTCGGCCCAGCCTGTTATGATCCAACCGGGTGGCAGGCCGCGCGAGACGCCACCCGCCGTCTATGAAACACAGTATCCCAACATGCAAAGTGGTTACGGACAGGTGCAGCTCAGCAGTATCCTGCAATTTACAGACTCGTCCTTCCAGGCCCTTTTCATTGATCGACAAGAATTGGAAAACGGAAAGCGTGCTGTATTCTGCTTCCGTGTCCACAATTCAGACGAAACTGCGAATTATTTCCGAGTGAGTCTGGTGTGGACAGACCCTCCAGGCGACCCCACATCCTCGCGATCCCTGGTCAATGATCTCGATCTCATCGTGCTGACCCCTAACAAGACTACTTTTTTGGGCAATGCCTTTTCACAGACCGACGAAACACACGGGGCATATGCTATGCGAGACTCTGTCAACAATGCCGAACAGGTGCGGATACAAGACCATGCAAATGGAATCTACAGTGTGTATGTGCACGCCCGCGAAGTCGCAATCGGACCGCAAAAATTTGCTCTGGTCGCCTCTGCCAGCTCCACAATGTCCGTATTAAAGGCATCCGAATGTACACCACCTTCCTGTCCAAATGCATGTTCTGGAATAGGAAGGTGTCTCGGTTCAGGCATATGCGTGTGTCCGCTTACACACGGTGGGGGCGACTGTGCTATAGAGTACAAAGTTTTGTTGCTGCAGACCCAAGCAAATCCCACATCCACAGCGCTGTCTGTAACGTGGCTTGGCACCAGTTATTACACCTTTCAGATTGCAGACGGAGGGTCGTTTGCCTTGTCAATTGTAAAAGGTTCGCAAAATTCTCGCAGCGACGCCGATTTTTACCTGGCAAAGGACAGGATTCCCACCCTAAACGACCACGACGCTGCCATTGCAGATGCATTCTCGGCGGGGACTTTCCAGAGCCTCGGCAACGCGGGAGGGTTTTGGATCATGGCGTTGCTGGCGTACGAGGGCGACGTGCAGGTCTCCGTTGTCCTTGCCCCTGCGAAAGATGCCTCGGTGGCTGAAAATGTGTTTAGTGCCAAAACGGTACTCGTGCAGGAGAGTGCCAACACACAAAATGCCAGTGCCGGAAGCATGCCATCACAAGAGCTGACGTGTTCTACAGCATGTGATTGTAAGGTTTTCACGACAGCGACCGGCTCGCTTGCGGACAGATCCAGCAGTGTAAATGAATATGACAACAACCTGGGCTGCTGGTGGATGATTGTCCCAGACAAGACAGACGCTGGCGGACTTGTTCTGCAATTCAACTCGTTTGTCACAGAAGGCTACTACGACACCGTGGTCATCAACGAGTGCTTTGATACGCTGTGTCGCAACATCTCTGAGATCGAGGTTATGTCAGGGACAAATGTTGTAGTCCCGTACACTGTTTCCACGTCTGCCAGGGGCATGCTGCTACGCTTTGACACAGATGACAGCGCTACATATCGTGGATTTTCGGGCACATGGTGGACGCTTCCTCCAAATTCAGGGACACTGCAGGTTCTTGATAATACCACGGGAGGAGCGTTTGTAAAAGGACTGTCTGGAACGATTGCCAGCGATGTTTTGCAGAATTATCGCTGGATCATTGGCGACGGAACCATGGACACCGCTGTTTCTCTGTCGTACACACTATCTGCGGCATCTGCAGGATCCATCTCGATTCACCAGTGCGCCTCGCTTGATTGGAGTTTCATCGCAAACACAACTATGCTGTACTCACAAGTTCCCACTTGCTTGGGCCCAACCCCTATGAACATTGGT
>Ga0209491_10004016_pt1 | contig 23408 bp, 21 predicted proteins | sample BON02_FD_187213 | JGI IMG/M metagenome (GOLD analysis project Ga0209491, IMG submission 187213) | Freshwater microbial communities from Lake Bonney liftoff mats and glacier meltwater in Antarctica - BON-02 (SPAdes) (version 2) | ecosystem: Environmental > Aquatic > Freshwater > Ice > Glacier... | reverse complement strand
TAAAGCTACAAATTGGTCGTAGGTCTTATACCTACTGCACCCCTTGTCGGTTTTATAAGTTTTGGTGCAACTATCCAATAACCAACGAGGTACTAGATCTATTATTTGCGTAATAAGAGGTTTGTTATTATTTTTACTTCGCCTAAAGAGTCCCATATTTTGAAAGTTTTTTGTCGAACTCAAATTTATGGAATTCTGAAGGCTTTTGTTTATTCTAACTTTCGGATGCTAGTGAAAAATAATATGACAATATTACAATTAAATATTAAAAACTAGCTTGAATAGATCAGTCTAAAGGTTAGATAAGAGGAGCAAAGCCTCTACTCGATGCGATTTATCCAACTGATAAACTTAATTAGTCTAGATTTTTAGACTAAAGATTAGCTAAGAGTCTAATAGACTCTACCAGAGCGGAATAGTTAAATTTTGATTCACTATTTCGCCTTTTTGTTTGATGTAAAAAAAGGATAGTCGATTGCTCAACTATCCTTTTTTACATTTTCTGTATAATAACTACAGCATACTACTATTTATCCAAAGCCTCAATACGCTTTAGCAATAGTTGATAGTCACTCTTTTGCAGATACCTAAAGACCTCTCGCATTTCCAGTCTAACGGTTAGAAAAGAGGAGTAGAGACTATAAAGAAAGTGATTGAATATACATTTCATATTAACGGGTCATTTTAATTGACCAACGCACACTTCTTGCTTAAAATTATATCCTTAAAAAAAATAAGTGGAAAACAACTACATCATATGCTTATTAGTTCGTAGCCTAAATTATATCTTTGCTCACAAATGGAATTGTCGTACAACACACAATTAGAAAAAATAACCCTCACAGAATACGGTAGAGGCGTACAAGAGATGGTAGAGCACCTAAAACTTGAGAAAGATAGAGGTAAGAGAAATATACTAGCACATACCGTTTTTAAAGTGATGGCAAATCTTAATCCGGAAATAAAAAACCAAACTAACTACGAGCAAACAGTTTGGGATCATATGCACGAGATAGCCCATTTTGAGCTAGACATAGATAATGAGTACCCGGCACCAGAGCCTGCTGCCAAGGCAGAAAAGCCAGAACACCTAGGATACAGGGATGTACTGAGCAAGTATAGATACTATGGTAGAAATCTTATAGATATGATAGACGGAGCTAAAGACATGGAAGATGGCGAGCTTAAATCTATGTATATCAACTATATAGCCTCTTTTATGGTCAACTCTAGTAAAAACTGGAATGAGGAAGACCTCACTCCTACACAAGTGGTACAGCACTTGGCAGACTTATCTGAAGGAAAACTGCAAATAGCTCCGGATTCATTGGATATACATATAGAGACTATCAGAAAACCAAACAACAATAGAAACAACAATAAAAACAAGGGGAAAAAGAAAAAACCTTTTAATCCAAAATACAATAAAAGATAAATGGGTACTTTTACAATAGAAGGAGGACATAAGCTAAAAGGCACTTTAACGCCACAAGGAGCTAAAAATGAGGCGTTACAAATCCTTGCTGCGGTATTGCTTACAGAAGAAGAAGTAGAGTTACATAATATCCCTGAGATACGAGACATACTGCGTATGATCGAGTTACTGAAAGGACTAGGAGTAAAAGTAGAACATAAAGCCAAAGGAAACTGGATTTTTAAGGCTGATGAGATAGATCTAGACTACTTCCATACAGAAGAATTTAGAACCAAAGGTGCTGCTATACGTGGATCTATTATGATTATAGGCCCTTTACTAGCTCGTTTCGGTATAGGATACATACCTAGTCCAGGTGGAGACAAAATAGGAAGAAGAAGACTCGACACACATTTCTTAGGATTCGAAAGCTTGGGTGCTGAGTTTATCTATGATAAAGAAACAGGTTTCTATAAAGTAGAAGGTAAAAACCTAAAAGGCAGCTACATGCTGCTAGAAGAAGCATCTGTAACAGGTACAGCCAATATACTAATGGCCGCTGTAATGGCCAAAGGGACTACTACTATATACAATGCGGCTTGCGAACCTTACCTGCAACAACTGTGCAAGATGATAAATTCTATGGGGGGAAAAATCTCTGGAGTAGGAAGCAACATGCTGACTATAGATGGTGTAAGTGAGCTTGGAGGCTGTACACACACTATCTTGCCAGACATGATAGAGATAGGCTCATTTATAAGTCTAGCAGCTCTTACACAATCTGAAATTACCATTGAAAATTGCAGAGTAGATCAATTAGGCATTATACCTAAAGTATTCAAAAAATTAGGCGTTCAGTTTATTATAAAAGATGATGATATCGTAATCCCTGAAAATAAGCATTACGAAATAGATAACTTTATAGATGGGAGTATGATGACCATAGCAGATGCTACATGGCCAGGTCTTTCCCCAGATTTATTAAGTGTAATATTAGTAATGTGTACACAGGCAAAAGGCAACGTATTGATACATCAAAAGATGTTTGAGAGTAGACTATTCTTCGTGGATAGTCTGATAGACATGGGTGCTCAGATAATACTTTGTGATCCACACAGAGCTACAGTAATGGGTCTTGATCGTAGAGTGCCACTAAAGGCCACTACCATGTCCTCGCCAGATATACGTGCAGGAGTATCTCTACTTATTGCTGCCATGAGTGCAGAAGGCACCAGTACTATACATAACATAGAGCAGATAGACAGAGGCTATCAAGATATAGAAACTCGTCTCAATGCAATAGGAGCAAAAATTACTCGTTCTTAGTATATGACCATTATAAGAGTTAGTGTATTTGCTTTAATTCTTGTACTCTGTACAGCATTTAAATCTCACGAGACAAGCATAGAACCTGCGGTTGGGGATATAGCACCTGAGATAACACTGCGAAATCCAGAGGGTAAATTGGTAAATCTGTCTGACCTTAGAGGACAAGTCGTATTAATTGATTTTTGGGCAAGTTGGTGTAGAACCTGCAGAATAGAAAACAACACAATAAGACAAACTTACGACAGCTATAAGAACAAGTCTTTTGATATAGGTGAGGGATTTACCATATATAGTGTCAGTCTAGACACTGATACCGAGGCTTGGCAAAAAGCCATTACAAACGATAGACTAAGTTGGCCAAATCACGGGTGTGAATTTAAAAAATGGGAAAGTGCTATAGTAAAATCATACAACTTCACTTATTTACCTTACAATGTGCTCATAGATGCAAAAGGGAAGATAATCTACAAAGGACTTTTTGGCAATAAGTTAGCAGAAACACTATCTAAGCATATGACAGAGTAAGAGGTGTCATATTGACACAAACTTACGTGGCAACACTTTTGCTATCCTTATCTCAGAAAAGAAGGATAGAATAATGTCTGAAGAAATAAAAGATCAAAACGAAGAGATTAACGACAGCCAAGGCAAGGAAACACAAGAGGCTGAAAAAGAAATAGTTGAGCCAATAGAGCCAACTGCTGAAGAAAGAATAGAAGAGCTCAATGACAAATACCTAAGACTCTATTCTGAGTTTGATAATTATCGTAAACGTACTTCTAAAGAGCGAATTGAACTTTTCAAAACTGCGGGACAAGATATAATGACAGACCTAGTACCTGTGTTAGATGATTTTGAAAGAGCCTTGCAAAACATGGATAAAAAAGGCGACGTAATAACCATTCGTAAAGGCGTAGACTTAGTTTACAATAAGTTTAAAAGCAGCCTAGAATCTAAAGGTCTGAAAGCATTTAAGTCTTTAGAGCAAGATTTTGACCCCGAAATACATGAGGCTATTACTAAAATAGCTGCACCATCTAAAAAACTAGTTGGCAAGGTCGTAGATGAGATAGAAAAAGGCTATAAATTGAACGACAAGGTGATACGATACGCCAAAGTAGTAGTAGGGCAGTAATGGCAAAAAGAGATTTTTACGACATACTAGGTGTAGCTAAAGGTGCTACAGCCGAAGAAATTAAAAAAGCATATCGTAAAAAAGCGATACAGTACCACCCAGATAAAAATCCTGATAATAAAGAGGCGGAAGAAAACTTCAAAGAGGCAGCAGAAGCTTACGAGGTTTTAAGTAAGCCGGAGAAAAAACAACGGTATGACCAATATGGCCACGCAGGAGTAGATGGGCAAGGTGGTTTTGGCGGAGGTGGCATGAATATGGATGACATATTCAGTCACTTCGGAGATATCTTTGGTGGAGGCGGAAGAAGCAGCGGCAGTCCCTTTGAAAGTTTCTTCGGTGGCGGCAATCGTAGTGGCGGAAGCAGACAAGCTGTAGGGTCCAATATTCGAATAAAATTGAAGCTAAACCTAGAAGACGTAACCAATGGAGTAGAAAAGAAAATAAAGTACAAGAAAAAAGTAGTAGCTAAAGGTGTAACCTTTGACACGTGTAGCACCTGTGGCGGACAAGGTCAAGTAACTCGAGTACAAAACACCTTTTTAGGACAAATGCAAACAGCAAGTCCTTGCCCTACTTGCCAAGGAATGGGTAAGAAGATAAAAAATGTTCCTCCTGGAGCAGATGGAATGGGTTTGATTACCGAAGAAGTAACTACCACCATCAACATACCTGCGGGAGTAGCCGATGGTATGCAGCTCAATGTTCGTGGCAAAGGAAATGAAATGCCAGGTGGAGTAGCGGGTGATTTAATAGTACTAGTAGAAGAAGCTAAGCACGAAAACCTAGAGCGAGATGGAAATAACATTATCTTTAATCTACATATTAGTTTCCCCCAAGCAGCTCTTGGAGCAGATATAGAAGTACCTACAGTAAATGGCAAAGCACGTATAAAAATAGAGGCCGGCACACATAGTGGCAAAGTACTCAGGCTACGAGGCAAAGGCATACCAGACGTAAATGGATATGGTCCTGGGGACCAACTTATCTACGTAAATATCTATACTCCAAAAAAACTCAGCTCGGATGAAAAAGCAATAATGCAACAATTATTAGACGCAGAAAATTTCACTCCAGACCCAAGTAAAGAGAGGGGCTTTTTTGATAAAATGAAGGACTTCTTTAACTAGATTTCTTTGACAGAATGTTTAGCAGTCTTATCTATTGGGTACGGCTTTTTTTTGACTCAGAAATGTAGCGATAATGAACTTTGATACATTCTTAGAGGGTCTACTTAGTCACACTTTTCGTTGCCTTTCATCTCGTGTTTTATACTAAGTATCTGCAACCCCCGTTATTCCAATTGTGTTACATAGAAGTCTATTATTCGCAATCAGTTACTGTTTTGTATTCAGTCAAAATTCAGACTCATTCAATATCCACATGTACCGAGATTTTTCCATTAAAAAACAAAATAAGAAAGGGGGACCCATTGACAATAAATTCTCCTACCAAAAAATAGACAACACAGTATTCCTATCCGCTGTATTGATTGTCACAAAATAACCATCGTTAGATGCATAATTAAACCCTGGCAATCGGTATTGACGTTTAAGGTATTTGGACATATAATTGGTATGGTTGTTTCTGTAGGTCCGTGCCTCTGAGGTACGGACCTACAAAACCGGTACAGACCTACAAAACCGGCACCGACCTACAAAAAATTAAAATAACCCCTCCAACAAACCATCATCCACACTATTTGCTAGTGTGACTTTCAATTTATCGTTGCGTTCCATTTCACGTTTTATAGCAAATTGGGCATTCTCATTTCTAGCCCAACTTCGTCTTGCTATTCCATTATTTACATCATAGTGCAACATGTTCTTTAAACGAGCATCAGCTTCGTCGGTACCGTCAAGCAGCATCCCAAATCCACCGTTCATTACCTCGCCCCATCCTACTCCACCGCCATTGTGTATGCTCACCCACGTAGCTCCACGAAAACTATCTCCTATCACATTATGAATAGCCATATCTGCAGTGAACTTACTGCCGTCGTAGATATTACTGGTCTCTCTGTATGGAGAGTCCGTACCGCTCACATCGTGGTGATCTCTACCTAGTATTATTGCTCCACTTAGCTCTCCAGCTGCTACTGCTTTATTAAATGCTTCGGCTATCTTTATTCGCCCTTCACTATCTGCATATAATATACGAGCTTGTGAGCCTACTACCATTTGATTCTCTCCAGCTTCTTCTATCCATTTGATATTATCTGCCATCTGCTGCTGTATTTCCTTAGGAGCAGTGACCTGTATTTCTCTCAGTACACGTGCAGTTATCTCATCTGTCTTTTTTAGATCCGCAGGATCTCCACTAGCACACACCCATCTAAATGGACCAAATCCATAGTCAAAACACATAGGTCCAAGTATATCTTGCACATAGCTAGGGTATTTAAAGTCAATACCGTTCTCTGCCATAATATCAGCTCCCGCTCTACTACTCTCTAGTAGAAATGCATTGCCATAATCAAAAAAGTACGTACCCTTAGTTGTATTCCTATCTATTGCAGCAGCGTGTCTTCTGAGCGATTTATAGACCTCCTCTTTGAACTTTTCTGGCTTATTGGCCATCATTGTATTACTCTCCTCAAAATCAAGTCCTACGGGATAATATCCCCCAGCAAATGGATTATGAAGTGAAGTCTGATCACTCCCTATGTGTATGAAAATATCTTCATCTGCAAAGCGTTCCCAAACGTCTACCACGTTACCCACGTAGGCTAAGCTCACTACTTCTTTATCTGCTTTTGCTTTGCGAATTCTAGTCACTAAATCATCTGTATTATCTACTAACTCATCTACCCAACCTTGGCTGTGGCGTTTATGAGCAGCAGCAGCATTCACCTCTGCACATATCGTAATGCAGCCTGCTATATTACCTGCCTTGGGCTGAGCTCCGCTCATACCACCTAGACCTGCCGTGAGAAAAATCTTACCTGCGGGTGTATCGCCTTCTTCGCCGCTAATCATTCTAAAAGCATTCATCACTGTGATGGTAGTTCCGTGTACTATTCCTTGCGGGCCTATGTACATAAAACTACCCGCAGTCATCTGTCCATACTGCGTTACTCCCATAGCATTGTATTTTTCCCAATCATCTGATTTAGAGTAGTTAGGTATCATCATCCCATTAGTCACTACCACACGCGGAGCTTCCTTACCACTAGGGAATAGTCCCATCGGATGTCCGCTGTACATATGAAGCGTTTGCTCTTCGGTCATCTCACTTAGGTACTTCATCGTAAGAAGATACTGAGCCCAGTTTTGAAAAACTGCTCCATTTCCTCCGTAGGTGATTAACTCCTCTGGATGCTGTGCTACCGCTGGATCTAGGTTATTCTGAATCATCAGCATAATACTTGCAGCTTGCTCACAATTAGAAGGATACTCACTTATAGGGCGAGCATACATTTTGTACGTTGGCATAAAACGGTACATATAGATTCTACCGTAGTCCTTTAGCTCTGCTGCAAATTCGGGTGCTAGTTCTGCGTGCCATTTCTTTGGGAAATAACGCAGTGCATTGCGGATAGCCAAAACCTTTTCTTCTTTGCTTAGAATATCCTTACGCTTTGGTGCGTGAGTGTTTTCTGAGCGGCCAGTCATACTGAGCGGAGTCGAAGTGTCGACTGCTACTGGCAATTCTGTTGGTATTCCTTGAGTGATGAGTTGTTTAAAATCTGACACGGCTTGATTCATTGTTTACAAAGGTGATGTTTGGTCTTATATTAACAAAGGAAATTAGTTTGATATTTTAAATGTCTTGACATACTATTAACACTACTTTTAGTTAACATAATTAATATTATTTTTGATACTATGCTAACAGATAACGAACATATCCAGTTCAATGGCTCTTGGACTTGTAGCCAAAGCAACATTCATTTAAAAGTTTTTCATACCGGAAGTGATGACTACAATTTCTTTATAATACATAATCTTGAAGAACAAGATGATCTAAATGTTTGTATTAGAATTACTGACCACAATCATGCAGCTTTCATTGGTTCTCCTTTTTTTGATGGCTACAGTGACATCTTGATTCAGAATTCAAATTCCTTTATTGTCAAAAGACAAAACGAGACATTACTATTTAGTAAAACGGTTCATTAGACAGAACGATTGTTCATTTCTCGGTACAATTAGCCGTAGGCAAACCACTCGAACTGACAATCGTCTCCCTGAAAAAGTTGGGTGCATTCTTTTCTTTTGCAAATTCGCCCCGATAGCCATCGGGAATCAGCTTCAGCTTATTCGTACCGAGAAGTGAAACAAAAGAGAAGTCATAGCGACAATCGTCTTAACTAGAAATTTTGATTTTCTATAGATAAAGACTACATTTGAGAAACTTTAAAAAATAATTTACATCATGAAAACAACAAACAAACAAACAAACAACAAACAACAAACAACATTAATTCTTAATTCCTTTCGATTTGGAATCGTGCTTTTATTAGCCTTCTTTTCAATTGCCGCTGCTCCTCCAGAAAAACAAGAGACAATGGCGGTTTGTTCATCATTTGACTTTAGTAGTCAAGTAGATTGTTCTGATATTGTGATGGAATTCCGCGTAATTAGCACAGGAAACAAAATTGACATTGGGGTCGTAACCCCTTTAGACCCAAGTCTTCAAGCGAGTTCGGGTGTTGGAACCATTCTTTCTCCTGGTGCAGGAGCCCCTTGGCAACCAAACGACATGACGGTCGATTACACCACTCTCTCAGCCCCTTGCGACATCAATGATCTTGAATGTAAAGTAGTTTCTATCGCAGGTGTTCTTGTAAATTCTGGATGGGTAAGCAATACTAACACCAGCATAACCATACCAGGAACTACACCATGCTGCGGTGCTGGTTATTCTTTCTATTTCACTGGATCAGGCTGGGCTTTGGTAATGCTATGCCCATGAAATTTCAAATTAATTTAAAGTATGTAAGCATGCTGATGCTCTTAGTATCAGCATCAGCATACGCTCAGAAACGAATAGCTACAGTGAAAGTTGATTATAAATCTCATCGGTTTATGGATCCTCAAGATGTAAACTTCGTTTCTCATCTAAGTATTTTAAATGAGTATGTAAATACCTACGCAGATGACGACAAAAACATCTATCTGGTAGAAGAATTTGCCAAACAAGTACTGTACACCTACGAAGATGGGAAAGAAGACACCATAGCTCTTGGCTACAGTAGCGGAAATGAGGTGCGTAATGCCGTTGCCATAGCCAAGTGGAACGAAAACCTAACTACCAAGCAATATGGACTAATACATAGCGAAGGAGAAGTAGTGCACCCTATTGTATCCTTCAATGAGGTATTAGATAGAATTTTCATAGCTGTAAGGGTATATGGAGACACATTGTACCCCTATTTAGATAAAAAGGCACTAGCTATCCCAACCAATAGGGGCTCCGCTGAAAGCATAACCCTGCTATTAGCCTATGACTTTAATCTAGACTACAAAAGTCATCAAATCTATAAATATAGTTATAGTAATAAGATTCAACTAACAACTACACCATCTGGCTGCAGACTTATTGACGAACGTATTTTGTCAACGGACTCTATTCATCATGTATTTATGTTTGCTAAGCCAAGTCGTCTAGAACAGACTATTCTTATGTTAGATTTAAATAGCACTCTACAACCGGTGGGAGATGGTTATTTAGTATCTGGAAGCTTTAGGGAATATGAAAGCATAGACCCTGACCACACTATGATTAGCTTTGGAGGTAGAACACGAAAAGGAGATACGCTTAGATATAGAATTAAGAATTTGGCTAACAACACCGAACAACAATTCTCAACTATAAGCCCAGACAATTGGACTGCCAGAGGTCTTATATTAGATCTAAATCACTCCACTGGTCAGATAGATACCATAGCCCAAATAACATCTATGAGATACAAAAAATGGCCAACAGAAACCCATACTTACCTTGTTAAAAAAAATTTCGTTCAAATATTAGGTTGGCTCGACTCCACTGTATTTATTAACGGCGAAGAAATAAAAGATCCTGACATCAATGCGTTTAACGTCTTATCTTATCATTTACCTACAAAGTCGACATTTGCGATTGACTTAAAAAACTGCAGCTACTCTGGAGGTTATTTTTTCAATCATAGTAGTGTGGCAGCTAGTGTAATAGATACCTTTAATTTCGCTTTTACATCTGGAGAAAAATTTATAGCCGAAACAAGAAGCAATTTTAATAATGCCAGTCACGTGCTATCCAAATATAACCCAGGAAACCTAAATATACTTTGGGCCAGAAGCACCACATTTTCTAATGTCGACATCGCCAGAACCAAAATCTATCAGAGTACCCAAAATTTAACAATATATGGTGAAGCAGTATCTCCAAAACAAGATTTAGAACCTTATATAAGAGGGAATTCCCTTACCGATGTAGGCAAAAAACTAGTAGTGTATAATTGCACCCCAATAAGCTATTTCGAGGCTTATCCTAATGAGGGTTTCTACGTTCAATTTTTAAATTTAAGTGATCGTAATGCCACCTACAAATGGCATTTTACTAGTAGAGACAGTTCTACAGAGATACACCCTAGACATAAGTTTGGCACCGTAGACGGCACATATACTATAACTCTTATAGCCACTAACGAATGCGGATCTGATTCATTTAGCAGGGATATTATTATTGACCGCAGAAACTTCATTAATATCAAGGATGAAACTTTGACATCTTCTATTTCAGTATTTCCAAACCCAACTAGGTACGAGCACATCACTATATCTAATTCAACAAATGAAGGTATTAATGAAGTGTTACTATACGACCACTATGGCAGGTTGGTGAAAAGTTCAATTTACAATAATCAAAACTCGAATACGATTGTATTTGAAACAGGAGATACCCCTTCTGGCAACTATACATTGGCAGTTAAAACAGACGAGAACATATTCTATAAAAAGGTCATAGTTATAAAATAGATTTCCGTAAACTGATGTGTAAATGCCTTGCTTATAATTATAGTATTTAAAGGTTATTCCGAAAGAACATACTTCAACTGGGATCATGAACGTGGAAGGAGAATATGGAAACTATTCTAAATATGTAATCAAATAGAATTAGCATTAATTCTTTCACCATCTTTGCAGCCCAATGAAAAACCTTTTAGCACTTGGCTTTGCTTTTATTTCATTGTCCTCTCTTGGGCAAATTACTTTTAAACCAGAAACCAATAAGAAAGGTGAATTCTACGCACACTGGGGCTGGAACAGAGAGTGGTATACTAAGTCTGACATCCATTTCACAGGAGACGATTACGATTTTTACTTACGCGATGTAGTGGCAAAGGATAAGCCTGCAGAATTTGATGCAGGTACGTATTTTAGTCCTAAGAATATTACTATCCCTCAATACAATTTCAGAATAGGCTATTACTTCAAAAGCAACTATCATCTTTCGCTCGGCATAGATCACATGAAGTACGTAGTACAAAAGGGGCAAACCGTAAAAATAGATGGTAACATCAATGAAGCTAATAACCCGTACAACGGCACATATGCCAATGATGAAATAACTATAGATCCCGATTTCTTAGAAATGGAACATACCGACGGGCTCAATTATAGCAATGTAGAGTTGGGAAGATTTGACAATCTATTACACTATAAAAAAGTAACCCTTGCCATGACAGAAGCGGTAGGCGTAGGTCTGATGTATCCTAAGTCTGATGTGCACCTCTTTGGCAATGAGCGTCACGATGAATTTCATGTAGCAGGTTTTGGGGCCAATGCACAAGTAGGACTAAACATAAAGTTTTGGAATCACGTCTATATTCAATCAGAGTTTAGAGGAGGCTATGTAAATATGCCAGATATACGTACGACCTACGACAAGGCAGATAATGCCAAACAGCAGTTTTACTATGCTCAATTAAATATTTTAGTTGGGGCTTTTTGGCATTTAAATAAAGGCTAATCCGTATCTTCTAAACTAAATAAATCTTCCATTGACTTTTCGAAAATATGAGCTATTTTCAAAGATAGCACTGTAGAAGGAACGTATTTACCGCTTTCTATAGCATTAATGGTTTGCCTACTCACTCCTATTTTCTCTGCTAAATCTTGCTGAGTATATCCGGCAATAGCCCGATGTATTTTAACGTTATTTTTCACTTGATAAAACTCCGTTTTTGTAAAGTAAATAGTAGAATCTAAGGATAAAAATAACTAAAACCGTGTACGTATTGTAAACTACAACGCTTAAGAAAGGTAATCCGTAAACACTTAAAAAAGCTATCATAAGCAGGACAAAATGAACCAATACTGACCACATAAGTGCATTCAATCTTATGCTTTGTATAAATTCATCTTCTGCCCTCTCTTTAGAAAACATAATCAATAATCCTCCACCAATAAATAAACATGAGAAGAGAGTATAGCTTATATCTTGTTGACTTACTACAAACCAGGTCCCATCTCCTAAGCCAGCAGCACTAAAAACGCTAAAAACATTAAAAGTAAACATCTCAGAATCAATATCAAGAACTGAATCAGCAATTACAAATACAATAGCCGCGATTAATAAGACCCAACCGACTTTCTTGAATCGGTTGGAGAGTAGTGGAATTCTTTTCATATTTCAAAAGTAAAGCAAACTTTACATTATGACAAGTCTATTTTACATAGACGTTTGATTATTCACTTCACAATACAAAATTGTCTTCTAGAAAATTATACCGAGTAGTAAAACAAACAAACTCGAAATGACACAATTCTCGAAATAATGCTGCTGACTTTTTCGTTCCTCTTATTTCCATTTCCCTTTATCGACTAAAAATAAAATCAAGCGTTTTGGGGCTAACTTTGACTGCTAATGAGCATCATTCAGATACAAGAAGTTTCTAAATTTTACGCGAATCATACTGCGTTAGACCAAGTTTCTTTTGACGTTCCTAAGGGAAGCATATTCGGGCTCCTAGGCCCAAATGGTGCAGGTAAGACTTCCCTTATCCGTATTATCAATCAAATAACTGCTCCAGATGAAGGACAAATCCTATTTAACGGCAAGCCTCTTACAAAAGAGCACATCAAGCAAATAGGCTACCTACCCGAAGAGCGTGGACTATACAAGAAAATGACGGTCTACGATCAGCTCATCTACTTTGCAAGGCTTAGAGGTATGGATACTACAGCAGCTAAAAAGACCATCAATGAATGGTTAGAAAAATTTGAAGCGACTACCTGGAAAAAGAAGAAAATAGAAGAACTAAGCAAAGGGATGCAGCAGAAGATACAGTTTATCGTCACTGTGATGCATTCTCCCAATTTCATCATACTGGATGAGCCATTCACTGGCTTTGATCCTAAAAACACACAACTGATAAAAGACGAAATAGAAAACCTACGCAATCAAGGTGCTAGCATCATGCTAAGTACGCACCGTATGGAAAATGTAGAAGCTATTTGTGATAATGTGGTACTGCTTAATAAGGCTAGCGTAGTAGCCCAAGGCACAGTAATGGACGTGCGAAACAGCCTAAAGGACAATACCTACTCCATAACCTACAGAGGTGAGGTAAAACCAACTCAATTTGCGGGTATTGATATAAAAAAGAATGTACAAAAAGACGGCAGTACAACCCTTATATTTACATACAACGACAAGCCAAACATTCAATTATTCAATGACCCAATGATTCAAATAAGTGAGTACAGGGAAGTAATACCAAGTATGCAGGAAGTATTTTTGACCCTAACAGACAGCAGCCATGAATAAGATAGGAATCATCACCGGAAGAGAATATTTCACTCGAGTAAAGAAGAAGAGTTTTATACTCATGACGCTTCTTACACCGCTGCTCATCACTGCTTTTTATGGCATCATTATTTGGGTAAGTGTAGGTCAGACTAATTCAGCAGAAAACCAAAACATAGTGGTAGTAGACCGCTCAGGAGTTTTTATAAATGACCTAGTAGCACCTGAAAATATAGTATTCATTGCTCAAGAAAACTACACTACAGACCAACTCATAACCTCAGACTCTATAGACGCAGTAGTAAGCATACCCCAAGACTACACTGTAGACCAACCGCTAGCATTAAAGTATGAGAGCATGAGTAGCCTGAGTGTTAATAATAGCAGCAGGATAGAACTGGCGTTTAAAGATGTAGTGCGAGATAAAAAACTGACCCAACTGGGTGTAGACCAAGCAACTATAGACAGCCTACAAACCAAGGTAGTGCTCAGCCAGTTCAAAGTAGAAGAAGACGGCAGTACTAAGAGTAGCAATATAGGAGTCAATACCGGCTTAGGGATGGCACTCGCCTTTATGATTTACTTCTTCATTTTCCTATACGGAGTGCAGGTAATGAAAGGTGTAATAGAAGAAAAGACAAACCGCATAGTAGAACTCATAGTAAGCACAGTAAAACCCTTTCAACTAATGATGGGCAAGGTGCTAGGCATAGCTCTAGTGGGACTCACTCAGCTGACTATCTGGATAATACTAACAGGTATACTTATGACTGTGGTAGGCGTTATAGTAGGTCTAAACATGGACGATATGAAAGAACTCCAAGATGTATCGAATAATCCTGGACTAGCAAACGTAGATATGAATCAATTGCAATTTGTATCTGACTTTTTAGCACTACCTCTAGCTAAGATATTTGGCGTATTCCTGTTCTTCTTTATGGGAGGGTACCTCTTTTACGGAGCACTATTCGCAGCTATAGGAAGTGCAGTAGATAGCGAGACAGACACACAGCAGTTTATGCTACCTATCACTATGCCACTTGTATTTTCTATCGCAATATCATTTTCACTCGTAGTAGGAGATCCCAATGGCTCGCTTGCTACTTGGATGAGCATTATACCGCTCACCTCTCCGATCACCATGATGGTACGCCTACCCTTTATGGACGAAAGTCAAAACTGGCAGATCTACTTATCTATGGCGGTAATGCTGCTCTCCATTTTTGGTGTTATAGCCGTAGCTGGTAAAATATACCGCACTGGTATACTGATGTATGGTAAAAAAGTAAACTATAAAGAGCTCGCAAAATGGCTTTTTTATAAAAATTAGGTAACTTAGCAGCTAAGATGAGAAATATACTGTTTATACTCGTGTGTTATTCTATTTCGAGCTTCGGCCAGATAGAGAGCTTTCCCTATTTTAGTAATCACTCAGACGACATTACAAATATTGTTTTTAGCCCAGACGACAAGTATATTCTTACAGCGAGTTGGGACGAAACTGTAGTGATACAAATGAATGACTCTACTTGTGACACGGTACAGGTATTACATGATTTTAAAGGGGCAGTAAAAACCTTGGCCTTTAGCAGAGATGGTTATAAACTCGTAGTGGGTGGCCAAGATGGTAAATTGAACATGTACACCTTTAGCGATTCTTTTTTCATACTAGCTAATCTTGACGCTCAGTTGCTTCTAAACAACGCAGAGATAGAGAAACTGATTTATGGTCCTGGAATGCGTATTATCTTTAGTGCTGGCTCAGATGGTCGCTTTATCATTTATGATTTAGTAAAGGAACAGCCTATGATTTTGAAAGGTAATAGGCCAATATGTGCAGCAGCAGTAGCCATAGATAGAATGAGCTATTTCATTGCAAATCAGGGTAGTCCTCTCATTCAACAGTTTGATATCTTTGGCAAACTACTCAACACCTTCGAAGGTCATAGCAATGATATCACAGACCTATTAGTAACCGTAGACAGAAAATATTTGATATCTAGCTCCAAAGACAAAACCATCCGAATGTGGGATATATCAAAGGCCAAAGAATACCACACTTTCAGTGAGCATACACGCTCTGTGATGGACATAGATATGGATCCCTTTGGGCTATACTTAGTAAGCGGAAGTCTAGACGGTACTGTACGCTTATACGATCTAAAAGAGCGAACCAATTTAAGCTCATATGACCTCAAGGGTTTTAAAGTTAATGCTGTAGCCATTTCACCATCTAATACAACCATAGCTGCAGCAGCACAGCCTACAGGCGTGACTAATCCCGCAGGATTTTTTACTATCCCAACAGGCTTAAAAGCCAGAAAAATAGTACTACCTAATGTCATAGACTTAGCACCACTCATAGCAAAAGAAAAAGCTAAAGAAGACAAACGAGCTAAGAAAGAAACTAAAGTAAATCCCAAAAGCACAAACGAAACAAATACACAACCAGACAAGTCGACCAATAAAAAACCCGGGTTGGGAATATCTGAACAAGTGAAAATAACTATAAAAGACGATGAATAAAGAGATACTTAATAGTAGCAAAGCACCAGAACCTGTAGGAGCATACCCGCACGCTCGTAAGGTAGGTAATCTCCTTTTCCTGAGCGGAGTAGGACCACGAGAGCGTGGCACTAAAAAGATACCTGGTGTAGAGCTAAACGAAGATGGAACCATAGCTAGCTACGATATAGAAGCTCAATGCCACTCGGTATTTAATAATGTTAAAAACATACTTGAAGACTCAGGTAGCAGCTGGGATAATGTAGTAGATGTAACTGTTTTTCTTACGAATATGAAAGATGATTTTACGATTTACAACCGTCTGTATGCAGAATATTTCAAAGATAACCAACCGTGTAGAACTACACTTGAAATCAATTGCTTGCCTACTCCTATCGGCATAGAGCTGAAGGTGATAGCAACAATATAAAGTTTGTTCAGTCTTAGGTACAATTTTGCAAAAGCAAAATCACTCAGACTGACAAAAGTCTCCGATTCATGATTGTAAAATCTTGTCATTCTGAGTTTTTTTTTAGACTGTCTCGTCCTAAATAAGCGATACAGTTTATTAGGGTTGTAAAATTACATTTATAGCTTAAGATTTTAGAATTTGATCATCACAGCATTGACTCATCCAAAGCATTCTCAGTAGCTGCATTCACTCTCACTACAGGTAGTCTAAATTCATTTTGGCAGATACCAAGCTTATGTAAAACATACTTCACTCCTCCAGGATTCCCATCCATAAATATGGCTTTCATCATAGGGAGTAGCTTGTAGTGTAGGTGCTTAGCATTCTTAAAATCACCATCTAAAGCATAGTTTACCATCTGGCTAAACTCTTTGGGATACGCATTGCCTAATACAGATATTACGCCTTGCATTCCTGCCGCTATATACGGCATGGTATAGTTATCATCTCCGCTTATCACCCCAAAACCTTCAGGTGCTCCACGTATCACATCCATACATATATCAAGACTTCCGCTAGCTTCTTTAGTGGCTACTATATTAGGTAGTTGAGCTATCCGTAGCGTAGTTTCTGCACTTATCACAGAACCTGTACGGCCTGGCACATTATACATTATTACGGGTAGCGGAGTAGCATCGCTCACCGCTTTATAGTGTTGGTAGATCCCTTCTTGGCTTGGCTTATTATAGTATGGGCTTACGCTAAGTATGCCATCCACCCCTTCTAGATTTTCAGATTTCAATCTATCCACTACCGCTGTAGTACTATTTCCGCCTATACCAAAGACAATAGGCAATCTTCCTGCATTCACTTCTTTTACTTTCCGAAGAATAGCTTGTTGCTCATCATTATTTATGGTCGGGTTTTCTCCTGTAGTACCCATTACTACTAGGTAGTTTACTCCGCCATCTACTAAGTGGGTTGTCAACTTTTCTAATCCGCTAAAATCTATACTCCCGTCCGCATTGAAAGGGGTGACCATGGCTACGCCTAATCCTCTAAACTTTCCCATTATTTGATGTATTTTTTTATTTCGTTAAACAGCTCTTCTCCACTTTCTGCATGGCTTTTTATCATAAAATCTTGAGAAAACGGGTATTCTTCAAGGTGCTTTCCTATGCGTGTCTTAGCGTTAGAAAAAGTAGAAATAGCCTGTAATTCATTGCGGCCTATCATATCTAGATTGATAAGGTAATCGAAGTCTTTAGAGATAAACTTTTGTACAACCTCCTTTTTAGGCAATTTCCAAAAATTTAAGTCTTTTTTACAAAAATATTCCTCTTTGTTACTTGGCACTAAGTCTCCCAACTCTTTCTCTTCTAAGAAACCAATTGTTATAACTGTTTTACCAGCAGCCTCAAAGTAGTGTGTCACTTTATTGAGTAGCTGCATTGAGGTCTTTTTTACGTCGTACACTATTCCTACTTCTCGTACATTGCTCATTTTTTTGAGCGATTCTGATTTGTCAGATTGCTTGTACTTCGCTAAGCTTTTTCTGCCAATATTTATTTGAAAGTCTGCCAATGGGACGAAGGTAAGGATTATTGTTACTCCGAAACAAAAAAAGCATTGCTCAGAGGCAATACAAATTGCCGCTTAATCCTGACGAACACAGCGACACTGACCACTTTTATTTTTAAGTAAAGTAGATGCGTATGGAACTGCAGTATTAAAATCGACAAAATATGCGAACTCCTTACTATTTTCACTACTAGACCAGAAAGAACCATCGTTTTCACCTATTCCCTCCAAATCAGGAGCCGCCGTTCTAAGTGCTTTTAATTCTTCGAAGGAAGGCATATACCAATCTGAATGACCATATGCATCTAGGTCGGCACACTTATTAGCGAGATGAGCACCCCCTATCAAGGCTATTTTAGCAGTATTACCAGCTCCATCAATAGTATTTATAGCACCTGTAACATCATCAGGTCCCCAAATGCCTGCACCACTGTTTGTTGGAAAGATATATGTCTTTTTACCTGCAAAGGTGAAACTCTCCAAACCAAAGGCTGTAAACTCAACCTCATTTCCATATCCTGTGCCAGATGTGGAAGTAGCATAAGCTCTCACATGGTACTTCTTATCTCTAGTAAGTCCTGTAATTTCAGTTACAAAACTTCCGCCACCTGCCCCACTTTTCACTACATTATTATTAACAGTTGGCGATGGCAATTCGCTGTAACACACTCCGCGTTCTATAATAACTTGCCCCCCATTTCCTTGTATCGTCCCGCCAGACATACAAGAAGAGTTGGTAATTTCCGTAATGTCTATAGTAGTAAGTGTAGGCACGAACTTCTCTTCCACATCTGTAGGTTGGGTAGTAGACTCTTCCGAACATGCATACATACCAATAATAAGTACTAAAAGTACTAGTTTAATTGTGTTTTTCATCTGATTATATTTTTAAGAATGAAACACAAATTTATAAAAAAAAGTCTAATTACATCTTACTCCAACATTCCTACAAACTCATCCTCTGTAATAGTCCTGACTCCGAGCTTCTCTGCTTTCTCTTTTTTGGCAGGTCCCATGCTGTCTCCAGCTACTATGAAATCTGTAGATTTAGAGATAGAGCTTACGTTCTTACCGCCATTATCTTCTATGAGTTTCTTCAGTTCATTTCTACTAAAACGAGTAAAGACGCCGCTCACCACTATTTTGGCACCGTTTAGTTTATTTGTAGTAACTCCAGCTGCTATTTCAACTGACAAACTGTTGCGAAAAGTTCTGACTGTCCTTCTATGCCTTTTCAGTCCAAAATCAGTTACTTTTCTGAATCCGACTCCACAATAATTTTCTAACTCTCCAATTCCTTTCAACCCACTGTCCTTAACCATATAATTAAGTAATTTAGCTGTAGCAATACAGTCCTCTTCTGCTTTATGGTGATTGAAGGTATGCCCAATGCTAGCACATAAATCATTTAGCTTGTATCCATCTCTATTTGGCCAGATTCTTTTTGCTAATTGAAGCGTACATAAATAATCATTGTCAGGTACATCTAATCCATACAGGTTTAATGTTCTTGTCAAAACACTGATATCAAAGGAAGTATTATGAGCAACTAAAATCTCACCATTCAAGTAAGAAAAAATATCAGTCCATAGATGGTTGAACTCCTTTTTATCTGCTACATGTTCAGGCTTTATTCCATGTACTGCTATGTTCATCATGCCAAAATTCGGATAACATGATGGTTTTATTAACCAAGATTTAGTTTCTATAATCTCACCTCCTTTAACTACACAAATGCCTAATTCACAAGGAGTATCCCTCTTTGGTCCAGCAGTTTCAAAATCTATAACAGTATAATTCATTCTGCAATCATTTGTTTAAAATCATTCTCACTTATCATTTTCACACCAAGCTTTTCAGCTTTTTCTTTCTTAGCTGGCCCCATACTATCTCCAGCAATTATAAAATCTGTATTTTTAGAAATTGAGGATACGTTGACGCCTCCATTATCCTCAATAATCTTTTTAAGCTCGTTACGAGAAAACAAGGTAAATGTACCACTAACAACTATTTTAGCCCCTTCTAGAGCATTAGTTGCCAATTCTTTTTCTACTACCTCAAACTGCAATCCAGCAAATTTTAGTTTCTCAATTTCTTCTCTGTTTTCTGGCTGAGAAAAGAAATCAATAACACTCTTGGCTATCACGCCTCCTATTTCTTCTACCCCGTTTAGCGTTTCAAAGTCTGCCGCCATTATGGCATCTATATTTTTAAAATGAAAAGCTAATTTCTTAGCTACTGTCTCTCCTACAAAGCGTATTCCCAGTCCGAAGAGTACTCGCTCAAAAGGTATTTTCTTGGAAGCACCCAAACCTTCAAGTATATTCTCAGCACTAGTCTTTTGAATGGTCAATTTCCTCCTGTCGCTCAGCCTTGTGATAAATAATTGGAAATCAGAACTTTGGTTTGATGACATCAATTCATCTATATAATCAAATTGATCAAATGCCAATTTTAACATTTCGCATTCCTTTGGAAAGCGAAATGTAAAGACACTTTCAACAAAAACGAAATCTGAAGAAAAAAACGATTCTGAAAATCTACCAGTTTGCTGCCTTTTATTTATAAAGTTCCTTAATTTCAATATGGAATTCTTATGAGTTTCACTTAATACTCCACTTATATCCAAAACTAAGAAGTCAGATATTGACTTGGGATTTAAATCATTCAAAACCTTTAAAGGAGCATTCCCCCATTTATTGGCCATCGCAAAGAGGGCTCGTTGAAGTTCCACAACTAAACTTCCATCAATCTTGAAACCTGCATCTTCATCTTCAATGACCTTTGACTGATTCTCTAACATATCAAAAGTAAGTGCATACAAGTCCGCTGGTTTGTTTATAACTCCATTTTCAACAAGCACATCTATCTTACCTTCTCCTAGACTTGCCACGTCCATAGCTTTACGACCTATAAAATGCTCTATGCGGCCTTTTACTTGTGGCGGGCAGCTCTGCGTATTGGGGCAGCGAAACACCGCATCACCCTCTGGTCGCTCTAGCAGCGTATCGCACTCTGGGCAAGTCGCAGTAAACTGGGTCCTTTTACTGTCCGCATCTCTATTGCTGGCATCCACTTCTACTATTTTAGGAATTATTTCTCCGCCCTTTTCTACAAATACAGTATCGCCTACTCGTACGTCTAGCTGTGCTATGAAATCTGCATTGTGCAGACTTGCACGCTTTACCGTAGTTCCCAATAGCTGCATAGGTTCTAGGTTAGCCACAGGAGTTACGGCACCGGTTCTCCCTACTTGGTAGCTGATGCTGAGTAGCTTACTTTCTGCTCTTTCTGTCTCAAACTTATACGACATAGCCCAGCGAGGAAACTTACTGGTAAAGCCCATCTCCTGCTGCTGCAAGCGACTATTTACCTTTATCACTACTCCATCTATCTCAAAACTTAAGTTCTTTCGCTCTGTGTCCCAGTGCTCTATAAACTTCCATACATCTTCTATGGCATCGCATATTCGGGTAGCATCATTCACAGGCAGACCGTAGCTTTTCATTCGCTGTAGGCTATCCCAGTGATCTAGTTCCTCTTTGCCGTGCTCTGCTAGTTGATATAGGAATCCATCGAGTGGTCGCTTAGCCACTTCCGCACTGTCTTGCAGCTTGATAGTTCCTGCCGCAGTATTCCTTGGATTTTTATAGAGATCTTCGCCTTTAATAGCTCGCTCCTCATTGAGCCTAGCAAAGGCAGCCTTATGCATAAATATCTCGCCTCGTACTTCTAGACTTGGCGGATAGTTGCCAATGAGTTGATGCGGTATCGACCGAATGGTCTTTACATTAGCAGTGACATCGTCTCCTTGTGTGCCATCCCCACGCGTAATAGCCTGAGTTAGTTTCCCGTCTGTATACCGTAGTGCTATCGCAAATCCATCAAACTTGAGCTCGGCAGTATATTTATACTCATTGCCTCCGTTTAGCTTAGCTACTCGCGTATCAAAGTCTAAAAGATCTTCTTTATTATACGTATTACCCAAACTCAGCATTCGGCTACTGTGAGGCACCGTATTGAAATTTTTGGTAATATCACCACCTACTTGCTGTGTAGGACTATTAGGATCCGCATACTGCGGAAAGGCTCGCTCTAGCTTCTCTAGCTCCTTCAGCTTCATATCAAAGTCTCTATCTGATATGGTGGGCTGAGCAAGAATGTAATAGCTATAATTATGCTGCTTTAGCTCGGTAGTTAGTTCTTGTATTTTGGCTTGACTAGACACTGTTGCGAAATTAAGATTTTTGAATACTCAATAATTATTTTATACCTCCAAATTTCTAACAATTAAAAACCAACGAATAAACTATTTTATTTAATGACCATTTTATTGGTTGCCGCCTGCAGTAAAACTACTGAACAAAAATAAGATACGTCCAATGAAACAATAGCTGAATCTTTACAGGAAGAAATCGCAGCAGTAGAAGAGCCTAAAAACGAAACAAACACAAAGTTTGTAGGTCTTGGGGATGTGATGCTGCTACTTGTAGCATAGATATATCTCTGGATATGCGTTTTGATGGCACGTTTACCCAGTTAATGGGAGAATCTAAACAAGAAGGAACGTGGGAAGTTATGTAGAGAGGACGAATTCTTGTAAACACTCAAAAGCTCAAAAAACCTCAGGAATGGGAGGTGAAATATATAAGCAATGATGTTTGGGAACTATGCTTCTAAACGGCAAACTGTAACTTTTAAGCTACAGTGATAAAAACTAGTAATAGGAGAGATTATGAATCCTCATTGTGTTGGAGAAAAAGCCAATAAACTGTAAAGTAAGCAATTATATATTTACTATACAGCTCTTTATCCACCATAGAATGCAGAAAACTTTAGTCTAAAAGCACTACGTTTTCGAATAGATACTTACGGTTCCTCTCCGTTAGATATAATTAATTCATCTGTCATATTATCAGTGATAGATCTAAATACGATTGCAAAGATTTAATTTAAGCGATCGTTATCTAATAAAAAAAACCACTCTTTGCGGTTTTTCCTATTTATTATCTAGTACTTTTTACGTTTCAATAAGTCAATTGAGAGGGCGTTTTTTACTTTTAATGGTGTAAAAATATTTCTTTTGGCAGGAATACACGGGCAGCCTTGTGTCATTTTTCCTAAACGCATCGAAATACTCCCTAAGCGTTGCACTTTTAAAAAAATAATATAGAGGTCGCTAGATAGATACATATAAAGTTGTATGTTGTAAGTCAATAAAGTGGTAATAATATGATCAATTTCGAAGGACAAAATGCCCAAGAGTTCTATGTTCGATTCAGTACAGAGGATTCTTG
>Ga0209491_10004014_pt1 | contig 23416 bp, 18 predicted proteins | sample BON02_FD_187213 | JGI IMG/M metagenome (GOLD analysis project Ga0209491, IMG submission 187213) | Freshwater microbial communities from Lake Bonney liftoff mats and glacier meltwater in Antarctica - BON-02 (SPAdes) (version 2) | ecosystem: Environmental > Aquatic > Freshwater > Ice > Glacier... | reverse complement strand
TTGCTCAAAGAAGGGAGCTGAAGATGTTCTCGTTATTAGAACGGCTCTCTATAGCAACCGATTTGACCAATACTGGAATCACAGCTACTCCTGTTAAGCACTTTTAGAAAAAATTTGTTATGCACCCCTTTCAATGACTCAATCAGCATATTCAGAATTGGACGTTCGACGTTCAATCCTCCTTTGTACTTGCGAAAATGACCGACCTCAGCATCTTCCGCAAATCACAGCCGCCCTGCTCGCTGAATTCCCAGGGCGTCGCCATTCAGGCACAATCACTGAATTCATGAAAACTGTCATCGTCTATTCCGGAGGGCTCGATTCCACTGTCCTCCTCTATCACTTGCGCGACGCAGGCCACGAACTGCACGCCCTTTCCATCGACTATGGACAGCGCCACCGCTGCGAGCTCGACCACGCCGCCGCGATTTGCGCGGAGCTTGGCATCCCTCAACCCACTGCCGACCTGTCGGCCATCCAGCCACTCCTCGCTGGCAGCAGCCTGACCTCGCCGGAAATCGAAGTCGCCGAGGGGCACTACACCGAGGAATCGATGAAGAGCACCGTCGTGCCCAATCGGAACATGATCTTTCTCTCGATTGCGACCGGGCACGCCCTCTCGATTAAAGCTGAGCAGATCGCCTACGCCGCCCACTCGGGCGACCACGCCATCTATCCCGACTGCCGCAACGAGTTTGCCGACGCCATGGCTGTGGCCATCGAACTGGCCGACTGGGAAAAGGTCGCGCTGATCCGCCCTTTCGTCAATTGGACAAAGTCCGACATCGTGCGCCGCGGTTCCGAGCTCGGCGTGCCCTTCGCTCAGACCTGGTCCTGCTACAAAGGCGGCGATCTCCACTGCGGCCGCTGCGGCACCTGCATCGAGCGCCGCGAAGCCTTCGATCTCGCCAAAGTCGAAGACCCCACCCCCTACGCCAAAGACGCCCCCAGCGTCGAAGTCCTCCTCGCCAAAGACTGGCGGCTCTAAAAACAAGTTCGTCAGTTCCTAGTTCTCTAGTTTTCAGTTTCAATATCGAGCACACGCTCCGCCTATTTCTTCTCTCTTAATTCCTAATTCCTAATTCTTAATTCCTAATTCCTAATTCTTAATTCCTAATTCTTAATTCCTAATTCTTAATTCCTAATTCTCATCGCCGTGCTCACCTGCAAGAAAACCTATCGCGACATCCCGTTCGCCCATCGCCAACACCGACACGACGGCCACTGTGCCCTCATCCACGGGCATAACTGGGCGATCACCCTCACCTTCGCCTGCCGCGAGACCGACGAAAACGGCTTCGTAGTCGATTTCGGAAAGTTGAAATACCTGAAGGCTTGGATCGACGAAAATCTCGACCACGCCTGCCTCTTTAATGAAGACGACCCCGAACGCGACGCCCTACTCGCTCAATTCGGCCACCTCTTCAAGCCCTACATACTCCCCGGCACCTCCTGCGAGGGCCTCGCTCAGCACATTTACCAAGTGTTCGAGCCCATGGTGCACACCCAAACCCAAGGCCGCGTCTGGATCACAGAGGTCGAGATCGAAGAAGATAGCAAGAACAGCGCCGCATATCGGCCAGAGAAGAGGAAACGCTCCGTTCAGCCAATCTGCGAATAAACTTCTAAAGTTAGCGCAGAAGAAGCCACGGCTCCTGTGGACCCAAAAGGCATGGCTGGTTGGCTTTGATTATTGGTCGAATTAGCAAGTCATCCGGCAATTTAAATACCATGTGTAATTTATACGCCATCAGATCAGTGGCACGTGTTTTTTCGCGGCAATTCGCGTTATTTGTAACCAAAATCATCCATTTACAGCTTGCGTTGCGTATTTTTTAACGCAACATCCGAAATTATCCTGAATGACTTAAAAAGCAAAGAACCTTCAGCGAATTCTTAATGGGAACGGCAAAAACGTTCAATTCGACGATTTCATAAACGCCATACTCGCTTCTGGATTCGATGATCGGAGGCAAAGCGGAACCAGTCATCATATCTTCAAAGATGCACACGGGAACATGATGAACATCCAACCCTCAAAAGACGGGAAAGCTAAATCCTACCAAGTCAAGCAACTACAATCCATCATTCAAGAACGCAAATCATGAACAAACAAAGCGCCATCCATCATTATCCAGCGAGCGTTGCTTACAGCGAAGAAGACGAATGCTTTATCGCCCGTATTCCTGCGTTTCGGCACTGCTCAGGTCATGGGGAAACCCCAGAGAAAGCGCTCCATGAAGCTTACGAAGGCCTCCGTGGAATCGTCGCCGTGATGAAAGAAGACGGCACCCCCCTGCCAGACCCCGACGAGACCGCGACTCGGCTACGGCAAATTCGACACATCGTAAAAATTTCCAGTCTAGCCAAGCTCGCAGGCATGCGCCCGACTACCCTAGCCAGTAAAATTGATCGCGGTGGCCCCTTCACCCCAGGAGAACGTGCACGATTACACTCCGCCTTGGAATTTCGATAATTTCTGTCATACAATTAATGAAATGGAGACGGAACGTAATTAACGGTTCCCTTTAGATCAGTGGCACGTGTGTTTTCGCGGCATTTCGCGCGTTAAGTAGTCAAAATCTTCCGCACAGAGGCAAAGTGCGCTGCCTTTGCCTGAATTTAACAGTCAAATGTCTCGAATAGCGTAGAGTTCGCTTCATATTCGCAGTTTCGGCATAATTCCTTCTTATTAATATTGGATGACGAGCATGCGCATATTCAGAAAATGCGACCAACGCGAGGGTTTCGCCCTCGTGGTGGCGCTTACGATGATGGCTTTCGTGCTCGTGCTTCTGCTTTCAATGACTCTGCTTGTGCGAGTAGAAACTGCCAGTAGCACGATGGCCCTGAACCAGCTACGGGCTAAAGAAAGTGCCCGCCTCGCCCTCATGATGGCGCTCGGCGACCTCCAACGCTACGCCGGCCCTGATCAGCGAGTCACCGCACGTAAAGATATCTCAGACCCAGCCGATCCTTTTTGGACAGGCGTCTGGGACACTACTGATCCTACAGCAACGCCACACTGGCTTGTGTCGTGGCAAGATCAATCGTTACCTGTAAGCCCTCAGCGATTAGAGATGGTAGGCTCAGGTTCCGTTATCGCGCCAAACGACTTCGTGACAGTACCAAGTATTCAAGTTTTAAGTAGTAAAGATACAGTCACCGATAAAATTACCTGGTGGACAAGCGGAGAAGCTTCAAAGACTAGCATTAAACTAATAGATAACTCTGAAAATTTGGCTGATGGATTCTTTTCTGAATATAGCGCCACTGGGCTAAGTATTGATGAGCAACGACAAATCCGTAAGCAAATTTCCCCAAGAAGACAACGAACTGAAATCATTCACGGTACCGACACCAACTTTATCCCCGGTGAAATAGAAGACATTAATGATCCTAGCGTATCTAGCCGAGTCGACAAGTCACTATCAGACCTCGCACGAATCTACACTCAAAACCAACTATCCATTTTAGATGGAATATCTAGTACAGAACTTTCGAATGGGTTTCATGACACAACCAACATAGCAAAGGCGGTCCTCACCAACACAGACTTGGGGGGACTAAAAATCGACCTATCGGACCAAAACTACACTTCAACCAATAATGGACTAATCATTGGTAAGGCCGTTTCAGATTTCCTCTGGTCGAGCCTTCCCAATTCAACTGGCGACATACCGCTAAAAGGAATCCCCGTCGGCGACATAGACGCCTTGGATACCGGCGACGCTGTCCACACAACCCCGCCAATCATCACGGAATTTGGACTATTCTTTGCGGTCTCAGGCCAGAGCAAGAGTTCAACAACCGCACGAGCGTTCTTGAGATTAGAAATCGAAGTTTGGAGTCCATATGGATTTCGGCATGAATTTGCAGGTGCTTCAAACTCAGATACACCTGAATTATTTGTAGAATTTAAATCACTGCCGGACATACAGCTTCAATTCTATGACAAGGACACAGAAACATATACAAGTTCAACCACTCTTAACTTTGATCAAGTTTCACCGCGCTTCAGTCTCGACATGTCCGAGACGCACAAAGCAGGCGAAATAAGGAGAATCATCGCAGACTGGCCGATAAACTTCGGCTCCGATAAGTCCAATTTCTACTACACCGATCAGTGGAGCTGGACAGTCGTTGATCCAAGCTACAATCCATCTCATAGAAAGATCAGTTTTCCAGATGGAGATTCAGTAAATTACTCATCAAGTAGTGACGAAATTTCGCTAATAATAACAAACGCTACAGGCGACATTCTCCAAGAAATCGAAAACATCCCCATTGGAGAAATCGCCACCGACTTTGCTTACTATGAAGATTCTCCATCTGGCCTGAGTTCAGGGGATGCCCCAATTGTGTTTTCTTACAAAATGAAAGACACAAAAAACTACCTCGAAAAATGGCTAACTGAAGTCGACCCGAGATCTATTATATTGGATGCGGGCTACTCTGGCGTATATGAATTAATCGACATCAATGACATCAATGGAGACGGAAAGGGAGACGCAGATATCCCAGGAGCTTACTTCTCAAATCTAGATCTATTCCATGGCACCCCAAACAATAATTTTTTCAGGATTTTTGATCTTCCTGCGACAATACCCCACTCACTCGGTATTCTACAGCACCTACAAATAAAGGACGTGCGCCCCTTTTCTATCGGAAATACTTGGGGCAACGAACTGAATAACCTTTTTGACAGATTTTTCATATCAGGGATTCCGAATAATCCCAGTGAAACCTATTGGAATCCAACCGAACTAGAAGATCGTAAGAATCTACCAAACCCGTTCATTGAAGTCTTTAAAACGAAAGACCAAGCCCTCAGCCTTACAGATTTGAGTAGCTCCGAATCAGCGAAAAATTTACTGATTCGTGGAGCATTCAACATAAACACTACATCTACATCAGCTTGGACATCCATGCTTGCCGCGAATTCCATCTATGACTGGGAGTATTATGTAAATAGGGGCACTATTACTCAAACATCTTCACGAAGACTCAACTTAGAAAACGTGTTCTTCCGACTACCTAACTCAGGCCACCTTCGTTCAGAAGCGTTTACTGAGTGGAAATTCCCATTCGAGGATTACGAGAACGAAGCAACACTTGGCGACGACTACCCCCAACTTGAAGATGGGGAAAAAGAGATCAGCTTTAGAAACGCAAATGGGTTCAACCCCGATTTAGACTGGCGTCCCAGTTTGTCTATAGGCCATCGTGAAAACAATACGGCAACCATCAAAGCTCTCGCAGTAAGAATAGTCGAAAACCTTAAATCACGTGGTCGGCCATTTATTTCGCTGAAGGAATTCATAAATAGCGGCATTCTGAAAACGAGCGTTGACGAGACCTCAATCAATACCATCGAAGAAGGCCTAACTTATGTCGATGCCGTATCCGATAAACGAATACCAATTAATGCGACTTCATACCTGAGCCAAGCAGATATTATTTCAGCATTAAGTCCCGCGATAGTAACTCGCAGTGACACATTTCTCATACGTGCCTCAGCACAATCAATCGACGTGGTCACTGGAAACGTAACCGCATCCGCACACTGCGAGGCAATTATTCAACGTATCCCAGAACGAATTGATGGCTCAACAGGCCAAATAATGAATAACGCCAATGGATTTGGCAGAAAGTTCACAATTAAAAACATCAAATGGTTAGAATCATCACAGCTCTAATTGCCGCTCTAGCTCTGAGTACCTCAGGCCTCAATTCCCAGCAAATCCCTACGACTATTGATTTAGACTTCCGCGTATTCGGAGTGGGCAATGACAATTTTGAAGGCCTGTATTACTTTGATGGTCAAGCCTACAAAGCACTTGATTTTCATAAAGTAAGCCGATCCACCGCCACATATGCCTACAAAGGAGTCTTAAACTTTGGACTATACATAAAGAACTCCGAATACATTCCTACTAATCAGAATTCCAAACAATACTCGCGAGTTGCAAGCGAGAATGTTCCGATTAATATTAATATAGGTCTCTGGGTTATCCATGCTAATCCACAAAACAATTCCCCTACACAAACAAAAAGGAAATTTGAGTTGTATTTCATTAACGACGAAAAGTCTCATTTCGTAAGAAATAGTATATTGATCGTAAACGCTACAGGTAGAGAACTAATGGGCCGCGTAGGCACGACAAATATCTCACTACCAAGTGGCATATCAAAGCCGATTTCTTACCCTGAAAATCCGCGCGGCAAAATTACGCGATTAGCCTTCGCGCTACAAACAGAACAAGGAGCACGCTTAGTGATGTCCAACGACATTCAGCTTTCAAATAACCGTCGAATTGTAATCGTTTTGATGCCACCTAGCGATCCCAATTCGATGAGGATAGGAATGCGTAAACTCTCTCAATCAATCTACGAAGAAGAGGTAGCACCCGAATAGAACCCCTTAACCTTAGCTCTGCCGCTCCAGAAACTTCGCCCAGAGGTAGCTGAACGACCAGGCAAAATCACGTGGCCGCTCTTTCAGCCAGTTATTGAGATGTTTGATCTCGATCCATTGGCCTTCGATCACCTCGGTCGGATCGAGCACGAAGGGGCCTTCGGATTCGCAGGTGTACACCCAGACGAATTCGTAGCCGGTCTGTTTACAGGGAGCTTCTTTAAAGATGCGCTTGAGGTTAACCGGATCATGGAGCCCGATCTCTTCGACCATCTCGCGGGGAGCAGCATCGTCGTAGTCTTCGCCCGTATCGACGTGCCCGGAACAAGAGCTCATCCACTTGCCGGGCGAGGTGTCTTTAGTCATCGAACGGCGTTGCAGGTAGAGTTGACCTGCTTGGTTAAAGACAAAGACGTGTACCGCACGGTGCAGGAGCTTCTCGCGGTGCACCACAGAGCGCGGTTCTTGTCGCAGGACTTTATCGCTAAGATCGACGACGTCAAATATATCGGTTACGGGCATGATTCGAATAAGGTAAGGTTACTGAAGGAAAAAGCTAAAATGCGTGCATCGTGCCAAGCCTTAAAGCGACGGGCGAGCGAGAACGATGGGGGCATACTTTAAATTATCGTCAAGCATGTAGCGCAGGCATCCTGTCTCTATTGATAAGTTCACAGGCAGGATGCCTATGCTACTATAAAGTGCTCTCTCAAGGGTTCTAGCGTCGCATCTTAAACATCCATGGGATGATGCCAGCATTCACTTTGATCTCATCCAGCGTGAGCGAGCTGACCCATTCGCCATCCTCGAAGCTCTCGACCGTCTTCGCGATGGGCATGCCAAACTCGCGGATGTAATCTTTATAGATGACGCTATTACTCGAACCATTGCGCAAGTCGATGTTGACGACTTTAATTTCTAGGTAAGAACGTATATCGATATAGTAATCGATTTGATAGCCGGTATCCAGAGTCACGCGGATCTGATGGCAAATGTTCCCCTCAGTCGGCACGGTATCGATAAAATCAATCCTTTTGCCCTCAGCGAAGGGATAGAGTAAATGGTTCCCAAAGTGTGCGCTGTGTTTAAAGCGCCGGGCTTCGGCCTCTGCCATCGGCTCCGCCTGGGTATCACGCCCGGGCAGCTTTTGCCACGCAGTGGTTCCATCGTAGCCGAGCACAAGGTCACGCTGGTTACCTCGAATCGTCATTTTAATGAGATTCGGCTTTTTCTGGTAGGCGTTTAATTCAAATTCGCCACTCTCCAGACGCAGCGTGCCGCTGACTTTGAGGCTGGAAATCTGGTTCCAGTTATGAGCACCTCCAAGCCCTTCCACATAGTAACGCGTGAGAATCTTGGCCAAACGCCCTGCGCCAAGATCCGGCATTGGGGTTTGCCGAAGGATCACGTTCATCTCGGTGGGTATTTCCAGCGTATCGTAGGCAACTTTTTCATCGTTCGCAGCTGAAAGCACCGCACACAGTCCGAGGGTGCCGATGAAACAGCATATATTACGATTTAGCGACATGATATGTTAATGGATAAACAGGATTTGTCAGATCAGGACAAGTTTTGTTCCTTAGATTCGGGTTCATTACGATCAATGTAAGACAGGCGCCCCCGCCTGTTCATATCGGCGCCCCTGAGATGTGACAGACAAGAGTGTCTGTCTTACGGGAGCAAGGAAGTTGCGCCACAGACAAAGGATGCCAATCGCGACAACGAAAATGGTGGACTTAACGGCAGGATCGAGGCACTCATCGATGAAGTAACATGGCAGAATTCAACTACAAAGCGCGCAAGAAAGATGGCACCATCGTCAGCGGCTCGATTGAAGCAGCAGAGCGGCGCCTTGCCATGCAGCGTTTACAAGCCCAGGGTCTTAGCCCAGTGACTCTCAAAGAGGGGGCATCCGGAGCGCCGTCTGCCTTTGCTAAACTGAGCGAGCGTGCTAAAGCTTTGCGGACAAATCGCAGCGCAGGAGATGGCAATGAGTCATCCAAGAAGCAACGTGGAGCCAAGCGTGAAGGCATCGGCCTGACCGTGCTAAAGCGCTTGATGGAATTACACAGCTCGGGCTTGCCTGTAGGAGATTCGATTCGTATTTTGAGCCAACGGCTCAGCAATAAGGAGCAACAAGTAATCGTACAGACGCTCTGGCGCGACTTGAGTGAAGGCTCGACACTGGCTGGCGCAATGTCGCGCCAGCCACGCTACTTCCCGAACTCGATCAGCTACGTGATCGAAGCCGGCGAGGCGACCGGAAACCTCGCTCCGATTCTTCGCAAGGTAATCGACTATTTAGAAGAAAAGGAAGCGATCCGGAAGAAGATGATCGCGAGCATGGTGTACCCCACATTTATCTGCACAATCGCACTTGGAGTGGTGTTTCTTTTTATGACGGTGCTACTGCCGCAGATTCAAGGGATGTTGGATCGACTAGGCGGTGAAATGACCTTGAGCGCACGCATTCTGATCGATGGCTCGTCGTTGATTACTCAAGCGGGACCATTTCTCCTGGTTGGGTTGATCGTCGGCATCATTGGCTTTAAACAATGGCGACGCACCGAAAAGGGGCGACGCCGCTCCGACTCGTGGCTCTTAAAACTGCCGCTGCTGGGGAAAATCTTCTTATATGGAGATTTATTTCAAGTCAGCAATTTGATCAGCACGCTACTGGAGAGTGGCATCAACACCACCGAGACCCTGCGACTGACTGAGCGCACGGTGAAGAACACCGAATTGCGAGAGCGCTTCAACGTGGCGCGCGGCCAGGTCAATGAAGGGCTCTCCATCGCGCAGGCCTTTCAGCGTAATGAATTTATGCCTGATCTCGCTGTGGACATTCTCACGGTCGGAGAAAATACGGGAAATCTCGCACATAGCATGAACGAGATCACCAAAGGCTTCCGTAATGAATTGACCGCTCGACTGACGAGTTTAACTGCGCTCGTATCGACTGGCGCACTGGTCAGCGCATTTATACTCGTCGCGCTGATTGCAATGGGTATCGTCACGAGTGTCTTCCAAGTCAGCCGCACGCTCTCTTAACAGCCGTAAAATGCGACAAGAGTGTCGCCTTTACGACATCGGCAAAGTAAACGACATACGAGTGCCCTCCCCCAACTTACTTTCAGCCTGCACCGTACCACCATGCAATTGGACAATGTGCTTCACGATACTAAGCCCTAGACCCGTGCCCCCCGTCTCGCGTGAGCGCCCTTTATCAACACGATAGAAACGCTCAAAAATATGCGGTAAATCCTTAGCAGGAATCCCCGGGCCATCGTCGACAACAGAACAGCGCACTTGCCCCGCTTCGAGCGTCACTTCCAGCTGAAGCCTTGTAAACTCAGGCGCATAACGAAATACGTTTTCAATAAAATTCTCCAACACCTGGTGAATCCGATAACGATCGAAGGAAAGCATACTGATTCCCTCATCAATCCGAACTTCTAGCCTTTGCTTTTCTGGATCAAGACGCGCACGATAGTTTTCCGCCACTTCCTCGAGCAGTAACTGGAGTGGTTGATCGACCAATTCAATTTGGTCACGGCGAGATTCCAAACGAGAGATAGTCAGCAAATCTTCCACCAAGACGTGGAGGCGCTCCGCATTGCTTAAAATCTTCGAGGTGAAACGACTACGAGCTGCTGGGTCAATCGTGGCCTCATCGTCGATTAAAGTCTCCGCGAAGCCCTTAATAATCGTCAACGGCGTGCGCAACTCATGCGATACATTGGCTACAAATTCGCGCCGCATAACTTCCAGAGCTTTCAATTTTGTAATGTCATGCAAAACCAAAAGAGTCGACTGCGATTCTGCCGGCTCCAAGCCCCTTACCTTTGCACAAGAAGCTTCAAACCAGAAGGTTTCACTCCCCTGCTCTATACGAATCTCTGTAGGTTCTGTGCGTTCGACCTTTAGCGCCATCTCCAGCAACTCCAGTAAAGTGAGTGAACGAAAGACCCCTTCCAAACGTAAGCCCTGGATCGATTGACCATCGCGAAAGAGCTTCTCAGCGGAACGGTTAGCATATTCCACCACCCGATCCTCGTCGAATACGATCACAGCTTCTTGAACCGCACCCAACATCGCCTCCACCTGGCTGGAGTAGCCACTCTTCCGCGCGGAAGCCTCATTGTGAGAATCAATAAGCGCATTCAACGAATCAACTAAGCCTAACACACCGATCTTCTGTAGAGTTTCCGCCGAATCTTCTAACAACAAGCTGCGTTTCGCGCGCACCGCACCCTCCAACTCACGCAATAAGCGGCGCAACCGTAAAAGATGGCGATAGAGCGCGATTGAGATCGCACATAAAACAATAACGATAAACCAGGACATCAAATATCGACAGCACGATAGCCGACTCCACGCACAGTTTCAATCAAATGTGCATAGGGGCCAAGTTTTTCTCGTACACGCCGCACGTGCGTATCCACTGTCCGTGTTTCGATATCTGTATCATAGTGCCAGACATTCACTAATAAATGCTCACGCGACTGCACCCTTCCCTTTCGCTCCATTAAAAGCTTTAACAGGCGGAACTCCGTAGCCGTCAGCACCACATGTGCCCCATCGACTTTCAGTTCGTGCAGATCCTCATCGATCACCACACCCGCAATTTCGACACGGGTCTTACCTGAAGCTTCAGTAGGCGCAATCACTCGATGCAGCATATTGCTAATTCTGAGCATTAACTCCTTGACATTGAACGGCTTAGATAAATAATCATCAGCCCCTGTCTCCAAGCCTTTTACCCGGTCCTCAGCCTCACTGCGGGCACTGAGAAAAATAATCGGTATATTTTTCATCAATGGATCCGAGCGAGCGATACGACAAAGCTGTAAGCCATTCAGCTCAGGCATCATAATGTCCAGCACCATCAGATCCGGCTCGAAATCACGAACCTTGGCAATAAACGCGAGTGGATCATTTAAAACCGCAACACGATAGCCCTCTTGTTCGAGTTTATACTCAAGCAACTCTGTGACGTCAGGCTCGTCATCTAAAACTAAAATACGGTGCACTGTGGGGGCGCTCATTATTGGTGGTGGTGTGGCTCGAAAGCCAGTGATTTGTCTGAGTCCTAAGAAAGTCTCAAGGATCCTCAACATGGATCAAGACCTATTACATCTAATTATAGGTCAACGCTTAAAGCCATTCCCAAGAGCGCTCGACCCTATTTTAACCTGAACGAAACGTCACTGTTTCACAACTGAAACAATTGCAGCAAGACGTAGGGGCTTCACTGGTGAAGCCCGCAGATTTAACAGCGCAATCCGCGGTCTTCACAAAGTTGCATCCGGTTCGAATCATGATATCAGAGATACAGTCAGCCCCGATAGCGTAAGATAGGCGCCCTCGCCTGTCTCACTGAAGGCACTCCCCTGAATGCGCATGCGCGCAAACAAGCACTATCTCGCCTTGTGCTTCCGCCCGCTACGCGCTTCCAGATGTACCATCAGAATGCTGATATCTGCCGGATTCACGCCACTGATTCGACTCGCCTGCCCCAGAGTGCGCGGTGCAATCTCAATTAACTTTTGCGCGCTCTCGAACCGCAGGCCCTTGACTTCAGTAAAATCAAAGCCTTCCGGCAGCTTGATCTTATCGATGTGCTTCATTTTTTCGATCTGCTTCTGTTCACGCTCTAAGTAACCCTTGAAAACAACACGGTAATGCACCTCGTCGCGCACCTCTTTAGACTCCGCCTTGAGCGCTTCAGGGAAATCCTCTTGAGAGTGCGAACGCCGCAGATGGAGTGCATAGCACTCCCCTGCCCTACACTCAACCTCCAAGCGTCCCGTCCACTCAGCCACCTTGGACGCCTTCTGCCTAATCCTCCCTATACGCTCACTATCAACGAGTTGCAATCTTTCAACAGAATCAATTAATCGTAATTCAGCACTCGGATGATTAAATAATAAACGGTGCTCGGCTCGACTCGTAAACATACGATAGGGCTCTTTAGTCCCTTTAGTGACGAGATCATCGATCAATACACCAAGATACGCTTCGTGGCGCTGCAACACCAGGGGTTCCTCGCCGCGAATTTTTTGCACCGCATTGACACCCGCGATCAAGCCCTGCCCCGCCGCCTCCTCGTAGCCTGAAGTGCCATTGATCTGACCCGCAAAGAAGAGGTTCTCCACCTTCTTTGATTCAAGCGAAGGAAAGAGCTGCGTTGGCGGTGAAAAGTCGTACTCCACCGCATAAGCCGGGCGCAGCATGTGGACATCCTTCAAACCATCGATACTACGCAACAAATCTAGCTGCACCTCGAAGGGCAAACTCGTCGAAAGGCCATTAATATACCATTCATTGGTATTCCGCCCTTCCGGCTCTAAAAAGAGCATGTGGCGCTCCTTATCCGCGAAGCGGACAAACTTATCCTCGATACTAGGACAATAGCGCGGCCCCGTGCCCTCGATCTGCCCTGAATACATCGGAGATAGGTGTAAATTATCCGTCACCACTTGCCGAGTTTCTGGGCCTGTATAAGTCATCCAGCAAGAAACCTGATCCTTCCCCGGCAACCAGCCCAACTTCTTTTGCCCGGGATGTTCCACGTGGAACAATTCATGATCCGAATCCTTGGCGCCCGCTTCCGATTGTTCCACGTGGAACACATCATCAATCCCACGGGTATCGTAAAAGGCGAACAAGGTCGGCTCAGCGTCGCCCTTTTGCTCTTCCAACTGACTAAAATCAATACTACTACCCAGAATACGCGCGGGCGTGCCGGTTTTCAGGCGCTCTAACTCAATCCCGGCCTGCAAAAAGGAGCCGGAGAGCCCTTCTGCAGAAAAATCCCCCAAGCGCCCTCCTTTATTAGTATTCTCCCCTACGTGCATGAGCCCGCGCAAAAAGGTGCCCGTAGTCACAATGACTGTCTTAGCATAGAAATCGACCCCTAGACTTGTGCGCACCCCGACAACTTTGCCTTTTTCATAGATCAGCCCTTCCACCATAGCCTGAAACAGATCGAGGTTTGACTGCAATTCCAGGACATGTTTCATGCGAAACTGATAGGCTTTTTTGTCACATTGCGCTCGTGGCGCTTGCACAGCAGGCCCTTTAGAAGCGTTTAATAAGCGAAATTGGATAGCGGTCGTATCCGTATTAATCGCCATTTCTCCACCGAGCGCATCAATTTCGCGCACCATATGGCCCTTAGCCTGGCCGCCAATCGCTGGATTACAGCTCATTTGAGCAACCGTATCCAAATTACCAGTCAACATGAGCGTATCCGCACCGAGCCGCGCAGAGGCGAGGGCGGCCTCACAGCCAGCATGTCCCGCCCCGCAGACAATCACATCGTAGGGTTGATGCTTTCCAAATTTAAGTCCGCCACTCATTTTCCAATACAAAATTGTTTAAATAAACTGTCTAGCAAGCGCTCGTTATCGACGCGTCCGACAACTTGGCCAATATGCTCAACCGCATCACGAAGATCGGCAGCGACCAACTCAGCAAGCTCGCCATGCTTAAGCTTCGATGACGCAAGTTCTAGCGCATCAACCGCTTCGCCCAGCGACGCGGCGTGACGTGCATTCACAACAACGCCGTCATTTTGCGGCTGAGTGAGGCTCGCATCGATCGATTGCAGCCAAATCTCGCGCAGTTCTGCCAGACCTTTGCGTTCAAGCAGGGAAGTGCGGACGTGCTTCAAATCAGGCAAAAAATCAGAGCGTGCAGCGGCACTCGGCAAGTCGACCTTATTCTCAATCACCATTGTATTGGTAGCAGTCATTCGCTGCAGCAACGAATCAGGCAGGGTAGGGGAGGGCGCGGTCGAATCTAGCACGAGCAAAAAGAAATCAGCCGTCTCCGCTTGCTCGATCGTGTGATCAATACCGATCTTTTCTATCGCATCACCAGCCTCGTGCAGCCCAGCTGTATCCAAAATCTCAATACGCCACGGCCCCACCATCATAAAGGCTGAAATGTAGTCTCGCGTGGTACCTGGGAGATCACTGACAATCGACCGGTCCGCTCCGGTGAGCGCGTTGATTAAGCTACTTTTCCCCACGTTGGGCTCGCCGATGATCAAAGTCTTAATCCCATCATGAAGTAGAGCGGAGTAGCGCTGCGTCTCGATCAAATCACTTATTTCTACGATAAGTTGGCGCAGCTCCAAAGCGGGCCCAGCCTGATCTTCACCCGGCAGGTCTTCTTCCGGAAAATCAATATAGGCTTCAAGGTGCGCCATCACACTGAGTAGGCGCTCTGTAAGCTCGCTCATCTTGCGCCCCACCGAGCCGTGCAGTTGACGTTGCGCCACGGAAAGGCTACGATCCGAACGCGCACGAATGAGGTCGGAAACGGCTTCGGCCTGGCTCAAATCCATCCGCCCATTCATAAAGGCGGTGCGGGTAAACTCGCCGGGCTCAGCGGGACGGCAACCGCGCGCCATCAAGTCTGTTAAAATCTTTTGAACGATGAGCGGATTACCATGCGGGGCGATCTCCAGCATAGCTTCACCAGTAAACGATTGCCCCTCAGCGAAATACGTAAAGACGCACTCATCAATCTGCATCCCATTGATATCGATATACTTAGCGAAGTGCGCAAAGCGTTTCTTAAGCGGGTTTGAGCGTTGCGTGATCGCAATAGCCAACTCTGCACAAGCAGGCCCACTCAAGCGAATCAGCGCGATGGCGGATTCGCCCGCAGGCGTAGAAAGAGCTACGATAGTGTCGGAGGCAGGCATGGAACAGGCTAAATTCACCGAATCCGCCTTGGCGTCAAGTGAGTATGTGAGAGTTGGGGATGCTCGGGTATCACCGAAGCTGGAAGATCTCCCAATAGTAGTGGGAGCATCCTGCTCACGTTATTGCATGAGATGCCTTGGAGCTGGAAGCTCCGGCTACTGAAAATCCGCTGCGTAGCACGATAGTCCTAGAAAGCGAGACGGGCTTGGAGTACGCACCATCCAAACAATTTCTACACTGAGTCCTTCAGTCACAAAATTATTCTGCTCCCAAATTATTCTGCACAGATTCCTTAAATCGATCCAGCTTCGCTTCCACAAAGGCTTTCACTTCAGGCGCGTCTTCTTCGATCAGCGGGGTAAGATCCATCGCGAACCAGAGTTGATTGACCGTATCGATTGAAAAAGCGTCGTAGAAAGTGGCATTCGCATGTCGGCGACCGATGACGGCTTTACCGTAGTCTTTCCCACCCGCGATCTGCGACGCGAAACAGGCGTTGAGTTTTTCGGCCAGTTGGGGGAAGGCGCTCACATCGAAGGCGATCTTATCTTCTGGCTCCAACCAATCGAGATCTCGCCACATTTCACAGCCATAGACCTTTTTAGGGCGAGAGTAGGGCGGCACTCGACGAATCGCCTCAATCACCGCATGAAAAACCGCCACGTGACTGGCGTGCTTATCCGCTGGATTGTGAGTGTAGAGCACTTCGGGCTGCGTGCAGAGGAGATATTGCTCCAATTGATCCACCAAGGCTCCGCGCGAGTCAGTGTCTTTGATTGTCGCACTGGCAAAGCCCAGCTGCGCCATATAGCTGTATTGGCCGATCTCAGCAGCACGCCGCTGCTCATTTAGGCGGATTGATTTCATCTCGTCGTCTGTCTTATCCGCAAAGGCACCGGAACGAGCACTCCCGCCGCCGTCGGTGCAGGTGATGCCACTAAACCAAGCGCCCTCCTGATCATAGCAGGTAGCAATGCCATGGAAGGCCATAAATTCGAGATCGTCTTGGTGGGCACCGATCGCAAGATGGGAGGTGCGTGCCTGCGCTTCGGGGGCGCTGACGTTGTCAGGGATGTAGAGCTCGGAGAACAGCTTAGTAATGTCAGACATAGCGAAAGATTTATGCTCCACCTGAGAGAGGCAACCTCATTTGTATTTATCCTACGTTCTATGAGCTCCGGACAACTTGGCCGTGATAAAGGAAAACTTATACCCGTTTACCTGCGGTTAAAAAACCGATGACAAGCAAACGGGTGTGACTATACGAACGGGGAGTAGCCGAAATCGTGAGATTTTGGTCGATTGAAACCAATGATGCAGTCTGCCAAATCTTTACAGATTCGGCTACATTTGTCACTGGTTTCAGAATCTTCCGCAATTCCAATAAGTTAAACCCCAAGATGACACTCCGAGACGGAAGAACGCTTAATTTTATCTGGCCAAGTTTCAAAAAATCCGCTAATTATATTGCAGGGATATTATTATGAAACAATTACTTATCGTTTGGTGCCTGTTATTCTCGCTCGGTCTGCATTCGCTGGTCGCGCAATCAGAGTTGTTACTAATGCCGGAAGAGAATTCCGAGACTGAGGCAACCCATCAGGTCGTGTGGGAAACCGAACCCGGAGTGCGTTACGAAGCGCAGACCTCCATCGACCTAGAAGAGTGGGATCCTGTTCCAGGTTATCCCGCCGCAGCGACACGTCCGGTTGATGCGTTACCTTTTTTGATGAATGAGGGGCAGCGTTTTTATCGAGTGCAGTTGATCGATGAGCAGGCACCTAAGATTGTCGCACAAGCTCCGAAGGTTGATGAATTTGCGGTGGGTCGGTTCTCTGACGTGATCATTCAGCTTTCTGATGCCAGCGGCGTAGAGGCAAGCACGCTCTCGCTAACCGTTGGAGCACGCGGCACATTTACGGTGGCAAGCCCTGAGTTGTCTTTTGCGGATGGGTTGCTGCGTTTTGAGAATGGAGGCGATACTGCACTTGGTGCCTATGGTGATACGGTTACGGTTAGCCTGACGGCGACCGATGTAGAGGGAAATACAGCTACCTACGATTGGACTTTCGACTTAGAGGTAGCAGCGCAGATTGCGGCCAATGTCTTTGTCTTTGGTTCACCGGAGGCTCAGCGTATGGGGCAACAGATCGGTTCGATTCCAACAAGAGTCATTGCGCAGCGGTATGCGACTGGCCCTATCCGTATGAGTGCGAACGCCTCGGCTTGGACGATTGATAGCGTTGCAGCTGATAATATTGTGCTCGCTTACACGGGCGCGACTGCGCCCGCAATTTCAGCTGGCACATTGCTCAGTAATCTGACTCCAGCCAGTCGAGATGAAATCTTCTACCGCCGCGCGACCAATGTGAGTGATGATGCTGCGAATAAGTTATTCACGATTTATACCGAAGATGTTGATTTGGAGGAAATCGTGCAGCAGGGAGCCCTCCAGCTTTCTGACGAATCGCTCCTTCTTGTATTTGATTCAAGTGGACAGATTGCACAGGTCTCGCCGCTATTAACCGCGAACCGAGCACTTTCAATCGACAAGACGTTCACACTCCCTCTACGATTAGGTTACTCTTTGGACGGCGCGACGTTCACTGCGAAGGAGAACGGCTTTGCCGCGACTTACCCTGGGCCATACGGCTCTAATTTATCGTTGGGGATCGGAGACGGTTCAACGATGGCACAGATTTCTGCTGAACAATTGAATTGGTGGTTTACGCCACGGATAACGACTCAGCTTGAAATCGGTTTGTGGAGCTTGTCTCGTTTTAGAGCCACAATGGGTGGAGAGATTGAGACTGCTGCTGATCTAGATGTGTCGTTGATCCTAGATATGAGTCCAGAACCGAAAACACTCTTTGACTTACCTCCTCAATATGAGCCGGAGCATTGGGTGATGGTGGGGGCTATCGGTGTGCCGCCTGTTGTCGTGCCCATATTTGCAGTGATCGGGTTTGATGTGAAAGTCGACTTAGAAGCGTCGGCTGAAGCCGGAATTACTTTCAACTACGGTTACTTGCAGCATTTGGACTTCGATTTAGGTGTGGATTATTTGAAGGGGCGTGAAGATGCCTTTCAATTTGTCTATCCCACGGAATTGCCACAGACAGAGGTCATCCCGTTTACTGTTGAAGAGATCTTTGCTGAAATGTCGGTCGGACTGGCGCTCAAGCCACAGTTGAAGTTGACCATCTATAAGTTGGCGGGCGTGGCAGCAGGGCCTAAGTTTACCGGAGCTGTGGCGGTGCGCGGTTCCTCGGAAAGTGGTTTCACCGGAGAACTCCGAGGAGGCATTTCGCTCGATATGGAGCGGGCGGGGATCGCTTTGGAAAAGCTAGATCCTTCGACCAAATGGAAAGTGTCTTGGAATTTGTGGGAAGGGCCCATTTTACATCTCTTCCCACCATACGCGGATTTAAGTTTTTTGGAGCAACCAGAAAGCCGAGTCGTGGAGGCCGGAGCTCCCGTGTCTTTTTCGGCAAACGTCACGCCAAATCTCAATGTGAGCTATCAATGGTATCAGGATGGGATTCCGATTCCGCATGCTACCGATGCCAATTATCGGGTGACGAGTGCTAGAGAGGCGGATGAGGGCAGCTATCATGTGAAGGCATGGAATCCCGAGGGTGCCATTTATTCAGATCCAGCGAACTTAACCGTAGGCATTGAAGCAGGTGGCCCTGCGCCAGTCGGGTTTGCGCGAATCCCTGCGGGCAACTTCCAGATGGGAGATGCGCTGGACGGGTTATATCCAGTGGAAACGGTCTATGTGCCATCGTTCTACATGGGGCGCACAGAGGTGACTTATGCGCAGTGGCAGGAGGTGTATAACTGGGCGATTGTGAATGACTACGGCTTTAATAATGCTGGCTCGGGCAAAGGCGCAAATCATCCGGTGCATTCTGTCTCATGGTATGATGTGGTGAAATGGTGTAATGCCGCCAGCGAGCGGGCGGGGCGCAGCCCCGTTTATCGCACCGGCGACGGTAGCGTGTATCGCACCGGGCAGATCAGTCCGACAATCAACACGGGCAATAGCGGCTACCGCTTGCCGAGTTCTGCCGAGTGGGAGAAAGCCGCTCGCGGCGGTTTGACGGGACGCCGCTTCCCCTGGGGCGATACGATTTCGCACAGCAATGCGAATTACTATGGCCGGCCTGATCTTTATACGTATGATATAGCGCCTCCTGGTTTCCATCCTGCTTACGACGATGGAGGATATCCGTATTCCAGCCCGGTCGGTAGCTTCTCCGCCAACGGCTACGGCTTGTATGATGTCGCTGGCAATATGTGGGAGTGGTGTAATGATAGTTCGGGCTCGAACCGTGTGCGCCGGGGCGGCGGTTGGTTCAGCCACGCGAACTTCTGCCGCGTTGCGTTTCGCTACAGCTACTCCCCGTCGCACGGCCTCATCAGCTTCGGGTTCCGCCTTGCCCGCAGTCAATAGTCCCCTGATGAAAAAAAGAAAAACAAGCGGAGCGCGTGATGTGCAGTGGCGCAGGCTGAGGGACGAAGCCGGAGTGACTGCACATCTCTTACAGTACACGCCACATATTCGAGGTCGAAATTTTTTTTGAACAGTTGATGGCCTATTCCTTTTTCCAGATACCCGCGCATGGGCGCTCGGAGGCGTCGGAAGCTTTAAACAAGTTGCTGGCTGGTGGGCGCATCGCTTCCGTGCGCAAGGAGTTTGTCGCAACTGGAGAGCAATCGTTCTGGGCTTTTTGCGTGGAGCATTTGGATCGACCCGTTCCGGCGTCAATCAATCAACGTGGTGGTAGCAAAGCGCCGAAGGTGGACTATAAGGAAGTGCTTTCGGAGGCGGAGTTTGAGGTGTTCTCGAAGCTGCGGGACGTGCGTAAAGCTCTGGCAGAGAAAGAGGCGGTCCCCGCGTATGCGGTATTTACCAACGAGCAATTGGCTGCAATTGTGCGGGCCAAGCCGGCTACGGCTACCGCACTTGGAAAGATTGAAGGTGTGGGGGCTGCGCGGGTCGGTAAGTATGGTGCGGCTGTTTTGGAAGTGTTGCAGGAGGCTCCAGCGGCTGAGGCATGAAGCGTGCAGGGCATCTATGGGAGCAGGTGGTTGAGCGTGGTAATCTACTGTGCGCTTTCCATAAGGCGGCTCGTGGCAAGCGGCAGAAACTGGAAGTGCGGCGTTTCGGCGATGCGATTGATACTAGCCTGGAACGTTTGCGGGAGCAGATCATATCCGGGACGTTTCAGCTGGGGCGCTTTCATGTGTTCAAAGTCTATGATCCGAAGGAGCGCACGATTCATGCGGCACGGTTTGAGGAGCGGGTGTTTCAGCATGCGATCATGAATGTGTGTGAGCCTTTTTTTGAGCGGCAGTTGATCTATCATACTTATGCGTGCCGCCAAAACAAAGGCCGCTTGCGTGCGATCAAGGCGGGGGAGCGCAATGCCCGCCGCAATCAGTGGTATCTCAAGCTGGATATACGCAAGTATTTCGAGTCGATCCCACATGCACCCTTACTCGGAGGCTTGCGACGACTCTTTAAAGATCCTGAATTACTGGATTGGTTGGAGCGTATCGTCGGCTCACATTGTGTGGTTGCCGGGCGGGGACTTCCGATTGGTAGCCTGTCCTCGCAATATCTAGCGAACTTCTACCTGTCGGAACTCGACCGCCTCTGCCAGTCTCTTCCCGGGATTCGAGGCTACGTGCGCTATATGGATGACTTTGTTCTCTGGGCATCTGAGAAAGACGCTTTGCTGGAGGCTGGCCGGCGAATCGAGTGCTTTGTCGGTGAGACGTTGATGCTCTCGCTAAAGCATCCTCCCTGTCCGCTGCAGGTTGCGCACGGGATGGACTTTCTGGGTTATCGTATCTATCCCACGCATACGCGCCTAAGTCGTCGAAGCAAGGTGCGCTATGTGCGCAAGCTGCGCATATTAAAGGCTCTGTCGGCAAATGGGACAATGGGTGAGGGTGAGGCGCAGCAGCGGCTCACGGCCTTGACGGCCTTTACATTGCCGGCTCGCAGCTGGGCCTTTCGTAGTCGAACACTTTCTCAATTTCGGTCGGTGGCCATCGGGCTCGAACCGTGTGAACCGGGGCGGCAGTTGGAACAACAACGCGAACAACTGCCGCGTTGCGAATCGCAACAGCAACAACCCGTCGAACAGCAACAACAACATCGGGTTCCGCCTTGCCCGCAGCTCAGGCCAAACACGTCGGACGGAGCGATCCGGCATCATCAGGGGACTGAACCGGCCACTGCCCCGATCCTTCGACATGCGGAGGACAAACAATAGTCCGCATCCGCTCGTGTTGGTAGGTTCGCGGATGCGATCTCGAAGACCCGGGCGGGTGCTCTATTAGATTTTAAATTTATTTGAGAGTCTCGGGTGCTTCTTCTCCTTGTCAGAGCTCGCTCTTGCTGGTTCGGTTAATTCTTCGAAACTTATTCTATGTCCACCGTTCGCCTAGTCGCCCTGAATTGCATCGTATCCTGTTTGTTTGCGCAATCTGTCTGGGCCATTATGGCAGGTGGCGAATTCAGTCTGCCTGCGGATACCCCATCGGGACGTATCGACCCGCTCAGCAGTGGCTCCAGCACCAACTTCGTCGGCGCGCTTGGGATCGATGCGGGGGGCAGCAACTACTTCGGCTCGGGATCAGCCCTCTCGCAGCACTGGGTGCTGACTGCGGGGCACAACGTAGATTTTAACGACAATGGCGTGCCGGATGCGGGCTTGGGGATTGATTTTTATCTGCCGGGCTTCGGCAGTTATAGCGCGACGAGTTACGTGACTAACCCGAACTTCGGTGGTTTTGGTAATCCGACAATCCACAACGATCTGGCGCTGCTGTATTTTGAAGATGCCTTGCCGAGTCTGGCATTTCCTGCGCTTGGTCTGTCGATGGGGCTGGATGACACCTTTATATTGGCGGGTTTTGGGCGCTCCGGTTATGGCAGCTATGGCTACACCACGGATGCCTCACTGACGGATCGCCGCCTCGGCCAGAATGTGGTGGATAGTTTCGAGCAAGAGTCCGGTGGAGCTGGTCTGCTGTTTCGCTACGATTTTGATGCACCAGGCACCTTTGGCACGGTAGGTGGCAGCCTCGGTAATACGATCGAGACACTCATTGCCCCCGGCGATTCCGGCGGTGCGGCACTGCTCGACTACGAAGGAAGGCTGGCGCTGGTTGGCGTGAATACCTTTACCGAAGGCTACGGCGGCTTGTTCGGCGATATAGGCGGCGGCGTAGCATTAGATCCCTACTGGGGCTGGATCTCAGAAACCACAGGCCTCTCGCTGGTGCCTGAGCTATCGCAGTCTGCAATGCTTACAGGCATGTTGGCGCTGCTGATTGTAAGTTTACGCCGAGGCCGCTAGGGCAGACTTACGAGCGAACTCCGATTACATCTCTTTCAGATCTTCGCTCAAGCGCTCGATGGCTTCTAGGGCTTGAGCCCGCTTGTCCTGCAAGATTTCTTTCTTAGCGAGAGAGAAGTAAACTAGATTGGAGGTGTCGATCTGAGTTTCAGGAGTAGAATTACTGTCCAAATCGATCAACAAAAGTTGTTGATCTGTAGTGTTATCCTTATTCATCAGTGGCGGAAATTAAGCTTTTTTCTTTTAAATCTGTAACAATTTTAGACTCAAGTTGCGGGAGAGACCAAATGGAGAAGTTAGAGGTAAATGTAGCATCTCTAGATGGAATGGAAATCATTTTTCCATCTTTATTTTTCCGTCCACTCTCTGGATATTTGAAAAATCTCTCAAACATCGCAGGGCCAACGCCTTCGAACGGAACGATCCTTACCTTTGTCTGGCAGTTCACATCTTCAGTGATGGCGTCCCCGTGCAGGTGTAGTGCCAAGCTCTTGGGGTAGGGCTCGATGTAAAAAACTTCGTGGATTCCGGCAGCAATTATGTGACGAGCGCAATTATGACAGGGGTAGGTCGTTACGTAAATTTGCCCGCCTTGTATTTTACCTCCGTAGTGTTCCGCACCTGCATTTAGAATGGCATACATTTCGGCGTGAACTGAGCGAGAGAACTCCAGTAGTTGCTTGACGCGACTTTTCCCTAGCACTTTTTCCGCTTCGGCCTTCTGAGGGGCTGGAATTATGTCTCCGAGCTCCTGGACGATTTCTTTCACGAGCTTTCTCTTCTCGGTATCATTAAAGCATTTCCCGCCTTCCAAGTTCATGCATCTGTTATCGGGGTCGTGTTCCGCAGTGTAGAGCCCACCGTCATAGCGCGGGACATCATTCCAACCGACACTGAGT
>Ga0209491_10004012_pt1 | contig 23426 bp, 18 predicted proteins | sample BON02_FD_187213 | JGI IMG/M metagenome (GOLD analysis project Ga0209491, IMG submission 187213) | Freshwater microbial communities from Lake Bonney liftoff mats and glacier meltwater in Antarctica - BON-02 (SPAdes) (version 2) | ecosystem: Environmental > Aquatic > Freshwater > Ice > Glacier... | reverse complement strand
CAGTGTTGGTTTGAAAATGTACGATTGGATGGCTGGTAGATTGAGTTTGGGAAAATCAGAGTTTATTTCCAAAGAGGAAACGCTCACACGCCTTCCAGGTCTGAAGTCTAAAGGACTTTATGGTGGAGTTGTCTATCACGATGGACAGTTTGACGACGCTAGACTTGCGCTTAATATTGCTCAAACAGCTGATGAAGCCGGTACCTGCGTATTGAATTATGTCAGTGTGAACAGTTTGGTGAAAAGTAAATCCGGCAAAATCACTGGACTAAGTGTATCGGATAAGCTTTCCAAAAATAATTTTGAGGTGAATGCCAAAATGGTAGTGAATGCAACTGGTGTTTTTGCAGATAAAATTCTGCAAATGGATAATCCGAAAGCTCCGAAAATGATCCAGCCAAGTCAGGGAATACATTTGGTGCTTGATCTAGATTTTTTAGGCGGAAATGATGCATTGATGATCCCAAAAACAAGAGATGGTAGAGTGCTTTTTGCTGTTCCATGGCATGGAAAGCTCGTTGTGGGCACTACAGATACACTTCGTGAAAAGCCTAAATTAGAACCAGAAGCCCTTCAAAAAGAAATAGATTTTGTATTAGAAACTGCTGCGGGCTATTTGGCGAAAACCCCAACTCGAGCGGATGTAAAATCAGTTTACGCAGGACTAAGGCCGCTAGCTAGACCTAAAGAAGGAAGTACAAAAACTAAGGAAATTTCACGTTCTCATAAAGTAATTTTATCTGAAAGTGGCTTAGTTACTTTGACAGGAGGCAAATGGACGACTTTCCGAAAAATGGGAGAAGATACCGTGGCGTACTTTACCAGAGTCACAGGAGAAAAACTGAAGGAGAGCAAATCACTGGATATGAAAATCCATGGAGCTACCTCCCACATTCCCGAAGGTCATTGGGGTATTTATGGTTTTGATGCCAAGCCTATCCAAGATGTACTAAACGAGAACAAAGCTTGGGGAGCAAAATTGCATCCTGATTTCCCCAATATAGAAGCAGAAGTAATCTGGGCTGTGCGTGAGGAGATGGCGATGAAAGTAGAAGATGTGCTTGCCAGACGGATACGTATGCTTTTCCTTGATGCGCAAGCAGCCATTGACACTGCGCCAAAAGTAGCTAAGTTGATGGCTCAGGAAATGAAAAAAGATGAAGAGTGGATAGCCTCGGAGCTGACAGATTTCAACAAAATAGCTTCGAAATATTTGATAAAATAATAACCTAAAATGAGCCAAAATAAACAGTACATAATGGCTCTAGATCAAGGTACGACCAGTTCTAGAGCCATTATTTTTGATAAGGAGGGCAAGATAGTTTCCGTCGCCCACAAGGATTTTAAGCAGTATTTCCCCAAAGCTGGTTGGGTGGAGCATGATCCAGAAGAGATCTGGACTTCGCAGACATCGGTAATGATCGAGTCCTTAGTGAACAAAAAAATCAAAGCAGATCAGGTGGCTGCAATAGGCATCACCAATCAGAGAGAAACAACAATTGTCTGGGATAGAGCGACTGGCAAAGCCATCTACAATGCTATTGTATGGCAAGACCGTCGTACTGCCAGTTACTGCAATGAGCTAAAGGAAAAGGGACACGCCGAAATGGTAGTCACTAAAACAGGGCTGATCCTAGATGCTTATTTTTCTGCTACCAAGGTCAAGTGGATTTTGGATAATGTAGCTGGCGCAAGAAAAAGAGCCGAAGCTGGTGAACTTGCCTTTGGGACAGTGGATTCTTGGCTCATATGGAACCTTACTTCTGGTAAAACCCATATTACAGACGTCACCAATGCAAGTCGCACCATGCTTTTCAATATTCACACGCAGGAATGGGATCAAGACTTATTGGATTTGTTTCAGATTCCAAGTTCACTTCTGCCAGAAGTAAAATCATGCAGCGAGGTATATTGTGAGACAGCGGGGGACGTATTCAGTGTCAAAATTCCAATTGCAGGAATTGCAGGAGACCAGCAAGCTGCACTTTTTGGACAGCTTTGCACAAAGCCAGGAATGGCAAAAACCACGTATGGCACGGGTTGCTTTTTGGTTATGAATACCGGCAAAGAAGCCGTAAGATCTAAAAACCAACTGCTAACTACCATTGCCTGGAAGATTGGAGATGAGATCAATTATGCTTTAGAGGGTTCCGTGTTTATAGGTGGAGCTGCGATACAGTGGCTGAGAGATGGGCTGGATCTTTTTGGGCATGCAAAAGAAAGTGAGCAGCTGGCAGAAAGCATTGAGAGTAATGACGGGGTGTATTTTGTGCCGGCACTGTCTGGTTTGGGTGCTCCGCATTGGGACCAAGAGGCACGCGGTGCTTTTTTTGGAATCACTCGCGGCACTACGAAAGCACACATGGCAAGGGCAGCTTTGGAAGCCATCGCTTATCAAGTGTATGATGTGCTAAAAGCTATGGAAAAAGACAGCGGAAAGCCGACTCAAGAACTTCGAGTGGATGGTGGTGCAACAGCCAATAACTTCCTGATGCAGTTTCAGGCAGATCTTTTGGATTGCGAGATCAAACGTCCAGAGATCATAGAGACCACTGCAATTGGTGCGGCATTTTTAGCGGGTCTAGCTGTCGGCTTTTGGAAAGATCAGGAAGAAATCAATTCGCTATGGAATGCCGATAAAAGCTTTATTCCACAAATGGCGAAACCGGAACAGGAAAAATTGATACATTTTTGGCATAAAGCGGTTGAACGCTCCAAAAACTGGGTAGAACTATGAATGCATACCTCGCAGAATTAATCGGCACTGGCCTGCTGATATTATTAGGTTCGGGTGTTGTCGCCAACATGCTATTGCCAAAAACCAAAGGAAATGGTGGAGGTATAATGGAAATCAGTACAGCTTGGGCTCTAGCTGTTTTTGTAGGTGTGGTAGTCGCAGGGCCATATAGCGGCGCACATCTGAATCCAGCAGTTACAGTCGGACTAGCTTTGACAGGGCAGTTTGAATGGGCTTTGGCTCCAGGATATATTATTGCTCAGGTTTTAGGGGCAATGATCGGAGTTGGTATTGCTTGGTTAATTTACAAGGACCACTACGATGCTTCAGATGATGCTGGCGCAAAAGCAGCTCCATTTGGCACTTCTCCGGCAATAAGAAACCTTCCATTAAACTTCTTTTCTGAAGTTATAGGGACGTTTGTCTTGATCATAGTAATTCTTTACAACGATGGAGTTGAAATTGGAGATGGAACAAAGACGCCAATCGGGATGGGCTCTCTAGGAGCAATTCCGGTGGCATTCTTGGTATGGGTTATTGGGTTGTCTTTAGGTGGAACCACTGGTTATGCTATCAATCCAGCTCGTGACTTCGGACCAAGAATTATGCATTCAATTCTGCCAATTAAGGACAAAGGAAGCTCGGATTGGGGATATGCGTGGGTTCCGATTTTAGGCCCTTGCATTGGTGCGGCATTAGCTGCGGGATTGTATTTGGTAGCAGGGTCTTAAGGAACGTTGAGTGGAGGATTGAGAGTATTACGTTCGATTATAAAGTTTGTAAATTGAGCAACTCACTTCGATTACCCGCCGTCCCCGCCGGTAAATAGCTATCAGATACGGATAATCATAGTACTAAATATACATAAGCCATCAAAAAAGCCTGAAATCTTTCCAGATCTCAGGCTTCTTTTTTAAGATAGTTAAGAGCATCTTATTATTTCAAGATCTCTCTGGCAATCACCATTTTCTGGATCTCTGAAGTTCCTTCGCCAATAGTGCAAAGTTTTGAATCGCGATAGAATTTTTCCACAGGATAATCCTTCGTAAATCCATAACCTCCGAAAATCTGAACGGCATCATTTGATACTGACACAGCGACTTCAGACGAGAAATATTTTGCTTGTGCTCCAGCCAAAGTCACTTTTTCACCACGATTTTTCAAATCCGCAGCTTTGAAAATCAGCAAACTTGACGCTTCAACCTGAGTTGCCATATCAGCAAGTTTGAAAGAAATCCCCTGGAAAGAGCTTATAGGCTTATTGAATTGATGACGTTCCTTTGAGTATTGAATGGATGCTTCCAAAGCTCCTTCTGCAATGCCTTGCCCAAGAGCAGCAATGGATATCCTGCCGCCATCCAAGATTTTCATGGATTGTATAAAGCCATCACCCACTTTGCCCAGTACTTGACTTTTATGCACGATGCAATCATCGAACAGCATCTCAGCTGTTTCCGAGGCGCGCATGCCCAGTTTATCTTCTTTTCTTCCTCCTCTGAAACCTGGCGTTCCTCGCTCTACGATAAAAGCAGTCATTCCATGGGAATCACCGATTTCTCCGGTTCTAGCAATTACTACCGCCACATCACCTGACGCTCCATGAGTGATAAAGTTTTTTGCTCCATTGAGGATCCAATTATCACCTTCTTTTTTGGCTACTGTTCGCATATTTCCGGCATCCGATCCTGTATTTGGTTCAGTCAGTCCCCAAGCGCCAAGCCATTCACAGGTCGCAAGTTTTGGAAGGTATTTCTTTTTCTGCTCTTCGCTGCCAAACATCATAATGTGACCACAGCAAAGGGAATTATGTGCAGCCATAGAAAGGCCAACTGAAGGATCAAGTTTGGAAAGCTCTACAATCGCCGTAACATATTCCATATATCCGAATCCTGAGCCTCCGTATTTGGAAGGTATCAAAACGCCCATTAATCCGAGCTCGCCGAGTTTCTTGAATAATTCTTTCGGGAAATGAGATCTGTCATCCCAGTCCTTGCGGAATGGAGTGATCTCTTTGGCTCCAAAATCACGAATCATCTGTGCGATCATTCGTTGATTTTCGTTTTGCGTGAAGTTTAACATAGGAATATTTGGGTTTATTTTCTCAGTATCAGAACCCTAAGATTCAGAAATAGTTTGGATTCAGCAAATCGTATAAATCCATACTATATTTTTATTTCAACTCGTTATCATTCAAATAAATAGGTGTCTTGGTGGATAATCTTGGTATTCTATCTGACATATTATTTTTGCCCGCTTTAAATTGCTTCTTACGATCGAAATGTTTTTTGATTTATTCCTCAAAAAATCAATTATCTATGCATTTACTAGTTGCTATCGATAAAATAACATGAGAGATAATGAAATGATGGGATTACTGCATCAAAAGAGAGAGAATGAAATACTGCATTCTCCATATTATCTCCGAATGTTTATTTGGCTAGTTTTACCAATTAATCGGGCCTTTGCCTAAATACTTCTCCGCAATCGGCAAATAATACCCCTTCACATCCTCCAGGTCATAGATTTTTGGAGACTTGGTATAAAGGTCGTATTTATTGAAATCTAAAATCCATTCCTTGTATTGCCCATCTTTTGGTGCTTCAAACTGCGAATAACTTCCGCCATTGTGCCATGGGTAAAAAGAATGATAACGAACCATCACCATTCCAGCTTCAGGAATCGTGTTTGTAGGATGGTTTTTCAATACCTGATAAAAATACTCATCGTGTCCCCACGCGAGTTGCAAGTTGTCCAGACCACAGCCTTTTTCATAAATCCCCATTTCTGTGTTGTAGTGAGGATCTTTCATGTCTGGATTCAGCTCGTTGAATTCAGAATAAACACAGGTGTCAGGCAATTTTGCCCCAACGACAAAGACATCGCCGACTAATCCCCACTGCTCTGCTTGGCTTGTGCCATCTTCATCAGAGCCAAATAAGTACATCACTTTTCCTAGATCATGGATCAAACCGACTAGTTGCATCCAGTCAGGACGATTGTCAGCGCGCAATGCTTCTGCCGACTGAATCAAATGCTGCACATTTGGCAAATCAAGATCTGGATCACTTACATCGATCAGCGCGTTGAGCTTTTCCATCGCATCCCACAGGTTCATCGGCTTGTCAAATGTGAGGTACTTTGCTTTCATTTTTTGCACGTAATCATACGTCTGGTACATGCGCATTTTCTTGTAATGCTCACGGACTGCTGCCTTTATATCGACGTGATTGTAGTTTCTGAATTCCTTTTCTGTAGTCTCCATAGTGTTAAACGATTGTACCTAAAATTACATAAATAATTACTGTGATTGCAATCAAAATCCATCCAAGTGTTTTTGCATGTTGCCATGGCACGATACTCAACTTTCCAGAATCAACCATTACAAAAGGAATATGTACCGGATACTTAGCTGACACCAGATGCATCACTATAAGGTTGAGGATAAATTCTATTCCCCAGATGTGAACAAAGTGGATGTTGACTTGGATGATCAAATCCATTAAAATGTAGAAGGCAAGACCAAATACCAGTCCTGCTTTGGCTCCTGCGGCAGATACTTTTGGGAAAAAGAATCCTGCTATAATTACCGTTGCCATCGGGATAAAGAATATTCCGTTTAGCTGCTGCAAAAGCTGATAGAGACCTGCAGGCGCATTGGCGACGTAGGGAGCTACTAGAATTGCTGCGAAAGCGAGAATAGCTGAAGTCCACTTCCCTATTCGAACTAGCTGAATTTCCTTAGCTGCTTTGTTGATGTAAACTTTGAAAATATCCAAGCTGAAAATAGTCGCAGCACTGTTCAACGCACTGTTGAACGTGCTCAAAATTGCTCCCATAATCACCGCAACGAAGAAACCGGTCATCCAAGGGGGAAGCACATGCTTCACCAATTCTGGGTAAACACTGTCTTGCGAATCGAAAAGCGTATCTCCGAAATAATAGAAACCAATAATTCCTGGCAACACAATCACCAGCGGAATCAATATTTTCAAAATGCCCGTAAACAGTAAACCCTTTTGAGCCTCCTTCAAACTCACTGCTCCCAAAGCGCGCTGCACGATGGATTGGTGCATGGTCCAGAAGTATAATTGATTGACGATGAGTCCTGTGAAAAGTACGCTGAAAGGCAAAATTGAATCTCTTGATCCTGGCCCAATCGAAGGCTCTTTGCTGATCACATTGAATTTCTCTGAGGCATTATTAAATACCTTCGTCAGACCGGTAATGATATTTCCATCGCCGATATCCCAAAGCGCAAAAATCGGAACCAATAGTCCCGCGACAAGTAATCCAAATCCGTTAATAGTATCGGTATATGCAACCATTTTCAGCCCTCCGAAAATAGCATAAACTGCTCCGAGTACTCCCACCACAATTACAGTGAGCCAAATCCCTTCTGCCTGGGTAATTCCTAGCGTTTCCGAGATTCCAAAAATTGACTCAATGTTAATGGCTCCAGTGTAGAGTACGATAGGTAAAAGCGTCACCACAAAAGAGATGATCAGCAGCATGGAAATCAGCGCTTGCGTCATTTTATCAAATCGCTTTTCTAAGAACTCAGGGATGGTGGTCAATCCCATTCTCAGGTATTTCGGGATGAAATATAGCGCTCCGATCACCAGAGCGATGGCTGATGTGACTTCCCAAGCTATGATGATTGCTCCGTTTTTATAAGCTGAGCCATTCATTCCCACGAGATGCTCTGTAGAAATATTGGTAAGCAGCATTGATCCTGCGATGACTACGCCGGTGAGGCTACGACCGCCAAGGAAATAGCCGTCTTGCGTTTGAAGATTTTGTTTGCGCAGCATCCACGTAGAGTAGATTGCCACGAAGCCAGTAAAGGCAAGGAAGCTAAAAAGAGTAAGCACTGAGGTTAGGTTTGGGTGGGTTTGTTAATTGTAATATTGGAAAGTAGGAAATTCGGATGAGTACGGCAACTGTGCTTCCTGCTCGACAAGGAAGTAGATAGATGTTTCGGTAAAAATCTTTTACTTTCCACAGTTTAAAAAGGGTCGAATTCGACCCCTTTTAAACTGTGGGTTGTTTAGCTCTAATTATACCGAATTTGGTACAATTAGAAATTGAAAATCTAAGAATCAGGGTAAAACCGTAGATTTTTTGTGATTTGAGAGTCTGTTTATAATCTAGCTTTTAATTATGGCGAATTCCTCACAAATAGAAATTCTGCAGGCAGCAATCATTTCATCTTAGCTGTAAAACAATGAATCGAGTATTCTTGATGCCATTTTGGCAAATAGTTTCTTTTACTTTCCTTTAATCATTCTTATAAGTCCTAGCATATCCAATTCACATGAAAGCTCTTTCACTAGTTCTAATCGCTTTTCTTTTCACTGGTTCATCATTCGCTCAAGAAATCACCGGCCAATGGAACGGTGTCCTGAAAGTGACGGGAGTTCAACTTCGCTTGGTGTTCAATGTGAAGAAAACCGAAAGTGGCTTTAGCGCTACCATGGACAGTCCGGATCAGGGTGCTTTTGGGATTCCGGTGACTTCTACAAGCTTTGAAGACAATACGTTGAAAATCGTAATTACCAACGCGAACATTATATATGAAGGAACGCTGGATGACGACAATATCATCATCGGGGTTTTCAATCAGCGTGGCCAATCTTTTCCTATGAATCTGTCCAGAGAGGAGATTGAAAAAGCAGGTTCAAATCGACCTCAGGAACCCAAAAGACCTTTTCCATATCGTTCTGAAGATGTGATTTTTGAAAATAAACAGGCGGAAATACTGCTTGCCGGTACCTTGACTATGCCGGAGCAGGCAGGAACTTACCCAGCTGTAGTGCTGATCTCTGGATCTGGTCCACAAAATCGTGACGAGGAATTGATGGGGCACAAGCCATTCTTGGTCTTATCTGATTACCTCACCAAAAACGGCATTGCGGTCTTGCGTTTTGATGATCGTGGGACGGCGGCTTCTACGGGTAATTTCGGCACAGCCACCTCCGTGGATTTTGCTACCGATGTAGCTTCGGCAGTGCAGTATTTGCAGTCAAGGCCTGAGATAGACAAAAGTAAAATTGGCCTAATCGGGCATAGTGAGGGTGGAATTATCGCGCCGATGGTCGCTGGGGATTCCGATGACATTGACTTTATCGTTTTGTTGGCAGGAACAGGTATTCGTGGAGATAAACTGCTGCTAGCACAACAGGCACTTATCGGAGAAGCATCTGGTATGAGCCCCAATCAATTGGCAGAAAATGAGCTGATCAGCAAAAAGGCATTTGAAATTATCCTAAAAGAGCAGGGAGAGGAAGAGATGAAGGGAGAAATCAGGAATTACATGACTCAGGTATTCCGGAATATCCCTGCAGGAAATATTCCTGGAGGTATGAGTGAGGAAGAGTTTGTCACAGCACAAGTAAATCAGCTCAGCAGCCCTTGGATGCAATATTTTATCAAATACGATCCAGCTCCAGCTTTGGAAAAAGTAAGCTGCCCTGTATTAGCGATCAATGGAGAAAAAGATCTGCAAGTACCACCGAAAGAGAACTTGGAAGCTATTAAAGCTGCCTTAACTAAAGGCGGAAACACAAACGTAACCACCCTGGAATTACCGGGATTGAATCACTTATTTCAGGAAGCAGAGACCGGCATGCTGAGCGAGTACGCTACCATAGAGCAGACCTTTTCGCCATTAGCCATGGAAGTGGTTTTAAATTGGATTAAGGAGCAGGTGAGGTGAGATTGGGGGGGATAAAATCTCATTCGATTTAGGAAGAGAATTTCCAAAAGTCAAACCGAAACTCGAAGGAGCTTCGGTTTTTTTATGCTTAAACGACGGGAATGGTCAGTTTTTGGTGAAAAATACCCTGTATAGGGTATTGTGCTTAAGAAAGATTTTAAGATATTGCATTCAAAACCTTTGTGGTTAAATAAAAGGCATCTTTTTAAGAAATAATCTGTTGAGCGATAAAAAAATTATAAAGCCATTTTTGAGATGGGCAGGAGGAAAAAGTTGGCTAACTAAAAATCTAAGCGAAATTGTTCCTAAGAATTTCAATAATTATTTTGAGCCGTTTCTTGGAGGAGGATCAGTTTTTTTTTATCTAAAAAATAGTAATAAAATTAAGGGTGAAGTAGTTCTATCTGATTTAAATTCAAATCTCATTCAATGTTATAGTACACTGAGAGATTTCCCCGATGAATTAATTAGTGAGCTGAGAAAGTACATCAATGAACCTGATGTTTATTATCTGGAGAGAAGTAAAAATTACGATTCTGATTGTCAGAAAGCAGCCCGTTTTATATTTTTAAATAGAACTTCTTATAATGGAGTTTACAGAGAAAATTTGAAAGGAGAATATAATGTTCCTTATGGATTTAAAAAATATAAAATTCTTTTTGATTACGATAATTTTCTAAGGGTAAGTGAAGCTCTTCAAAATGTTCAATTAGAAACATTGGATTTTGGAGAATCTTTAAGTAGGTCAAATGTTGAAGATTTAGTGTTTATAGATCCACCATATACTGTAGCTCATGGTAATAATGGTTTTGTTAAATATAATCAAAAAATATTTTCTTGGCAGGACCAAATAAGACTTAAAGAGAACGTGGTAAATCTTGAGAAAGCTGGATCTTTTTACATTGTAACTAATGCATGGCATAAAAGTTTAATAGATTTATATCAAAATGTAGGTGAGAGTAGTAGAGTTGAGAGATTCAGTTTGGTGGGAGGAAGTAATGCCAAAAGAGAGAAATATAGTGAAATAATAATCACAAATATCCATGATAAAGCGAATATTTGACGCGTTTGTATATATGCTAATTAATGTTGGAGGTAGTTTTATTCCTTTGCTTGCAGCAATTTTGTATCCATTAATATTAGATGAAAAGAAAGCTACGCTTGCCGACCTGACTGGAAAAGGTGAGATAGCCATTATTTGTATTCCATTATGTATTTCAATAGCTTTTATACTTTATAATTATAAGAAAGAAATAGGTATATCAAAGATTGCACATTTTACATATATTATTACGTTTTTTTGGTTAATTATGGCGGCTGGGTTATATGCATATGGTGTAAATAAGCTCGATAGTCCCAAGAGTGGTCTTATAACATTCTCTATGTATTTTCTAGGTTGGACTATAGTTAGTATGGTTATTGCAAAATTTGTAGAAAATGAAACTTTGGAAAACTTGAAAGGGTCTAGAAATGATGACCAAAATAATTTAGAGAAAAAGTTTAATAAAGCATAAAATTAATCATGATGTCCAATTATATAGAAATTGACTTTTTGAAGCTTGACCAACCAATAGGAACCTTTTATATTGGAACTATAAATTGGATTGATCTCATAAAAATAGCAAATGCCGATATTAGAAAAATTCATGAAGAAGATAGGAAATCGGATAGTTTTGATTCATACTTAGGTATTCAGCGGAAAATCTCACCTAAACGCATAAAGGAAATTGGATCTTACGTAACTACAGTTGATTCTACTTTTCCTACAAGTGTAATATTGCACATCGACTCTGATGTTAAGTTATTAGATGGTAAATTGTTGACCGAACATGATGCAGATTACATTGAAGATAATTTGGATCGAGTAGAGGTGATTTCGAATATTAGCATCGATGAAAATACTCGTAAGCTTAGAATCAGAAATAATGATAAGGTAGCTAGAATTCTTGATGGACAACATAGGATTGAAGGATTGAGATATGGGCTTAAAAATGATTTGTTCTCCACACCGTATGAATTAAACATAACAATATTTGTTGATTTAGATATAGATGATCAAGCGCAAATATTTTCTGTTATAAATAAGGCTCAAACAAAAGTTAATAAATCACTCGTTTATGACCTTTATGAATATGCTAAGACCCGGAGCCCTCAAAAGACTTCGCATGATATTGTTAGGTTATTAAATAAAATGGATGACAGCCCTTTTTATAAAAAAATTAAAATACTTGGAACTGCTGAAAACAAAGAACTCGAAACATTGGCGCAAGCAACATTTGTTGAGCTAATTCAGACTTACATCTCTAGTGATCCTATGAAGGATAGAGATTTCTTAAAGAGAAAACCTTTAATTGGTTCGAATAAAATACCTAAGCTTACTGCGAGCTCGGATATTAGAAAATGGATATTTAGAAATCTTTTTGCGACTGAGAAGGACGAGGTGATTATGAAGATTATTTGGAATTATTTTAAAAATGTGCAGAATAAATGGCCTTCATCTTGGGATAATAATACTCAAGGGAATATACTAAATAAGTCTACTGGATTAATTGCTTTAATGAAATTTCTAAGGCCAGCTATTCTCAAATTAAATAAATTGGATCAGCTTGTTACTTATGAAGATTTCGAACAGATTTTCAATCAAATACAATTAGAGGATGGTTCCTTCACAAAGGATGTTTATGTCCCTGGGTCTTCAGGACAAAGTGCATTATTAAGAACCCTTAAAGATCATAGTGGAATTATTTAATTGTCTTTTTATAGTTTACATCCGAATTCCCTACCACCTCCTTCTTCCCCTTCAGCCCCACTTTCCACATCGCATTTACCTCTACGGCAAAGGCTCCAAACTCCACGACTACTCTGCCCCGGAGCTTATAGAATCCCTTGCCCTGAAAGGGAAATCGCTTCAGTGATGGAGGGAAATGAATGGTGTCCAGCCAGTCGCCTTTGGGATCTAGGAAAGTTCCGAAAGCCATGTGCTCCCGATTGATCGTGCGCACATCTTTGGTCACTACCAGTTGTCCAAGTACTTCTACATTTTTTCCCAGCAAACCTGGAAGCTGTTCGGCCAAGATGGTTCCCTTGCCGTCATGCGCACAGAGGCGGAACATATCCGTAAGCGCAAAGCCTAGCACATTGATCTCGTCAATCGCGTCTTCCAGTGGATAATCAGGGAAATCCGGTAGCGTGAAATCCATCGCCGGTTCTTTGAAAAGCGCAGGAGAATCGGGAATAGCAGTCAGCCGTTTTTGGGCGAAGTTGGCTTTCCAAAGCAGTTTCTTTTTCCCCAAACCCGTAAATGCAAATGCTCCTACGCTGATCAGGATATTCAACTGCTCCGGTCCAGAATGCGTGCGCTCGATGAAGTCCTCCAAACTGAGGTATGAGCCATTGGTTTCCCGCTCTTCGAGAATCAGCGTACAGAGTTTTGCCTCTAGCTGCTGGATGTGGATAAATCCTACGAAAATCTGTTTTCCACTGATGTTGGTGAGGTATTCACTGCGATTGACGCAAGGCGGATTTACCTGGGCTCCCGTGCGTTTGAGTTCGTGGAAATAGAATTCCGTGCTGTAAAACCCTCCGAAATTATTGATCACGGCTACCATAAATTCCATGGGGAAATAGGTCTTCAAGTAAAGACTCTGATAACTTTCGACAGCAAAAGAAGCCGAGTGGGCTTTGGAAAAGGAATAGCCACCGAAGGATTCCATCTGCCTCCAAACTTCCGCTGCGACGGTGTCATCATGCCCAAGTTCTTTGCAGTTTGCAAAGTATTTTTCCCGGATCTCATTGAACTTATTGTGCGAGCGATACTTGCCAGACATGGCTCGACGCAGGATATCCGCCTCGCCCATATCCAAGCCGGCGAAGTGATGCGCCACCTTGATCACGTCCTCTTGATAGACCATGACGCCATAAGTTTCCTCCAGCAGTTCCTTCATTTTGGGGTGTAGGTAGACGACTTTTTTCGGGTCGTGAAAGCGCTCAATGTACTGCTTCATCATGCCTGATTGCGCCACGCCGGGGCGAATGATGGAGCTGGCCGCCACCAGACGGAGGTAATCGTCACATTTGAGTTTGGTGAGAAGCTGCCGCATAGCCGGACTTTCGATGTAAAAGCAGCCAATCGTATCCGCTTTGCGAATCTGACTCGCAACTTTGGGATCGCTCATAAATTCCTCTACGCGGTGAATGTCGATGTCAATTCCCTGGTTTTTCTTCACCAGTCCAATAGCTTCCTTGATGTGTCCAAGTCCGCGCTGACTGAGGATGTCGAGTTTGAATAAGCCAATTTTCTCTGCCAGAAACATATCGATCTGTGCGGTGCAAAAGCCTTTGGGAGGCATTTCATTGACCGTGTATTGGTAGATAGGCTTTTCGGAAATCAACATTCCGCCAGGATGGATGGAATGATGATTGGGAAAATTCTCCAGCAGTTGTCCGTATTTCAGAATGGTACGCTGGATTTTGTCCTCGTTCATCGGCTGATCTTTGCCACGCACGAGCTGGTCGATTTCTTCTTTTGGCAGGCCAAAAACCTTCCCCAGTTCACGGATGACCGCTCTCCGCTGGAAGGTGCTGTACATTCCGAGTAGCGATACATGGTCTTTGCCATAACGCTTGAAAATATAATCGATGACCTCATCCCGATCTTTCCAGGAGAAGTCCATGTCAAAATCCGGAGGGGAAGTTCGGTGTGGATTCAGAAATCGCTCGAAGTATAAATCGAGTTTGATGGGATCCACATCCGTTATTTTGAGGCAATAGGCTACGATGGAATTGGCTCCGCTGCCTCGGCCTACGTAGTAAAAACCTCGATTTTGGGCATAGCGGATCACATCCCAGACGATCAGGAAGTAGGCGTTAAAATTCAGCTGGTCGATGATCTTCAGTTCTTTGATCACACGGGCTTTCGCTGTAGGATTGTTTCCGTAGCGATACTGAAGTCCTTCCATGGCGAGTTTTTCCAGCAAAATCCTATCGTCTTCCTTACTCGCGCTGTAATGTTTTTTGTTTTTGTCGGTGTGGAGTTCAGTCTTGATTTCACAGCTGTCGATCAGCTGGAGCGTGTTGCTGATCATGCCGGGAAAATTCCGAAAGGCACTCATCAGTGCTGCTTCTGGGACAAATAGTTCGTCTGGAGAGGCAAAGTCTTTTTCCCCCAGTTTACTGATCAGCGTATTTTTTCCGATGGCACGAAGCAGACGGTGAATGTTGAAGGCTATTTTGTCCTTGAAAGTTACGGGATGACGGATGATCCATTTCTTGGGAAAAGCTTCGACTTCCTGCTTTTTGACGCGGTTCAGTTGGCTTGCCAATATGCCGATGAATTCATTTTCCTGTAGATTTTGCGCCCCAAAACTTCCGAAAGGATAAATGATAATTACTTGCTGCGAAAAGGCAGGTCGCTCAGGAAATGCTAATTTCTGCTGCAGATGCTCAGATAAAAAGCGATTTATTTCTAGAAGTCCAGCATCGCTTTTTGCCAATAGTGTATAGCAGAAAATATCCTCATTTCGGATTTCAGCGCCTACCAGCGGTTTGATTTTCTTTTCCCTACAGAAATCCACAAAATCCCACATGTCTGCCGTGCTGTTGATATTGCAGAGGCCAAGTGAAGATAGTTCACGCTCGGCCGCAGCATCCACGAGCGCCTCGGTGCTGTAGGTGCCGTAGCGATAGCTGAACCAGGTTTTACAAGTAATAAACATCTCAGGCGCGGGTTAGAGTAATGGCTCGGGTTAGACTTTTTTCGCCGTAGCGATTTTTGATCCAGTCAATAGCTTGGTATAAACTCACGCCTTCTTCGGTATCCTGAAAAAGATCGATTTGCTGATTTCCCTGCACGAGATGACTGAGTTTCACGCCTACGAGGCGCACGAGCATTCTCTTTTCATAGAGCTTCGCAAAGAGTTCCTTGGCTCGCTGGAGTAGCACTTCGTCCGAGCTGGTATAAGAGATAACGCACTGACGGCTGACTGTGTCGAAATTGGCATAGCGCAGCTTCACCGTGATGCAGCCACAGAGTTTGTGTTTTTGGCGAAGCTCAAAGCCAACTTTCTCCGTCATCCGCACGAGTTGGCTATTGAGAAAAGCCATGTCGATGGTGTCCGACTCAAAGGTGTTTTCGGTGCCGATACTTTTCTGCTCAGTATAGGGAATGACTGGGGATTCATCGATGCCATTGGCCTTACGGGAAAGGTCGATGCCTGATTTCCCCAAGAGATTTTGCATCATTCGGGGAGGGATTTCACTGAGTAGTTTGATGCTTTCCACGCCCATTCGCTCCAGCAGTGTGGAGGTCTTTTCGCCCACTCCCGGCATTCTTCTGATGGGAAGCGGTGCGAGATACCCCTTTTCTCCACCAAAAGGAATGGTCGTCTGTCCATTCGGTTTGGCATCATGAGTGGCCACTTTGGAGATGAGTTTATTTACTGCCAAAGCACAGGAAATAGGAAGCCCCGACTCGTCGACAATCTTTTTGCGTAGTTCTCTGGTGAATTTTTCGCAACCAAAAAACCGATCCATTCCCGTCATATCGATGTAAAACTCATCTATCGAAGCTTTTTCCATCAGTGGGACTTGCTCTTGAATCACCTCCGTGACCAGACGTGAACTTTTGCTATAACTGTCGTAATCGCCTTTGACGTAAAATGCCGAAGGGCAAAGCCGCCGGGCCAGCTTCATGGGCATGGCAGAATGCACGCCGAATTTCCGCGCTTCGTAACTGCACGAAGCCACCACGCCCCGGTCGGAGCTACCGCCGATGATGACGGGTTTGTCATTGAGGGCACTGTTTTTCAACCGCTCCACGGACACAAAAAACGTGTCCAAATCCAAATGCACGATATGCCTTTCCATTTCTCAGATTACTTGCTATATTTGATACTATTAATATCATTTTATTGTCATTAATTGTATCGAATAAAAATGGGAAGTCAAAGCTTTTTCTGGGCGGCCAATCTGAAATTTCTCAGAAAGCGACGCAAATTGAGTCAAGACATGCTAGCCGAAAATCTTGGCATGACCCGCGCCAAGCTGAATGCACACGAGAATGGGCATAGCAAGTCGCCGGTGATTGAAGATTTGCTACTATGTGCAGATTACTTTCGGATGAGTGTGGATACGCTGCTTCGGGTAGATCTGTCCCAGCTCAGCGAACTGAAAATCCGTGATCTGGAAGCTGGAAATGATGTCTTTTTGAGCGGATCGAAAGTTCGGATTCTCGCCACCACGGTGAGTTCAAGTAATGAGGATAACATCGAGCTGGTACCGATCAAGGCGAAGGCTGGCTATCTGGGTGGCTTTGGAGATCCAGAGTATTTGAGCACATTGCCTGTTTTCAATCTTCCCAATCTCCCAAAAGACAAAAAGTATCGCATGTTTCAAACCGAGGGAGATAGTATGCTGCCAATTGCAGATGGAGCATATGTGATTGGCTCGTACTTGTCCGAATGGCGACTTGCAAAGGAAACTCCCTGTGTAGTGGTGACGGCAAGTGAAGGGGTTAGTTTTAAGATGCTGAGTTTTCAGGCCGAGGAAAGAAGCTTTTTGCTGCGCTCCCTGAATCCAGTTTATACACCTTATGAAGTGGCAGCGGAAGAGGTTCGAGAGATCTGGAAGTTTGAATATTATATGAGTGATGAGTTTCCGCAGGAGCCGCTGACGCTACAGCAAGTGGGAATTGAGATCTCGGAGATCAACAGGAAGTTGGGCTTGTTGGAGAGTCGGGGATATTTGTAAAGGTTTGTCTCTCGCGGCGGCGCGGCGAAGGGTTTGTAACCTTTGAGGTTTTTTTTGAACCTGGAAGGTTTTGGGCAGAAGATTAAATTTCCCGCTCCCGACAGCTGCACGGGAGGCGCCAAGGCGCAATATTTTAAGGGTATTCTTCTCCGTATAGATCGTGCCGTTGGCACTCGTGACGGATCCGACTTATGTTTGTACCCCGAATTTCGCTGCGCTGTATTCGGGGCTGTTATTGGTTGTGCCGTTGGCACAAAGGTGTGCATCAACATTAATTAATTTGAAAGCTGTTCTATCAATCATGACCTATTGCAGTTACACTAATTGTTGGTGTTTACGGATCTTTGCCAACGGCAAGGCCTGTAAAAGCCCAGAATGCAATTCTGGGTTTATGATGGAGGTTGTGACCACGAGTGCCAAAGGCATGATCAGTATGCAACATATAAATAGGTGAAACGCTAATCGCAGGTTTCTATCAGTTTCTGCTTTCACAAGTAGAGCTAATGCAAAATTCATGTTAAAATTTCCTAATTTTGTCACGCTTAATTGGCGATACTAGTTCACCCTTAGAATTCTTTGATTTTTATACTTCTGTTTTGATTAAATCAATTTCCTCCCAATCACTTCTCATTACCGGGATTATCCTGGTTTCGATCAATTTACGCACCTCGATTGCATCGGTCGGGCCACTGATTCCATTTATCCGTGAGGACTTGGGTTTGTCCAATGGCTTGGCGGGATTTCTCACCACGCTTCCTTTATTGACATTCGCTACGTTCTCGCTTTTTGCTCCTGGCATAGGAAAGCGATTGGGGATGGGAAGAGCCGTGTTTTTGGGAGTTGCCGTTCTTACCACCGGCGTGATTCTTCGTGTGCTGGGTGGAATTGAGTTGATGCTCTTCGGTACGGCGCTGACAGGAATCGGTATCGTGATCGCCAATGTGCTGTTGATTCCTCTGATCAAAGTTAGGCTACCTGAGAAGCTGGGGTTGATGACCGCACTTTTGGCAACGATGATGTCGCTTTTTGCGGCGATTGCTGTAGGGATGAGTGTGCCGATTGCTGTAGATTGGGATTTTGGATGGCGTGGGTCTTTGGCGTTCTGGGCTGTATTTATGATTTTGGCGATGATCATATGGATTCCGCAATTACAGCGGCCTAAGGCAAGTATTCAGGAAGTAACGGATCCTGCCAAAAATGTATGGAGATCTAAACTGGCTTGGCAGATCACCATTTTCATGGGATGTCAGTCAGTGATGTATTTCACCATGGTGACTTGGCTGCCGGATATGTTGATTTCCCGTGGATGGACTCCTTCTCAGGCTGGTTTTGTCTCTTCTATGATGCAGGTGGTTTCTCTGTTGGGATCCTATTTTGCTCCAAATTTCCTGATCAAACTCAGGGAGCAAAGCGGAGTTGTATTGGCAGTGGGAGTAGGGTATGTGTTGGGTTATTTGGGATTGTTTATAGAAAATGAGCTCGTGACTTACGCTTCGCTGGGAATTGTGGGACTTTGTATGGGGTCGAGTCTGAGTATCGCTTATACCTTGATTGCTTTGCGTACTGCGGAAGATCAGACTACCGCCAAGCTTTCGGCTATGGTGCAGTCTTCTGGCTATTATTTGGCAGCACTTGGGCCATTCCTTTTTGGGGTGTCGCTGGATCTTTTTGACAATTGGAATGTGCTGATTTTCTTTCTATTGTTCTTTTCGCTGGTGTTTACTTTTTTCGGTATGTCGGCAGGCAGGGATCGTAAAATCTAATTCCAAATATTATTTCGTCCTTGATGGAATAGGGTGTAATTTTGCGGCTTCAAACTGAATCCCAATCTCATGCAAGAATTCTTTCATACCCTAGGCATTTCTGAACAATTGTTCGATTATCTGATCATGCCCTTGCTTATTTTCTGTGCGAGAGTAGGCGATGTGTCTATTAACACCCTGAGAATCATGTTTATGATGAATGGGAAAAAGAATGTTGCTCCAGTTTTAGGCTTTTTTGAAGCCTTAATTTGGCTTCTCGCGATTGGTCAGATTTTTCAAAATATTGACAATCCACTTTCCTACGTCGCCTATGCCGGTGGCTTTGGAATGGGGACTTATGTGGGGATGTACTTTGAGGAGAAATTGGCTTTTGGTAGAGTATTAGTCAGAGTGATCACGCCGCAGCCACTTCCCGAACTGATCGAGTACATGAAATCCCGTGACTTCCGTTTCACGAATGTGGGTGGAGAGGGTCGTTTTGGAAAGGTCAATCTACTGTTCACAGTAATGAAAAGAGATAGCCTTACTGAGTTTATTGGCAAAGTCAAAAGCATAGACGAGAAAGCATTTTATACCATCGAAAGCGTAAAGCGGGTGTCTGAGGACGATGTAAATGTGATGGACGATAAGCCAAGATTCAACATGAGTTTCTTCAGCAAGGCCCGAACGTAATGGCCAATTCCTGGTTTCAGTTTCAGCAGTTTCGAGTCAATCAGGAAAACTGTGCAATGAAAATCAGTACAGATGCGGTGCTGCTTGGATCTTTGGCTGAGGCGGCTTCGCCAAAAGAAATTCTGGATGTAGGCACTGGAACGGGAGTGATCGCCTTGATGCTTGCACAGCGTTTTGCTGACGCAAAAATCCAGGCAGTTGAGATTGATCCACAGGCTGCTTCTCAGGCGTCGGAGAATTTTCGTTCAAACACTTTTTCGGATCGCATGCAGCTTTGGGAAGGTAGGTTTCAAGACTTCGAGCCCCAGCAGAAATATGATCTGATCGTTAGTAATCCGCCCTATTTTCCTGATCATTTGAAATCATCCGATGCACAGCGCAACATGGCTTTGCACACGGACGAACTTTCCTTTGCCGATTTATTGGAAAAAGTGGAGCTGCTATTGGAAAAGTCTGGGAAGTTCTGGATTATTCTTCCGCCAAGACAAATGCAGGATTTTCAGGAAAAGGGAGAGAAGCACGGATTATTTCTGGAAACCAAATTCACCCTACAGGACAAGCCTGGAAAGCGAATACAGAGAGAGATTTGCGCTTTTTCTAAGGAACAAAATGAGGTTGAAGTGACAGCAATTTTTATCAAAAATGAAGATGGAAGCCCTCACGAAAGTTATGCTAGCGTAGTGTCGGGTTTTTTGCTCGGCTTTTGAGCTTGAGCAATTCTTTTTGTTCAGCCCAATTGAACTATTGAAGAGCTAAGAGAATCATAAAATATAATTACTCTAGTGTATAGGTCACTTCGGTCTTCCAGCTTTAAAGCCAGATAAAATAAGGTTACTTCATCATCCGATAGCTATAGGATGCGGATACTCAGATTACTCTTTCTTCTTCTTTAAATCGAATTCCCCGTCTGCCCAACTCATCCAAAATAGGATTGTAAATCTCGGGAAGCACTGGGATGTGGAGGCCTTTTAGGTTGATTTTTCCATCCAGAAATGAATCTACAGCAATCGCCAATGGAAGTCCGACTGTCTTGGCCATCGCTGTGTAAGTAGCATCTTCCCCAAAGCACACCAGACTTGATCTGATTTCCTTGATATCTTCTGCAGTTTTGATCTGTAAGAGGTGCTGCATCACGATCATGTCCTTGTCTTCTGGATAAAGCTTCCAGTTTTTCTCCAAAATAGCCTGTAAAATCACCGCCGGAGAACCAGTCACTTTTGGCAGCAAATCATTCCCAAAAAATCCTAACCACTGGATCTTTTCCCAGGTGGGGAAATCAAAATCAGGGATCAGGTTGCCGAGTTTTTCTTCTACCGAAAGCTCCGCATCGTAAGGTAAAAATGAATTCAGGAATTGTCTCTGCGTAGTGTCTTCAGGCAGGTTCATCTGAAAACTATCATCGCACATGCCCAGCTGTATGAATACATTCCAAGCTTTGCAGTAGCCGTCTCTTCGAAGCGTCCCGCGGAGCATGGTATTGATACTTTCCAATCCATACACTTTTCTATAACTGAGTGAATCCCGATTGGGGTAGCCGTCAAAATCTCCCAATCCAGAGAATTGAATTGTTTCGAGCCGGTTGAAAAGCTGGTGGTAAGGAACAAACTTCAAATCGCCGTTTTCTATGTAGCGAGATGTTCCTTGTCCGGCAAGCACCACGTTTCTTGGATTCCAGGTGAATTTGTACTTCCAGGGATTGTCTTCCGATTCTGGTGCCAAGAGGCCACCGCAATAGGATTTGAAAGAGATGATTTCTTCGCCGTTCGCCTTCGCCCGATGGATGATTTGCATGGCGGACATGTGATCAATTCCAGGGTCTAAGCCGCATTCATTCAGGAAAAACAAGCCTTTCGCCTCAATTTCTGGCTTCATTTCTCGCATCTGTTCGGATTCATAAGAAGCCGAAAAAAAGTGCTTCCCAAATTCCAGACAGTCTTTGGCTACGATGGGATGCATAAAAGCTGGCAACATAGAGATCACCACATCAGCCTCTTTGATAAGGGATTCTCGGGCGTCAGTATTTTCAATATCTAGCTGGCGCGCTTGGGTATTTACCTGATTTTTAAGCTTTTCCTGAGCAGAATCTATAGTGATATCTGCCAAGATTAAGTTGCGGGATTTGCTTTGGCAGCTTTCCGCTAGGAAATCGATCAGAAATATGGCAGATTTTCCGCCTCCTAAAATCAGAATAGTGTGCATCGTATGTAGAGTTGCTTAGGCTAAAGTGGAGAATATATTTTAGGGCAAAAAATTGAAGTGAGAATATTAAAAGGAACAATTTCCTACCTTAATCGTTAGGAAAACTCCAATTAGAGAGCCATGAGCAAGAAAATAAAAATAGAAGCTGAGTTTGAAGAACTGGCTTGGGAGGAACTGAACATAGAAGAGCAGCAGCTGATGATGCGGGCAAGGAAAGTGTCTGAAAAGGCCTATGCACCTTATTCTGATTTTCATGTAGGTGCGGCTGTTCGGTTAGAGTCAGGAGAAATTCTGCAGTCTAGCAATCAGGAAAATGTGAGTTTCCCAGTCGGAGTCTGTGCCGAGCGATTGGTGCTGGGATATGCGGGAGCCAATTTTCCAGATCTGGCAGTGAAGGAGATCGCAATTGTGGCGCGCAGGAAGGGAGAGGAGATTTGGGCGGGAGTTTCACCCTGTGGACTTTGTCGGCAGACGATCAATGAAGCTGAAATGAGATTTAATCAGCCGATTTCTATCTTGATTCAGAATCCGGATGGTAGCGTGCTTCGATTTCATGGGATTCAGACACTTTTGCCATTTAAGTTTGACGATCTGAACGCTTAGAGTTTTGAATAAAAATATCAGTTTTCAGTATCAAGCGCAGTATTCCGTTTCACATGAGCCTACTTTTCAAGAGAAAGAAATTTGGCTGATTTTGCACGGATATGGGCAATTAGCCGAGTTTTTCCTTCGAAAATTTCAGGTATTTGATTCTAAGGACCGACTTTTTATCGCGCCTGAAGCAACGAATTACGGCTATCTCAACGGATTTTCGGGGAGAGTTGGGGCGAACTGGATGACCAAGCATGAGCGGGAAACGGCTATTCAAAACAACCATAATTACCTAGATCTGTTGATGGAAGAAATGCTTTCACAGTATCAAGAAAGACCACAAATCAATGTGCTGGGATTCTCTCAGGGTGCGGCTACAGCCACACGTTGGGCAAGCAGATGGACAGGTGAAGTGGGGCAGTTGGTGCTTTGGGCGGGAGGTTTCGCTCAGGACATGGTTTTGGAAGCTGCGAGGGAGAAGTTTTCCAAGACGAAATTCACGTTAGTTTTGGGAGATCGGGATAAATTCATCACTCCAGAAAGTATTGAAATCCAGCAAGAATTGATTGAAAATCTGGAAAAGGAAGTGAAAAAGCTAACTTTTCGGGGAGGACATGAAATTGATACTGAAATGCTTTCAAAAATTTTTGATTCAAGTGAGTAAATCCAACTATATTGGTGCTTCATTTGCAACATATTAAATTGAATTTTAATAGAATTCGACTGTCACTATTTTTCTGAAAATTTTGTAAACCATCAATGCTTTCGCTTACTGAAAAGGAGATAGACCTTATCTCAACCCAATTACTCAAAGGAATGATCTGTTTTTATCAGATCAACAAGAAAAGAATTCATCAGATGCCAGATGATGAGGATTATTATAACTATGATCTGACTGAGGCAGAAGAAGATGTTCTGGATGAGATCGAGGAAGATCCGGATAATTATGCCGAGTTTACTCAAATGGAGCCTGCTCAAGAGCATCAGATGATGCAGGATTTTA
>Ga0209491_10004007_pt1 | contig 23441 bp, 22 predicted proteins | sample BON02_FD_187213 | JGI IMG/M metagenome (GOLD analysis project Ga0209491, IMG submission 187213) | Freshwater microbial communities from Lake Bonney liftoff mats and glacier meltwater in Antarctica - BON-02 (SPAdes) (version 2) | ecosystem: Environmental > Aquatic > Freshwater > Ice > Glacier... | reverse complement strand
GTGCTACGACGCTGCTGCTGCTGCTGCTGCTTCTTCGACTTGCCCGCCGCGGCCTTGCCCTTGCCCTTGCCCTTGCCCTTGGCCTCGCCCTCGCCCTCGTCCTCGTCCTCGTCCTCGTCCTCCACCTCCATATTATCCTCTTTCCCCTCCTCCTCCTCCTCCTCCTCCCCCTCTTCATCCTCCACGTCCGACAAATCATTAAACCCATCCACATGATCAGTAAAAAACAACATGGCCTGCTCCCGCGTCCTCACATCCCAACTAGGGTCCAACAACAACTCATCCACCTCGTCCAAAAGCTCATGCGAGGCCTCATCAAGATACCCCGCCCCCTGCAACAACCTCAACACCTGAATCGCCGTCCTCTTCACCCCCTCCTCCACATCATGCACCAAGTCCTCCAACCTCTTCAGAAACCGAGCCGTGAAATTCTCAAGCTGGGCAAGGTAAGCCTTCTTGCTATACAACCTCAGCAGCACCCCCGCCGCGGCCGCCCGCACACCACTGGCCTTATCATAGAGCATCCACCCCAAGTACTTAACAAACTGATCCCTCAAAAACATACTCGGGTACGTCTCCAAAAAGAACCCCAACCCCTCCATGCAATCCGCGCGCACCTTATCATTCACATCCCGATACCTCGAGGCAAACACACCATTGAAAATCTCCTCCAGCACCGCCTCCAACGCCCCCTGGTGCCCCGTCAACTCCTCAATTGCCTTACTCAAATCCAGGGATTTCCGGCTCCTCCCCGCGCCCTTCCTCTGCTCCGCCTCCAGCTGCCGACTCGCCACCTCCACCTTCTTGCTCACCGCCAACGTCTCCTGCACCAGGGCACTACCCAACCTCAAACCCGCATACGCCGCCGTGTGCCTCACCGACACCAACGGCACCTCACACAAAGCCCGCACCAGATCAATAACCGAACGCACCGCCTCTAGCTTATGCCCATTCCCATCCCGCGACGCCTTAACCAATTGCTCCCACGCCTCAGCAAACCTCCCCCGAAACCCCTTGAACTTCGCCCCCTCCAGCAACGGGTAAGCCGCCACCCCTCCCTCCCTCAAATCCTGCACCATCCCATCCACCAACGCCTCCCACTCCTCTGAATCCAGCTCCGGCAGCACCTCTGCCTCCCGATTCACATAAGTCTTAATCGCCCCGGCGCTCCAGACCAGAAAGTTGAACATGTCCACCAACGACGTCCCCCCCATCACCTCCTCGTCCTCGTCCTCCTCTTCCTTTTCATACGCCTTCACCCAATCCCGCATCCGCTTCTCCACCGGCAGATTCCGCACCAAACTCTCAAAAAGCAAATTGTTCTTGCCCTCCTTCATGCTAGCCATGCCCCGCCCACGCGTCGCCGCAGCCCGCTTCGCCGCCCCTCCCCCCTTTCCCTTGCCCTTGCCCTTCCCCTTCGCCCCTCCTCCTACTTCAGTCCAAAGCCCGTCCAGGCCCTCCTCGTCCGAAGTCTCCTCGTCGCTGCTATAGGAGACAGTCGGTTTCTTCTTCCCTTGTGCTGCCTTGAAGCCGGCGGCGGGGGCCTTGGCCTTACCCTTGCCCTTGCCCTTGGTCGTGGTGGTGGAGGTGCTGGTGGCGGCTTTGCGAGGCGAGGCCTTCTTCTTCGGAGACGCCAACTTGCGCTTGCGCTTCCGCGAAGGTCCCTCGTAGTCGTCGTCGTCGTCGCTCTGCGCCTCCTCCTCCACCTCTTTCTCCACCTCGGAGTCGTCGTCGTCGTTGTCCTCGTCCACCGGGGGAAGGGTCGTCTTGCTCTGCTTCTTGACCTTCTTTTCCGCGGCCTCCTTTAACGCGTCCTCGTAGACATTGTCGGGCTTGACCGACGCCCGGCCACTGCGCCGCACTGCTGGGGCCATGGCTGGCGGCATGGGGTGGGGGGGTGCCTGTGTAGTGTGCGTTGTGTGTGGGTTGTAGGTTTGGGATGAGTGCGGGTGAGGGCGTGTGGAAAAGAGGGGAGCGAATTTCGCTGCTGCGGCGGCGCAAGGACGCAATGCAGGAGGCAGAGCGTGTGGACCAGGCCGCGCGACGTCCATGGTGCTGGAGAGAGCTGGCTGTGCGTTTGTGGCTGTGTGACTGTGTGTGGGCGTGGGTTCTATTCTGGTGGAAAGCGCGAAGGAAAAACGGAGGGAGCGACGACGCCCTGCCGCTGCGCCGCACCGCTGGAGATTTGGCTGGCGGCGTGGGATGACGGCCTGCCCGGCCGCTGATCTGCACTGCTGGAGCCGTAGGTGCCGGGTTTGGTGCCTCTGTGTGGTGTGTGGTTTGTAAAGTTGAGAGCGCATTGAGTAGTAGAAGAGGAGGGAAAGGCAGGAGGAGGTAGAGGCGTCGCTCGCCGAATGCGGGCGGGGCTTGGAAATCGCTGGAAAAGAAGCAACGCCCACGCCCGCTCGACCGTGTTCAGGGGCGTGGAGGAGTGGGGATGGGTAGGACTGTGGTGTGTGTGTGGGTGTCTCTGAATTTTGCCAGAAGCTTCTTGCCCGCGAACGCGTGAAAAGAGAAAAACTTAGTTTCGCTTGTTGGCGCCAGAAGAGCTCGAGAGTATCATCCTCATAAATAATGGGCGCCTCTTCCCCTTCTCTACCAAAACCACCGCACTCTCAATGAACCACACGATTCCACCCCTCCCTCCTCACAATCTACACAGAGCGCAATCAGACCAGCCCAAGCCATGGCCATGCAAAGAATAGCACCACCAAACTCAGCGGGACTCCCACCACTCCTCCTCCTCCTCGTGTTGATGATGCTCCACGCGGCGACCGCGGCCAATGCCCCCATCTTCAGCATGACCAGCACCAGTGGCGGTCCCGCGGTGGCCACCACGACGGGAGGCAGCGGGAACGGAGGTATTCCGCGACGCATGGCAAGCACCGGGGGCCGGGGCATGCCAACGTTGGGTGGTGTGGGCTTTGACAAGGAACGCACGCTGGGGTTTGTGGAGTACTTGAGCACGGACGCCTTGGAAAGCATCGACACGTTTGACCGGCTTTCCGTGGGGTTGAATATGACAATTGAGAACTTCTTTACGTTCATCAACCGCCTACTGGAGGAGGAGGTGCCTGGGGAGGAGGACGAGGAGGAGGACGCGGACGGCGGGTGGGGCGACGAAGACACGCTGAGCGTGAAGCAGCTGGGCCAGTTGTTTGGAGGGGTGAACGACACGGCGGTCGACTACATTTTGGACAATTTGGGCGCGGACATTTACGATTTGCAGGCGGGCTTTAATACGGTGGATGTGATTATGGTGCTGATGTTTGTGTCTTCGCACCTGGAGGCCAATCGTTTGCCGCTCTCCATCCTTGAGATCATTTCGGCGTTCTGCGACCCTGAATGGGAAGACCTGGACGCAGATGTGTGGGTGAAGAACGTGGCTCTGACTAAGGGGTTGAAGGAGAGGGAGGTGCAGCGGGTCATGAACCAGCTGGAGGGCTCCCTGGAGGACATTAGGGGGTATGTAGAAGAGATTGTGCGGATGGACTGTTGTGAGCTTGTGCTCAATGGTGGTTTTCCCACCGTCGTCACGGCTGCTTCCTCCAAGGCCAGTCCTCGACTGACTAGCCCGAGGCTGACTTCGTCTATTTCTATTGAAAAGCGTAGTGGGTATTAGGAGGAGGGAGGGAGGGAGGGAGGGAAGGAGGACGATACATGGGTTGACTTGACATACATTAGGCGTGAGAGGAGCAGCAAAGGGAATGAGCAAATTGTACACATACACACGATATCGATTGCGCACACATAACGCGTGAAGAAGATGACTCTATAAATCGATAACGCCTCTTCTTTTTATTCATTCTGCTCATACAAACAGCCTTTATCCTTTACTTTTACATATGGACAGACGGCAACGCTGATTCTCTCTCCCATCCTTTCTACACTTCTCTTTTTCCTTCACTTGCAACTTCATGTACACACCCAACTAATTACAACTCCTTCTCTTCTTCGCGCTGCTCCGATGAGTACGACGCGGCTCTCTCTCTGCTTGGCTCCGTGCTATGGTAACTATATCCCCTCTCCTCCATCACCTCCGCAATGCCCTCCTCCAAGGCCTGCAGGACACTTGCCGCCGATTCATTTCCCTCCTCCTGGAACCCTGTTCCTCTTGCTGCTACACCTGCCGCGAGAAACACCACCCCTTCCTCAAACAGCACGTCTGCCTGCAAATCCCCTCTTAGGGCCTCCAACGCGTTCTTCAATCCATTCGCACACGCTTCGCACTTCATCCCCCGCACGCTATATTGAAGCATTACAGGCCGTTGTGGCACATTTCCAAGCAAGGAAGAAGAAGAGGGCGACGACAAGCTCCCCAAGTGAAACCCGCCGCGGTTGAGGCGACGTACCACTACTGGAGCGCTTGCGAGAGCCACGGCCACCACCCAGGTAGGGAGGCTACGCCAAGGGTTTTTGTGTAGATGAACGTCGTAGGCCACCGTTTTGTAAGCTAGGCTGGAAAAGGTCAGGCATAAGAAGAGCGGCCGGAAGCGATCCAAGACCGCAAAGCCCGCGCAGCCCACGGAGATGGAATTTAGAAATAATTGGACGGCGCAGCACGACGAGGAAAGGAGCCCCCCCACGGTCGCCGCTAGCAGCTCCCCCAAGCGCGCCTTGCTCACGCGACCCTTTCGTAGCAAGACCACAGCCAATGCCAGCACGCCTACCATGGCGGTGGCCGCTGTCGCTCTGGTGGCCTGCGTTGGTGCGAGGGAAGACCGGCGCCGAGTCGACAGCAGCTCTGCCTGCATGGTGCCTTGCCCCTTTGGCGTCGCCCGCAAAGCCAGGCTGTGAATTGTGTTAAGAAAAGCAATGCGCGTGATGAGTACGACGAAATGTAGTGTAACAAGACAGACGCACGGTGGCACTAGACGACAAAGGGAAGGGTGCCAAAGCTGGCTGTTCCCGTCGTCGGGCAATTCTTGGCACTTGGCACCATATGCGTCGTACCCCAACACACACCATGCCCTCCACCCTCCGGACCCTCTCAACACGGGCACCATTTGGTCTTGCCAGTGATCTCTTACCTGTTGCCGCCGGGCTCCGCGGACGTGAGCAAGGACTCCGAGGTCAGACCACAAGCGGAGGAGGAGGAGGAGGAGGAGGAGGCAGCGGGATGATGATGGGATTTTTTGCCTCGGCTCCCACCAAGAGGTCCAGCGACCGCGCCACCGCCCGGCGGGTGATTCGTGGTGGACAAGAAGCTCCCGATGCGGGGCTTGGTCATGGCTTTGGCCTGTGCTAGTGTGTAATGTGTGGATGTCCATTTGAGTCGGCATGAGATTGGCATCATCGCAGCAAAACGACGGCGGACTCGCCCATGCCCATCCCAACTCAACTCAACTACTTTGACGCCCACACTTGCCTCACGTTATTACTTCCCACCCCTACCAAAGTACAGGAGTAGACATGGCCCTGCGCACGCTCAACAAGGAGGAGCGGGTGTGCTTGCTAGGCCTCGTGGCGCTTTCCCTACCCGTGCACGACCAAGCCCTGGGAGACTACAACACCCATCTTTTAAGGCAAACTTCGGGCTTGCTCGGCCTGAAGGAGCACCATTGGCAAGCCCTCCAGCCCTTGCTGCACTCGGAGGGCAATGACCTGGAGATTCGACAGGCGCAGCTCCAGGCCTTTCTCAAGCCCTTCATGGTGGTGGGGCGGGCGGAGGAGAGCGGGCCCACTGTAGCGATAGCACGAGGAGGGGAGCTTCTGGAACCCCACGACCCACCTCACTCGCAACCAGCGGAGCAGCAAGTGGCCAAGGCAACACGCGAGGAGGCGGAGGCGCGGCAGGCGCGGCGACGGTACTTGATCCTGCGGGACTTGTTGGTTCATTTGGCTTGCTTGTCTATGTACGATGCACGTACACGACGGATCATGGTCCGACTGGCTTTGGACGCCTTGGGCGTAGAGTGGCACGACATGGCATGCATCGAGGCATTGACAGCCTCGCACCTGCACGAGATTTGGGAAGCATCGCAAGCGAAGGACAAGGTGCATAAGGGTTTACGGTACGCCAAAATTACGGCAGCGGCGTTGGGGGGCGGCGCCTTGCTGGCCTTGACGGGTGGCTTGGCGGCTCCTGCGATTGGGGTGGGTTTGAGTGCCTTAAGCGCCACGGGGGCCATGGTCGCTGGCTTTACCACTACTGCCAGCGTTGCGACGCTTTTTGGGGCGTCGGGCGCGGGTTTGGTGGGGTTCAAGATGAAGAGGCGGACGGCTGCTCTCGATCAATTTGAGTTTCGGCATGTGGAGCGGAGCGAGGAGGAGGAGGATAGCGATTTGGGGAGGATGGCCATATGTATCTGCATTTCAGGGTGGTTGCTTAATGATGAGAGCGAGTATGACACTCCTTTTGGCGTTGAGCCGCGTAACTCGGACGTCGCGGCCCGCTTGCGTTTGTTTTATTCGAGGTACAACCCTGATAATGTCAAGTATGCTGCGATTCTCGCTAGTGAGTTCAAGGGTCGGGAGGACGACCTCGAGCGTGAGTGTCTGCACAAGTACGGCGCAAGCCCCTTTGACAGCTATGATAGTTGGAGCACGAACGGGGGTGGCAGCAGCAGCAGCAGCAGCAGTACGGCGGCGGCGCCCAAGGTCAAGAATTTGTATAAGGACGTGTCGGAGGCGGAGAAGGAGGAGGTGTTTTGCCTCATTGCTTCTTACGATGAGGATCCCACCAGCAGTAGCACTGACCGCAACGCCAATAGTGATTCAGCCTCGAGCAGCGACGCCCGCAGGGCACGGCTGACTAAGAAGAAGAGTGCCAGCAGTAGTATCAGCAGCACCGGCGGTGGTGTGTTGAACCGCACCACCAGTCGAGACGAGGACGGGCAGTTGGAGGCAGAGGTGCGGCGTATCGTCGGCCTGCGCCTCAAGTCTCCTCCTCCCCCTCCTCCCCGTCGGCCACGACCAGCAAAGGTTGAGGAGGCTACGTCCCACAGCATCGATGGAGAGGAGGGCGAGGATGAGGAGGGAACGCAGGAAAGCGCGCTGCTGCTGGGCGGTGCCCGCCAGCAACCGGGGGGGCGGCAGGAGAGCAGCAGCGGAGAGAGCGGGGAAGCTCCGCGTTTAGACAGTGAGACGTCAGAAACCTTGCTGGAGCTGGTGGCAGAGGATAGCTCCGAGGTCGTCCCTCCCTGGTGGTTGGAGACCTTTCCCTACCTGGAAACGTTTACGCTGCGGTGGGAATCCAAAGCTCTCTTCAACTTGGGCTCGAGCGTGATGGAGATCGTGGCTTCCCTGGGCCAGCAGGCGGCGTTGGAGGTCTTGACGTTCACAGCGGCCGCCACGCTCGTTTCGGCCTTGGCTTGGCCTATTACACTTTTGCAAGTAGCTGATATGATTGATAGTACTTGGACCATGGCCTGCGAGAAGGCGGATCGGGCGGGTCAGCTCTTGGCGCAGGTGTTGATGAAGAAGGAGCATGGTCACCGGCCTGTTGTCTTGGTCGGGTTCAGTATGGGGGCGCGTGTGATTATGTCTTGCCTGTTGGAACTCGCGAAAGTACACAAGGCATGGGAGCTAGATGAATTGAAGCGGAGGGAGCAGCGCGCAACCACGTCGAGCTTTGCGTCTCGAGCCTCGTCGTCGTCACGCACGCCGCCGACAACAACACAGGCACAGGGCGATGCTTCCAAGACGCCCGTCACCGTCGCAGATTTGGGCAGCCCTGCCTCCGGTTTGGTGCACACGGTTGTGTTGATGGGTGCGCCGATCTCCTGCAACGAGTCCAGCTGGCGAAAGGCCCGCGGGGTGGTTGCGGATAGGTTTGTGAATTGCTACTCGCGCAAGGATTGGGTGCTCAAGATCATGTATAGGTACCAAAAGCTCGTGACGAATGCTGCGGGCATCGCGCCCGTCAATGTCGCGGGCGTGGAGAATGTGGACGTGACCGATGTGGTGCCGGGCCACCAGCACTATGCCACGAAAATCAAGGACATTCTGGTGTTGGTCGGCCTTGACGACTCCTTCTGTGACGTGCCGTCTGGGGGGGCAGCGAAGAGGGAGGAGGCCAGGGCACGGCGCCGGGAGGCAGACTCGGAAATTGTGGCCAATGCAGCTCGGGCAGAGCAAGGGGAGGAGAAGGAGGAAGATGAAGGGAACGAGCGACAGCAACCGGCTAGGAACACCACGAATGTAGCAGCAGACGAAGGAGCGGCTGCCGTCAGGGGAAGGGGGAATGGGATGCGCCGTGAGTCGTGGACTGATGCACAAACAATCTTGTATTAAAGGCCTTGAACGGGAGAAATGGAATGTAAGAAAAGTAAATACATTACATGACTATATGAACACTAAACATAGACACACATTGTTTGAAATGTGGCGTGTACTCTTTGCCTCCCCCCCTGCCCCTTTCTGCCGTTCGGGTAGCTGCATTTTGCCCACATGAACTCGTCCCAGCTTTATATTTTGCTTCTCCTCTCCATCAGTCCCGCTTTCCTCCCTCCTCGCCTCCCTTGTCTCTCACTATCTTCTTTCAATGCTATTTACTCCTTTCCTTCAGAAGTTTTTCATCACTTTCTTCTTTATCAAAAATCGATTTCTTCTTTTATCGAAAATCGCTCTCTCTCTAGTCATATAACACAAAATTTCTCCTCCTTCCTATGAATGTTCTCCCTCCCCTACTCCCTCCCACCCCTCCTAATGCCTAACCGCCTCAGGCGCCGGTATGGAAGCCGAGCCAGGTCTCACCTCCAACAATGCAGGCGGCACCACAGCAGTCGCCGTCTCGAGCACCTGCCGTACGCCCAATGTCGGGTCCAACAACGCCTGGTCCAAAGCCGCCCGAAACCTCTTCCCCATCGGCTCCCCCGCAAAGAGATTATGCACCGGCTTGGTCAACAACCGCCTCAACCTCCCTCCCTCCCTCGCTTCCTCCCCCTCCGCATACTCCCCGTACTGCTGCAAGACCTCCCCCCTCGTCAACCCCGGGTTGCCCCCCACTGCTCCATAGACTCGTGCATCGATATCAGACCAATAAAATGGCCTCGCGATGATAGCCCTCCCCACCATCACCCCCTGCACGCCCTCCTTCAAATGTGTCTCCACATCTCCATAAGACAATACCCCCCCATTCAGCGTAAACCTCAAATGCGGAAACTCCCTACACAAGCGATACACAAACGGGTACTTCAATGGCGGCACCCTCCTATTCTGATCAGGGCTCAACCCCCCCAAAATCGCCTTGCGGGCATGCACCACAAAATGCCTCACCGGGGACGCGCTCGATACCCTCCTGACAAACTCAGCCAATTGCTCATAACTATCCTCATCATCCACCCCAATCCTACATTTAACCGTAATCGGTATCCGTCCCTCACTCCCCTCCCCCATCGCTGTGCATAGCTCCGCCACTCGTTCAGGCTCGCGCATCAATGCAGCACCAAAGCACCCTTTACCCGATACCCTCTCACTGGGACACCCACAATTCAGATTAATGGCATCATATTTATAAGGGAGGGCCATGCGACTCGCTTCTGATAGTAACATAGGGTCGGAGCCACCGAGTTGTAGCACGACTGGATGCTCGGAGGGAGAGTTGAATTTGAGGAAGCGGTCCCGGCTGTCCTCGTTGTGGTACAGGGTGGGGGCTGTGATCATTTCTGTGTAAAGGACCATGTGTTTGGAGAGGAGGCGGAGTAGGAAGCGGAGGTGCCTGTACATTTGTAGGTGGAAAGACCGAGGGTTAGTACATCGATTAAATTTGAGGAAGCGGTCCCGGCTGTCCTTGTTGTGGTAAAGGGTAGGGCCGTGATCATTTCTGTGTAGAGAACCATGCGTTTGGAGAGGAGGCGGAGCAAGAAATGGAGGTGTCTGTCGTGTATTGGGAGGGGTAGGGAGGTGAGTACATTGACCAGAGACAGGGAGTTCGCCTATTTCCTCCCACCGCCTGCTACTGCCCTTGGTGGGCCAGCTCACACGGACAAGACACACTATTCCCTCCCCCTTTTATGCGTCCGTCACAATGTCCCGTACCTGTCAGTATACTCCATCATGGGCGCTAGGGAAATTCTCTCGTCTAGGAGCAAGGGGCTGCTGCTGCTGCTGCTGCTGCCCTCGTCATTCCCAGTTCCAGCAGCAGCGCCTCTTATCCGGGTCGATGAGCTGGTGCTGGCCTCGTCCATTTGAGAAGCGCTTCTTATCCGCGTCGACCTGGGCATCGTCATCGTTCGCGTCCCCGTCGTGAGCATCCGCCGGTTGCCTGGGAGACGCGCGTGGGGCTGTACAAAGGCCAGGCTGCCGCTGCTTGCTGCACGGACGGCGCTGGCGAGGCTCATGATGACGATGATGATGGTGGGACTGTGGAGGAGGGGAGTGAGACGCCTTCTTGGCCGGGGGCTTGGACCTTTGGACATGCGCGAGACGAGGTGTGTGTGCTTGTAACTCGCGTGTTGTGCTGTGTGTATATGTGGTTGTGTGGAAAGGATGAGACGAAAGTGAGAGCAGTGATTAGGCAGAGACTTGCAAGCCGCCCATTTGCTTCAATCAGCCCCCTATCCATTCCCACCACACACCACACACACACAGGACATAAGCAAAGCGCAGGGACGGCAGGCACAATTTTGGCATGGCGCCCCAGGCGCGGCGGCGGCATTGGCAGCCATTTCCCCCCCTCACACTTGTCCTCCTCCTCCTCCTCCTCCTCCTCCACCTCGACTCCACCCACGCCTTTGCTGCTCCTCGCACACCACCACTCAAGCAGTACTTTGCCCCGTGCTCGGGTGGGCTGTCCACTGCTCTGGGTCAAGAGCTGCTTGGTCCGCAGATTGGGGCAGCCAAGGTCGACGTGCAAAAGCGGGGATGTGCATTCTTAGCCACGGAAGAAGTGGCATACAAGGCCTTGCTCTGGAGTCGCACTGCGAACGGTATTTGGCAGCTTATGGTGCGACAACGCGGGGTGCAGAACAGGGACGATTTATATGACATGGCACGGAGGGTGGAGTGGCCCGAGGCGATGAGTGTAGATGATTCTCTTGCCGTTCAGTGTGTGTTGGGCGGAGGCGAGGTCTCGCAAGACATTACGCATACCCACTACTCCTCCCTCACAATCAAGAACGCCGTCGTCGACAACTTTCGGGAACGCACAGGGGGGAAACGTCCGAACGTTGATGCCGAAGACCCCGTCCTCCCCCTCGTCCTCTTCCTCCAAAATGACGAGGCGTGGCTTTATAGATCCCTCAGCGGCATCTCCTCCCTCCACAAGCGCGGCTACCGACAGCAAATGCACAAGTCCTCCCTCCGTGAAACAACCGCCGCGGCCCTCCTTCTCCTCGCAGGGTACAACCCCACCCAACACACCTTAATCGACCCCATGTGTGGCTCAGGCACCATCGCAATAGAAGCAGCCCTAATAGCCCGTCAAATCGCGCCTGGCCTCCTCCGCCTCAAGCGTGAACGTGACCTCTCCGTCCTCACCCCCTCCCGCTGGCCCGACACTGACCAAGCCCTTCTCAAAAAGGTCGTCCTGGAAGCCAAAAACCAAGAGCTCCCCCAAGCACCCCTCCCTATTTTTGCCAATGACTGGCATCCTGCTGCAATCGAGCTCGCGAAAAGAGACGCAGGTTCCGCGGGGGTCTTCCACGACTTGACCTGTAGTAATGAAGATGTCATGGATTTGAATTTAAATTTAAATCAGAAACCAGATAATAATAATATGGTAATTTGTAACCCTCCCTGGGACTTACGATTGAATGAGGGGGCAGCAGAAAGTTGGGAGGCTTTGGGGAGGTTTCTGAAGAGAGAGGCGGGGGATAGTGATGCTTTCCTTTTGTCGGGTAACCCGGAAGTGACCAGAGAGTTGTGTATGAAGGTGAAGAGGAAGATACCGATTGATCAGGCAGGGATGAGCTTGAGGCTGTTGCACTATCATGTGTTGCCTCCGAAGGCACCACGTGTGGATAGGGGGGAGGACGAGGGAGAGGGAGGGAGGGAGGGAGGAAGAAGAAGAGGAGACGATTTCGACAAGTCTTCCTCTCCGCAACAAGCACGGCGGGCTTCGTCGTCCTCTTCTCCGTCTTCTTCCCCGCGACAATCCCGACCAGCAGCAAACGATGACGGGTATGGCCCCACGACCATGATGTCAGCAGCAACAGCAGCAGCATCCTTCCCTCCCTCCTCCTCTTCCTCCTCTCCCTCCATCTCCTCCTCCTTCTCCTCCTCCTCTCTCTCCTCCTCCTTCTCCTCCTCCTCTTTCTCCTCCTCCTTCTCCTCCTTATCCAGCGTCTCCCGAAAGGATGCAATGATAACATCCGCTTCCTCCACCATACTAATGCTAGGCGCCCTCCTCGGTACCGGCGCTTGGCAACGCCCCAAACAAGCAGCAGCAGCAGCAGGAGGCACCATCACTCCCTCCTCTCCTTCCTCCTCAATCAAAAATCCCTATGATTCCTACGCGTCAAATTACGATGATCTAGACGGAGGAGGTGCTGCGCGGTGGCTTGGGCTGGACGCAGCCCGTCAAGAACTCATTGGTCGGGCCCACGGGCGAGTGTTGGAATGCGGGGTAGGAACAGGACTTAACTTACCTTTTTATAATTTCAAAAAGGGGGAAAGTCTTGAGCCTGTTGCGTTGGTTGCGATTGATTTGAGCCCGGGGATGCTCCGGGAGGCAAGGGCCAAGGCGGCACGATTGGGGTTGGGGGAGGAGAGGGTGCGGTTTCAGGAGATGGACGTGGCCAAATTGATGTTTTCGGATGGAAGTTTTGATTGTGTGTGTGATACCTTTTCGTTGTGTGTGTACCTGGATCCATTGCAGGCTTTAAAGGAAATGGCACGAGTGTGTAAGCCCGGCTCAGGGCGTGTGTTGCTTTTGGAGAATAGTCGAAGTGACCTAGCACCTCTGGCGGCATACCAAGACGCAACCGCCAGTGTGGTGGCCCGTAATGGCGGTAAGGGCTGCGTGTACAACCAGGACGTGCCCAAGCTAGCCCAGGCGGCGGGTTTGCAGGTGGTGGGAAAGAAGAGTCTGGCGGGGGGCCTCTTTACCATGTTGGAGTGTACGCGGACGGTATGAGATGGGCCTTGGTGGGGGAGGGAGGGAGGGGGGGAGGGAGGGGGTCTAGGTCAGGAAAAAGGGCAAAATTTGAAAGGCAAAGCAGTGTGTGACTGATTCAAAATGCATGGCATGACATGAAAGCAAAAGAACTCTGTACAATGAAACAAAAACAATTGCGTAGGAAAGACGAAGTCAACCTCCCCACTTTTGCTGCCGTTATTGTATATTAGAGCCACGCACCCCCTTGCTTCCTCCCCCCACCTCTTGCTTGTGTGCTACACCAAACGCTAACCACACACATTACGTACACACCCACAACCACCAGGCAGTCTACAAGATGGTAGCCACGGGACGCAAGGCCGCGGCAGCTTCCTCGACAAGCCGGCAGCAGCAAGAAAAGGTGCGTGTATGTGATGATCAAGATATGGACGGGTGGCTGGAGCTTAGAGCAACCCCACTCACCACCGACCCCACACCCACACACCACAGGCAAACAAGGCTACCACACAAAAGCAGCAACAGGAGGAGACAGAGGCCCCGCACGAGGAAGAGGAGGAGGAGGAATCAGAAGACGACGACATTATCCGCCTCGACGCGGTGCCTCCCGCCCGCGCCGCCGCCCCCCCCATGGCCCCCAAACAACGCCAGCTCATGCAAGAAGCCTCGCGAATGGGCAACATGCGCCTCGAGACAGGCCTGCCTACTCCCTCCTACTTCCGTTTTGAAAAGCTGGGCAAGACACAAAAGACCTCGCTCGACCCGAACGCCAAGCCGATGACGGCTCAAATCCAAACAGCCCTCCAACACAAGGCCGGCACGGCCGCACCCAAGCCCCGACAAGCTCCCGGCGGCAGCAGCAAGAAGGGTACCCTACCAGGAGCACGTACCACGCAGAGAGTGTACGAGCGGGATAAGGAACGGGAGCAGGACGCTAAGATGCTGTTGATGCGTAATTATATTGATCCGAAGCGGTTTTACAAGGGGTTGGACAGCTTGGCGCCTGACTTTCAGATCGGGACCGTCATTGAAGGGCGTATGGATTTTGTTAATGGGCGGTTGCCGAGGCGGGAACGCAAGCGGACGTTTGTGGATGAGATTTTGGCGGATCGCGGGGTGAGGAGCTATACGAAGAAGAAGTTTACCTCGATCCAGGAGGCGAACAAATCGGGCAGAAAAAGCCAGTACAAGACACGGCAACAGAAGCACAAACCCAAGTGGGCGCGCTAAGAAATGAAAGCAAAGGAAAGAAAGAAACAAAGTGTGTATACATCTCTCTCAGCTATACATTCTTGCTTGCTTGTTGCTTTATCCCCTCCCTAGCCCTCCCTCCCTCCCTCCCTCCCTCCTTCCCTCCCTCATTTATACGCCGAGTTCGTCTTCCCCAGCGGCTCCAGCCTCGTGATTCCCCCCATGTAAAGAACCAACACCTCCGGCACGCTCACACTCCCATCCTCATGCTGGTAATTCTCCAAAATCGCCACCAACGTCCGCCCGACCGCCAAACCCGACCCATTGATAGTATGACAAAGCACCGTACTCTTCTTCCCCTTCTTCCCCTCCTCCTTCGCACTTCCCAAAGGGGCCGGCCGAAACCTCAACCCCATTCTCCGTGCTTGGAAATCGCCACAGTTTGAACAAGAGGCTATCTCTCTATATGTCTGCTGCGCGGGCAACCAGACTTCGAGATCATAACAGTGAGTAGCAGCAAAGCCAATATCCCCCGCACACAACCTCACCTTCCGGTAAGGCAGCCCCAACAACTGCAAACACTCCTCCGCATGCTGGGTCAATGCCTCATGCTCCGCACTACTCTGTTCCGGCGTGGTAATCTTCACGAGCTCCACCTTGTGAAACTGATGCTGGCGAAGCAACCCCTTTGTATCCCTCCCATACGAACCGGCCTCCGCGCGAAAACACGGCGTAAGCCCCACATAACTCAAAGGCAACTGCGACGCATCCAATATCTCATCGCGATGCAAATTCGTTATCGGCACTTCAGCCGTAGGAATCAGAAAAGCATCCTCGCCGTTCACTTGGTGATTCACCGCAAATAAATCATTCTCAAATTTAGGCAGTTGCCCCGTCCCCGTCAATGTAGTCCGACTCACAATATAAGGCACCGACACCTCTCGATACCCATTCCTGTCTGTATGCCTATCCAAGAAAAATTGAACAATCGCCCTCTCCAACCTAGCGACCGGCCCGCTCAACACACTAAAACGCGCCCCGGACAGCTTGGCGGCGGCGGAGGGATCGTACCCACCTACTTTACTCGCTATATCATCATGCCATAAAAACCCTTCTCCCATTTTCCGTTTCTCCGCCCCCCACTCAGCCACCACCACGTTGGCCCCCTCGTCTTTACCCTCGGGAACGCGGTCGTCCAATAGGTTGGGAACCTGGTACATGAGCAACTCCATCTCTTGCTCGAGCTCCAGCAGCTGCTCCTCCGCCGTGGCCGCCACGCTGCTCGCATACTCTACTTGAGACTTGAGTTTTGTTGCCTCCTCGTTTTTCTTCTCCTTCATCAGCTTCCCGATTTCGGCGGACAGGGTCTTGCGCTGGGCGAGTGCGCCTTGTTGCTCTTTGACTAGCTCCTTGCGTCGCAGGTTAAGGGCTGTGTTGGGGGGATGGGGAGGTTTGAGAGGAAGGAGGGGGTGAGTCGGCCGCGGCGCTCAAGACATAAGACAAATCACAGCCAGCACCGTAAGCAGTCATCTTACCTCCAATGTCAGCTACGCTGGACATTTGCTCTTCCGAGGCATGGCGTGCCTTGAGGTGGGCCATGACGAGGTCGGGCTCATCAGTGACAAGCTTGACGTCGAGGCTCTTGCCCGCTGAGCTAGGTCGTTCCGCCATCATGCTGACGCCTTCCCTTCCATGTTGGTGGCCAGGGCGATGGCGAGAGAGGTGTCGTGCCGACGACAGATGCAGTGGTCTTCTGCCTAGGCCGGCCTGTGTGTACATATAATGGGAGGAAGGGGCGTGGGTGGGGACATATTAGGAGCTCTTGCCTGGGAAGCCGACAATGACCCGCACAACCACCCCTACACACCAATGACTCCCGCATCTTCCCCTTCTACTCTACAAGTACGTACCACGCGAAAGGCCCGGGCGGACGGGGCTACGAGCAGCAGTAGCAGCATCGTGGTTGTGAGGCACGTCAAGATCTTGGTCATGCAGCAGCAACCCACCATTTCCAAGTCCTCGCCTGCCGGTGTCTTTTGGGCCTCGCTTGGGCGTGTTCTTCCGCCTTCCCCTGCTCCTTGTTAAGGCCTTCCTGTATTGGAAGGGAGGGACAAATGTGAGGCATGGTGGTGGTCAAGCAGAAGTGCAACATCGCAAGCAAACGCAAACGGCAACAAGCGGCGGCGTCGTGTCATTCTTCCAAAGGAAGGAACGAGCGCGTCTATTTTCTCGACTTTGTTTCTTAGTTTTGACCAACATTTCTCGGACCGTTTGTTGTCAAGATGCATGCATATGCAGAGACGCTCTTTGTGTATGTGTTGTGGTTTCCTAAAGTTACATATTTCGCATTTCTAGCTACATTTTCATTTTTAACCTACCCACCCCCCTTGGCCTCCCTAAACAAAGGACATCTCCGTTGTAAAAAAGGAGGAACACAAAAGGTTCACGCTCCGATTCTGGGCCGTCACCCGGATGTACTCGTTGCTCTGCGGGTCATTATTGAAAACCTTGGTCGCCGCGTTCTTCATATGAGGAATCAGCTTCGCCAACGGTGGGTCCCTATCCGACGTCCTTCCTCCCTGCCCCGAGCTACTCTCCGGGCTCGAATCCTGCCCCGTCTCCTGCGGACCCTGCGCCTGCGGGGCAACCGCTTCTACCTTCCCTCCCTCCTCCTCCAGCTCTTCCACCTTCCTCACTGCCACCGTCGCAGACGCCGCTGCTGCTGCTGCTGCTGCTGCTGGTCGGGCAGCATAAAGACACCCAAACAAGTCCTCCAAAAACACCCGAAACGTCGCATCCAAGCAATCCTCCACCGCCAACTTAAAACTCGGGCTTTCCAACGCATCCCAGGTTTCATTCACCATCTCATGCAACGTACTCCCGACCCCTCCCAACTCCTCCTCAGTCTTACTACCCATATCCACAATAAACTGAAGCAAAGGCAACTCCGCCGTCGTGATCCCCCTCGGTCCCTCCAACCTCCTCCGAATCCTCGAAAACGCATCATGTAATTCCGCGTACCCCACATGGACCTTATCATGCACAGACCACCCACCCAACTCCTCACTAATCACCATCTCCACACTCTCCTTCAACCTTCGCAAGCCCTCCCCCAAGAAAAACTCATACACCAACGACAGCAACTTACACCTGTCATCCGTCCCAAACGTAGGAGCCCCAGCAGCAGCATAGGCCTGTTCATCATTCATACTACAGCTGTGCTGCTGCTGCTGCTGCTGCTGTTGCTGTTGCTTGTGCAAGCCCTCCATCTCTCGCCGGGACGTCTCAAAGGCATACCGACCCAAGATATGTACCTGGACACGCAGCATCACATTAAGCAAATTAAAACCATAATACGCGAGGAAAAAGCGAGTAAATCCCGACACCTTCACCTGCTGCCACAAGGCTTGCTCTTCCTCCTTACTTAATTCACCACGCCCCGCCTTGAGTGCCTTGACGGGAGAAGTCACGTCCACTATCTCATTCACGCGCTTCCGCAGCGTCTGCATAAAGTTAAGTAGGGCGGGCACGCACTCACCACGGGATCGGAGCATGTGCATTTGTAACCTAGGATAATAGGGTAGGGCGTGGGGGAAGAAAGGAAGGGGTGTTTGTGTGAGTGAGTGGCTGGGTGGGTGTAGGGCTGAAGCTAGCTGGCCCCTCTTCTGCACCCGTACCATGGGGGCATCCCTTCTCGAACGCAATCAAGTAAGACCTTAAACATGAAAGCATTTAGGGGTTATGTTAGAAGGAGGAGAGAGAGATGGCTGTAGGGCTGAAGCTGGTCGGTCCCCCTCTTCCTAACACACCCATACCCTACCCTCAGACACGGCAACAAAGAAAGCATGCCACACATGCGAACGTACCGATGCTGATCCAACCGAGCCACGTCATGCTCCTTGATAAGACGCTTGTACTCGTCCAACACCCGCTTCACCCGCCACATGGCCAGCCCGGCCGCGGACGCCCCTGCTATTAACCCAATGGCACGTCTGTTCCTCCGCAAAAAGTGATAGGCTTTCGACAGGCTCTCCATATTTGCTTGACGTAGGTAGAAGGAGGGCATGGAGGGGGGCAGGAAGACGAAGGAGGACGTCCTGTGTGTGTGGTGTGTGTGTGTAGACGTAGGGTGTGTGAGTGGTGTGAAGGGAGGAGGGAGGAGGAGGGCAGCGTCATGATGAGATTAAGGAAGCGAGGGCATGTCAATGCTGGCTATCTCACGCATTGCCGCGACCACGAGCTTGACATCTTCACCCACAACCAATGGATAGGTTGCGAGGCATTAGTGCTGTGCTGGAAGACGCTGCCGCGGTCGTCTTTGGCCTTTAGTCATTGGCCTGATTGGATGCTGCATCATCATCATCATCAGCCTCCTCCTCCTCACGCCTCCCTACCTTCCCTACGCACTCCACACAAACAAAGCACAGGCTACATCCACCACCCAGCCCAAGCACCAGCACTTTCTCCTCCCTTTCGTCAATCTCTTCCATCATGGCCGCGCCCGCCAAGAAAGTAAGTGCAGATCCTTCCACCCCCCTTCCAACCTCTCCCATGCCCCGTCGAACAAACCCACACTCACACTCACACCCCTTCCCACACACAACCACAGACCCTCAAATTCCGCAACTACAGACCTGCCGATGCCTCGCTCGTAGGCCCGCCAAGCGCCACGTCGGAGGAAGGCAATGCCGCCGCTGCGGCTGCTGCTGCCAAAGTGACGGAAGAGCCTGCGGCCGGTCGTCGCAAGGGTGCCGGCCGACAGCAACCCGGAGCCGAGCAAGAAGAGAAGCGACACGAGCCCGATGATCAGCAGCAACCGCAGCAACCACACCAGAAAAAGGAGGAGGAGGACGCCATCCAACGCGAGCTACGACGGCACGAGGAGGAGCATGGAAGTGGTGGTCAATTGAACGTCGCGCCGCGAAAGCCGAATTGGGATCTAAAGCGAGATGTGGCCAAAAAGGTGGCAAAATTAAATCGACTCACTCAAAAGGCCATTGTGGATTTGCTGCGGGAGAAGCTGGCGCAGGAGGCAGAGGAGGAAATCAGCAGTAGTAGTGATAGTGGTAGTGGCAGCAGTGGGAGTGACGAGGAGGAGAGCGAGGACGAGGAAGGGAAGAGTGACAAGGAGTAAATTAAAACCAAAAAGCATCAAATGAAACAAGATAAAAATCTATAACCACACTTCTCTTGTCTCATCGTCGTCTTCTTCTTTTCCTTGTTGCTATATTTCTTGTACATTTTCAATACTTTTTCCTGTCTTTGCCTCTCCTCCTCCTCCTCCTCACTCTTCCTGCTTGTCACCCTTATTCTCCATCACTATCACCTTGCCCAACGTCGTCCTCACCCCTGCGCTCGCTAGCCCCCCTCCCTCCAAGATCTCCTTGGCCAGCAATTCATTCTTCAACTGACCACAGCCGGCATTGATGTCGATTCCACGCCTCACCTATCATTTGTAAAGTGTGTGTGGTGTGTGAGTGTATCAGATAAGTGAATAGGCGAGAAGACGGGGTCAAGAAAGCGAAAAGCAGCACACAACGAAGAGAAAGTAGAAAGAAAGACAGGGAAAAAAGAAAAGAAAAACAGAGATAGAGAGTAACCTCAAAACACACCCTCCCCTCCAACTTACCCTCATCGTCGCCGGTATCCCCCAATCTTCATTCAAGATATTCAAAAACCGCTCCATCGACGCCTTCCCCCCCGGCTTCCCATCAAACCCCGTCGTCGGATTCACATTAATCACATTCACGTGACACTTCCCCTTCAACGGCGCCAACAACCGCCCCAATTCATCCGCCACCTTCGGGCTATCATTCTGTCCACTAATCAAGGCCCACTCAAAGCTAATCCTCCTATTCGTCCTCTGCACATAATACTGACACGCACTCATCAACTCCGCAATCGGAAACCGTTTATTCACCGGCATGATCGCCGTGCGTCCCCTATCCGTCGTCGCATGCAAAGACACAGCCAACTTGATCTGCGACAGCAACCCACCCTCCCCCTCAAGATCATCAACCGTATCAGCCAGATCCCTAATCCGTGGGACCAACCCCACGGTCGACACCGTAATATGCCTCGCTCCAATCTTTAAATCCGAATTCAACCGCCGCACAGCACTAAAAACCTGTTTGCGATTATTCAAAGGCTCGCCCTCCCCCATAAAGACCACATTCGACAAGCGATACAAACCCTCCTTGGCCAGATCCCGTGAGAACAACAAGGCCTGTTGAAAAATCTCCGCATCGGTCAATTGCCTTGCAAAGCCCATCTGCCCCGTTTGGCAGAATGCACAACCCATCGCACACCCTGCCTGGGAAGAGATACAGGCGGTGCGTCGTCCATCCTCATAGGGCATTAAGACCGACTCGATCAACTGACCATCCGCCAAGCGATAAGCACGTTTAATCGTCCCGTCCTTGCTGACCTGCTCAAAGGCCACCTCCAAGCACCCCAAGGCGAAGTGCTCGGCTAACCCTGCGCGTAGAGCTTTGGGTAAGTCGTTCATGTCGTCGAACGAGGTCGCCCCGCGTTGATACAGCCAGGCATACACTTGCTTAGCTCGATACCGAGGCTGCTTCAGCTCCGTCTGCAAAAACTCCTCAATCTCCTGCTCCGTGAGCGTGTAAATGTCTTTTAACTTCTCGGTGGCGTCTACGGTTTCTGCTGCTGCGATGGTCACGGCCGCTGCCCGCGTTTGCACGAGTGCGGCGCCCGTCCTTGGGCCTGCGCCGGCCACGGGGAGACGATGCTGACGGCGCGGAGCGGTGGAGCCCGCTGAGAAAAAGGCCAGGGCACCACGCCGCGATGCTGTCGACGACGCGGCGCGTGCCACCACAGGGCGCAGGCACGCCAGGCCTAGGACACCCACTAGCATGGCTGCGGCTATGACTTGCACGGTAGCGCCTCCAGCTCTTCTTCTTGGCAGCGCAGGAATCATTCAGATGAGAGCGAGCGACCGGCTAAAGCACCCAGGGAAAAAGCTGCCCTGCGTGCTCGTCCTCGTACGCCTGTGCTTGTGTGGTGTGGATAGATGTAAGTGGAAGGCTTTGGGAACACTGGCTGGCCATTGAAAGGCAACATGCATGGCAGGGCGAGGGGGGAGGAGAAGCCGGCGAGCAAATTGCAATTGACAAATCCTGTCCTTGTCCTACCTCCAGCCACGCACACACATACTGACCGCTACAACCACCACACACACAACCACAAGTGAGGGCCCAGCTTGACGACAGCACGCGGGCTGCTGGAGAGCCCGTCTCCGCCGCACGATTGCCTAGGATCTCAGGCCGCAGCATCATCGACCCCACCTCGTCATTGTTGGCATCACACAAATGCTGCGTCCACGCGTCCGACAGAGGGCATCGGCGGATGTCCTCGCCTCCAGTAGCAGCAAGGCACCTTCGAAAAAAAGTGCCGGTAGCCGCCCTGCGTCTCCACCATCACCCCCGCTCGCGTCCTCCTCCTCCTCTGATCAAAGAACAAGACGACGCAGCACCCGCAGCCCCTCACCATTACCGCCAAGAATAGCAAACACCTCCTCATGGCTACTGCTCCTCTCTATCCTCACCACCTTACTACTCGCCATGACCTTGCCAGCCGCCGACGCCTTTGCATGCCCACCTCGCTCAAGAGGCCCCACCCAACGCTCCCCCCCCCCCCCCCAGCAGCAGCAGCAGCAGCAGCAACGAAGCGTGGCCGTGGGCTCTGTGATGGCCGGCTGGATGTCCGCCGCTGGGTACGATCAAGGATTTGGTAGCGAAAATGAGGACGAGGATGATGAGGCTAGGTTGGTGGCACGGGTTGTGGAGGAGCTGGCGCATCAACGTGGGTTGGGGGTAGGAGGGGTGATGCAGGTGGTTCGGAAGACGAAGCCGGGAGATTTAGCGTTAAGATGGAAAGGATGGAGGAGGAATTGCGATTGTTTGTTATCCCTGGGCTTCTCGGCGCAGAATGTGACAAGTATCTTACAGGGGAGTAGTGCGTTTTTGCATGAATTGGACCCAGAGGCTGATATTCGGAGGGTGGTGTTTTATCTATGGGAGGACCTGGGATTTGAGAAATGGGGGAAGATTGGGTTGGGGCTTTCGTCGTGGCAACGGCATAAGTTTAAGGTGGTGACTCAGGCGCCGGAGGTGTTGAGGAGGAAGCCGGAGGGAGGGGTGGAGGATACGGTGGCGACTTTGGAGCAGGTGGGGATGCCGACGAAATATGTGCTGGATGCTTCGTTTCGGTTTCCTTCTTTATTGAATGTTCCTCCCTCGTTGATTTTTTTTGTGTCGGCTTATTTGTCGAGTACGGAGGTGGGGTTTAAGCCAAGGGATCTAGGGACGTTGTATAGGAGGAATCCTTGGTTGTTACACCCAAGGACGGTCGAGCAGTTGAGACCTGTGGTGGCGTTCTTAAAGGAGGGGTTGGGCGTGCAGAGAGTACATGTGGTATTGCGTGGGTACCCTCAGGTGGTGCTTAGGAGTGTTGGGGAGGACTTACAGCCGCGGGTTGTGTTGTTACAGAGTTTGGGGATTCCTCTGCTGCAGATTGGATGTATGGTTGAGGCGTTTCCCTTGTTGTTGTCTTTGCCGTTGGAAGAACAGATGCTGCCGGTCCTGTATTTTTTTCAGGCTGAGTTGGGGTTTGGTCGGCATGAGCTTTGGATGATGCTGAGGAGTTTTCCGGCGGTGTTGGACTTGTCGGTGGAGGAGGATATTAGGCCCGTGGTGCAATTTCTGAGGGATGATGTGGGGTTGCGAGATTTGAAGGCGTTTGTGAAGAGATTGCCACCTGTGATGGGGTACCCTGTTGATTGGGAGCTACGAAAAAAATGGGGGTTGTTTCAGGAGTTGGGGTTGGGGAGTTATGATCTTGCTGAGTTCCCTGGGTGGTTTTCGTATTCGTTGCATGATCGATTGATACCAAGGCTTGAATTTTGTAGGCAAATGGGGGTGCCAACTGAGGACGTGGTGTTGCTGAGGGTGGGGATGGCGGGGGGGGACGCGGCGTTTTCTAAGGAATTTGTGGGGGTTGAGCCGGAGGTGTATGAGATTTTTTTGGGGGAGTATAAGATGAGGACGAAGCAGGAGAGGGCGGCCCGGACAAGGGCGAAGAGGAGGGGTGGGGGGGGGAATGGGAAGAGGGAGGGTGTGGAGGAGGTGGAGAAGAAAGAGGAGGATTTTCTGTTTTCGGAGGCGGTGTGTGATTGAGAGGGGGGGGGAGCTGGGGGGGGGGGATCGAGCGGGAGGATGGGATTGGTCTCTTC
>Ga0209491_10004004_pt1 | contig 23449 bp, 16 predicted proteins | sample BON02_FD_187213 | JGI IMG/M metagenome (GOLD analysis project Ga0209491, IMG submission 187213) | Freshwater microbial communities from Lake Bonney liftoff mats and glacier meltwater in Antarctica - BON-02 (SPAdes) (version 2) | ecosystem: Environmental > Aquatic > Freshwater > Ice > Glacier... | reverse complement strand
TTTACTTAAACCAGATTCCTGCCACTTGATGAACAGGCTATAATATCCGTCGTTGCTCGTCTTTTTCATAAAGCAACATTACAAACCATTTATTATAGAAGAAATATGGGGTTTATCGGATGGATACAAAGCTTTAGCGCTGAAGGCGCGACTTATAAAAGCCATGGGTGTAAGCCCATGGTCTGAGGGCGCAACATATATCAGCCAGCGGTGTGAGCACATGGATTATATATTCAAAGTTATTTCCGGGTTTTGGCCAGAATGATGCCAATCGGGAAAATAAGGGTTCGCCAAAACGAATAAAGGTTAATATTTTTACAGTGATATTTAATATATCTTAGTTTAATTACTAAAGACAAGAGAGTTTTTAAAAAGCACAAAGTAACCATTGAGGTCTATTATCCAGTCTTTGATTTTGCGACAAATCAGATCGACCTCGATAGTTCGACAAGCTCACTAACCGAGGTATGAAATAGAGAATAGTTTTTAGTAATGGGATTCACAGAGAAACGCGGATAAGGGAAGAAACTGGAGGATGTTAGTCTAAACTTGCCTCCTAATTATAGGCTGAAATCCCAGAAATTATAGCTAATAATTGAAATGCGTTTATCAATGCCAATTGTTAATTCTCAATTTCTAATCGGTCTTTTCTTTGTAATCCAATGGCAATAAATCAGCAACTCGCTCCCATGCCATGTAACCCTCGACCATGATTCCGAAAGGATCTGGGTAACTTCCATTATCATACAATTCCATCGAAGCTACCTCAAGTTTCATCAAGGACGATTGATTGACAGATCTTTTTCCGTTCATTATTCCTTCGTATTCCATGGATTCTTTCTCCAATTTATACAGGATATGCAAGTGAAAATCGTAGCTAATAGTCACCTTACCATCTTCACCCCGAGTAATCAGTGTTTCAGGGTCTAAAACTTGGCTACCAAGCTGATCCAAAAAACCATTGCCTTTAGGCAGTCTATCCAATCGTCTAATCTCAAATCCCTCTTCCACAGTCTGACCGCGATATAGGGCTCTAATGAAATGCTGCAAACTGCCCCGATATGCCTCTTCCCGATTGCTTTCTACCCTTCGCAACTTCGCCTAACTCAAAGTTGTATCAAGAATAAAAAGTGGATTTCCGCCATAGAAGATATATCTACTTCGCTTTTCAAATCTAAAATTGGTCAGAAGATACTGGATATTATAACCTAGATTTGGATTGTCAATTCTCAATACATCCACAGCTTTTGCATTCAATACATTCTTTTCAGATTGATCATCCAAACGTAGTACTTTTTCGTTTTTGAGCTCAGATTTTCTGGCATTTTGGGACGAACCCAGGAAATAGAATTTGAAAATGTCCAGATTGCGATACCAAGCCGGATCTCGCTCGTCTTCGACTTCGATCTCATCTAATTCATCTTCTAGTGGCGTTAGCATTATTTTATAGCCTTGAGGTTTAAGTTCGCTTGTATTTAATGCAAAATTCAAGGACTCGAAGCCAAGCATACGAACGACCACATCGTAATTTCCCATAGGGACTTTCATGATAAACTTACCATCCTCATCTGCTGAAACACCAAAAGTAGTATTAGTCAAAAAAATCGTAGCATAGGGAACAGGCTCATTTCTGGAGGCATCTATTACCGATCCTCTGAAAATCTGCTGCCCATGACTTGTACCTTCTAAAAAGAGGAAAGACAAGAAAAAAACAGCAATTGAATGAATCTGAATTTTTCTTGTCTTCACCTGAATAATATTAAATCAAAACTGCTTGGCTACATTTTAAATGAGACTTTTTCAGCTTTTCTTTTTGGCAAATTTTCCTTTTTTCTTTACCTCAGGTTGATTTTCGATAATTTCGATCGTCTGAGCAAAAGTCAATGATTCTGCTTCTTTATCTTTTGGAATTTTAAAATTATCCTTTCCTTTTTTGATATATGGTCCCCATCGACCATTCAAAACCTGGATCTCAGGATCCTCAACAAATGATTTGATATGCTTTTTAGCATCAGCTTCCCGCTTGTCTTGAATCAGCTGAATAGCCTCTGCCTCAGTTATATTCAATGGATCAAGTTCTTTTGCCAAAGAAACAAATGCGCCGTCATGCCGAATATAAGGTCCAAATCTACCGATTGCAGCAACGACTTTCTTGTCTTCAAACATTCCAACATCTCGTGGAAGCTTAAATAATTCCAAAGCATCCTCCAGCGTAATATTCTCTATGAATTGACCTTTTTTCAAACTGGCAAATTGCTTTTCTTCATCCTCACTATCTCCAATTTGTACCAATGGGCCAAATTTTCCAAGTCGAGCAATGATGAGCTTTCCGCTGACCGGGTGTACTCCGATTTCACGGCTGGAATTGACATCCTGCCGAGAAACAAGTTCCGTCTCTATTACGCTTTGGTGAAACTTCCCATAAAAAGACTCCAGCATGTCCTGCCATACTTGACCGCCGGATGCAATATTGTCAAATTCTTTTTCCACTCTGGCGGTGAAGCTGAAGTCAATCACATTTGGAAAGTGCTCTACGAGAAAGTCATTAACCACCATCGCAATATTGGTAGGGAAAAGCTTCTGTTTGTCTGCACCGGTAATTTCTGTTTTTGTTGCATCTGCAAATTCCCCTTTTGCAATAATCATCTCTACGTATTTCCTAGAAACTCCATCTCTGGATTCTTTGACCGCGTACTCTCTTCGCTGAATAGTTGAAATAGTCGGGGCATAAGTAGAGGGACGACCAATACCAAGCTCTTCCAATTTCTTTACCAATGAGGCTTCTGAATATCGAGGGGCCGGCCTGGTGAAAGATTCTCGACCTTTCATTTCCTGCAATTGAAGTGGCTGACCTATAGTAATTGGGGGCAACAAAGCCTTGCCACTCGCATCGTCCTCTTCTGGTTCGTCGTCGGTATCCTCTAGATACACTTTCAAGAAACCGTCAAACTTGATTACTTCTCCCGTTGCAATCAATCTTTGCTCCGCGTTGGATATTTTTATAGTTATAATTGTTTTTTCCAGCGCTGCATCAGCCATCTGAGATGCAATGGCTCGCTTCCAGATCAGATCGTATAGACGTTGCTCATTTCGTTCCCCGCCTACTTCCGGTACTGCAAAATCCGTAGGACGAATTGCCTCATGTGCTTCCTGAGCATTTTCATTTTTGGTGGTAAACTTTCGTGACTTATGATATTGCTGTCCAAAGGAATTAACAATTGCATTCTTGGCAGAATTCATTGCATCATCGGATAGATTTACACTATCCGTTCGCATATAGGTAATTCTACCTGCTTCGTAAAGCTTTTGCGCTACCGACATCGTCTGAGCTACAGAGAAGTAGAGCTTTCTACTTGCCTCTTGCTGAAGTGTGGAAGTGGTAAAAGGTGCCGCAGGTGTCTTTTTGGTTGGTTTTTTCTCTAAATTCTCCACCGAAAATTCAGCACTCAAACAGTTTTTGAGAAATTCTTCAGCTTCGCCTTTGGTCTCAAATTTCTTAGGAAGTTCTGCTTGAAATGTTTTCCCCTCTACTTCAAAGATTGCGGTGATTCGGAAGCTTGATTTGGAATTGTGCTGCTCAATTTCTCGCTCCCGCTCCACGATCAATCTTACAGCCACAGACTGCACTCGACCTGCGGAAAGTCCTGTTTTGATTTTCTTCCAAAGAATAGGCGAAAGCTCAAAACCAACCAATCGATCCAATATTCTTCGAGCCTGCTGCGCATTCACCAAATCATAATCAATTGTTCTTGGATTTTCGATGGCTTTAATAATGGCATTTTTGGTTATTTCCCGAAATACGATGCGTTTGGTATTTTCATCTTTCAGTTTCAATACTTCTTTTAAGTGCCAAGAAATAGCCTCTCCTTCACGGTCATCGTCACTTGCTAGGTAGACCATCTCTGCATCTTTGACCAGATTTTTGAGATTTTTGATTACCTCCTTTTTATCAGCCGTGACTTCATACGTCGGATTAAACCTGTTTTTAATATCAATAGCCTTGTCTCCCTTAGGAAGATCACGCACATGACCATAGCTCGAAGCTACTTTATAATCTTTGCCCAGATACCCTTCAATAGTTTTAGCTTTGGCAGGTGACTCGACGATAACAAGGTTTTTTGACATAAAAATGGATTTTGACGGGGATCACACCCTCATTCGAAGTGTTAAAAATAGAGGGCATTGTATTCTCGTCCAAATTAAACCTTTTTATCAGCTCAAATTTGGAAAGATTTTTGATAAGTTAGTTGGGATTTTCAAATCGTAAATAGATAAGCTATGAAGCAATTATTCCTACTCAGACACGGTGAAGCAAGTTTTTCTTCAGGTTTGGATTTTGATAGGGAGTTGACAAATAGAGGACGAGAAAAAGTACTCCGACTCGGTCAAACTCTCAAATCAGCTGATCTCAGTATTGATTTTATGCTTTGCTCTGAAGCAAAACGAACCCAAGACACGGCAGATTTGATCCATAAATCAGTTGAGATAAGTGAAAGCCAAATCACTAAAAAAATCTATACCGGTGATTTGAAAACCTTAATTTTTCTCTTAGAGAATACTCCTGCACGTTCCAAAAACTGTTTTTTGGTAGGCCACAACCCTACGATTAGTCTATTATTGGCCCACATTACTGATTCCAATTACTTAGGTCTACAGCCTGGAATGATGGCTATCATTGATTTGAGTATCGCTGATTGGAGCATGATTGGTCATGGAACAGGATCTCTCCGGGAAATTTTGGAATAAAACCTCCCGGAATGTCCTATTTTTAGAAATCTGTGCTTGATGACTTTAAGTCAAGCTTCTTAATCCAAATGTTTTTGTAAAGTACGTCATGACCTTCCGCCTGTAGCTTCAATCCTGCTGGACGATCGGTGATTCCTTTTCCATCATCATTACCGCCATCTAAGCCGGAATTCGGTCCACCCCAAACTTGAGAGATCGCTTTATCTTCATGAACTTTTACTCCATTAAAATAAACTGTAGCACGAGGCTTTTCAACTAATTTCCCATCTTCAAACCGTGCAGCACGGAAGACTATATCGTAAGCATTCCATTTGCCTATACCATTATATTCCTCGGAAGTTGGCAAATGCTCATTGATCAACGCTGCCAAGCCGTGGAGACCGTAGTCTCCGTCCAAAATTTGTACTTCATACCTATTTTGTAGATAGACGCCGCTGTTTCCCCCTTCTGCTTTAATAAGGAATTCGACATGGGCACGAAAGTCTCCAAATTCATCTTTGGTCACAATATCGGCTGCACCGTATTTCCCACCCGTACCGGCAGGATCATTGCTGGAGATAACATTTCCGCCATCCACCGGATCAGTTACCTCAGGCCATTTAATAGGCATTTCGGCTGCTAATCTTGGTCCCTCCCAATAAATCCAGTTTTTTTCAAGAGATTTTTTAGAGCCATCGAGATATAACTTGGCTCCTTTTTCAGGCTTTACACCTACTCCTGTTTGCGCTTGTAGGCTGTTCAGGGTCAGAAAAGAAACTGACGCAACTAGCAGAACGAAAGAAAGGTTGGTCTTCATAGGTTTATGGTTTTGATTATAGAGTTTGAAAATCCATTCAGATTAAAATCAAATGTGGTTAATTTTGAATGAAATAAAATCATTTTTTATATGAATTGGCAGGGTTAGAGGCGATGCTAAAATGAAGACGGCCAATGTGGTCAGTTATCAAGTACAATAGGTGGCGGAAGTATGAATTCACTGATAATGAGATATTTATTCAAGCTGCTATTTTCAAATACAGATTTGATTATTATTGGAATTGTGCAGGAGATTTTATTTGCAACTAATACCATTCTGCGCACTTTTATAGGAAATCTCAATGGAATTGGCAGTCAGGAGTTTACTACAGCGACTGAACATACTCCCAAGTTAAATAAAGATCGACTGGCTGAGTTTAGTGAAACTATTATGTCTGATGCTGAATTGATTTGATACGAATTAATCGAGAATTATCGAGATCCTACATTGGTTTTATATACAGGTAATGTCTCCTCTTTCTGCGGAATTACTTCCTCAGCCATAGGATCATTTTACTGTTCAGGAGACAAGAAATTATACATAGATCTGAGCTTTTATCAAGAAATGGGGTAAAAGCGAAATGCACCCAGATACTTTGCGCAAGCATAAGTGATCGCTCATGAGGTCGGGTATGACATCCGGAAAATCATGGGAATCACCGAAAAAACCAATCGACTCCCAAGAGAAATCAGTCAGAAAAATACAGTCAATATTCTATGAAATTGGAGCAGCGAGTGGATTTCCTAGCTGGAATTTGGGCATCTTACAAAAAACAACTTTGAGGTTGGCAAGCGAATAGCGACTTGGAGGAAGTCCTCAAGGCAGCAAATGCGATCAGCCACGATCTACTTCAAAAACAGACTAAAGCCAGATTCTTTCTGATATGTAACCTTTGCGTAGCGAATGAAATAGTTTATAATAGGATATGAAACTGGAGATTTAAAGCAGGGAAATACATTGGGTAGTTCAGATCTTTAGACCTTTTCGAGAAGCTGAATATCCTCGGTATCAAATTGCGTAAAATACTGACGAAGAATGTAATAAGTCTCTGGTATCTTTGGCACAGACTCAAGGCTTGAAATCAAATTTGTAGGGTCTTCTCCTTTTTTAACAAAACCGAATTTCGTAAGAATACCACGATCAAATACGCAGAATGCTTTTTCGCCTTCCACCCTTCCCTCTAGTTGCAATAGAATTTCTCGTTGACTATCCTTGATTTGATTTAAGAATGACTTGACTTTCTGATTGTAGTCAATAGCCTCCTCATGTAAAGTACAGGCTCCTTCGCATTGCTGATCACTATCATGATTGCAATTGACCTTTCTCAAACCACTTAATTTTGGACAAAGTTGGTACATGATCATTGCATTTTTGAGAAACTGATTGGCTTCTTCCAAGGAGAAAAATGACTCGATTGGTTGGAGATGCCGGGTGATTTTAGAGATCTGAAATCGGGCAAATCCACTTCCATCTTCGTAGTGAAAAAGTCCCCACATTATTTTTGGAAACTTAAGTGCTGAATTATACTCAGGCCATAGTCGCTTGATTTCCATTACCTCCATCAACAACGCCAAGAATTCACTTCCGCTCAATTTCCACTGCAAATCCACCACTTCAGACTTTAACTTTTCCTTCAGGTTTGGCAATACATTTCCTGAAAAATGATTTTTGAACCGCTCTCGAATGTTGATGGCTTTGCCTACATAGATTACTTTTCCTTTATCATTCAGCATGTAATAAATCCCACATTGCTCTGGTATTTGATAAAACTTTGCTTTGGGGAAATTTGGAGGAAGAAATGCCTCCCCTGAATTTTTCTTGAGCGATTGCAGCACTATTTCGGGTGACTGCTTGATCATCTTGTCAAAAAGAATGGCAGTTGCCATGGCATCTCCCATCGCTCTGTGACGAGCTGTAATTGGGATTTTCTGATTTTCACAGATTCTACCCAGACTGTAGGATTTCAATCCCGGAAATATCTTTCGACTGAGCCTGACGGTACAGAGCTTGGGTGATTTGAGATCTCGACCTAATTTTAAAAATGCCTCTCTAATAAATCCAAAATCGAAATTAACCGAATGAGCTATAAACACGCGATCCTTCAAGAGCTCCCAGAGTTCCTCTTGGATATCCTGAAATTTTGGCTCATGCCTGACCATAAAATTATCTATTCCGGTCAAGCCTGTGATGTAAGTCGGTATACCTATCTCTGGATTCAACAAAGTTTGATATTCCTGAATGATTTTTTCCCCATCGTGAATGACCACGGCTATTTCTGTAATTCCTCCTCCTTTTGGATTTCCCCCAGCAGTCTCAATATCGACTATCGCATATTCCATACGGCAAATGTAAGCGAATCCAATGCTTTTAATCTTTGAACTGTCACGGAATGTCTGAGTTAGAAATGCTTATTTGATTTGGGATAAAGAAAAATTCAATCTTGATCTCAATCTGATTTTTAAACCGTTTATCCCTTTTTGCAACTTTGTTTCATTTTTGTTAGTATAAAGAAATATTGAATTCTATTTTTGCATCGTGAACTTCATCAAATACCTATTATTTCTTTCTATTTGGACCTTATTAGTCCTTAACACCTATGCCCAGAACTGTAATCTTGCGATTCGGGGCAAAGTAATTCATTTGGAAAACAATGAACCTATCGAAACTGCCTACATCTGGATCAAAGAAGTGGAGCATGGGGAAATCACGGATGAGGATGGGAATTTTACGATCAGAAATCTTTGTCCAGGGACTTATACCCTTCAAATTCAATTTTTGGGACATAAAGAAATCAAAGACTCCATAATACTCAGCACAAATTCATTCACTAGAACTTATAGAATGGAAGAAGAGTCTCTCGACCTTGCCGGTGTAGAAATCCATGGTCACCAAGATGCGGTGCAGACAACGACATCTGTTTCTGCATTGTACGGAGAAGCGCTTTTGGCAGCAAGAGGAGAAAGCTTGGGCGAAAGTCTGAAGCGAATCGCCGGAGTAACGACTTTTTCCACCGGAAATACTATTTCCAAACCTGTCATACACGGAATGCATAGCAATCGAATCATGATTCTCAATAACGGAATCAGGCTTGAAGGTCAGCAATGGGGAGCAGAGCATGCACCGGAAATAGATCCTTTTTTGGCAGACGAAATCACGGTGATAAAAGGTGCCGAGACGGTGAGATACGGCCCAGAGGCTATGGGTGGTGTGATTCTAGTCAATCCTGCACCGCTAGATACCAAAAAGGCACAAAAAACAGAATTGAATCTAATTGGTGGTACAAATGGTCGAATGGGAAATCTGGCCGTCACCCATAGCGGCGGTTCCGGCAAAATAAAAGGCTTGGGCTATAGGCTACAAGGATCTACCAAGCGGGCGGGAAATGTAAGAGCTCCAGACTATTACCAAGGAAATACCGGAATGAGCGAACTGAATTTTTCGGGTGCTTTGGGATATTCAAGCAATAAGTTGGGGATCGAGACTTACTATAGTTTCTTCAATACTTCCATCGGTATTCTGCGAGATGCGCATACTGGCAACTTGAGTGATCTTGAGGACATCATCCAAAATGGTAGACCCTTCACAAATTCAGATTTCATCTATAAAATAGATAACCCTAAGCAGGTAGTTTCGCATCATCTGGCAAAAGTAAAATCACACTATCACCTCTCAGACAATTGGAAGCTAAATGCACAATATGGCTTCCAGCTGAATCTCCGTGAGGAATTTGACCGCAGGAGAGGTGATCTGAATGATCGTCCAAGTTTGGATTTGAAGCTCTTTACTAATACGATCGATCTTTATTTGGATCATACCAACAAAAATGAATTCAGTGGCACTTGGGGTGTAAATCTGATTCACCAGGCCAATTCAAATGTGCCTGGAACAGGCGTGACGCCTTTGATTCCCAACTACGATATGGTCAATTTGGGCTTTTATCTCATGGAGAAATATTCCAAAGGGCCAATTGAGCTGGAAGGGGGCCTGAGATATGATTTCAGAACCATTCAGACTGCTCGGTTTATTCGAAATGAGCTTCAGGAATCAGATTTAACCTATCAAAATTTCTCTGCATTCATTGGTGGTCTCTTTCAAATCAATCCAAGAATCTCTTTTAGTTCCAATCTGGGTTCGGCTTGGAGGGCTCCGAATGTCAATGAATTATTTAGTCAGGGGCTTCATCATGGTGCAGCCGCGGTGGAAATTGGAGACTCGGATTTGAATTCTGAAAAATCACTTAAGTGGGTCAATGAATTGGAATATGATCATAATAACCTTCACATTGAGCTGACCGGCTACGCAAATCATATCAACAACTATATTTATATTAATCCAACGGGTGAGACAGTGGTAAGCCTGAGAGGAACATTCAATGTCTACGAATACCTTCAGGCAAATGCATTCTTTTATGGACTTGACATAGCAGGAAGCTACCAGTTTACGGAAAAAATAAGCGCTTACGCAAAAGGCTCCATAATCAGAGCAAAAAACACGGAAGAAAACAATTATTTCCCTTTTATCCCCTCGGATCGAATGGACTGGGGTGTTGCTTATGACTTCGGCTCAAAAACTGACAAAACCAATACGCTGACTTTAAGCAATATGTTGGTAGCCAAACAACGACGGGAACCTGATTTTGACATTGCGGCAGCACCTCCGGGTTACTCGCTTTTCAATCTCGCCTACCAAAAACAAATTCAGATCCGAGGTAACAAATTAAATCTTGGAGCTCAAGTACAAAATCTACTCAATACTTCTTACAAAGAGTACATGAATCGATTCAGGTACTTTACAGATGATATCGGGCGAAATATTCTATTAAAAATAAATTATCAATTCTAAACAATCCAATTATGTTCAATTCAAGAAAAAATCTCCTCTATGTAATGGCCTTTGTCGCTTTGGCTTTCACATCCTGCGAAAGTGATGATCCTGTAATCGAAAATGACGGCGAAGTAATCACTGATGTAACCTTGAGTTTTCAAGAATTAAATGCTACCGGAAATCCTGTGGGAGCAGTTACTACCTTTAAAGCATCTGATCCACAGGGTATCGAAGTAGGTACCTCGCCTACTATCGATAATGTATCTTTGACACAGGGAAAGACATATTCTATGAAAATCGAAGTTCGCAACTCGATCGAGAATGAGGATATCACCGAGGAAATAATCGAAGAGGCAGATGAGCACCAATTCTTCTTTTTGGGTTCTGCGTTCGTAGGGTCTCCAGTTTTAACTTACCAATATGCAGATCCTTCCGGTAAGTTGATTGGCGTAGAAGGTAAGGTAACGGTATCTACCAGTCCTGGATTCAACAATGCAACCATGCGGATTGTCCTAAGACATGACTTGGATAAAAACTTCCCTGGAGCAACAAATCCTAACTTCGAGAACTTTGTCCAAGCTGGTGGCGAGAGCGACCTGGATATCACTTTCCCCTTGATACTCAATTAACAGCACATTAGCTAGAATAGAAAAAGGCAACCAATTGGTTGCCTTTTTATTTGATGTTTTACTGATGTTTAGAAAGTATTTCCACATACTGCAATTTTGGAGCGGTCAAAATCTGATGATCGAATAGAGTTATTACCTACATGTCCAGAAACCAAAATAACCTTATAATCAGGTCCATCACTTGCCAAATGGACTTTTATATGACCTTGGAAAATTTTAAAAGATTCAAAATTCAGTTTAGTACCATCTGTTAAATCCTTGATTATTGTTGTGCTTTTAAGAGTTGCACTGTTTACAGGATTTAACATCGCAGCAATCACTACATTGGGTTCTTCAATATCTCCAAAGTGTAGATGGGCAGGATAATTGGTATTAGCATCACCTGTTGGACCAGCGAGCGTGATCGTAAATTCAAGCCCACCAGACACCAATTCCTTCACTACAACTAATCCAGAAAAATCAAAATCGCTGGATTTGAAGAGATCGTAGTTTTGCTGATTCTCCGTATAAATAGCTGGTTCTGTTTCGGAGCAACCCACTAAGGTGATTGCAAAAAAGAGGACAAAAATTAACTTTTTCATAGATTACAAGTTTGATTTCCTAACGGAATGAATAAACGTAGAGTTTAAATTTATAAGATAAAGGTGACATTAAGTACCATGAGTTTAGATAGCTACTAAAATGAAGGATTTTTCAATATTAATTTCTAGGCTGGATCAAAGCAACAAAACGAATGACAAACTTGAGGCTTTGGGTAAATTTTTCGAGTCAGCTTCAGAGGTGGACAAAGTCTGGGCGATTGCACTTTTCACCGATCGAAGACCTAAGCGCCAGGTATCTACCCGTCAGCTTCGGGAATGGTGCATCGAACTCTCCGAGATTCCCGAGTGGCTTTTCGAAGAATCTTATCATGCAGTAGGCGATCTGGCCGAGACTATTGCCCTACTTCTCCCCCATTCTCCATCCGTTGATACCACTGATCTCAGCGATTGGATTCACAAACTGATGTTGCTCAAGGGACTTTCTGATGAGAATAAAAAAGAGATGATTCAGGATTCTTGGACTAAATTATCAAAAGACGAATGCTTTATTTTCAATAAAATACTGACAGGTGGATTCAGGATTGGAGTCAGCCAAAACCTGATTTCAAATGCACTGGCGCTCCATTTGGATAAAGAAAAATCTTTTATAGCTCATGCCCTGATGGGAAATTGGGATCCAGCTACCATTTCTTTTGAGCAACTTTTTGATTCGGATACAGCAGCTGAAGATATATCCAAACCATATCCTTTTTTTCTGGCGCATCCTTTCGAAAAGGAGACAGATGCACTTGGGGATCCTGAGCAGTGGCAAGTTGAATGGAAATGGGATGGCATCAGAGGACAATTGATCCGTCGAGCAGGAGAAACTTTTATCTGGAGCCGTGGCGAAGAATTGGTCACCGATAAGTTTCCAGAGTTGGCAGATCTGGGCGATAGTCTTCCCAATGGAACAGCTCTGGATGGAGAGATTTTGTGCTTTGCAAATGGAAGTCCACTTCCATTTAATCTGCTTCAAACTCGAATCGGAAGAAAAACTGTAAGTAAAAAACTACTCACAGAAGCCCCGATAAGCTTTTTGACCTATGATTTGCTGGAATTTGAAGGAAAAGATATCCGGCAGGAGTCTTTGGTAGAGCGAAGGAAAAAATTAGAATCACTTTTCGGTCAAATTCAACATCCAAAATTCGAACTTTCGATCCCTATCGAGGAAAAAAATTGGGATGACTACGCAACGCTTCGGGAAAAATCAAGGAATTATTTTGCAGAAGGATTTATGCTTAAGCACAAAGATTCCAGCTACGACGCTGGTAGAAAAAGGGGAAGTTGGTGGAAATGGAAAATTGACCCGTTAACGATCGATGGCGTAATGCTATATGCTCAAAAGGGCCACGGTCGACGAGCCGATTTGTACAGCGATTATACTTTTGCGGTTTGGGATGGGGATTTACTGGTTCCATTTGCCAAAGCCTACTCAGGTCTTACCGATGCAGAAATGCAACAGGTTGATGCTTTTGTCAAAAAAAATACGAAAGAACGATTTGGCCCGGTACGGACCGTAACGCCAGAATTAGTATTTGAAATCGCTTTTGAAGGAATCCAAAACAGCCCACGTCATAAAAGTGGCATTGCGTTGCGATTTCCACGAATTTCACGCTGGAGAAAAGACAAACCTAAAGAAGAAGCGAATACCTTAGCCGATTTGAAAGATCTTTTGAAACTATATGGAGGATAATCGACTAAAAATCGGTCTGGACTATTTCGAGAAAAAAGGCTGGAAACCATTTCCGTTTCAAATACAAACCTGGAATGATTATTTGGATGGAAAATCGGGCCTACTCAATGCACCAACTGGATCAGGAAAAACTTTTGCGCTTTGGTTTCCGGTGATTTTAGAATACATCAAAAACAATCCTGAAACTTGGCAAAAACCGAAAAACAATGGGATTCAGCTGATCTGGGTAACACCGCTTCGGGCTCTGGCACAGGATATTCAGTTGGCGATGAGAGAAGTATGTACTGTTTTAGGTTTGCCTTGGAATGTAGCTGTTCGAAACGGTGATACAGATGCCAAAACTAGGGCTGCTCTTAAAAGAAAACCTCCCGAATGTCTTATCACCACGCCTGAAACACTGCATATTCTTATTTCCCAAAAAGATCACCGGGAGCTTTTTTCTACCATCCAAACTATCGTTGTGGATGAATGGCATGAGTTGGTGGGAAACAAAAGAGGCGTTCAGGTGCAATTAGCACTCGAATATATTCAGTCTATCTGCCCGAATAATTTTAGAAGATGGGCCGTGTCTGCTACTTTGGGAAACATAGAAGAGGCGGCAAAAACGCTTTTGGGAAATGATCTTCCGGTACATATTGTCAAGGCAGAGATCAAGAAAGAAATTCTGCTTCGGTCTGTTTTTCCTGACGAAATCGAGAAATATCCTTGGGCAGGACATCTAGGACTTCGGATGCTGGATAAAGTAACTCCGATTATAGAAGCCGGAAGAACGGTTTTACTTTTCACAAATACCCGCGCACAAACGGAGATTTGGTATCAAAAGATATTGGAAGCCAAGCCCGAATGGGCCGGATGGATCGCCATGCATCACGGTTCGCTCGATATGTCCGTACGTGCATGGGTAGAGCAGGCGCTACATGAGGGAAAGGTCAAGCTAGTCGTGTGTACATCAAGCTTGGATTTGGGAGTAGATTTCAGGCCGGTGGATCGAGTCATTCAGATCGGCAGTCCTAAGGGAGTTTCCAGATTTATACAGCGCGCTGGCCGAGCCGGACATCAGCCGGGTATGCCTTCGGAAATTTTCTTTGTGCCTACCAATGCGCTGGAACTAATCGAAGCCGCAGCCCTTCGTAACGCAATCGATCAGGGAGAAATGGAATCTCAATTCCCGCCTGTTTTGACTTACGATGTATTGATCCAATTTCTGGTAACGCTCGCTGTTGGAGATGGCTTTGATGCAAATCATGCTTTTGCAGTGGCCAAGCGTACACGAACTTTCTCGGAATTGACAGAGGCTGAAATGACCTGGATGCTGGATTTTATCGTCAAAGGAGGCAATTCTCTTGGCAGTTATGAGGATTTTCTGAAAGTAGCCATCTCTGAGGATGGTAAATATCGGGTGACTAATAAGCGGATAGCGATGAAGCATCGGCTTTCGATGGGGACGATTGTATCTGATGCAATGCTGAAAATCCGTTTTAAAAAAGGTGCTTATCTGGGTATGGTAGAGGAGTATTTTATGTCTAAAATGAAAATTGGAGATCGATTCTTTTTTGCTGGGAGAAGTTTGGAATTGCTTCAGATCAAAGATATGAGTGCGTTCGTGAAACTATCTGAGAAAAAAACCAGCAATGTGGTAAGTTGGATGGGTGCTCGCATGTCGCTGTCTTCCAAGCTTGCAGAAAAGATTCGAGAATTGCTAGAGGATTACAATCATGGGATCTATGAATCAGCGGAAATACAAACCGTCTTACCGATTTTGGACTTACAAAAAAGGCTTTCGATCGTACCTAATCGTGATACATTACTGATCGAATCGCAAAGATCGTCACAAGGATATCATTTGTTTTTTTACCCTTTCGAAGGGCTGATGATGCATGAACTGATGAGTGCCCTTATTGCTTATCGAATCAGTGTAAGCTATCCCTTATCGATAAATATGGCGATGAATGACTATGGTTTTGAACTGCTATCCGACAGTCCAATTCCCATTGAGGAATTACTTGGTGAGGATCTCTTATCCCTAAATAATATTCGAGAAGATCTGCTTCACTGCGTCAACGAAAGTGAAATGAGCCGTCGAAAATTCAGAGAAATCGCCAGTATTTCTGGATTGGTATTTCAGGGATACCCTGGTAAGCCGACAACGTTCAAGCATATTCAGGCAAACTCAAGTCTGCTCTTTCAGGTGTTTGAAACCTACGATCCTGACAACCTTTTGCTCAAACAAGCACACCAGGAAGCTCTAAACAGCCAAGTGGAGCAGGATAAATTTATTCATGCCATGGAAAAATTAAATCGACAACAAATTGACGTTCGCCATCCCGTTCAGTTTACGCCATTTTCATTTCCAATAATGGTCGACCGATTGAACCGCACCTCCATTTCCTCTGAGACTATTGAAGATCGCGTAGCTAAAATCCAGGCTCAATTTTCGATTTTGGATTGATAGTCACTTTAAAATAAATTTCAACAGGGAATTGGACTTTATTTATTATGTATATCCTCACAAGTGCACGTCACGATCTAAAACAAAATCTTAATTGGTATCGGATCAAATTCCCCTTTTCAAAGGGGACTGGGGGGATTTATCATATCAAATCAGCTATAAATTTGGCTAGGTGCAACCAAACGGATATATATATTATTTTTTCAAATCCTGTGTAAAAAATCAAAAGTATTTTAGCCTGAGAAAAAAAATCAAGCCAGACATCCAGCTTGATTTTGATACTTTACCTAAATCTATCTATTAATTTACTCCAATTTTTAACTCGTTAACTTCCCTTGATCATCCCACATTGCTGTAGTTGCTCTGTCCTCTGGCTTTAGGTATACACTCAGATATTTTTCGTCCAATGAAAACCCAAACTGTTCCATCACATCCTGAGGAACTCCATCCCATACATTTGGAGTATTTCCAACATACCCAATATCCTTAAAGCCAATCTCTGTAGTGTAAAATCCTGAAACAGTCATGTTTCTTAGCAAGTTGAAGAACTTCACCCCTGTCTCCACTTCTTTACTGGCTTTGTCTGGCCAGGCAATTTCATCAACAATTGCCATTCTCTGGCTTTGGGATAATTCAGCAAATGGTCTGGAAAAACGCTCAATGGATTGGAAATTGACCCACATCAATCCTCCTCTAAAGGCAGTCTGATTGGCGGGTTGATCCTTCATCATAAATTCAATGTAATCGGGGACTTTGGCTTCTGAGGCACTTGCCGATACCTCCTCTTTAGGAATTACGATATCTACCAAAATGCTCACTGTGGCTAATTCCTGTTCGGTAAAAAACCTATCAGAAAGTAGTGAATTATCGCGTTCGATTTCCTCAGGAACTCTTCCGCCCGGAGTTCCTAAGATTTTTGGGGAAAGATCAGCGAGTTTTTCCTCAGGGCTACAAGCGGTCAGAATCAAGCCTGTACCTAAAGAACCTGCAAATAAAAGCTTTAGATTTTCTCTTCTGTTCATAATTCCTATGGTTAGAGGTTTTTGCTGATCATTTGTTTGATGATAAAATCCGAGGTTCTCCAGGAAAGCGCCAAAATGGTCCAAGTTGGATTCTTATCTGCCTGAGATACAAATGGTCCTGCATCCACAACGAAAAGGTTATTGCAGTCATGAGCCTGGCAATTACTATTGAGAACAGATTTAGACGGATCATCTCCCATTCGGATCGTTCCCACTTCATGAATGATCCTTCCCGGAGCCAACAATCCGTATTGGGTATCAGCTCCCGGCTTGGTCCCTAGTAATTTTGCACCTGAGTTTATCAATAATTCTTCAAAGGTATCATGCATGTGCTTGGCCTGTTTGATCTCATTGTCAGTCCAATTGTAATGAAATCTCAGGACAGGAATTCCAAATTTATCTACGGTGGTAGGATCAATTTCACAGTAATTGTCATACTGAGGGACACTTTCTCCCCTACCTGACATGCTAACGGTACTTCCGTAGATAGCACGAATGTCTTTCTTTAAGCCTTCTCCGTAGCCTCCATTGGGACTTGGGTTGCCAAATTGGTCCATGATATGCTTTCGGTTCGCATCCATTGATGAGCCAAAACCATAAGAAGGCATGCTCATTCCCCCTCCATATTCAATATGATATCCCCTAGCAAAGTCAAGTTTCTTATTGTCAAGCCACCAAGGTGTGTACACGTGCATTCCTCCAACACCATCTTCATTGTATCTTTTGCGGTTCATTAAATCCGGTATGATACCTGATCTGCTCGCTCCGGTAGAATCGTGCAGATACCTGCCAACCATACCGCTGGCATTACCCATTCCGTTCGGATGAACTTTAGATTTGGAATTAAGCATTATTCGTGCGGATTCACATGCAGACGCACCGAGTACTACAATTCTTCCCTTCAACTTATATTCCTGCATGTCTCTCTTATCCACATAAGATACCCCAGTTGCTTTTCCGGTATCGTCCGAGGTCACTTTTCTGACCATTGAATGGGTAAACAAATCCACTTGCCCTGATTTCATTGCAGGTTTTACCAGACAGGTTCCCGCTGAGAAATCAGCATAAGCCTGACATCCCCTATTACATTGTCGGCAGAAAAAGCAAACTCCACGATCATTATTAATTGGTTTGGTAAGAATGGATAATCGGGAAGGAATGATAGGGATATTTATGTTTTTTGCCCCTTTCATCAGAAACATTTCATGAAGTCTGGGTTTCGGAGGAGGCAAGAAATTGCCATCAGGTTCATTTCTAATTCCCTCTTTGGAGCCAAATACGCCTATCAGCTTATCTACTTTATCGTAGTAGGGTTTCACATCATCGTATCCAATGGGCCAGTTGTCCCCTAACCCGTCAATACTATTCCTTTTGAAATCATCAGGACCGAATCTTAAAGAAATTCTTCCCCAGTGATTTGTCCTTCCGCCAACCATTCTGGAACGAAACCAATCGAACTCAGTACCATTCTTTCTGGTGTAAGGCTCCCCTTCGATATCCCAGCCCCCTATTGCAGCATCAAAATCACCAAAAGGTCTAATTTGGGTACTTGCACCTCTTCTTGGTGATTCCCATGGCGGTCGAAGTTGTGTTCTATCCTCTTCTTTTGCAGGATCCCAATCGACACCTGCTTCCACGACTGCCACCGAAAGCCCTGCTTCAGCAAGGATTTTAGTAGCCATCCCTCCTCCTGCTCCTGATCCAACAATAATGACATCATAGGAGTCCTTACTTGGTTTTATCTGAAAATTCATATTTAGTTTTAATATTATAGGGTTTTAATAATTTCTTTGGGAGAAATTCCAAAAAAACATTTGCTACTACCAATAATGGCCTATTTTTAAAATCCTTTAAACTCCCCAGCCTTTTCTGTATTTGCGGCTCAGATATTTTTCTGCTTCTGGGTGATTGGAAATTTTCATCTTTTTAGCATCCCATTTAAGGACTTTTTGAGGCTCTCTGATGGCCACCGTACCAAGAATTATGGCCTCGGTCATGGGTCCAGATTGGGCAAAGTGACTTTCTGTTTTCGTTTTGCCCAGGCATGCATCCACAAAATGGTGGTAATGATCCCGTTCCTCCATTTCCGGATATTGCACTTGCTGAAATTTACTTTTTGGCAACAGAAGCGGCAATTCTGTATGAGGAATCAACAAAGCTCCTTCGGTCCCGACCAGCATAGCCGATTCCGCAGGATAATCCTCTATCGAGAATAACGCTCTAATTTCTTCAGGAGGATAAAATTCGCCATCAAACCATTCCACTGTTAGTTCTTCCGACTCGGTCATTTTATTTCCGGGAAAAACCCAAGTAAGATGATTACTCTGTGGCCAGGTATCAGCCCTTCTTTCTGGAGAATTTTGCCAGGATTCCTGAACTCTGGCATGAACGGAAAGCGGTGCTTGAAGCCCCATTCCTTTCCAGACTGCATCAAATATATGGCATCCGATGTCTCCTGACCATCCTGTGCCGAAGTCTTGCCAAGCTCTCCATTTGGAAGGATGATAAATGCTCGGATTATAAGGCCGAAGTAGTGCTGTACCTGTCCATAGATCCCAATCTACTCCTTCAGGCGGATCCTGACCGTGTACTGGACGAGGTCCTGGAAACCTGTAGGCTTCCGTCGCACCAGGTCTATTTGAGCAGAGATAAACTCTTTTAATTTTCCCGATATGACCCTCTTTGATCCATTGGACGGCTGTACGATCACCTTTTCCTGAAGCGTGTTGAGTTCCCAATTGGCTTACGATACCAGCTTTTATTGCTGCATTGGTCAATTGCCTTATTTCGGACACGTCATGGCACATGGGCTTTTGGCAATAGATATGCTTTCCCATTTTGATTGCGCTGATAGATACGGCGAAATGGTTGTGATCAGGAACACTGATATTTATCGAATCAAAATTTTCGGATTCTTCTTTCAGCAAAAATCTCCAATCCTTGTATTGACGGGCATTAGGCACCAGTTCGGCTGCTTTTTGCAACCTTTCATCGTCCACATCGCAAATAGCAACAATTTCGACATTGGGATGAGCAATAAAACGCTGCAGATCATGTCTGCCCATTCCTCCCACTCCGATACAAACATGTCTCAGTTTTTTATCTGAATTACCTGCGAATGCAGGAATATTCAACAATAAGGGTGAAGCGATTAAGGATGCAGTAGTCGCTAGAAACTTTCTTCTGGAACTGCTAAGAGATATATTTTCCAAATCAGTAGGGAATATGGGTTGAGATTTAATAATACTAACCCCCGATAGAAAAGATCTATCGGGGGTTAGTATTATTAAGAAATTAATCAGGATAACCTGTGTTCTGAGGTCTCAAATTTGGATTATTCTGCATTTCAGGCTGTGGATAAGGCATTAATAAATGCATCGCTCGAAAAGCTTGATTTGAACTTCCATGAATATGGCCTACAAAGTCATTAAAGCCATTAGTCGCCACATTATAACCCTTACGAAGTCGTAACATATCAAACCAGGTAATTTGCTCGTAACACAGCTCATGCCATCTCTCTCTCCAAACTGCTTCTCTGAATGTATTGGCTGTAAACTGCCCTAGGGAAGGTGTGGTTAGTTTAGCTCTATCTCTGATTCTCTTTAAACCATCATAGGCAAGTTGGTTTGGACCAGATACCTCATTTTGAGCCTCAGCATGAATTAATAGTACTTCTGCAAACCTTATAAGGGGTACGTTGAGATTGTTATTTCGCGTACCAGGAACCCCAAATGTTCCAAGTGCTCTTCTATTAAAATGTTTGAAAATATAAGGTGCTCCCAGATTGAAAGGCGCCCCACTTCCATTAGTATAGTAAGTTGTATAGAAATAGCCCTCCTGATCCTTTGTCCTTAAGTCTCCATTTTCATAAGAATTATAAAATTTAATGGTTGGCACAGTACTACCCGTACCTGATGGACCCTGGAATGTAACCGGTTTGAAATTTGGAAACATGTTGTTCATGGGATTTCCCGCAACCACAATATTATATTGAAGCATGAAAATATGCTCAAGTTTATTGTCATTATTTTCATCGTGAAGATTACCATAGGCTGGGAAAAGATTTATTGAGAGTGGATTGCCATTCGCATAATTGATCACTTCCGCTGATTTATCCGCAGCGAGTTTGTAATATTCAGCGCCTTTATTCAGCGGAAAACCAGCCATAGTCAAGTAAACCTTTGCCAACTGAGATTTAACAGCAGCTAAGGAAACCCGACCGCTTGCATCCATCCAGCTCAACCCTGCAGCCTCGGCAGCTTTAAGATCTTCCATAATGAGTGCATAGATTGCCTCTTGAGGAGCCGGAGATGGTTGGAAATTTTCAGAAGATGCGGTCTGTGGTGTAGTAATCAAAGGAACATTTCCCCAAAGTCTTACCGCATAGAAATAAGCCCATGATCTCAGAAATTTTGCTTCTCCCAAGATTTTCGTTTTTTGACTTTCATTCATTGGAGTTATTGCAGGTACTTTTTCAATTACCAAATTAGCTTGTGCTATTACTCTGTAAAGACCATTCCACCAGTCAATCACGTGTTGGGTCCGTCCATCATAAATCAATCCATAGAGATTATTCAAATCGGAGTTCTGAGCTGTTTCAGTAGTTGAAGTACCTGTTGTTGCTTCTAGCAACTGCCAGGTAGAGGAAAATATCCCGCTACCTCCTCCTATAAATCTGGTATCGGCATATACGGAAGCTAGCGCAGCTTCAGCATGATCCGGTATAGTATAAAAACTTTCCGGAGTTAAATTAGATGGGTCCTCTTCAAGAAGAAATTCTGAACACCCAACAATTCCAGTCATAAAGGCTCCCAAAAAGAGCAGACTGCAGGCTTTGTAAAATATTTTATATTTCATTAGTTATATTTCTTTAATTAAAATAAGGATTATAAGGTGATTTGTAGCCCAAGCAGAAATGTTGTTGGCCTAGGGTAACTATGCCAATTCATACCTTGAGAAAACACATTGTTCCCACCACCACCTCTAATTGGTGTGGTCTCCGGATCTCCGTTGACATCATCTCCAACCAGAAGGAAGAAATTTTGAACAGTGCCATACGCTCTTAATTTGGACACGTTGATTCTGTTAGTTACTTCTGTAGGGATAGTATATCCCACCAAAAAGTTTCTACCTCTCAAGAAGGAACCATCTTTAATCCACTGAGAATCCACGTTAGTTACATATCCTGCTCTTGTATCTCTTATTTCAGCAATCATAGTATTTTGATTAGTCGGAGTCCATGCATTTAGCACAGTTCTATAACTATTGGCTAAAGCCTGACGATCCTCACTTGGGTGAAGTGTCATATCCAACACATCGTTGCCTACAGAATATTGGAGCTCAACAGTCATATCAAAATTCTTAAATCTGAAACTGTTGGTAATTGCACCCCAAAAATCCGGATTACCATTACCAATAATCATCCTGTCAGCATCAGTGATTGCCTTATCTCCGTTTACATCCAGGTATTTGATATCCCCAGGAAGCATAGTTAATCCATTCCTATAACTAACAAACTCTGCTGCTTCTGATCTTTCTGCTTCGCTCCAAGTTCCCAATCTAACAAGTCCCCAAAATGCACCTACCTGCTCACCTATTCGGATGATGTTTGTTTGGTTTGTGAAATTTGGACCACCTACACCAAAAATATCGGCAGGAGTGGCAAGTGAGAGCACTTTATTTCTGTTTGCAGAAAGGTTCAAGGAAGTATTCCAACTAAAGTCGTTTTTTTCAATATTTACTGTATTCAAGGTAAATTCAATCCCCTTATTTTCCATCGACCCCACATTGTTTCGAATACTAGCGTATCCGCTGGTTCTAGGAACTGGCGACTCCAAAAGCATATCAGTGGTTCTTCTGTAATAAATATCAGCCTCAAATGAAATTTTGTTTTGGAACATTCCCAACTCAATACCAATATCTGCTTGTGATGTTTTCTCCCATCTCAAATCAGGATTAGCCAGTCTGTTGATTCCAGTACCAGCCACTCGGGATTCATTGTAGATTGCCGCATAATTAGAACTTAGCAATGACAGTGAAGCATAGTCAGGAATTTCAGAGTTGCCCGTCAAACCAAAACTTGTCCTAAGTTTCAAATTTGAAATTGTGCTGTTGGATTTTAGGAAGTTTTCCTCTGAAATCTTCCAAGCTACAGCAGCAGAAGGGAAAAAGGCAAATTTATTGTTTTCTCCAAACTTGGATGAGCCATCTGCACGGCCAGTTGCCGTAAACAAATATTTATTATCCAGAACATAATTAACTCGGGCAAAATAAGAATTCAGAGCATTCCTTGAAGCTCCTGAACCTATTTGAGGCAATTGACTTCCTGCTCCTAAATTATTGTACAGAAAATAGTCTGTAGCAAAATTTTGAGAACTGGCATTCATAGTTGAAACATTGGTTTCCTGCCAGGAGATTCCTATCATTCCTGTGAATGAATGACGGTCTGCAAAGACTTTATTATAAGTCAAATAGTTTTCCAAAGACCAAAAATTATCTTGTCTTATGACTTTAGCAGCTGTTCCATTTTGAGATATGGCTAAGGTTCTGGCCACGGATTGATTTCTTTCTTGGCTAAGAACATTAACCCAACTTGAAAATTCTGTCCCCATAAATCAGGTAAAATCGATTATTTCAATTTATTTTTCGGGGCCAAAGTGCGTTTAGAGCAATTGAGTGGGTGTCAAAGCGCCGAAATCCAATTAGTTGT
>Ga0209491_10003997_pt1 | contig 23470 bp, 21 predicted proteins | sample BON02_FD_187213 | JGI IMG/M metagenome (GOLD analysis project Ga0209491, IMG submission 187213) | Freshwater microbial communities from Lake Bonney liftoff mats and glacier meltwater in Antarctica - BON-02 (SPAdes) (version 2) | ecosystem: Environmental > Aquatic > Freshwater > Ice > Glacier... | reverse complement strand
ACCCGCTCCGCGGGTACCTTTGAGTGTTTTGCGTTCATCTTCGTTCCTTACAGTCACTGCGATGAACCCAAAACACTCTCCTATTTTATGCAGCCAATCTGTCTATTGAACGCTGACGGGGGACAGTAAGATTTATCAGGTTGAGGTTGTGGAAGAGGGTTTCGAATTTGAACACCGGCAATATCGAAGCCTGACCCAGATCGCCCGGCAGATAACCGGAGCAGCATGGTCGGGCCCGCGTTTCTTCGGATTGAAAGCGAAGACCGGTGCCGGTGCCTGACCGCAAAATCCTTCGCTGCGCCATATATACACGCAAATCTACCGAGGATGGGCTAGATCAGGAGTTCAATAGTCTTGATGCGCAGCGCGCTGCATGCGCCGCCTATGTCGAGAGCCAGCGTCACGAAGGCTGGACCTTGGTGCCGGAGCACTATGACGACGGCGGCTTTTCGGGCGGCAACATGAACCGACCAAGCCTGACGCATCTGATGGATGATGTAGCGGCAGACAAAGTCGATGTGATCATCGTCTATAAGGTGGACCGGCTAACCCGCAATTTGTCGGACTTTGCCAGGATCGTCGATGTCCTTGACGACAATGAGGCTTCGTTTGTTAGCGTGACACAGGCGTTCAATACAACCACCAGCATGGGAAGGCTTACACTCAATGTCTTGCTGTCTTTTGCCCAATTCGAACGAGAGGTTACAGGCGAGCGGATCAGGGACAAAATCGCCGCATCCAAGGCCCGCGGTATGTGGATGGGTGGTAATGTACCGATCGGTTATGATGTTTGTGACCGCAAGCTGATCGTTAATCAGAAGCAGGCAACAAAGGTCCGGATGATCTTTGAGCGCTATCTGTCCATTGGATCTGCCGCTGCGCTTGCGCAGCAGTTGGAAAGTGATGGGGTAGGGAGCCCGCGCCGGACAAGCAGAACTGGCCGGGAATCAGGCGGCGGGGCATTCAGTCGCGGTGCGCTCTACGCCATCCTCAAGAACCGCATTTACCTCGGAGAGGTTTCTCATAAAGGCCAAGCTTACAAAGGCCAGCACGATGCGATTATCGATCAGAAGCTGTTTGAGGCTGCAAATGAGCTTCTAGCCCGCAATCGGTCCAATGTCATACTGGGCCTGCACGCTGAGCATCCCAGTCTCCTGGTTGGCCTGGTCTGCGACAGTCATGGCCGGCGGATGCTTGCTGACCATGCTGCCAAAAGGGGCAAACGGTACCGATATTATGCGAGCCAGAAGACCGAGGATTGCCGGGAGAAGATATTGCGCGTGCCCGCTGGCGATCTTGAAGCAATTGTATTGGCGCATCTGCGAGCACGCCGTATCGCTGAAACCAGCAGCGACGAGGAGATCGCGCCTTGCCCTCGAGATACTATCCTCCGCGCGATTGAAAAGATAATTGTTGATCCGGCAAGTGTCGAGATCCGTTACAAGCGTGCTGATTTTTTCGGCGTCAAAGAGATCAAGGTTGCGGCTAAACTGGCGCGCCGCGGCAAAGAAATGAAATTCATCGAGCCGCCCAGTAATTCAGCAATAACCTCGCGCGATCCATCGCTGATAAAGTTGGTGGTGAAAGCTCACTTGGCACGCCAGGGCCTTGAAGCAGCAAATGACTTGTCGATTGCTGAACTTGCCAAAGCGCAAGGCGTCTCAAGCGATTATTTCCGTGTTCTGCTTCGGATTAGCTATCTCGCACCCGATATTGTCGCAGCTGTCTTAGAGGGTCGGCAACCCGTTCAGCTCAATCGCCAACGACTGGCGCGCGCGACCAGTCTGCCAATAAACTGGGATGATCAGCGCTTAGCTCTCGGGTTCAGTTAAACTTCGCAATTCTTGTAAAGCTGTGCATCGCATCGCCCGACCGCCGAATTCGGCATTAGAGAAACTCCCCCAAATCAAGCTGATTTACCCCGAAGAAAACGTCTCTGGCATTTTGATGCCTGATCGACGCCTGCAGAAAAACCGCAGAACTGCGCTACATATGGCAGATGCTCGGCCGGCAACACCGTGCCGCCCACGATTATTTCGGAAAGTGGTGCCCGAGGGTGGATTTGAACCACCGACACCACGATTTTCAATCGTGTGCTCTACCCCTGAGCTACTCGGGCATTGTTTCAGCGGTGGCCGCCTGATGGACCAAAACACTGTGGGAGAGGGCGCCTATGGCGAACGCCAATGCGCTTGGCAAGGGCTAACAAGCCGCGCTTTGGTGAATTTCAACTTAGCGGAATTCTAATCCTTGTCTTCCCAGCCTTCGCGCGCAATTTCTTCAGGGTCAGCGGGCCTGCCTGGCACGGAGTAGCCATCGCCAAACCACCGCGCCAAATCACGGTCCCGGCACCGGCTGGAGCAGAACGGATGGAACTCCTCCACACGCAATCTTCTGCAAATGGGGCAGTTGTTGATCTTGCTCATATCGGCACGGCTTGGGCGAAGCCGCCTGCCAGTGCAAGGGCTGGTTCCAACTTGATCCGGATATTGCGGCCTGTTCGGCGGGCCAGTTCGGCCTGCCATTCCGCGGTGATCTTTGCGGCAATCGCCGGGTGTGTGGTCAGCATCAATGCGCCGGGTTCTGCGATCTGTTCCGCCTGCCTCAGCAGATGCCGGGCAATGACGCCGGTTCGGGAATTGCTGGCGCGGTGCAACAAGGATGTGCGCGACAGCCGGCTGACCAATTGGACAAAGCCGAACCCGTTTATCGAAGTCCGCTCGTGGGGCCAGTCCGCCAATGCAGCGGCCAATGCCTCATCCACATCGCGCCGTTCAGGTTTGGTCTGCAGCGTTGGGAAATCTATGCCGATCGAGCCGCCTAGATCGAAACGTTTCAGGGTGGCTGCGATGGGTGTGATCGCAGCCAATGCAAGTTCGCGAGGGGGAAGTGAACCGTCAATGTCGATCGTGACCATCGCCGGGGTTGGACTAAAAATCAGCGAACCGCCGGAAAATGGTATTTCGCGGGAAAGGGCGTCGGCCAGCAGATCGGCCCAGCCTGACACTGGAAAACGGCGCACGGTGGTCACTTCGCTGCCTTCTGCAGCCAATGTCTGGACCAGAGTGGGGCTTATCGGCGCAGAAACGCTAGGCCGTGCCTGCGCCCGCTTTAACCGCCCACGTTCGCCAATTGCTGGGCGAGTAATTTCGAGACGAAGCGTAGCGCCTTCACTGGCAGCCTTAGGCAAGCGGTCGACCAGTGCCTCTTCGCCGCTGGCCAATAGCGCCGTGCCGCGTGCGCTCCCGGAAATGCGCGAGATTAGGCGGGCATCTTCGACGTGACCTGCGATTAACTCACCGGGCCAATGGATCCGGGCAGCGATGATTTCATCATCAGCCACGCAAATAGCGCGGTCTTCACCAATGCCCTGTTCGAGGTACCACATTGTCAGGCGCACTCACGCAATTGCAAAACCGGCCGCTTTCAGCAGCGCGCGGGTTTCAAACAATGGCAGGCCGACAACACCGGAGTGGCTGCCCTGAATCCAGCTGATGAGGCCTTCCGCAGCGCCTTGGATAGCATAGCCGCCAGCTTTCCCGTCCCATTCGCCGCCAGCGAGATAGGCGCGAATTTCTTCGTCCGACAGCACTTTGAATTTAACGGTGGTTTCTGACAATCGCTCCCGCATCGTGCCGTCTGGCGAGTGCAGGGCGATTGCCGAAAGCACCCGGTGGCGGCGGCCAGACAAGAGTTCGAGGCACTTGCGCGCGGTCGCTTCGTCTTCGGCTTTCGGTAGTATGCGCCGTCCAACAGCTACGACAGTGTCTCCGGCTAGCACATGGGCGGAATTGGACGCAGACGCGCCTGAGGCAGCCGCCACGGCCTTTTCTCGCGCCATTCGCTGGGCGTAATCACGCGGGATTTCCGCATTGAGCGGTGTTTCATCGATGTCAGCTGGTGCAATCGTGTCAGGCACTATCCCCAAGCGCGCGATTAACTCACGCCGCCACGGACTTGCGGATGCCAGTATCAGGGCCAATTCTTGAGTGCGCGCGGTCAAACCCGCCGCCTTACTGTGGACCTGGGCCGCCGCGACCGGGCATAAAGCGATAGGTGATCCGCGCTTTTGTAAGATCATAAGGCGTCAATTCGCACAGCACTTCGTCGCCGACGAGTACGCGAATGCGATTCTTGCGCATTTTTCCTGCGGTATGGCCGAGTACTTCATGGCCATTTTCGAGCTCCACTCGGAACATCGCGTTTGGCAGCAATTCCACTACCTTGCCGCGCATTTCGAGGAGTTCTTCTTTAGCCATAAATGTTCAATTTCCGTGATTATTTCGATACAATGACGGCCCTTTAGCTGCGGGCGGGATAAAAGGGAAGCCTCGTGCGTATGGCCACTATGAGTTCGTTGCGAAAGTTTTGGTCAAGGCAAGGCCGGGTTGCACAGCGAGCTTCATCATATGCACATATTCGATGCGCATATGTCTGCGACATATTGTTACCAAAATGCGGATTGCCTTCCGCTGCTCACCGAAGGATTAGCTCCGCATGATTATGCGCTCACTTATGAACTCCTGTGCCATGGCGGCATTGGTGGTTTCGGCACCTTCTCTGGCGCAAAGCGCGCCTGCCGAGGGCCCCGACTTCGAACGATTGGAAGATGTTTCAACGCCTGATGGCTCCTTGCTTGGCGAAATTGTCGTTACCGGTGATCGGCTGCGGTCTCAGGTCGATAGTGCGCAGGCCCCGATTGTCGAATTGAACGAGGAAGATATCGCCGCCTATGGTGCCAGTACGATTGGTGATCTGGTCGAGGCGTTGGGCACAGTAACCAATTCTTCGCGCGGCCGGGGGGATGCCAGGCCGGTATTTCTGATTAACGGTATCCGGGTTGGTAGTTTCCGCGAATTCCGTTCCTATCCCCCCGAGGCGATCGTCAAGGTCGAAGTTCTGCCCGAGGAAGTGGCGCAGCGGTTCGGTTTTGCGCCTGATCGGCGGGTAGTGAATTTCATTCTTAAGGAAAACTATTCCGCGCTGACTGTGGAGGCTGAATATGAGCAGCCTGGCCAGGGCGGATATTCGCGGACCGAGCAGGAAGCGACTTTGCTCAAGATCGCAAAAGGCGCGCGAATTAATATTGATCTGGAAGTGAATGACCGTTCCCTGCTGACCGAAGCGGAACGCCAAGTAATTCAAACAGTATCAAGCGTTTCAGGCGTTGCTGGTGATCCAAACCCTGCCGCTTTCCGAAGTCTGGTGTCGGATTCATTCTCGTTCGAGGCGACCGGTAATTATGCAAAATCGTTCATCGAAAGCGGATCGTCTCTCAGTTTCAATGGTACGTTCGAGCGTAACGAAAGCCTCAGCCTCTCGGGGTTGAATTCGGTCATACTTACCGATGCAGCAGATAATAGTGCGCTACGGACCTTCGATCCGGGCAATCCGCTGGAACGCCGTGCATCATCGGACAGCGTGTCGGCCGCGCTGAGTTACAACCGGCCGATTGGCGATTTCCAGTTCACGGCGACCGCCGATGCTAGTTTGGTTGAAAGTACGACCGACATCGATCTGCCATCAGATACGTCGGGGCTGGTGACTGACGCACTCGCCGGTACGTTAGCCATCGATGGCGTTTTGCCAGAATTGGCCGGCGCGGGCTTCGCGACAAACCGGACCAATACGAAAAGCGCCAGTACCAAGACAACCTTGCGCGGCGCACCGTTGTTCTTGCCGGGCGGCGAGGTCAATGTGACATTCGATCTCGGTTACGACTGGAACCGGACGCAGGCCAGCGACACGCGAACTGCAATCGACACTGAGTTAACCCGTGGAAATCTGAACGGCGGTGTCAATCTGACCATCCCGATTGCGAGTGCACGAGACGATTTTCTCGCGGCACTTGGCGATGTGACTTTGAATTTATCCGGCGGATTTGATGATCTGTCTGATTTCGGAACTTTGTTCGACTGGAGCGCCGGCCTGATTTGGGCACCGTTTGACCAGCTCGATCTGTCCGCTACCTATACCAACCGCGAAAGTGCCCCCTCGATTTCGCAATTGGCCAGTCCGGAAGTCGTTACGTTCAACGTGTCTGCGTTTGACTTCGTCCGCGGTGAAACAGTGCTGGCCACCATTACGTCAGGCGGCAATCCGTTCCTGAATGCGTCGACCCAATCGGATTGGACGTTTTCCACCAATTGGAAACTCCCCTTTATCGAGAATACCACTGCCCAAATGAGCTACAGCCGCAATCGGACTGACGATGTGTCGAGCTCCCTTCCGACATTGACGCCGGCTGTGGAGGCGGCGTTTGCTGATCGGGTAACGCGTGATGCCGATGGCACTCTTTTGGCGATTGATCAGCGCCCGGTCGCATATGATCAAACGTTTCTGAACAGGCTTGCCTTTGGCCTAACAACGCGGGGCAATTTTGGCAAGGCGAAGGTTCCGGAACGAGCGCCTGAAGGCGCGGAGGGGCGCAGTCCAGGCGGCCGACCTGCTGGCGCGCATCGGGGCGGGCGAGGCGGAGGGCTACCGGGCGTGGGTGGCGGTGATGGACGAGGCCGCTTCTTCCTCAGTCTCAATCACACTTTGGATTTACGTAACGAGATACTGATCGCACCAGGCGTCCCGGTGATCGATTTGATTGGCGGTGATGGTGGTACTTCGCGCAATAACACCAGGCTTGAAGCGGGTATGTTCCGCGGCGGCCTGGGGATGAGGGTTTCCGGGATCTACACCGGCCCGGCGACGATCGATGGCAGCGAGCTGGCTAGCAGCAGCGATCTGAATTTCGGCGCATTGGCGAAAATAGATCTGCGTATGTTTGTCGATTTGGGAGAAGTTTTCAAGAAGCAGGATGGCCCGCTCAAGGGCATGCGGCTGTCTTTTCGGGCGGACAATGTGTTCGACGGGATCCGGCGTGTGACGGATGAAAACGGCGAAGTGCCGCTGAACTTCCAACCTGCGCTAGTCGATCCGATTGGCCGATATCTAGGCTTCGAAATCCGCAAATTGTTGTGATGTTCTGTGCGGCGGCACCATCACGGCCCGCCGCACAAATTCAATGAAGTTTGCTACGCGGGAACACTGCCCGCGCCAGCCCCTTGGCCTTGAACGGTTGCCAATTGCCCTCTGATTGGGCCAACCGGTCGGAAATGGCGTACATCACTGCAGGGTTCACGCCCAAACCGCAATGGCTCGCGAGGACTTCAATATTTTCGGTCTGATCTGCGGCATCGCCCTTCGCTTGAACTGAACCGCGCCAGCCGACAACACCGTCTGTCTTGGTCAGGATTGATGTGGTTGGAACGGGCGGAGCGACATCCAGTCCGGTAAAGTTACCCTGCCTTACCGGTTCCGGATCCTCGCCGTTCAGCCATTCGAACAGCTTGCGTGCATTGGTGTGGTTGCGGTCATCCGAAATCGGGCTACCGAGCGAGATCACCAGCCGTACCTGGTCAGGCATCATTTTGGCCAATTCGCGGGCAAATACGCCGCCTAGGCTCCAGCCGACGATTGAAATTTTCCCGCCAGTTCGTTCGAACAATGCCTCCACGCACAGCTTCATCGCATCGACCCGGCCGTTGTCGATCCGGACATTGCGGCCCAAATTCCAACCTTGGACATCATATCCGAGGCCCGAAAGGAGCGAGCGCATTGGGCGGGTTGAGCTGTCTGACGCCATGAAGCCGGGCAGTACCAGTACGCCGTGGCCATCACCCTTGGGCAGCATGCTCATTGCAGGGCGCAGCGCATAGAAACTGGCCAACTCGACCAAAGCGCGGGACGGTTCGGCCAGCGCGAGCAGCCGACTAGGCGGACGTGCCGATTGTTGATCCAATGAAGGTGCGCTTGCTGTTGCTGCATTCGTCATTTGTTCGACTTCGCTTTTTTGGCTGTAGGTGCTGAAGTGCGCTTAATCGCAGGTTTGCGCTTGCCTGGTTTCTTTGTCGCTGAATTTGCCGGTTTGGCTCTCGGCTTGGCCTTGGCCTGAACCGCGCCAGTTCCTGATACGGCGGCTGCGGCGTCGCGCAGCTCCTCAAAGCTCTCTTCGATGCATTCCGCATAGAATTCGGGGTCGGGCATTAGTTTGCGGCAAGCGGTGAAGGCGATGGTTGCTTCCTCGCAATAACTTTGCACCACATGGCCCAGGCCCATTCCGTCAGTCAGGCAGAGCAAGCCCATCAAGCTTTGCAGCTGTGCACCGGCGGAATAGATCGGCACGGGCGGACCAGGGACATTGGTGACCACGGTGGTAAATGGCGGGCCCATCTGATTGGCGAGGCCGAGGCGGGTATAGAGCTGCGCACCCAGCGCCATGAACAGAGCAGGGCTAACCTTGCTCATTTCGGTCATATTGCGCGCACCGATGGCATCGGTCATGGCCTTGCTGTTCATCGTCTTGGAATGAACATATTCAAGCCGCTCCAGTGGATCTTCGATATGCGTGCCAAGCTGTGCGACCATGGCGGCGACCTGGTTGCCCATGTCACCTTTCTCATTGTCCGACCGGACGGAAATTGGCGCCATTGCGGTTAGCGTCCTTTCGGGCAGATCATCTTTGGAGAGCAGATATTTCCGCATAGCCCCGCCAATAATGGCCAGAAATACATCATTGACCTTCGCGCCGGGTGCAGCGTGGCGAATTGCCTTGATATCCGCCAGCGGAACGCTTCGCCCTTCGACCACGCGCGCGGTGGAAATCACCTTGTTGAAGCGGGTTCGCGGGGCCAGCATCTCGCGGCTGACTTTGAAATCCCTGGCTGCCAGGCCCTTGATCGCCTTCGCTAAGCCGGGTGCAGCCTTGGCAGCGACTTCCAACTGTTTCACCGGATTGGTTACCGCGTTGAAGTAGCTTTTGCCGAGGAGTTCGGGGCCGGTAGGAATGCGCTCTGGCTTCCACGTGTCGGGCTCGGAAGGTGGCGGGGCATCGGCAGTCAGCGTATGCAGCGCCTCCATCAAATCGACGCCGCTCATCCCGTCAATCGCGGAATGGTGGACCTTGGTGACCATTGCATAGCAACCGGGATCGACGCCGGGGATGTTTTCCAGCCCTTCGATCAGGGTGAATTCCCATGGCGGGCGGGTTAAATCCAACGGACGCGCAAAAATCCGCGCGGCCTAGATGCATAATTGACGCCAATCGCCGGGTTTCGGCAGGGCGAGATGGCGGACATGATATTCGAGATCGAAATCGGGATCCTCGATCCAATAGGGATAGTCGAGGTCAAACGGTACCTTCACCAACCGTTGCCGCATGGTCTTGGACAATTGCATCCGGCTTTCAAAGAAACTCAGAATATCTTTGAACCGGACAAAGCCGCCGGGCGCGCTCTTGGGGTTGTAGATCAGCAAAGACCCGATATGCATCGGTGAATTGCGTGTTTCCAGCGCCACGAATGACGCATCCATACCCTGTAATTGGCGCAAATCTGCGTCTCCCGTTTCGCCTCGATTATTCCGAGGTCGTTACAGAGACGTAACACAGTGGGGATTGGCGTCAACTCAGGCCTTCCATGCGCTCGTGGCAACGACTATCTCCAACCTCATGGCTCGAACCCCCGCTGGAACCCCCTCGAATCCGGACGGCGCTGATCGCTTTAACGAGGATCGCGCGACTTATACTGTCCGCGGCAGCGGACAGCCGGATCTGGAAGCCGGGGTCGCGGCCATTCGGGACACGGTAAACGGGCTCAAACCTTCGCCGGGCGTTTACCGGATGCTGGATGCGCGGGGTGATGTGCTGTATGTTGGCAAGGCCCGGGCGCTCAAAAACCGCGTGGCCAATTATTTGCAGGTCGCCAATTTGACCAATCGGTTGCAGCGGATGGTCAGCCAGACGCGGCGAATGGAGATTGTCACCACCAATAGCGAAGCTGAGGCGCTGTTGCTCGAAGCGCAGTTTATCAAGCGTTTTCGTCCGCCATACAATGTGCTGCTGCGCGATGACAAAAGCTTCCCGTTCATCCTGCTGCGGATGGATCATGATTTTCCGCGCATCATGAAACATCGCGGCGCACGGCGGGCGAAGGGCAATTATTACGGCCCCTTCGCCAGCGCGGGCAGCGTAAACACTACGATCAACGCACTCCAGAAACTGTTCCTGCTGAGGTCATGCACGGACAGTTTTTTCAGCCGCCGCGAACGGCCATGCCTGCTGTATCAAATCAAACGCTGCTCTGCGCCCTGTGTTGGCCGGATCAGCACCGATGGCTATGACGAGTTGGTGCAGGAAGCCAAAGACTTCCTGGGCGGCAAAAGCTCCGCTGTGCAGACCAAAATCGAGAGCCAGATGGCGGAAGCTGCAGAGAAGCTGGATTTCGAATCCGCCGCGATGCTGCGCGACCGGCTGCGCGCTGCGACCTTCATTCAGGGTAGTCAGGCGATCAATGCTAGCGGGGTCGGTGATGCCGATGTCTTTGCGCTCGCATCCCAAGGCGGGCAGGTAGGCATTCAGGCGTTCTTCGTGCGCGGGGGCCAGAATTGGGGCCACCGTGCCTTTTTCCCCAGCCACACCCAGGATGTCGATGACGCGCAGGTATTGGCCGACGTACTTGCGCAGTTTTATGAAGAAGTCCCGCCGCCGCGAACCATTCTGGTAGACCGGGAATTACCCGACCAGGCGGTAATCGAGGAAGCCTTCAAGGAAATCGGCGGGCACAAGGTCGAGATTTCGATACCCCAGCGCGGTGATCGGCGGCGGTTGATGGAACAGGCGCAGCGTAATGCGGTCGAAGCATTGGAGCGGCGGCTTGCGGAGAGCGGAACCAAGGCGAAAACACTGCGTGAATTGACCGAGTTCCTCGAATTGAGCGAAATACCGCAGCGCATCGAAGTTTATGACAACAGCCATATTCAGGGATCAAAGGCGGTCGGCGGGATGATCGTGGCCGGACCCGACGGCTTTATCAAGAACCAGTACCGCAAGTTCAACATCAAGGAAGCGCAGACGAATGATGATTTCGCCATGATGCGCGAAGTGATGCACCGCCGTTTCAGCCGCGCGATGAAGGACGATCCCGACCGTGAAAGCAGCGGAGAAAGTGCGGTGTGGCCCGATTTAGTGCTGATCGATGGCGGAAAGGGCCAGATGAGTTCGGTGCGCGATACGCTGGAGGAACTGGGTATCGAGGATGTCCCGTTGATTGCGATTTCGAAGGGGCCAGACCACGGGCGCGAGGGCAAAGAAGTGTTCCATTTCCCCGATGGCCGCGAGAAAACCCTGCCGACCAATTCACCGGTCCTGTTCCATCTCCAGCGGCTGCGCGACGAGGTTCACCGTTATGCCATCGGCGCGCATCGGGCGAAACGCAGCCGAGCGATCACCGCGTCACCGCTTGATGAAATTCCCGGCATTGGCCCGGCCAGAAAACGCGCATTGTTGCTGCATTTCGGTACGGCCGGAAAAGTACGGGCGGCATCGTTGGAAGACCTCCAGCGGGCACCCGGCGTTAGCGACGCTGTGGCGCATACGATCTATGATTACTATCACACGGCCGGCTGATTAGCCCTGTTCACGCCTTGGCCGCCTCCGCCGGATGACGCCTTCCTGCGCCACACTTGCCACCAGCGCCCCGTCGCGAGCGTAAATACTGCCACGGTTGAACCCTCGTCCCCCTCCGCTCCACGGGCTGTCCGTGACGTAGAGCAACCATTCGTCTGCGCGGGCCGGGCGGTGAAACCAGATTGCATGGTCCAGGCTTGCGCCGTTCAATTCCCCGCGCATCCAGCTGAGGCCGTGGGGCAGGGCGGCAGTGCCCAGTAGCGTATAGTCGCTGGCATAGGCGATGATGGCGCGGTGCATCGCGGGATCGTCCGGTAAAGCCGCAGCGGTGCGGAACCAGCTATGCGCACGCGGTTCCTTGGGCTCGTTATTCATCCAATGGAGCTTGTCCGAAGTGCGTGTTTCCAACGCGCGCGGACGAAGCATCATGTCGCGCTGCTCATCGCTGAGACCGGGCATACGGTCCACGAATTCGCGGCGCTGTTCCATGTCAGGCCGCAGTTCCTCCGGCGGGATCACATCGGGCATGCGTTCGGCCTGATGCTCAAGGCCGTCTTCCGGTTTCTGGAAGCTGGCCGTCAGGTTCAGGATCGGAGTTCTGACGCCATTATCTGTTTGGCCGTTTTCAGCCTGGCTGGCGACTATTCGCCGGTTGGCAAAGCTGCGGCCGTCGAAATCGCGGGCGATCGCATAATCAATCGGCGGCCCTTCCTTGCCGCCGCGCAGGAAATAGGCATGCAACGAATGCGCGACCATTCCTTCGGGCGCTGCGAGCTGGGCCGCCTGAAGTCCCTGGGCAATCACTTGCCCGCCAAACACACGGCCAACACCGCCTTTTTGAGGGTGACCGACATAGTGATCGGGGCCATCCGGCTCGACGGTCAGCAGCCGGACAAGGCTGGCAACGAGCTTTTCGGGTGAGGGAGTATCGTTCATGGACCGCGCTTTGCGGGGCAACCGCCAATTCGTCAACGCAGCGGTTATTTAATAATGGATAGTTTCCGCAATATCCTGAAGCCAAATGACTTGCCGTAATTGCTGGTTGGCCAACGTCCCGGTGCCGCTGGCTTCAGGCTTAATTTCCGCAGCAACCGGTTGAACCCACGCGCTTCCGCCTCGGCAAAGCTCCAGTCGCTGCGCCATGTGATCGATAGCGAAATCGAGCTGGCGGGTCCGTTGCGGACGAAATGAGGCGCCATAACAGGTACATAGACTGCATCGCCGGGGCACAGCATGAACTCGCAACCACCGGCTGCCAGATCATCATTCCAGGTCAATTCGCGCGCGCCGCCCGCATGGTAGCTTTCATGCACCTCGTCAGGTGCATAATGCGGATCGCCAGCGGGGAACTGGGTCATTATTTTGCTGCCGGTCAATTGCAGCAGGATATTGTGCTCCGGATCGAAATGATACGGCGTGACTGCGCTGGGGGAGGAAATGAACACGTACCCCTGCGGCCGAAGCAGGGCGCCGGTTCGATCCTCGATTTCTTCGCGCAAATCGGCCAGCAATGACTGCAAGAGTGCGTTGTAAGCTGGTACTTGTTCGACGCTTTTCAGGACGGCCCAGCTGTTGCTGGTGGCAATATGGCGGATGGTTTCTTCGATCGGGATCCCTGTGCCGCCGGGCTTGCCATCAACCCCGATTGGCAAATCGCCGCGATTATATTCGATCGCACTTTCAGGAAGCTTAGCCGCGAGCGCAGCCAATGCATCCAGGGTCAGCAATTCATGCTGTGATAGATGGTGTTTCAGCAAATGCGGAATTTCCGGATAGCTGGCTGCGAATTGTAGCCGCGCTGCCGGATCAAACACCGCCTGTCTATGATGTTCTGACATGGTCACAGTCCGTCCGTGCCGCCGCCGCTTTCGGCGCGCAGGATCTGGCGGAACAAGGTACGGCGCAGGCTGCCTCCGATGCCGATATTGGCACGGACGATATTGCGTTTTTCGCGCCAGATCCGCTCGATCATCGGATGGTCAGCAGCCGCGCAACTATCGCTCCACGCAATGTCCTTTCGGCCGAGCAGAGCCAGGTTTTCGCGCTGCAACAATACGCCGGGAGAAAACCGCGCATAACTCTTGTCGAACGCGGTCTTGAAAGAAAAACTGCCGGGCGAGGCAAGGAAATTGACCAGCATGGCAATCGGCTTGCCATCGAGTGACAGCGACAAGCGTTCGGCCCGTCCGCGCGTTGCAGCGCCGTGCATGGCGATCCGGAACAGCGAAGCTGTGGCGGGATCACAGGCGAGGGCGGACCCTTCGCTGCCCTTCCAACCAGCCTGTTCCAGGGCCAGAAAGTCATCGCACCATTGGTCGATTTTGTAGTCGTCATCATGCCGGTGGAAACGCAGCGTACCTTCTTCCGACAAGCGGTTATGCTGGCGCCGCAATTCCTTGCGTTTCTTGGCGCTCATCGCAGCATCAAAATAGTCTTCCGGGCTTTGGTTTGATTGAAGCATGGCACGCTGTTCGCGGTGGACCACTGCGGAGGGGCGATGCCTGCCTGCGGTGACCTGGCGTAATGCGGCATAGACTGCGCCATCGTCCGGCAAATTGGTAAGATGCAGGAACATCGCGCCGCCGGGGTTCTGGTCTGCCCAATCGAGCAACGCGGTCCAAAACCCGATCTCGTATCCACGAGACACCAGCGGGGTGCCGCAGAATGAATTATGGTGCAGCCAATTGCGCATGTGGGGCAGGGGGTAGCCATAATAGCGGGCCACACGGGCCACCGGCATCAGGCCGCGCAATTTGCCTTGGCTGCGATAAATAGCGATCTGGGCGTTTCCGTCACGGTCCAGATTAACCAGCGCGGGCAGCAAATTCCAGCTTTCGAAGAAGGGATTGGGGTCGCTGGCACCCAGCGTCAGTTCGTCCCATTCGGCGATGGCGGTGGCCGAGGCGAAGTCTCGCCAATCGACCACGGATACGCCATCAGGATCGCCAGCTGGCGCCGCCGGCAAGAGCCAGGCATGATCCTGTTCCAGGTCCGGTTCGAGCGGAAGGCTGGCCACCTGTTAACCCTTGCATCGCGCGGCAGGTTGCGCCGCATGTCCGCGAATAGCAGGGTGATGCTGATTAAAAATTAACGCAGATAAATGAACTCAAAGGTAGAGGCGCGAACACCCATCGGTATCCGCGCCTCCAGAATTGCCAGCCGGGCGATTGAGGCCCGGTTGTCTATGGTTCGATCAAACTGCCGCCAACAGCAGCAATGCAACGATGTTGGTGATTTTGATCATCGGGTTCACGGCAGGGCCTGCGGTGTCCTTGTAAGGATCGCCCACAGTGTCGCCGGTCACCGCAGCTTTATGCGCTTCGGAGCCCTTGCCGCCGTGATTGCCGTCTTCGATGTATTTCTTGGCATTGTCCCATGCGCCGCCGCCAGCGGTCATGGATAGCGCCACGAAGATACCCGAAACGATCACACCCAGCAGCAATGCACCCAGAGCCGCAAAGCCATTGGCCTGACCCGCCACCGCGGTGATCACGAAATAGACCACAATCGGCGCCAGAACCGGCAGCATCGACGGGATGATCATTTCCTTGATCGCAGCCTTGGTTACAAGGTCCACTGTGCGGGCATAGTCGGGACGCGATGTCCCGGCCATGATGCCCGGATCGGCAGCGAACTGCGCACGGACATCCTTGACCACATCACCCGCAGCGCGGCCCACGGCAGTCATGCCCATGGCCCCGAACAGGTAAGGCAGCAACGCGCCCAGCAGCAGGCCGACGATCACATAGGGGTTTTCCAGACTGAAGCTGACCTTCAGATCAGGGAAAAACTCCTTGAGATCGGCCGTATAGGCGCTGAACAGCACCAATGCGGCCAGACCGGCGGAACCGATGGCATAGCCCTTGGTAACGGCCTTGGTTGTGTTACCCACGGCATCCAGCGCATCGGTTTTTTCCCGCACGCTTTCGTCCAGCTCGGCCATTTCTGCGATACCGCCAGCATTGTCGGTAACCGGACCGTAAGCGTCGAGCGCCACGACCATACCGGCCAGTGCGAGCATGGAAGTTGCCGCGAAGGCAATGCCCATCAGGCCCGCAAGTTGGTAGGTTACAACGATGCCAACCACGATCACCAGCGTTGGCAATGCAGTCGATTCAAGACTGATCGCCAGACCTTGAATGACGTTGGTACCATGGCCGGTTTCGGATGATTTCGCGATCGACCGGACCGGGCGATATTGCGTCCCGGTGTAATATTCGGTGATCCAGATAATCAGGCCGGTAACCGCAAGGCCCACCATCATGGCCCAGAACAGCGACATGCCGCTGAACGTTTGTTCGCCCACGGTATAGCTTGTGCCCATGCCGACGGCATAATCAGTCGCCCAGTAAATCGCCGGGATCGACAGAACTGCCGTGGTGATGAAGCCCTTGTATAGGGCGCCCATGATGTTGTTCGATTTGCCGAGACGAACCATATATGTCCCGATGATCGAGGTCACGATGCACACACCGCCAACCAGCAGCGGCAGGCTCATCAATGCGGTCAGTTCTGCACTGGCGAGGCGGGTGAACAGCAACGCCGTCAGAACCATGGTGGCACCAACAGTCACAACATAGGTTTCGAACAGATCGGCAGCCATGCCCGCGCAATCGCCGACATTATCGCCGACGTTATCGGCGATAGTGGCCGGGTTGCGTGGATCATCTTCTGGAATGCCTGCTTCGACCTTGCCCACCAGATCGGCGCCGACATCGGCAGCCTTGGTGAAAATCCCGCCGCCGAGACGGGCGAAGATGGAGATCAGCGAAGCGCCGAAGGCCAGGCCGATCAACGCATCAATGATTTCACGCTTTTCCGCCAGAACTGTAAGATCGAGGCCCATCTGTGTGGTCATCACATAGAAGAACCCGGAAATTGCCAGCAGAGCGAGGCCTGCCACCAGCATGCCGGTAACAGCGCCTGCGCGGAATGCGACGGTAAGCCCTTCCTGCAATCCGGTCTGCGCAGCAGCGGCCGTGCGGACGTTGGCCCGGACCGAGATGTTCATCCCGATAAAGCCAGCGACACCCGACAGGATCGCGCCGACAATAAATCCGACGACGGTGATCGTGCCGAGAAAGTGGTAAACGAGGATAGCCACAACCACACCGACAATGGCGATGCTGGTATATTGACGCTTCAGATAGGCTTGCGCGCCTTCCTGAATAGCCCCGGCGATTTCCTGCATTTTGGCGTTGCCGGCATCTGCGCTCAGCACTTGGCGGCTGGTGACGATGCCATAAACAATGGCGAGCAGTCCCAGCCCGATAGAAATAAGTACAAGATTCACGTGAATCCCCTTCCCAGTGGATTGAATAGAAAGCGGCCTGCTTAGACAGGTCCTGCTTGCGCGGTAGGTATAGGGGCGCGGCGTGGAGGCGCAAGCCCCCTAAAAGCTTACCCTGTTGGCAATTTGCTTTGCGCTATTCCTAGTGGCGATATCCAAGGGCGTCGTCGGGAACCGGAGCGGACCCATCAATCAGCAACGCGGCGCCCTTTCGGGCTTCGACCTGACCGATCCGGTGTGCAGCGATTGGCCACTTGATGTCAGCCGGGCCAGTGAACAACAATTGATAGTCATCGCCCCAGCGCATTGCATCATCGCGGCGGCTTTCTGGCGCGGCGATTGGCACAGCGGAGCGGTCTAACGAAATGGTGACATTGCTGGCATCTGCTATGCGACTGGCGTCAAGCAGCAGCCCGTCCGACACATCCATGATCGCGCTGACCAGCGGCGCAAGCGCGCGTCCTTCGGAAAGTAGCGGGACAGGGCGACGATATGCGGAGCTGTCCCCGGCTTTGCCACCCCGCAGTGCCTCAAACCCCATCATCGCCGCGCCTACGGGCCCGGTTAGATACAGTGCATCGCCGAGAATCGCGCCAGATCGGGAAGGGACTGGGGTGCAAGTTGCGCGGCCAATCGCGGTCAGGCTGAAACAACGCGGGCCATTGGCTGACACTGTATCGCCGCCCAATAGTGGAAGGTTATATTCCGCAAGAATTTGCGCCAATCCGGTGACGAAATCGGCGTCATTATGGCCCAGCATGTGCGAGTAAAGAACGCCCAGCGGCTCGGCGCCTTTGGCTGCCAAGTCGGACAAATTGGTCGCGACCAGCTTCCACGCAACGTCGGCCATATTCTGATTAGGCAGATAATGGATGCCCTGCACCATACTGTCCTGTGTCAGGATCAGGCTCTCGCCGCCAACTTTCAGCACTGCCGCGTCGTCGGCCAGGCCGCGCGCTGCCGGATGAGTGGCGATTGCGCGCAAAGCGGCAATCAATCCGTCCTCCCCGCCAAGGGAGGGAGGGGTCATTGGCGCACGGCCTTGCCGACCGAATCCAGCACGCCGTTGACGAATTTGGCTTCTTTATCGTCGAAGAATGCGTGTGCCACATCGATATATTCGCTGATCACAATCTTCTTTGAAATGTCCGCGCTGGCCAGCAATTCATAGGTTCCGCAACGAAGGATCTGGACCATCGTCTTGTCCAGCCGAGCAATCTTCCAGCCATCGGCCAGCTTTGATTGCAGCAATTCGTCGATTTCATCGCGTCTTGCGTCCACGCCGGTGACGATGTCATCGAAGAAATCGACCTCAGCATCCGCATATTGATCTTCTTCGATTTCCTTGCCCAGCCGGTGCATGTGAAATTCATCAAGCAACCGTGTCAGCGCAGTGTTTTCCATCTGCTGTTGATACAATGCCTGGACAGCGGCGAGGCGCGCCACAGAACGGGCTTGGGATTTTGGAGCCTGATTAGCCGCGTTCATTTCAATCTCATTTCAATGGATTTGGCGTGGGCCGGAAGGCCTTCCGCATTGGCCAGCGCAATTCCCGCCGGGCCGATTGCCGCAAGGGCATCCTGACTGGCGGAAAGGAAGCTGGTACGCTTCATAAAGTCGAGCACCGACAACCCGCTGGCAAAACGCGCCCGGCGTCCGGTTGGCAGCACATGGTTTGGCCCGGCAACATAATCGCCGATCGCCTCTGGTGTGTGGCGGCCCAGGAATACGCTGCCCGCGTGCCGGATTTTCGCAAACATCGCTTCTGGATCATCAACCGCCAATTCAACATGTTCAGCGGCCAATCTGTTGGCCAGAGGAATGGCCTGATCGAGCGTTTCGACCACAATCATCACGCCGTGCGCGTCCCAGCTGGCACGCGCCGTTTTCTTGGTGGACAGCATAGAGGCTTGCACATCGACCCGGTCTTCAACCTGCCATGCGAAGGCCTGATCATCGGTGATCAGAATTGATTGAGCATTGGGATCATGTTCGGCCTGGCTCAGCAGATCTGCGGCAATCCAGTCCGGATCGTTCTTATTATCTGCGATCACCAGAATTTCTGACGGGCCGGCAACCATATCGATCCCGACCACACCGAAAAGCTGACGCTTTGCCTCTGCCACCCAGGCATTACCAGGGCCAGTAATAACATCGACCGGCGCAATCCGCTGCGTGCCGTAAGCCAATGCGCCAATTGCCTGCGCGCCGCCCAAACGCCAGACTTCATCGACGCCAGCAAGATGCGCGGCTGCCAGCACCAGCGGGTTGGTAATGCCTCTTGGCGTCGGAGTGACTACTGCGAGCCGCTCAACACCGGCTACCTTTGCAGGAATGGCATTCATCAACAGCGAAGATGGGTAGGCCGCCCGCCCGCCGGGCACATACAGGCCAGCCGTATCAACCGGCTGCCAGCGGGCACCCAGCCGGACCCCGATATCGTCGGTATAGTCACGGTCGGTGGGCATTTGTGCTTCGTGATAGGCGCGGATACGGTCTGCGGCGAGAACCAGCGCATCGCGCAATTCATCGTCCAGCGCTTCAAAAGCAGCGCGGCAAGTGTCTGCCGGAACGCGCCAATCATCGTCTTGCGTCAGGCTGTGATTATCGAAACGAGCGGTATATTCCACCAATGCCGCATCACCTCGGCGGCGCACTTCACCCAAGATCGCCGTCACGCCGCTCGCAACATCGCTGTCGCTTTCGCGCCGATCATTGACGATCTTCTTGAATGCCCTCTCAAAGCCATCATCGGTGATCTTGAGCATTTGCATCAGGTCGCTGCCTCGCGGTTCTGCGCATTTTTACGAAACGCCTCGACCAGCTCGGCTACCCGTGCGTCGGTCTTGAGCGCGGCGCGGTTCACGATCAGCCGGGCGGAAATTTCCATGATCCGGCTGGTTTCCACCAATCCGTTCTGTTTCAAAGTCGCGCCGGTTGAAACCAGATCAACGATCCGGCCGGACAGGCCAAGACTGGGCGCCAGTTCCATCGCGCCGTTCAGCTTGACACATTCAGCCTGAATGCCTTGCGCCTCGAAATGGCGGCGGGTGATGTTGGGGTATTTGGTGGCGACACGAAGGTGGCTGGCGCCGTTAATGCTGCCAGCACCTTCGACAGGTTCAGCGACCGAGAGACGGCAATGACCGATGGCCAGATCAACCGGAGCGTATAAGTCAGCGTAGTCAAATTCCTCGATCACATCGGAGCCGACAATGCCAATCTGCGCTGCGCCATGCGCGACAAAGGTTGCCACATCGAAGGCGCGAACACGGATCAGCCGCATATCGTCGCTAGTCGTAGCGAAACTGAGTGAACGGTTGGCCTTGTCGTGAAACGCCGCGTCGGGCACGACGCCCGCAAGCGCCATAACAGGCAGAGCTTCGTCAAGGATACGCCCTTTGGGCACGGCGAAAGTAAGCATTTGCGGCATGCCGCGCCAGATAGTGGCATAGGCGGCAAAGGGCAATGGATAGAAGGTTTGAGCCAAGAAGGGAATTGGCATGTCAGATGCAATTATGGATATCAGCACAGTTGCAGGCGGTATCGAATGGCAGGCCCGCCACGCAGAGGAAGCAGGCGCGCCCTGCACCGGCAGGGTGGTGCGCGCACAATTGAAAGTTCTGGAAAGCGACACTGCCACAGGGCGGCGAATGGCCAATTGGCATGGCAAGGTGGTGGAGGATGCGCTGCCGCTGCGGCTGGCAGGGGCGCTCCACAATTTGCTGCTTACCGGCGAGGACCGGCGGCTGGAACCGGTCTATGCTGGGCTGCTGACCGATCAAGGCCAGATTGACGCTATCGTGCTGGAATTAGTCCGAAAATACGACACGCAGCTGCTACCTTGGCTCGACGGGCCGCCGCAAACCAACGAGGCGGGCCGGTCCTGGGCTTTTATGAGCGCGCTTAAATGGCTTTCCGTCCGGCTTGGCCCCAAATTCGCAATGTTTGAATTGGGCGCGAGCGCAGGCGTGAATACCATGATGGACCGATATTTCTTTGATCTTGGCGGGGTGACGGCGGGTCCGGCGGCATCCCCGATGCGGATCAATCCTGAATGGCGCGGCTCTCCGCCGCCCGAAGCGCCGGTGGAAATCGTTTCCATTCGCGGCTGTGACCAGTCGCCGATTGATCTGGGCGACCCTGCGATGTCGCTGAAACTCAAAAGCTATGTCTGGCCCGAGGTTAATCAGCGGATCGGGCGGATCGATGCGGCGATTGCCTTGGCCGCCGAACAGCCGCCGAAAATCGCGCATCAGGATGCCGGACCGTTTGTGGATGAAATGTTGGCAGAAGCGCCGCAGCCGGGTGTCACCCGCGTGTTGTTCCATTCCATCGTCTGGCAATACATCCCGCAGGAAACCCGCACCCATATCGAGGCGGCTATGGTAGCGGCCGGGGCTGCGGCGACGGAGGATAGTCCGCTGGCATGGGTGTCGCTGGAGACCAACCGCGAGACCTTCCGCCACGAATTGCGCGTGCGGTTCTGGCCGGGCGGCGAAGAAGCCACGCTGCTTGGGTGCGGCCATCCGCATGGGGCATGGGCGGAATGGTATTAGGCTTCGGCGGATTTGAGAGAATTAACCCGTCCGCGCGAGAAAATCCTCCAAAGCCGCGTTGAATTTCTCTGGCGCTTCCCACGGCACGAAATGGCCGCAATCAGGGACTTGAACCAAGGTCAGATCGTCGATGATGTCGTCCAGCCCCTCCAGATTGGACGGGGGCAGAGCGAGGTCATCCATCGCCCAGATTACCAGTGTCGGGATGGTCAAATTGGGCAGCGCCATCGGCTGGTAATCGGATGGCAATTCAAACGGTGCATCCATCGGCGGTACAACCATCGGGCTACCGCGATACCAATTGAGCATCGCCATTGCAGTGTCGGGATTGGCCCAGTCCTGCAGCAGCGCATCACGTTCCTCTTGCTCCATCGTGGAGGGACGATCCCACTTCACTTCTTTCAGCAGAATACCAACCAGCCCGTGTTCGCGCACGACTACATCATTTCCAGGGTCACGAAAGGCGCGCATATACTGGCTCGCGGCTCGCTGTGCCTGATCTAGGTAAAGCAATTTCTGGAAGATCGCAGGATGCGGCGCGTTGGCCACGACGGCGCGGGTGACGCGGCCATTTGCCTGACCGCCCAGCGCTGTCCCCCAAGCAATCGCGCCGCCCCAATCATGGCCGAGGATGGTGAAATTTCCCACGCCCAGTGCGTCTGCCAACAGAAAGACATCGCCGATCAATTTGTCCGGCGTATAGCTGGCCACATCTTGCGGCGCGGATGATCCGCGATAACCGCGCTGGTCTGGCGCGATGCAGCGATACCGATCAGAAAAATGCGCGATCTGGTGCCGCCAAGTGCGATGCGATTCGGGAAACCCGTGGAGGAAAATCAGCACCTCGCCGTCCTTCGGCCCCACATCCACGACGTCCAGCTCAATCCCATTGGGTAAAGAAACGCGCTTCTGGTCCATGGTGATTATCCCTCCGCTTCCATTTTTTCGATATAGCCTTTGGCGACCATTCCAGCGATCCGGTCAAACAAGGCCTCGGGCGTTCGGCGCGCTTCAACCAGCGCCAGTTCTCCGCCGCGAGCGACAATGATTTCGCGTTCTCCAGCCGCGATGCCGCTGACAATTTCCGTCGCAGCTTCGTCTGCTGGAATCCCGTTCTCAATCGCCTCGTCAGACGTGCCGCGCCTGCTTCCGTCAGCACTGAGGGCGTTGCGCGAAATTTCAGTCGCCACCGATCCCGGCGCGATCACATGCACGGAAACGCCTTTGTTGGACAATTCGCCGCGCAGCGCATCGGCATAACCGATCAACCCGTGTTTGGCCGCGCAATAGGCCGTGCGCATCGGCACCCCGACCTTGCCTGCGACAGAGGACATAAACACCAGAGCACCTGACCCGCGCCCGACAAAATGCGGCAACAATGCTTGTGTCAGCGCAATTGGTGCGGTCAAATCGATAGCGATTATGTCGTGATAGACTTGGATGTCGGTCTTCACGGCCTGTGAACGCTGTGAAATTCCGGCATTGTTGACCAATATGTCGATCCCGCCAGACCATTCGAGCGCCCTCGCCACCGCCGTGTTCATCGCGGATTCGTCGCGGACATCAAACGGCAGGATCAAGCTATCGCCGCCTAGTTCCAGGGCCACATCTTCCAGCCGGCCGGCATCTCGCCCGGACAGAATAAATCGCGCGCCCTGCTTGGCCCATTCCCGCGCTAGCGCTCTGCCGATGCCGGATGATGCACCGGTTATCCAGATTGTCTGCTTGCTCATGGAAAACTCACTGTGTTTGGTTGTTCCGGAATAGGAATCCATTCTTCCTCGTCACCGTGTACTTTGGGAAAATTCCCGGACTTCCAATCTGCCTTGGCCTGATCGATCCGTTCTCGGCTGGAGCTGACGAAATTCCACCATACATGGCGCGGGGTGGCAAATGCCTCGCCGCCCATCAACATAACGCGGCCCCCAAGTTCTGAAGTTAACGTCATCGATTGCCCGGGGACCAATATTGTCAATTCGTACAGTCCCAGCGCCATACCATCAATCGAAGCGGCCCCGCCGACCAGCATAAGCGCTCGTTCGTCAGCACTTATACCAGAAGTTGGAGATACTGACTCATGTAGGGTTGCCAAGACTGACTGATGCTGATTCAAGGTGGCAAACGACAGGAGTTTGCCATGGCTATTCCCATTCGGATGGATTTTGA
>Ga0209491_10003984_pt1 | contig 23527 bp, 27 predicted proteins | sample BON02_FD_187213 | JGI IMG/M metagenome (GOLD analysis project Ga0209491, IMG submission 187213) | Freshwater microbial communities from Lake Bonney liftoff mats and glacier meltwater in Antarctica - BON-02 (SPAdes) (version 2) | ecosystem: Environmental > Aquatic > Freshwater > Ice > Glacier... | reverse complement strand
TTACGACCGCGATTAGAGACCCTGCCGCCTAAGAGCACGATGATGATTAAGGGGGAGATGAAAATGTTGTTTGGGCGGGCGTGGGAGGTACGGAGGGTGGGGCTGGGGGAGGGGCATCCGTTGACGAGGGAGAGTAGGGAGATGGTAGAGGCGATCGCGTCGGCGGGGCAGGGGTGAGGAGGGAGGGAGGGAGGGAGGGAGGGAGGGAGGGGCCAGGAGGGCCACGAGAAACTGTTAGGGGAGCTATTTGATTGAGCAAGCGATAGATGAAAAGAAGAAGAAGGGAGGGAGAAGATGCAATGGAAGACGAAGCGAAGAAGAGAAGAAGAGGAATAGAGACTGAAAAACAAGAGTCAGAAAGAGCAGCATAAAACAACCACAAAGTAATGAATCAATAGAACACTCAATCAAAAACCATTCACAAACACTATTTCTCCTTCCTTCCTTCTTCTCCTTCTCCTCCTCCTCGATATAAATTTCGTCCACTCCTCCCCCCATCCCTCCTCCCCCTCCCTCCCTCCCTCCCTTCCCTCCCCTCCCTTGAATTTTACTTTAAAAACAACTCCTTCAGCTGCTTCACAGTGTCCTCGGGGCTAGTGACCGTATGGCCAATCACGTGCGGGTGCGTGAAAATCTCGTAGTCATTTCCCCCTTCGAACGTCTTGTCCCCAAAGAAATGGACTTCATCGAAATCAACCTCCGGGAGGTACCTAAGGAGTGAGGGAGGGAGGGAGGGAAGGAGGGGTGAGTGAGTATCACCCGCGGGTGCGTGAAAATCTCGTAGTCACTCCCCCCTTCGAACGTCTTGTCCCCAAAGAAATGCACCTCGTCGAAGTCGCCTTCCGGAAGGTACCTAGGGAGTGGGTGGGAGGGAGGGAGGGAGGGGGGGAGGGAGGGAGGGAGGGAGGAGCAAGTAAGCATTAATATTTCTATAAAAGACAAGCAAGCATTCCCACCAGTAAAACCAGAGAAAAGTAACCAAATGCAACAGCAGCAAGCACCATTAAAGCGTACCTGACGTTATAAGTCTTATCCCAAGCCCTTAGAAAATAAGTCGGGAAAAATCTGCCCCCCAACCGGAAAGGCCAGGCCCAAATCCGCCAACTCCTCTCTCCCTCCCCCCCTCCCTCCCTCCTCCACACACATACCTGAGGCAATAAGTCTTATCCCACCCCTTAGGAAACAAGTCGAAAGAGATCTGCCCCCCAATCGAAAACGTCAAATCTAAATCCGCAAACTTCTCGCGCATCTTCTCCACCATCGTCTTGCGCACGTCGTTGGCGAGGTCCATCACCTAAGAAAGGGAGGGAAGGAGGGAAGGAGGGAAGGAGGAAGGGTTAGGATCAGTCTGCGAACTTCTTGCGCATCTTCTCCACCATTGTCTTGCGGACATCGTTGGCGAGGTCCATCACCAGAGGGAGGGAGGGAGGGAGGGAAGGAGGGTTAGGATGAGCGATTTGAGCCAATACGCAGGCGCGCGTACTGCTTCTCTCCACGGACAACCCCTCCTTCCCTCCCTCCCTCCCGCCCTACCTCAAAGGCATTGCGTTCCTCCGTGTTACAGTTGCGGCCGATAGGAGAAATGTTGAGCATGCCCGTGCGGTACTCGATGAAGGTGCCACGCTTGATGGGAATGTCCAGGTCTGGAGGGGGAGGGAGGGGAGGGAGGGAGGGAGGGTTGAGTACACGTGAATGCTGGCAGCAGGGAATGCAGGGAATGTAATTGATATGTACTTTCTACCCGTGACTCATAGCATACTGCCTACTTTTGTCCCGTGATCTCCCTCTCTTTCTCCCCTCTCTCCCTCCCTCCCGCCTTCACCTACCCGAAAGGTACCGCAGCGTCCAGTTGACAATCGCCTTGATGTTCTCCTCCCCCAAGTGGTCATTGATGGAGGTATGCCCGATCTGCTTCCCTTCATAGTAGGCGACCAGCCCATTCTCGGAAAATGAGTAATCAAAGTCTTGGAGGACGGTGTCGCCGAGTTGTTCCTTTTGCTTGGGGAAGTCCGACCCACCCACCACCCCAATCGTGATTTTCTCGCGGAGCTTCTTGATGAACGCGGCGGTGTCGGGGGTGATGTCTTTACGAGCCGGGGTGAGCGTGCCATCCACATCGAACAAGGCGATGATCCGGGGATTGGCGGGAGGCATTTTTTTAAATGTAGTGCTGGTGCTGGTGCTGAGAGTGGAACTGGGGGAGAGGAGGTAGGAGAGCGATGAGTATCAGACACAGAAGGATGAATCCTGGCGGGGTGCATTCAGGATTTGGGGGAGTTGACTGACGATCGATAACTGCTGCTATTCTGAGATGAAGGAGAGGCAGCATAGGGCTTCTTACGAAGCAGCAGGAGGCAAGGGGGAGGGAGAGAAGGGAGGAAGCTGGGAGCCGGGAGCGGGGATTACCGCGCTTACCGTTTGAAAGGGATGGCGAAGCTACGGGTAGGCGCGCACGAGCTTAGAATAGGCAAGATGAAGGCAGCACGGAAGGGGCGCGTGAGCATGCACTGCGGGGTCGCTGTGTGTTGGGGTTGGTGTGTTGTGATGGGTATGGGTGGTAATATCGCTGATGACGACGATCAGAGTGCTCTTGGCGGCGCGCTTGTGCTAGCACCAGTGATCCGTGCGGCCTAAAAACTCGGCCCGGACGAAGCGAAGAGATGTCGACCTGGGCAGCTATGGTGTGCGTGGGGTTGTGTGCGCGTCGGGGGCAGAAAGTGTAGGGCGGGGTGTTGTTGCGGTGTTGATGATGAACGAAACGAACCATTTTTGAAAATGTTCAGCGATGTTCGTCGATCGTCGAGGTCGAGGAGGTTGACCTGGGTTGACCTGGGTACCTTGGCTCCCCATCTGGAGGTCATCTCCCATCAGTCGATCATCGTAATCATCACCGCATTTACTCCAGCAACGATCAGGCCCTGCCATCCCTCCTTCCAGCACGTCCTCCTCCTCCTCCTCCTCCCCTCTTCACGCAATACACAGGGCGGCTCCGTCATCAGACAAGATCCAGCAGCGGGAGCAGCAACGACCAGGCCCCTGCCTGCAGACACACCCCTCCCTCCTGCCACCACGTCGTCCACCCTGAGCGGCTCCGTCATCAGACAAGGGCAAGCAGAACCCGTCTATTTGTTAATTCATATCCACAGTTGCTTCTTTTCTTTCGTATTCCTTTTCCTACATCTCTCTGTTTTTGTTTTCTTTCTAAATTTTGTGCAAAAGCCGCTCGATTCACCCATTCAACCTCCCCACCCTTCCCCTTCCTCTTATTCTCCACTTTAGCTACAACATTGCTTTGCATTAGCGTCCGTATAATGATTAATCACAAGAACTCTTCGACAAGAACCTCCTACAAGCAGTACAACCCCATCTTCTATCCTCTTCTTCCTTCCTCGTCCCACCATACCTTTTCCCTCTTCTCTTAGTCCCTTCCGCAACAGGACGCACGAGCTGATTCAATCCTCCTTTTTTTCAACCAATTCTACCAAAAAAATATACATCCCCCCTATGAATTTCCCTCCCCCTTCAATTTCCTCCTACTCCCCCTGCAACAGCTTTCTGGCCACAATTACCCGCATAATCTCATTCGTCCCCTCCAAAATCTGATGCACCCTCACATCCCTCAAATACCTCTCCACATGATACTCCTTCAGGTACCCATACCCCCCATGCAACTGCACCGCGTCATTACACACCTCAAACGCCACATCCGTCGCCACCCTCTTCGCCATCGCACACATCACACCCGCCTGCGGATCCTTCCTATCAAGCATCCTCGCCGCCTCCCGTACCATCAACCTCGCCCCCACCAAGCTAGTCGCCATATCCGCAAACTTAAACTGCACATGCTGATTCTCCCCCACAACCCTCCCAAACTGCTTCCTCTCCAAAATATACGCCCTCGTCTTCTCCAAACACGCCTGCGCCGCCCCCACACTACACGTGGCAATATTAATCCTCCCCCCATCCAACCCCCTCATCGCATACTTAAACCCCTCCCCCTCCTTCCCCACCAAATTGCCCACCGGCACCCGAACATCCTCAAAACTCACACTCGCCGTCGGCTGCGATTTCCATCCCATCTTCTTCTCAGGTACTCCAAACGATAACCCCGGCGTGCCCTTCTCCACCACCACACACGAGATCCCTCCTGGGCCCTTGCCCCCCGTTCGACACATCACCAGGTATAAATCACTCACGCCCGCGCCACTTATAAAGGCTTTACTACCATTGATAATGTAGGAGTCTCCGTCACGAGCGGCCCTGGTGGAGAGGGAGGCAGCATCACTACCACTATTGGGTTCAGTCAAGCAATAGGACGAAAATAATTCCATCGTCGCCATCCTAGGCAACCACTTCAGTCGTTGCTCCTCCGTGCCGAACGTATCCAGCATCCACCCACACATGGAATGAATCGTCAAATAAGCCGCTGTGCTGGTGCAGCCCGCTGCCAAGGCCTCAAACACAATCGAGCCCTCCAACCTCGACATACCACTCCCCCCCACGTCCTCCCTCACAAACACAGCCCCAAACCCCAACTCGGCCGCTTTCCGCATCGTCTCCATGGGGAAAATCTCCTTGCTATCCCATTCAGAGGCCAAGGCCGGGGTCAATTCATTCTTGGCAAAGGAGTGAGCGAGCGAAAAGTACTCGCGTTGCGTCTCGTCCAGCCCGCAGGTGGGCGTGGCAATTTCGGGCAAGGTAGAGAAGGAGGAGGGGGAAGAGGAGGGGGAGGAGGATGGAAGGAGGAGCCGACCTCGGGCACTGACCGTGGTGGTGGTGCTGGTGGAGAGGAGGCAGCGGCGGGACAGGCGGAGAAGGGAAGACATGCTTTAAGCTGCTTGTGTGCTGCGGAGCGAGGTGTCAGTGGGGGGTAGGCGGGGTGATGGTCGGAGCGATGTGATGCCTTAATTTGCGGGAGGGAGGACTGGAGGACGGGCAGGAATTGATGCCGGAGAAAGAGGGAGCTAAAAGATGCAAGCGTGCAAAGGGCGTGCCTGTGTTTGTGTGGGGGAGGGGAGGGGGGATGAGGTATGGGTTGAAGTCAGGGCAAGATCAGGGAATTTCGAGGCCGACGAAGAGGGTGGTCCTTCATGCCTTTGATAAGCCATTTGTACGCAAGCATCATGCCACCTCGTTCACATACTCACAAGCCACTTCCTCACAATCTCCCCCTTGTACACAGGCAGCCGCGTCCCGTCGTAGTTTGGCTTTGCTCGCAGAGAGCTCCTGCATCACACCAGTCCCCCTCCTCCTCGCTCCTTCTCATCATCATCGAAGCAAGCCAGCAGAGCACCCTCTCCCTCTTCACAGCTACACCACACAAAGCAAAGCAAGCCATGGCGGACGACGAGCACAACAAGAAGCCGAAGAAGCCCTCGGGTGCCTTGAACGTGGAGCGTCGGACGTGGGACCTCGAGCACTTTGAGAAGGTGGCCAAGGAACGCTTGGAGCAGGTATGTAGCCCGTGTGATGCTCTGCTGCGTCGTGGCCTATCTCTCTTTCCCCCTCTCCCAGCCGCACCCGTGCGCAATCACTCCTTCGCATCGTGATATTCTACCATTCAAGCCTTGTCTCCTTGTCGGCGCTGCCTCCGACCCCCTCTCCTTCTCCCCACGGTGCCCCCCAACTCACTCCCCCACCTCCCCCACCCACCCTACCACATACACAACAGGAAGCCTCCGGGGAAGGCGAAAAGAAAAAGCCAGGCTTCGTGCGAAAGCGTGAGGAATTCCAATCTGCCGAACAAGGGGCAGCGGGGCCCGAAGGGTCGAAACGTGCTTACCTCAAGCATCGTGAAGCGGACTTGGGGTTGGAAGACAAGGTGGGCAAAATCCAGGTTGTGACGGGTAGCTCCGCCCCGCATCAACAAGGGGGGTATTGGTGTGATATTTGTCAGTGTTTGTTGAAAGATTCGATGGCGTATCTGGATCATATCAATGGGAAGAAGCATCAGAAGGCGTTGGGGTTTAGTATGCGTGTGGAAAGGGTGGGGGTGGATCGAGTGAAGGAACGCTTGGGGGCCTTGAAGCGACGGGAGGAGGAGAGGAAGAATGCTGGGCCGAGAGAGAGTGCGATCAAGGTGTATGAGAGGAAGTTGGAGGAGGAGGACGCAGTGAAGGAGCAATGGAAGGAGGCTAGGAAGGAGGCACGGAGGAAGATTACCCAGCGGGCGGTGGAGGAGGAGGAGGAGGAGGATGGGGAGGGAGGGGGGGAGGAGGAAGATGAAATGGCGGCTATGATGGGTTTTGGTGGCTTTGGAGGCAAGTAGGCGTGGAGATTGGATTGTAGGTGGGATTGTTTGTGGGTGTACATAGGTAGGGATGGAATCATGCAAGAGAGGGAGGAGGGGGAAGGCAAGCGCATGAAGAAAGAAAAATAACACATATAAGAAGAGAAACCAATAGCAAGAATCAACAAAAATTCTGGTAAGTATCAGTGCGATGTCTCTTTTTGGATGCGTGCCTTTTTCTTGTTAGTATGCTTGCGGCTGGTCGGATATGATTCGCGATTTCCACTCCCACGTCCAATGGGCCACCCAGGTGCCCCCAAGTTCAGACATCCCTAGTCCCTCAAATACCCCTATCCTGCAGGCTTTCAATACAACATGCTTACATATCTCATTAACATCCTGCTTTCAGGCCAGGAGGATGCCTGTAGCCCAAACGCAGCCTCCCCAAGACTGTCCTTGCGCTCGTGCAGGCACCCACAATTGCCTACAAAATTGCACATATTCTGGGCCTTTCCGCGGGCTGTGCTGCATGCATGCCGGGCAGCCTTGCGACGCAAAATTGCAATTGCTATAGCCGCACATGATTGCCTAGCAGTGGGAGCCCCAGATCTGCCCGTTCGTTCTCGTTCCTGACCAAAAGGAAAGGCCTTGTCACGCCCTTTTTCCATGCTTCGGACACGACGTTTTTGCCAGGGGCTCAATTTGGGCTGTACTGCACGGATTTCCTCACGGTCTCAGGCAATGTTGTGCATATACATATTTTATATAGTGGGAAAAATCGACATGGTAAACGTATGGCCATTCAAGCCTGCAAATACCAAATGTCCGAGTGTTTTGTCAGTAGAGCCAAAAGCCCATCGGACAGTATTTCTGTATGAAGGGCTTTTCGTCGGTTTGCTCAAACACTCGGCCCTTGTCCCATTGCTTTAGCTAGTGGCGATTAAAATGCAAGGTCTTGAGTTATCTGGAGGAACTGTATTTGAAACTACAACTATGTAGACAAGTGTCAGGATGGGTAGGCAGTGTGGTTCAAATGAAGTGCCTGGGAAAAACGGCGTGTCCGAGCGACGGGTTCATAGACGACTTTGAGCCCGGTGACCGATTACTTACTTCCCTTTTTCGAGGGGCTGCATTTCGTCCACAGACCAAGTCACAAGTTCTGCGCGAAACTTTGTCGAATTATGTGTGTATGCTCTATCGATCGCATACATTACGCTGACCATTTGGGTTTTGTGAGGATGAGAACCAAGGGTTTGTGCATCTTGGTTGAGTCGATGGGCCTGAGCGACCTCCCCCTTTCTCTCTTTCTCGCCCAACGCGGATGATGATGCGCATGCCTTGTGACTCGCCTCAGCACACCAACCTCATGCTACTGACCCCACACACATACGCACAGGCACCAAGTCCATCCGAACCTAGAGCAGCGAATGGCGGCTTCCATCATGGAGCAGGTAAGAAGGATACCCTTTTCACAAACGAGTATCCTCTTCCCCTTGATTCTCGCTCATACGCCTCCGCCCTCCCACCCCACCGCTCTGCCGAAGGACGAGCACACCTTGTTCGAGCTTGCCGACGTGGAGATGTCGTACGGGAGCAGCGCCATGGCGCCGGAAGGCCGGGGCCTGCTGCAAGTGACGTCGAAGCGCCTCATTTGGAAGGAGCAGCAGCAAGAGGCAGGGCCGGAGGGCAAGGTGTACGAGGTGGAAGTTCCTTGCATCACCCTCCATGCCATTTCCAAGGACCCGTCTTCGTTCCCGAAGCCATGCTTGTACTGCCAGGTAGGTGATGGATGGGTGTGGGTGGGTGTACATGGCGTAAATGGCGGAAGGGGGTGGGGAGGTAGAAGCGGAGAGGGGGGTGCTACTATGACTATGACGAGGAGGCAGGCGTACATCCTTCCTACCTCAACACAATAATATCCTCACGCCTCTTTCCGTTCCTACAGATCTCAGAAGGCGGAGAGGACGAGGACGAGGACGAGGCCAAGGAGGTCTACTTTGTGCCGCAGGACCCAGAGAGCCGTAAGTACTTAGCTTGTGTGTGTGCTGGCTGTTTGATTGATATCATACCAATTCAGTCTTGTAGCATCAATGCTCCAACATTTGTTATATTTTTGTGTCAATATCTTTCTTATCTTTGTCATTCATCTTTTCTCGTTTTCTCACCCCCAATCACCTCACCCTCCCTCTCTCCCTCCCTCCCTCCCTCCCTCCCTTTCTCCTTCCTTCAGTCGCTCCCCTCTTCGAGGCCCTCTCCAAAGCCGCCTTGATGAATCCCGACCCCCCAGAAGCTGGGGAGAACGAAGGCGATGACGAGCTGACTTTTGACCAGACTGCCTTTGCTGCTGCGGGGGGCGCGTCGGAGGAGCAGGTAGGAAGGAAGAGGTTGGGGATGGTGTTGCTTGTCAGTAGGATGGGCAAAGCTCTCAAATAATTTATTGTTGGTATATACATGTTAATAGATATTTGAGCCATTTCTTCAATTGAAGATTATCGAGTTGGTAAATCACTGAATTCCCCTCCGATGTTATTTTAATTCTCATTTCTTCACCAACCTACATCACCCCACAACAGGCCCGCGTGCTGGCTCACCTGGAGGGCCTCATGACCTTCAGCCCTAATCTGGCGGCTGCCACGGGTGGGCAATTTGACGATGTGGACGAGGAGGAGGAAGGTGCAGCAGCAGCGGCTGCGGAGGGGGAAGGCGAGGAAGCAGGAGCAGAAGGAGAAGGAGGAGAGGGGGGGGAAGGGATGAATGGGCATAATGGCACGGCACAGTAAATGGAGGGAGGATGGATGTGAGACGTTATATAAGAAACCCCAAAGAATCAATATAGGAGGATAAGAAGAGAAACCTGCGTGCTTTTTACGTATTTTGTGCATGTTGCGTTCGCTCCTTTACTTAGTACCGTGCTTAGTACACGTCAACGCTACCCGGCAACGGCAACGAGCCCTGGCGTTCTCAAGTCGTCTCCTGTGCACAAGCACACTCGGGCTTCACACACCAGTCTACACACCCACAACTACACAGGCTAGCTTACGCGGCAGTACAGGGGCGTCTCCGTGGGGAGCCGGTGGTGCCGGTGGAAGCCTTGATTACACCGCAAAAGACCCCGCCCCCTACTCCGGCCTCACCTCTGCTAACTTGAAATAGGCCAGTCTCATCGATCACAATGCGTCCATCAACAAGCAAGCTCTATCTCATACTCCTACACCACAACACCATTAGCACAGGCACGCACCTTGCTGCTGGTCCTGTCAACCACCTCTAGGAGTCCCGTCCCACCGCCGGCACGTGGGCATTAGGCACAGGCCATTCAGTCCTCTCTCCTTCCCAGCCAGCGTCATTTGTTCTACGCCCTCAGTCCACGCCCTCCCGCTTCATAAGCCATGCCTGAGACTGTGGCCGAAAAGGCGCAGGACCTGGTGATGGCCTGCCTCTTCTCCCTCATTGCCGTGGTGGCCTTGGTAAAGTGCCGCCGGGTCATCGTGTTGGAAGGCGCAGAGGTACGTGGGCAAATATGGCGTGTTTGTGTGTGTGTGTGTGAGTGTGTCGAGAGCTATACTAGGAAATAGGTGGGACTGCGAAAGCTTGTACGCATATATGTAGATAATGAGTTCCGGTCCCTACGTGATTGCATCTTTTCTTCTCTTACTCATTCCCTTCCTCCCTCCCTTCCCCCCCCTCCCTCTCTCCCACCCCACCCCTCCCTCTACAGACGGCCATCAAAACGTTTTACTTCCTCATCTTCGGCGCCGCCGCCTTGCGGGCAATCTGGTTCTTTATCCCTTCCGACGTCCTGGAACCGTCCTACGCCCCTGCCGAAGTCTGGGCGTTTCAAACCCCGCACTGGGAAGGAACGCTCATCTCCGAAATCCTCCTTTCTGGTGGCTCCCTCTGCCTGTTCGCCATATTTGTCCTGATTATTATCTATTGGGCCGATTTGTTGAAGAAAGTGTTTAAGCCCGTGCGGAAACACGAGCCAATGACCACTTTCCTGACCATCATGGGTAGTCTCGCCGCCTTCGAAATCGCGAATTTCTCGTTATTTTGTGCTGGCATTTATTCCTCCCAAGTCATGACCCTCCTAGACTCCATCATGCTCGCCCTCTTATCCATGGTCTGCGTCGTGGAAATTTCCATCTTCTCCCACCGTTTCCGGACAGTCCTAACAACCCTAGGAGCAATCAATCAAGTCCCCACAGACTCACAAGTAAGGACCATCGTGTGGATAACCGTATTTGGGAACGTCTTCTTCGTCTTGCGAGCAGCGATCGAGCTCTTCCTAGCCGCCACCTTCTTCGCGTTATGGAAGGAGAAGAAGCCATTGGACTCACTAGCTACCCCCCGGAATCATTTTTGGGATGTTTATCTCTTAATAAAACATACCTTGGAGCTTCTCATTTTGTTCTTGATGCTCTGGACCCTGCAATCACGCAGAACGACCCACCACCACCATGGGGCGAATAGCCAGCAGCAGCAGCAGCAGCCGCAGGGAGGGAGTGGGTTGAGAAGTAGTGGTGCTGGTGAAGGAGGAGGAGGGTCAGGTTCGGGGGGGTCGTATTTATCGATGGCCTCTACCGCCTCGACGGGGAGCAAGCTGCCGAATAGAAGAGAGTACACGGAGGTGAAAGATGTGGAGGGAGGAGGAGGAGGAGGGGAAGGGGGAGGAAAGGGGGGAGCGCCGCGAGCGCCGCCGGGGAGGTTCTTTACTGGAACGACGAAGAAGGCGGCAGTAGCAGGGACGGGGGAGGGGAGGAGTGGGAAGAGCAGCGGGAGTGGTGGTGGGAGATGAGGGGGAGGGAGAGAGGGAGGGAGGGAGGGACGGAGGGAGGGAAGTTGTATCAGTAGCAAAATGAAGGGAGGACAAACCGAAATAGCAAGCACAAAAAAACACAAAATAACAATCCAGCCTCACAACACCTTTGTCTGTGACGCATCCCTTGTGTGAGGCTATTTGGTGTGTGGGTGTGTATATACATGGGGAGAAGATTGGACAATGCAAACAAACAAAGAAAAAGTACGCCAGGGAAAGCAAGAGTTGAGCAGGGAGGGAGATAGACCCTGATTTTGAGAAATCGAGGAAAAGGCGGGAGGAAGAAAGCACCTTGGGGTCGTGTGGTAACGATGGTGGTGAAGTGTGCGGGCGAGAACTTGTTCATGTGGAAGGAAGAAAGAAGACACACCGAATAGATTGCCAGTGGACGAATACCAATACCACGATTCCCTTGATGGAGTTTGCTTTCTTATCTTTGTGTATACACATCAATCTATTTACAAATGTGTTGGCTCGTGCCATATTTTACTGTCACGCATCCCAATTACTCCCCTCCTCCCCTCCTTCCTTCCGCAATTGATCTCCACCCACCCCCTCCCATCTCCACGCGTACAATCTCATCACTCTACTCCTCATCAAACTCCTGCAGCGTCTTGAGCGCCACCGTGAGCATGTCATAAAACGAAGACACGGCCACCCGCAAGACTTTGGGGTCGCACGACACGAGCCGCACGTTCAGCGCCGTCCCGTCCACGGCAAAGGTTTTCCGGATTTTGGTCGGCTGCAGCTCGTCGTCAATTTCCAAGACGTCTTGTACCAGTTGGGCCTTGGCCAGCGTGGGGAAGTGGAGGGCAATGTGGCTATGGTGGGATGGGTGGGATGGGTTGGGTGGGAGGGAGGGAGGGGAGGTCGATCATTGCGGGTTGTTGTTTGGTTTTCTCTCTGAAACTCACCAGTGATGGAGCGTCGCCTCGGGGTCCTCCAACGACGCCATTTCTTGCTGACTGTGGATTGTGTGAGGGTTGTGGGTTGTGTGGGTTGTGGGTTGTGTGACCAGAGAAGCGTCCGTGTCGTTGCCCGGATCGCTAATTCTTGACTTCAGAACCCTGTGAAGTCGATGCATTTATGAGACACGCACATACGGACGAGGTGCTCAGGTGCATGGCACACAAGGTGCGAGGCAAAGCAGGGCCGTGCGTGCACTATTGGTTGAGAAATGGGGAGCCTAGCAAGCCAAAAAACCTCCCCACCCTTTTGCCGTCGTCGTGTTTGCGGCACGAGCATTCAAATTTCCTCTGCCCCTTTTTGCACGCTGGCCATCACCCCTAAGCCCTCACCCCTGTAGCCCCACCCACCGCTTCACAAAGACAGGTGCACGGGCCATTGCCGCATGTCACACGTCGCTGGACCCGTCACTTGAATCATTCGCCCGCAAAAACGTTCTGATCAGCCACCATCATCATCATGCCGCCGCCCATGATGCCGCTCCTCCCTCCTTCCTTCTTCGAACCCTCTATTCCTTCCCATCTCCTCTGACACAAACCCCGCGCTCGTTCTTTCCATCCCTTCACAAAGCACACAGGCACGCATGGGCACCGCCTTTAGCTCCTCCCCCTCCGCCTCCTCCTCGTCCGCTTCCTCCTCCTCCTCCTCCTCCTCTTCCTCCTCCTCCTCCTCGCGATCCTCCACCTTGCGACAACCCATCTGCCTCCCCCGCCACAACCCTTCCTGGGCCTTCCAAATCGCCGTCTCAGAAATTCTCCAACGCCGAGGCTACGTCGAGGCCCTCTGGGACGCCCTCGTCGATGGCAACAAAACCACGCATCGCCCTCCCATCCCCTGTGAAGTCCTGCCTTTGATTTTACATTTCGCGGGCTCGTTCAAAGAGGTGACTTTAAGTAAAGAAGAGCCCATTCAAGTGTCCAATGGTGATTTTCTCTACCTCACCCACCTCATCCCTCTGCAGCTACACGGGCACGAGGTGGTCGGTGCGCGGATTTCGGTGACGTCGCACGATCAGGGGTGGAGCAGCGAGCACCCTCATTTGAGAGGGACATTTGTAGGGAGTTATACTTGGGGGGAGGCGGTTGTGGTGGAGAGCGGGGCGCCGACGAGTGTGACGGAGGGGGGAGCACCGCGGGTGGTACTTGCAAAGGAGGTTTATAGGAATTTACATGCTGTGAAGACGTGGCAGACGCATGACAAGAGTTTTGTGGCTCCGAAGTGCTCGGGGGGGGAGGTGGAGGAGGAGGCAAAGGAGGAAGGGGTGCAATTGGATGGGGGGGATGTGGTTGCGGCGCTGAGGCCGGGAAGGGCGTTGACGTTGCATTTGCATGCCATGTACCCCGGGTGGATTAATTATACGCGGAGGGGGAAAATTACAGTGCAGTATTTGAAGGTGGTGTGAGTGAGTGGGGAGGTAGGCAGGGTGGGAGGGAGGGAGGGAAGGAGGGTGGGAGATATAGAAAAGATGGGAGGAAAAGGAGGAGGAGGAGGAGGAGGAGGAGGAGGATGAGGTGTGCAAAGAAAGGGAGGGAAGGAGGGAGGGTGTGACAATAAAAGGAAGGGTGAAGTGGTGATGAGAAAAAGAGTTGGAATGGAAGGGGAGAAGGCTAGGAACAACAAAGCAATGCAATGCAAGGAAAACAGACAGACAATTGTACTCGTAATCTAATTCGAAAGCAAAAGCAAAAGCAAAAGCAAGAAGAAGCAAATCAAAATTCGTTATGAATTATGTCTGACAAATTCCATTTCTACTGGCCTTCATCTACTACTTCTCCCCTCATTTCTCCCCCTCCTTCCCCTTCCCTTCTCTCTTCGCAGCATGCTCCGCTCTCCCCTCCTCAATCGCCGTCCTCAACACCTTGTGCAACGCCTGACTCCCCGCATCTAAACGCACCCCCTCATAAGCCGCCAGCGCCGCATCCTCCCACCTCCCCAGGGCCAATCTCGCCTCCGCCATCCTGAAACACGCCTTTGCCCACTCGGGCTTCAATGCCCTCGCCACCTCCGCATCCCGCAAAGCCTCCTCGAACCTCTCTAATTTCATCAAAGACCCCGCCCGATTACTCCAAAAAGTCGCATCCCGTCCATTTAACGCAATCGCCTGATCATACAACCCAAGAGCAGTCTCAAACTCCCCCCCCACAAAATGACGATTCGCCACCTCCTTCAGCTTCTGTGCTTCTTGCTCATCAGCAGACGAAGCAGCAGCAGGGGGAAGGTCCACGCCATGGTGTAAATCTTGCCCGGGTGCTAACAAGTGATGGTCGTGTTCAGTCTTCAGCTTCTGTTCATCCTCGTATGCGGCGGCTTTGGCCTTCCCCCATTCCATCAGCTCGCTGACGGATTCCTTGACATCTGAGTGGGGTAAAAGTACTTCAACCACCTCTTGATGCCCCCCCCACGCAGCGAGGTGAAGAGGCTTCCCATTCTCACTCTCGTGCATCGCGCATTTCAGCCCCTGCGCGCCAGTGTTCAAAATGGCCTTCACTCCTTCCAAGGACCCACCTTCCGAAATCATGTGCAACGCCGTCAATCCCCCCCCAGAGAGGATGAAACCTACGTCGGCACCAGCCTTGGCTAGAGCCGCCACACACCCACCACACCCATGCGCAGCCGCAAGAATGATAGGTGCAAGGCCCTGTTCATTTACTGCATTCACGTCCGCGCCCTCGTTGATCAAGGCTTGTAATGCCTCCTTGGCTCCTTCGCCACTCGCCCAATGCAGAGCCGTGCCCGTCTCGGTGGGCGCGTTGACATCCGATCCTGCTTTAAGCAGTGCTTGGATGGCCTCCACGTCATTATGAGCCGCCGCGTGGTGCAACGCCCGCGCCCCCTGTTGCTGCCCCTCATTTTTCTCCGGCCCTTGGTTGGGATCCGCGCCCTTGGCCAGCAGTAACTCCACCAGAGCGCCGCGGCTGCCACTCACCCCGCCTCCGCCACCACCGGCGGCCGCGAGGATTAGAGGCGTGTCCCCCTTTTCGTCCGTCCAGCTTACACCTTCGGGCGCCATGTCCAAGATATGCCGCACCATCTCTACTTGGCCGGCGTGGCAGGCGAAATGCAAGGCCGTGCGGCCATTGGCGTCCTTGTATTGCCTCAGGAAGACGACGGGGTCGTCCCCCAAGTCGGGATGCCGGGCCTTTTCTTGCTGCAGCAAGGCGTCGAGTTTGGCCGTGTCGTTGCTGGCGGCGGCCTCGATGAGCTCCGTCAGGACGGCTCGTGCCTGCAGCGCCGCTTGGCCTTGGTTCGCCTTGTCGTGGGCGTCGTCATTGTCGTTGTTGGGGGTGGCGGTGGTGAGGGTGCTGTGTGTAGAATAGAATGAAGGGGTAGGGGTTGAAGGTGGTGTGAGAGGAGCTTGGTAGGGGAGGGAGGGGAGGTTAGGATTTTGGATGGCTAGGAACTCACGTACCTGGCCGTCATTATGGTCGTCTTATGGTCGTCGTCTGGGCGTAAATGTGAAGCTTCAATGGGCCTGTGTATGGTGTGGGTTATGTGGGTGACTTGTCTGTGTGGGCATCGAGAAGGCGAAGTAAGCACCCGCTGATTGAACAGGCGCCGCTCAGATCTCATGCCCGTGCGTGCACGAGCACTCCCTTCATGTCCTTGGTACTATCTCATCCTTGGCCACCGGCCCTCTGCAAGGCCGTGGACATGACGAGGACGACCTTGACTTGCTCATTGTCTCACTCATTTCCTCCGTTTCCATTCCCTTCATCACAAACCACAGGCAGGCCTCCTCGTCCCCCTCCTCCTCCACACAAGCACCATGGCGGGCGTACCACGGCGGTCGTCCCTTTTCCTCCTGGGTCTGCTCCTCGTCTTCCTGGCCCTGGTGGCGCAAGCGTTCGTGGTCCCCAAGACGAATTTGAAGGGTAAGTGCTCTTGCTGCTGTTGCGGTAGGGTGGTTGAATGTGCTGGGTGCGTGCGGATGGAGGAGCAGGAACAAAAGGGAGGGTGGGGTTTGGGTTGGAGCAGAAGCAGTTCAGGTAACCTAGAGTGCGTTGCGAAGCCTGGCTGGCTGGTGCTCGTCGTTATTTTTGTGTATAGAACTCTGAAGTTTTGGGGCTGGAAATGACAAAGGAAGGCTCTAATTCTAATCCACCAACACTCCCTCCCGTTCCAAACCACAGCCACGGCCAGCAGCAGGAGATCATCCCGTGCCGGCATCTCCCAACCGTTGCGTGCCCTTGACTCCGACTGGCTAAGCACCGTGGCCTCCCCCGTCACTTCCTCTACGCTCGTCGCCGATTACTTCTCCACGGTGGATGAAATCGCTGCTGGTATTGGTAACACCCCTTGGCTGCAATTCTTTTTTCCTACGGCCGTTGGCATGTCTATTGCGTTGGCCATTGTGTTTTCGCTCTACATTACGGCACAACCCTATGAGCCTCCTGAGAGGAAGTAAGCGGAGGAATGGATGGGTGAAAGGAGAAGGAGAAAAAGGGGGTGCCTTAGTGCGGGGGGGAAATACATTTAGGGAGGCACTGGGAGAGAGTGCGGTGGTGGTGAGTGGTTAGAAAAACAACAAAAACCAAGCAAGAAGAAACTTAAAAAGTGCGTATATTTGATTGAGTGGTACATGAGATCTTATCTTTCATCGGCTTTTTGGTTTGTCGCTGTTTGTTGTAGTACCTTGGATCGGTCAATTTCAATGCCTCCCTTCACGTTTGGCTTTTCTGTTGTGCTGACTCTCACCCTTCCAGTTTCGTCCTCTAGTGCTTTCCCTTCTCCCTATGCCACTGCCTTCTGTTTGTTTCAGCGGAAATCATCCCTATTTCTCGTTCTGCTCTTGTTTCTCCCACCCAGTCAGTCGTCAACACTTTTATCTAGCTACCTATGTTCTCCCCTTCTCTCACCCTCTTGTCTTACATCTACTTGTTGCTTGCTTCCCCCTTTCTCCATATCGCCCTCACTCCCTGCCTCCCACCCGAACCCACCAATACTCTCTTTTCTCTCTCCTATCCTAAACCCATCCCTCCCTTCCTCTACCTCTTGCGCGTCACCCGCTTAGCCGTGCTCTCCTCAATCCTCCTCCGCTCCTCCTCCCTCGCTTCCTCCACCAGCTTCCGTTGCGCGGCAGGGCTCAAAGCAGGCTTCGCGGACGCGGCACGACCCTTTGCAGCAGTCGCGCGTCCCTTCAGCTTAGCTGCTGCTGCTGCTGCTGCTGCTGCTGCTGCTGCTGCTGTTGCCTTCTTCTTCTTCTCCTGCGGTGCTGCCTCTTGCTCTTCCTCCTTGACTGAAGTGTTGTCCTCCACCTCCATACCCTGCCCCTCCTCCTCCTCTTCTTCCTCTTCCTCCTTCGCAGCCACCGCAGCAGCAGCAGCAGCCGCCGCCGCAGCAGCAGTAGCAGCAGCAGCTTCGACATCAGCCTCACGACGGGCCTTGACCGCACGTTCTGCCTCCTCCTCGGCCGCCTTGCGCTTCTTGCTCGATTGCACCACCTCCTGCTGCAGCAACTCCTTCTCCCCAGCCAACCTTTCTTTCTCCTGCACGAGCCGATCACGCTCCGCCTTCAGACTCGCATTAGCCTTGACTAATTCTTCCCTCTCCTCCTCCCACTCCTTCGTTCGCTCCCTCGCCTCCAATGACCTCTCAAGCATATCATTCTTCGATGCCTTCAGCGCTTCCTCGTACCTACCCTCATGAAACGCACACGTCTTTTTCAATGTCTCCTTCTCCTTCTCCAACCTCTTCACCTGCTCTTCCAGCTCCTCCACCCTAGCCGTCTGCGTCTTTCCCCCCCTCTCCACCTCCCCCCTCAACCTCTCCACCTCCCTCCTCGCCTCCTGCAACTCTCCTGTCAGCTTCTTCTTTTCCTCCATCCCCCGCGCTTCCACCCTCCGTACCTCCTCCTCCCCCTCCTCCTTCGCCTTGGCCAACAACGCCTTCGCCGTCCCAAGTTGATACATGGCCCCTTGCTCCCCCTTAATCCCTTCACAGGCATTCACCAAAAACGTCTCCAATTCCTTCGTACGACTCACCGGGGTCAGCTCCACGTGCATCCCTTCTTGGAGGGTTTTCTTCGCAGCCGACAAGGCAGCATCATAAGACTTGCTAAAATCACTCTCTGAGATGAGCGCGCCCGTGCCCTTGAGGGAGGAAAGGGCCGAGAAAAAGGACTCCTGAAACTTCGTTTTCGCAGATTCATACGCTTCCTGCTCTTGCTGCTGCACCCTTGCCAGCTGCTGCTTGTTCGTCTCCTCCACCTTGGTCAGCGCCAAGGCCGCATGTGTCCTCAAACTCGTCAAAACATCGGTCAAAGGCAGCCCCTCCAAGTCCACCTCCCCCCCCACCACCGCACGCACCCCTCCCTCCGCCTTGCCCAACGCATTCTGCTGCGCCGCCACCAGCTTTTCCGGCGCCATGGGCAACCGCGCAGGAATCGTGTTGGTAAACGAAGCATCAAAATCAGCTTGGGCCTTCTTGCCTGCTGCGTGGAGGTGGGCGACGAGCAAGTGCTCGCGGTTGAACGCCACTACTTCCTCCATGCCCTTCGTACAGTGCTCCTGGAAGGCCGCTGCTGCTTCTGTGGCCGTCGCGGCATCTCCCAATGAATGAAGCCAATGATCAAAATCCCGCTGCAATCGATGCACCTCCCCCACCACCCGGGCTTGGAGCTCACCCGTCGTCAAAGGCGTAGTAGTCGCTTGTTGCTTCACTGCTGCCAAGGCCTTCTGCAACTTTTTCAAATAAGAAGCTTGCACCCTTGTCACCTCTGCTGCGATGAGATTCGCGTAGGCCGAGCGGGGGAGGACCTGCTTCCCGTCATTGAGGGTTTGGACGAGGGCGGGAACGAGGGACGCGATTTTGGGGCCGGTCAGGATTTTGCCGCAGAAGTGGTGGGGGTTCTTGACTTGCTCGGCGAGGGCGTGACGGAGGGCGGTCACTTGCGATTTGAATGTATCGCTCAGGTCGCCGGCGCGGAGTTCTTTGGTGAGGTCGGTGGTGCGTTCGACGGGGGGAGGGAGGAGCCAGATGGAGATGGATTCAAAGGCGTTCTCGAGGACGGAGCGGATTTGGTTGCGGGCGACGGCATCGGGGGCGAGGGAACGTTCTTGGGTGAAGAGGGTTTTGAAGACTGTTTCCTTGGTCCCGTCATACGCCCAGTCGCGGAAGACAATGTGCAGGTGTCCAAAGATCTTGGATTGCTCTGCGGGGGCTTTGCCTCCTCCTCCTCCTTCGCCGCCGTCCTCTTCTTCGGTTGCTACGTTGAAAGCCGCACGCTGCATCACTGCAAGTAGGTTGAGGAGTCTGTCTCGTTGAAGCGAGTCTTTCCAATTGAAAATGACACAGCGACTGGTCAACACCACCGGGCAAACAAGGTTAGCATCATAAGTCAAGTCACGATCACCCTGCCCTTCCACGTCGACGAATGCGATTTTGGGGGCAGGCTCGGAGGAGGCATGGTCGATCGATCGCCGTTCGTGTTTTTTCATGGCTATCTCGTCGTGCCGATGAAAGGCGCCCCACGAGACGACCTTGCGCGACACGTCCACGCCTTGCGTGCAGGGATCTTGGGAGGACGAAATCTTGAACAAGCGGTCCTCGCCCGCGAGCATGTTCATCAAGAACGACTTGCCTTTTTTGGGGGGGGAAAGCGGAAGGAGGAAGACCAAAGACGGCAAGAGTAAGAGGCGGATTGAAATCGAGTTTGAGTTGCTTGCTAACCTTGACGGGCGGCCCCGAAGATGGAGATGAGGTTGAGAGGGGTGGTGTCGGAGCATTTCCCCAGCACTTCCTTGGCTGCCCGGTTGTCGCAAATCACGCGAACCTCCTTCTCGTCCGTCTCCACGCCAAGCCAGTGCACGCTGCTGCTCTCCGCGTCCCCGCTGGTGGGTTTGACAGCCTTGGTCGTCGTGGAAGAAGAGGGCTTGGTGGTCGCGTTGACTGGGCTTTGGTTCTCCCCGTCGCTTTCGTCCGAGGAGTCAAACGCCGCCCCGGTCCCAAAGGCAGACGAAAGGAAGGACGACAAGTAGGAGCTCATGATGCTTGGTGTTTGATGATACGGCTCTGGCGCTTGTGATCTGTAGAAGGAGCTTGGTGCTGGTGGCGCTGCCGCTTGGTCTCTGTGTGTAGAAAGAGTGCTACGACTAGGGGCAGAGCAACCGACAGCGATGACGATGATGCCTGTTGGGCGAGTGTGGGTGAGGAAAGGGACAAAGGCAGGTGAGAAAGGCGAGCCAGACGTAGTGAGATGCCGGCAAGGCAGGTGGACAAAGCAGCCAGAGCCAATGGGAGTGCCAGGGCTGCGTTTGTGGGTGCTTTGGAGTGGGGCAGCAAGGAAAGAACATCATCAGTTCATCGTTTCAGCGACTCGAAGCTCGAAGCCCAGCCGCACAGCGACACCGCAGTCTCCCTTTGCTTGTCAATAGACCCTTCTACACAACCACCGCTAATTCTGCCCTCCTTCCTTATGACATCCACCACCATAGTGTACAGATTGCACGTCAAAGCGGCCGGGCAAGCCTGCGCAAAAGGCAGTCGCCCAGCAGGCAGTCTTAGCCTCCCGTCTCGCCGCTCCATGGCTATCGAAGACCCTGCCGCGGCGGCAGGTGACGATGGCGGCGGTGGCTTGGGCAACGGCGGCATGGAGGAGGAGCTCATGCTGGCACGGCGCATGGCGTACGCGGCGTCGTCCACGGGCGAGTTGCTGCGTGTGATTCGGGTACGTTGGGATGCCCGTCATGGAAGGATAGAGCAGGCGGGCTTCCACTTCCCCTTCCCCCACTCCTGCCTGCTCCCTTGCGTTCGCACCGCCACTGTACAGCCACTTTAAAGCGCTCGCTTCCGAAACCTTTATCTCCTATTCGCAATGTCATTCATCGTCAATCAAGTCGCTCCTCCCCATCCCCACCCCATGCGCTCTAGAAAACCTTGCTCCCCCTCGTCCGCGATGCCGCCCCCGACGACAGCGAGGCCTCCACCGGCTTCTCCCGCCCCGCCACCCGCAGCCTGTGCTTGCTCCTCGTCGAGCTGGCCTTGGGAGTGACCTGCAATGACTACAAAGGCGTCGGGCGTGCCGTGCGGGAAGTGCTGCGGGCAGGGCTCGAGGATGCTCCGACCCATTGGCCTTTGCTTCCTGATGTCATGGCGACTGTCTTGGCGGGTGCGCAAGCCCGTTGTACCTTTGCCGAGGCACGCGTGGCGGCCATGCGTTTGTGGGGCCAGCTGTTGGAGCACCAGTTGCGGGATGCTAGTAAGAGGAAGCGGTGGAGGCAGGAAGGGAAACGACGTAGGCAAGCGCTGCAGGAGAATGGTAACGGCGAGCAGCAGCAGCAGCAGCATGTCCCTCCTCCGGTACCCACTGTAGAATCCCTGATCAAGTCGGAAGTGATGACCAAGGCCATCACGGCCCAAGCTGCCTTGCTGGAGGGCCTCATGTCCTCCTCCTCCTCCTCCTCCACCACCGCCGACCGCCCCTCCCTCCGCGACGCCGGCATTCGAGAATTCACCCGCCTCCTAGGCAACTACCCCTCCCTCCTCCCCGAGGTGTACAAAACACGCATCACTTCCCCTTCCTCCTCCCCGTCCTCCCTCTGCCTCCTTGCGACCTTGGTAGATTTCTATCGTACCCGCCTCCCTCCCTCCACCTACGCCGCAACCAAAAGAGACTTTCTCGAGGTATATCTCCGGGAGGCCATCAACAGCAAAACCAAGCCCAGCCCCTCCTCCCTCGCCAGCTTCGCCTCCCTCCTTTCCTCCATCACAGCTGAAGATATGTCTGACCCCCTTGGTCCGGCAGTGGAGAAAGCTCTCAAGAAATCACCTGCAGGCGTGCTAGGCGCTGTTGCTGCTCTTGCCACGCAGCTGCCCTTGGATTTGAGCCCTTATGTCGATACACTATTTTTGCCTCCTGCCCTGAGGATGATTAAGAGCATGGAGGAGGAGCCGCGAGGGCAGGCGGTGGCGTTGCTGGACACCTTGGCGCAGAAGGTGGGGGATTCGACAGTGTTTGCGCGGGTGGTAAGTGAGGTGATCAATGTTTTGTTGGGCAAGACGGGGGGAGTGCTCGCGCAGTGGTTTCAGAGGCATGCATGCGTGGTCGCTGTGAGGGCATTGGCGAGGGGGGGGAGGAGGTTGCCGAGGTCGGCGGTGGCCCCGGCGACGACTGCAGCACTGGAGGGTCTGGTGGCTGCGTTTGGGAAGGAGGCACATGAGGGGACGAGGGCTGAGATTCTTGCTGCTCTTGGGGAGTGGTTGGGATTAGTGGATGAGGAGGGGAAGGGGGCGAGTCCTGTGGTGTTGGAAGCGTTGCGGAAGGGGGTGGAGGGGAGTAGTAGTAAGGATAAGGAGGCGTTGTTGCCGCTGTTGCTTGCTATTCGAGATGCGCTTGCCATGGCCCCGTCATTGAAGGAGGGACTGAGGAAGGAGTTGGCTGAGCCTCTGGGGAGGGTGGTGAGGGATGGAACGAAGAAGGCTCTGCAGGTTGGTAATGTGGAGGCGGTGGTGGCGTTGCATTGTTTGGTGGAGATGGAGGGATTGAGCAGTAGTAGCAGCAGCAGCAGTGTGGAATATGCGAAGCTTTTGACGGAGAAGGGGTCGTGGTTGTTTGCCCCTACCCAAGTGGAAGCGTGCGTGCGTGCCTTGCACTTGGCACCGGTGGCCTTGTCGATGGTGAGGCTGCTGGTGGCGGCGACGCGGACGTTGGGCGTGTCGGCCGTTATTGGCCAAATAGAGAATTTTGAGGAGGATGAGAGTTTGGGGGTTAGGAATGTGAAACCTGCGACGTTGGCATTGCTTGATGTGCTCTTGCATGCCAATCAGGAGGTGAGGAAGGAGGCGGAGAAGGCCGTGGCGCTTATGTTACAGGAGGATGCGGTGGTAACGAGGATGTCGTTGCTGAAGGGGTTGTGGGTGAAAGTCGATCAGGTGGCACGGAAGCAGGAGGCGGCGGGCAAGTGGACTGCTGGTGCTAGCAGTGATGACCTCGACTCTTCTTCCTCTTGTTCGAAGAGTAAACTGGACCAACGTGGTTGGCCTTGCCCCCAGCGATTTGCTGATGCCTTGGCTACGCTCTTCCCTGCTGCCGTAGAGGAGGGGGAGGATGCTGCTGCTGCTGCTGAAGAGGGGGAGGCTGACCCAGACACACTCGCTTGCTTGCCAATGGCGATGGTCCTGGCTCACCATCCTGTCATTTCTGATTCGTCTCGACAGGCTGCGGGGCTGTGGCACCGACTGTTGCGTGGCCAGGGGTTGGGAGGGCAGGAAGGGGTGGAGGGAGGGTTTGATGACATTTCGTTTGATGTCTCCGATGAGGTTATTCAGGCGATTATGACTCCGGGGGGTGGGCCGAAGGCGCATCGTGTGGCGGGCCAACGGTGCTTAGGGGCTTTGGCTGATAGTTTGGGCCAGCCGGGGAGGGAGTTGCTGGTGGATGGGGTGGTCCCTGCATTGTTGATTCAGTTGCAGCGACCGGAGCTTTTGGAGGTGGAGGCGGGGGAGGTGGCGGTTTATTTTCATTCGGCCGCGTCGGTGTGTCAAGTGCATAAATTGGGGAATGGTGGTGGAGGAGGAGG